>Ga0070696_100002902_pt1 | contig 11396 bp, 7 predicted proteins | sample KBSK1253metaG_FD_65474 | JGI IMG/M metagenome (GOLD analysis project Ga0070696, IMG submission 65474) | Corn, switchgrass and miscanthus rhizosphere microbial communities from Kellogg Biological Station, Michigan, USA - KBS K1-25-3 metaG | ecosystem: Host-associated > Plants > Roots >... | reverse complement strand
CCTGCACGATGACCGGCGCACTGTTGCGGGCCGCCTCGATGCCCGGATTGCCGTAGTGGGTGATCGCCCTGAAGATCGGGAAGTAGGTCAGCGCGGCGAGCAGGCAACCCGCCAGCACCACCGGCTTGCGCCCGATCTTGTCCGACAGCCAGCCGAACACCACGAAGAACGGGGTGCCGATCAGGAGCGCGCCGGCGATCAGCAGCTGGGTGGTGGTGGCGTCGATCTTCAGCGTGCTGCCGAGGAAGTACATCGCGTAGAACTGGCCGCAGTACCACACCACGGCCTGGCCGGCGGTGGCGCCGAGCAGGGCCAGGATCACCAGCTTCAGGTTGCCCCAGCGTGCGAACGATTCGGTCAGCGGCGCCTTCGACTGCTTGCCCTCGGCCTTCATCTGCTTGAACACCGGCGACTCGGCCAGCTGCAGGCGGATGTACACCGAGATGGCCAGCAGCACCGAGGACAGCAGGAACGGGATGCGCCAGCCCCAGTCACCGAACTTGTCGCCGAGCATCCACTTGCAGCCCAGGATCACCAGCAGCGACAGGAACAGGCCGAAGGTGGCGGTGATCTGGATGAAGCTGGTGTACAGGCCGCGCTTGCCCTGCGGTGCGTGTTCAGCCACGTAAGTGGCCGCGCCGCCGTACTCGCCGCCGAGCGCCAGGCCCTGCAGCATGCGCAGCGCGATCAGGATCACCGGCGCGGCCACGCCGATCGAGCCGTAGCTGGGCAGCAGGCCGACGAAGAACGTGGACAGGCCCATGATCACGATGGTGATCAGGAAGGTGTACTTGCGTCCGACCAGGTCGCCGACCCGGCCAAACACCAGCGCGCCGAACGGGCGTACCGCGAAGCCGGCGGCAAACGCGAGCAGGGCGAACACCAGCTGGCTCGCTTCGTTCAATCCCGAGAAAAACTGGTGGCCGATGATCACGGCCAGCGAGCCGTACAGGTAGAAGTCGTACCACTCGAACACGGTGCCCAGGCTGGAGGCCAGGATCACCCGCTTGTGGCTGACGTCGAGCGCGCCGCCGGCCTTGCCGCCGATGGCGTCGATGGCATTGGTAGCCATGATGTTTCCCCTCCCGAATAGTGTGAGATGCCTCTGCCCGGAACCCTGGGAGAAGTCGGAAGGCGCGGACCGTCCCTTGCCCCGGGCCGCACCTCGTCATCCTCCCGCCTGGGCGGGAGGTTGCTCGGCGGCGCGCCGGGGCACGCCGCCATGAACCTCAGAAGCGATAAAGCGCGTTGAGGCTGAACTGGTTGCCGGTGGTGGTCTTGCGATCCGTGCCGTTGCTGGTGGAGTCGAGTTTGTCGTGCATCCATTCGGCGCTGAGGTCGTAGGAGCCGGCGGTGTACTGCAGGCTCAGCGCGGTCTGGCGGTTGCGCAGCAGTCCGGTCGCGCCGTTGCCCATCCAGGCGATCACGTCCTTGGCGTCGGGCTTGCTGTAGGCGTAGAACGCGTACAGGCTCCAGTTCGGCGTGAAGCTGTAGCCGGCCTGCACGAAGCCGCCGCGCTCCTTGATGTCGCCGAACTGCGACATCGCGCCGAAGATCTGGCCGAGGCCGTTGCCGGCATAGGCCAGCCCCTTGAACGTCCACGGGCCGGGTTTCCACTGGCCGCCGATTTCGTAGCCGGTGCTCTTCACGCTGGACTGGATCGGCGTCGGCGCGGTGCCGCCCACGCCGCGCAGGTCAACCTTGCTGTAGTGCGCGGCGAAGTACGCCAGCCAGGTCTTGTCCTGCACGCGCAGGCGCGCCTCCACCTGCGGGCGGAAGCCGGCGCTGCCGGCGGTGAGGTAGTTGACGTTGTTGCCGGGCCCGCTCCAGGTGCCTTCGAACGCACCGACGTCGAGCCGCCACTGCGCGCCGGTGCTGCCGTGGTTGAGGTCCTGCATCACCACCACGCCGGGGAAGCGCCAGCCGCCGTAGCCGGAGCCGAAGCCGAGCGGGAACGCGATGTGCGCCAGCGAGGTCGGCGTGTTGTCGACCGGGAACATCAGGTCCCACTGCTGGCCGATGCGCACGGTGGTGCCGCTCTCGGGGTTGGTCAGGTCCATGTAGGCCTGGCGCAGGCGCGGCGTCGGCTGCTGCTGGCTGTAGGCGCCGGTACCGTTGAAGCCGCCGAAGAAATCCATCTCGATGCGCCCGCCGCCGCTCCAGTTGCCGGCGAACTTGGCGCCCTTGAAGTCGAGCCAGAAGCGCGTGTTGCGCACGTCGACGCCGGAGAGCGAACCCTTCGAGCCGGGGATCGGGAACAGCGCGTTCTGGCCGTTGCCGTAGGTGAAGCTCTTGTCCTGGCTGAACGCGCTGGCGCTGACGAAGCCGTGCAGCGCCACCGACACGCCAGGGGCACTGCTGAACACCGGCGTCGCAGCTGGAGCCGCCGCCACATTCTGCGCGGGCGCGGCCGGCTGCGCGGGCGCGGCCTTCTGCGCCTGGATCATCGCCTTCAGTTCGTTCAACTGCTGCTCGAGCTGCGCCACGCGCTGTTCGAGTTGCTGCTCGCGCGTGTCGTTCTGCGCGTGGCCAGCCAGCGGGAGCATCAGCGCGCAAGCCATGCTCAGGGCAAGCGCGGAATAACGATGGGTGTGTCGTTGGGTCATGCGTGCGTCTCCCCGAGGTCGATGACGGGCCGAGCATGGCCATGCTGCAGCGCGGGCGACTATTCGCCATTGGTCGAACTTCGACCAAAGTCGAGCCGACTGCGCGCCGCCACCTCCGCAACGATCGGGCTACACTCGAAACGTGCACACCGCCGGGCGTCGACGCCTGCCGCGGTATCCCTGTCGCCACCTTTCATGCCGAGCCAGCAGGAGCCCAGCCATGTCCAAGCTCTATCCGGTCAACCCCTCGTTTGCCGCCGCCTCGCGTCTGCGCCTGGACGACTACCAGCGCCTTTACGCCGAGTCGGTCAACGACCCGGAAGGCTTCTGGGGCCGCATCGGCCAGCGCCTGGACTGGATCAAGCCGCCAACGAAGATCAAGAACGTCTCGTTCGATCCGAAGGATCTGCACATCCGCTGGTACGAGGACGGCGAGCTCAACGTGTCGGCCAATTGCCTCGACCGCCAGCTGGAAAAGCGCGGTGACAAGGTGGCGATCATCTTCGAAGGCGACGATCCGGGCACCTCGCGCAAGATCACCTACCGCGAGCTGCATGCCGAAGTGTGCAAGTTCGCCAACACGCTGAAGCACCTTGGCGTGGTCAAGGGCGACCGCGTGGCGATCTACCTGCCGATGATCCCCGAGGCGGCGGTGGCGATGCTGGCCTGCGCGCGCCTGGGCGCGATCCACTCGGTGGTGTTCGGCGGCTTCTCGCCCGACTCGCTGGCCGGACGCATCGTCGATTCGCAGGCCAAGGTGGTGATCACCGCCGACGAGGGCCTGCGCGCGGGCAAGCACATCCCGCTCAAGGTCAACGTGGATGCGGCGCTGGAACGCCCCGGCACCAACAGCGTGGAGACCGTGATCGTGGTGCGCCACACCGGCGGCGCGGTCAACATGCAGTCGCCGCGCGACCGCTACTGGCACACGCTGATGGACGGCCAGAGCGCCGACTGCCCGCCGACGCCGGTCGAGGCCGAGCACCCGCTGTTTGTGCTGTACACCTCCGGCTCCACCGGCAAGCCGAAGGGCGTGCAGCACTCGACCGGCGGCTACCTGGTCTTCATCAGCTACACCCACGAGCAGGTGTTCGACCTGCGCGAGAACGACGTCTACTGGTGCACCGCCGACGTGGGCTGGGTCACCGGCCACAGCTACGTGGTGTACGGCCCGCTGTGCAACGGCGCCACCACGGTGATGTTCGAAGGCGTGCCGAACTACCCCGACCACAGCCGCTTCTGGCAGGTGATCGACAAGCACCAGGTCAGCATCTTCTACACCGCGCCCACCGCGATCCGCGCGCTGATGCGCGAGGGCGAGGCACCGGTGAAGAAGTGCTCGCGCAAATCGCTGCGCCTGCTCGGTTCGGTCGGCGAGCCGATCAACCCGGAGGCGTGGGAGTGGTACTACCGCGTGGTCGGCGAGCAGCGCTGCCCGATCGTCGACACCTGGTGGCAGACCGAAACCGGCGGCATCATGATCTCGCCGCTGCCCGGCGCGATCGGTACCAAGCCGGGCTCGGCCACGCTGCCGTTCTTCGGCATCAAGCCGGCGATCGTCGACGCCGAAGGCACCGTGCAGGAAGGCGTGGCCGAGGGCAACCTGCTGATCACCGACTCCTGGCCGGGCCAGGTGCGCACCATCTACGGCGACCACCAGCGCTTCATCGAGACCTACTTCAGCGCCTACCCCGGCAACTACTTCTCGGGCGACGGCGCACGCCGCGACGAGGACGGCTACTACTGGATCACCGGCCGCGTCGACGACGTGATCAACGTCAGCGGCCACCGCCTCGGCACCGCCGAGGTGGAGAGCGCGCTGGTGGCGCATCCGAAAGTGGCCGAAGCCGCCGTGGTCGGATGCCCGCACGAGATCAAGGGCCAGGGCATCTACGCCTATGTCACGCTGATTGCCGGCGAAACCGGCAGCGACGAACTGCGCAAGGAACTGGTCGCCTGGGTGCGCAAGGAGATCGGCCCGATCGCCACCCCGGACTACCTGCAGTGGGCGCCCGGCCTGCCGAAGACCCGCTCCGGCAAGATCATGCGCCGCATCCTGCGCAAGATCGGCGAGAACCTGCCCGACCAGCTCGGCGACATCACCACCCTGGCCGATCCCGGCGTGGTGAAGAACCTGGTCGACGAGCGGCTGATCAAATGAGCAGGAATGAGTGAAGAGGAGTGAGAAGTGAGTAAACGCCAGGAACAAGCTTTACGCTCTCTCTCGTTTCTCATTCCTCACCACTCACTCCTCGCCTTATGCCCGACATCCTGATCGCCGACGACCATCCGCTGTTCCGCGACGCCCTGCAGCGGGCGGTGCTGACCGCGTTGCCGCAGGCGCGCGTGCACAACGCGGACAGCGTGCACACCCTGCTCGGCCTGATCGAACAATTCCCCGACGCCGAGCTGCTGTTGCTTGACCTGCACATGCCGGGCGCGCGCGGCTACTCCGCGCTGGCGCATATCCGCGGGCAATACCCCGGGCTGCCGACCATCGTGGTATCCGGCCACGAAGAGGCGCAGGTGGCACGCCGCGCGCTGGCGCATGGCGCCTCGGCGTACATCCCGAAATCCAGTTCGAGTGAAAGCATCGTCGCGGCGATCCGTGCCGTGCTCGACGGTGACGTCTGGCTGCCGCCGGCCCTGCTCGGCACCCCCGGCGAACTCCGGCCCGACGAGGCCGCCGCCGCCGCGCAGATCGCCGCGCTGACACCGCAGCAGTTCCGCGTCATGACGATGATCGCCGAGGGCCTGCTGAACAAGCAGATCGCCTGGGAACTCGGCGTCTCCGAGGCCACCGTGAAGGCACACATGACCGCGATCATGCGCAAGCTCGGCGTCAACAACCGCACCCAGGTCGCGCTGCTCGCCAGCCATCTGGCAGTGGATCAGGAAAGCCTGCCGGCGCTTCCCGACGGCGAGGACTGACGCCGCACTCCCTATCGGCGCAGCAGGGCGGTCAACAAGGCGCGCAAGGCGGCCGGCCTCACCGGCTTGTGCAATACCGGATAACCAAGCGCCCGCGCCTTCCGCTTCAGCTCGCTGCTGCCGTCGGCGGTGATCATCGCCACCGGCGGCAGTTCGCCCAGCGCGTCGCGCAGTTGCCGCACGACCTGCAGGCCGTCGGCGTTGTCGGCGAGGTGGTAGTCGGCAAGGATCAGGTCGATCGGGCCGCGCGCCAGCTCGGCCTGCGCCTGCAGCGCGTCGAGCGCGGTGCGGCAATCGACACCCCAGCGGCTGAGCAGGGCGCGCATGCCGTCGAGGATGGCGGCGTCGTTGTCCAGGCACAGCACGGTCAACGGCAGCTGCTTGTCCGGACCGGCGCGCTGCACCCGCTGGCGGCGCGCCGGCACTGCCTCGTTGCGCGGCACCGTCACCGCGAAGCAGCTGCCGTGCTCGACCCGCGAATGCAGGTCGAGGCGGTGGCCGAGGATGCCGGCCAGGCGGTCGCAGATCGACAGACCCAGGCCCAGGCCCTTCTCGCCCCACGGCGAGGGGTGCTCCAGCCGCTGGAATTCGTCGAAGATCCGCGCGCGCTGTTCCGCCGCGATGCCGGGGCCGGAGTCCCATACCTCGATGCGCACCCCGTCGACGCCCACCCGCCGTGCGCCGAGCAGCACGCTGCCCTTGCTGGTGTAACGCAAGGCGTTGGAGAGGAAGTTCTGCAATATCCGGCGCAACAGCTGCGGGTCGCTGCGCACCGCCAGCGCGGTCGGCACCACGCGCAGGCGCAACCCGCGCTGCTCGGCGAGCACCGCGAACTGCGCCCTCAGCGAATCGAACAGTTCGGCCAGCGCGAAAGCGCCAACTTCCGGGTGGTAGCTGCCGGCATCCAGCCGCGAGACGTCGAGCAAGGCATCAAGCAGGTCTTCGGCGGCGCGGAACGAGGCATCGATGCGCTCGGCCAGCCCGCTCGCCTCCGGGTCCAGTCCGGGGTGCTGGCGCAGCGCCGAGGTGAACAGGCGCGCTGCATTCAGTGGCTGCAGCAGGTCGTGGCTGGCCGCGGCGAGGAAGCGGGTCTTGGAGATGTTCGCCGTCTCCGCCGCGCGGCGCGCCTGCGCGGTGGCGGCCAGCGCCTCGGACAGCTGGGCGGTGCGCTGCTCGACGCGCTGCTCCAGCGTCTCGTTCACCTCGATCAGCGCCTGCTCGGCGTGCTTGTACGCGGTGACGTCGGTGTAGGTGGTGACGTAGCCGCCGCCGGGCAATGCGCGGCCGCGCATCTCGATCACCGTGCCGTCCGGGCGGATGCGCTGGAACAGGTGCGACGAGCCGGCGTGCATGTAGTCGATGCGTTTGGCCACGTGGCCGTCCACTTCGCCGGGGCCGCACTCGCCCAGTTCGGCGTTCCAGCGGATCAGCTCGGCCACCGGCACGCCGACATGCACCATGCCGTCGGGATAGTCGAACAACTCCAGATAACGCCGGTTCCACGCCACCAGGCGCATCTGCGCGTCGACCACGCTGATGCCCTGTGAGACGTTTTCCAGCGTGGTGGACAAGAGCTCGCGGTTGAAGCGCAGCTCCTGCGAAGCCTCGTCCAGCAGCGCCATCGACTCGGCCAGGTCCAGGCCACTGCCGGACAGCGCGCTGATCAGGATGCGCCGTGCATTGGCCGCACCCACCGCCGAGGCCAGCAGCCGCTCGGTGTACTGGATCAGGGCGCGGTCGGCCGCCTCGCCGGGCAGCAGCGGCTTGCCGCGACGCTGGCCATACTCCTCGAAGGCGCGCACGCTGCTGCGCTCGCCCACGATGCGTTCGGCGATGGTGCGCAGGTCGGCCACCGCCACGCGGCCGCGCCAGTCGCCGCTGCCGCTGCCGCTGGCCGGGTCGGCGTCCATGAACATCGCCGCGTGCAGGCGTTCCTCCAGGCTCGGCCGCAGGCGCAACGAGACGAACACCAGGCAGCCCACGTTGACCAGCAGCGACCAGAACGTGCCGTGCATCACCGGATCCCAGCCGCTCAGGTGGAACAGCGCCTGCGGACGCAGCCAGTCCCAGCCGAACGGGCCGTACTGCAGCCATTCGTGGGAACGGATCAGCGCCGGCAGCAGCAAGGTGTACAGCCACACCAGAAAGCCGCCGGCCAGGCCCACCATCACGCCGCGGCGGCTGGCGCCGCGCCAGTACAGCGCCGCGATCAGCGCCGGCGCGAACTGCGCCACCGCGGCGAACGCCAGCAGGCCGGTGGCGGCCAGGTTCTCCGCATTCGCGGCAGCCCGGTAATAGGCATAGGCCATCGCCGCCAGCAGGATGATCGCCACCCGACGCACGCCCAGCACCAGGTGCGACAGATCGCTGCGCTGTTCCAGCCGCAGCCGGCGGAGGCGCAGGAGTGCCGGCATCACCAGGTCGTTGCTGATCATCGTCGACAGCGCCACCGAGGCCACGATCACCATGCCGGTCGCCGCCGAAAAGCCACCGATGAAGGCCAGCAGCGCCATGCCGCGGTCACCATGCGCCATCGGCAGGGTCAGCACCCAGGCATCGGCGACACTGTCGCGCAGCAACGGCATGTGTGCGCCGGCCGCCACGATCGGCAGCACCGCCACACTGATCACGACCAGGTACAGCGGCACCATCCAGCGCGCGCGGGTGAGGTCGCCGGTGTCCTCGCACTCGACCATGCCGATCTGGAACTGCCGCGGCAGGCAGAACATTGCGCAGAACGCCAGCATGGTCTGCGCCAGGAAGCCGGGCGACAGGCCGTGGCTCAACTGGTCGAGCGGCAGTTGCACGGTGCTGGCCAGCCCCGGCCCCTGCCACAGCGCATAGCCGGCCAGCGCCACGAAGGCGAGCAGCTTGATCAGCGACTCCAGCGCGATCGCCAGCATCATGCCGTGATGATGCTCGGTGGCGTCGATGCTGCGCGTGCCGAACAGGATCGCGAACACCGCCAGCAGCACCGCGCACCACATCGCGCTGTCGACGCCGCCAGCCATCACCATGCCGTGCCTGACACCGCCGAGCACGCCGAAGGACATCGCTACCGCCTTGAACTGCAGCGCGATGTACGGCACCACCGCGATCACCGCGATCACCGCCACCAGCGCCGCCAAGCCGTGCGACTTGCCGAAGCGTGCGCCGATGAAGTCGGCGATCGAGGTGATGTTGCGCTGTCTCACCACCTGCACCAGCCGGCGCAGCAGGCCGAAGCCGAACACGAACAGCAGGATCGGCCCGAGGTAGATCGGCAGATAGGCCAGGCCATCGCGCGCCGCCGTGCCGACCGCGCCGTAGAAGGTCCACGACGAGCAGTACACCGCCAGCGCCAGGCTGTAGACGATCGGGCGCAGGCGCGGTTGGCGCGGATACAGCGGCCGGCGGTCGCCCGCGTAGGCCACCACGAACAGCAGCCCGACGTACAGCAGCGATACCAGCAGCAGCAGCCACCCCTGAATCAAACGCCTTCTCCCGGCCAGACGTCCGACGGGCGGTGCGCCCGTGCGGCCCACGCTTGTGCCATGACGGTACCGGCGGCACCATGCACGGATGACCGCCGCGCACGCACCGACGCTTGCCAACGTAGCAGAGCACCTGCGTGATGACGAGATTCATGTGTGGCGGCTGGACTACCGGCCGGCGCTCGGGCGGGCACCGCTGCGTGCCGTGCTGGCCGCCTATCTTGGCATCGCGCCGGAGCAGGTGGCGTTGACGCATGGTAAGCATGGCCGCCCGCTGCTCGCCGTCGGGCTGGATCCTTCGTTGGGCTTCAACTGGTCGCACAGCGGCGGGCATGCCCTGGTCGCGGTCGGCCGGCACATCACGCCGGGAATCGATCTCGAATGCCTGCGTCCGCGCGCGCGCGCGCTGGAGATCGCCAAGCGCTATTTCGGCACCGACGAGGCCGCAGCCCTGGCCGCACTGCCGGAGGCCGAACGCAGCGCCGCCTTCCTGGAATTGTGGACGGCCAAGGAAGCGGTGTTGAAGGCGCTGGGACGCGGCCTCGCGTTCGGCCTGGACCGGCTCAGCATCGCCAGCGCCGCCGACCGGCTGCAGCTGCGGCGGCTGGAGGGCGACGACGTCGGCGCCTGGCAGTTGCAGCGGCTGGATATCGACCGCTGCCTGGTTGCCGCACTGGCGTGGCGCGGCGGCGAGCGCCGAATCCGCCTCGCCACGCTTGCCAGCGGCGACTGATCGGCGCACTGTTTCCGGCCCATCGACCGGCCCACGCCAGCATGGGCCATCATACCGACCGCGTCCCCACCGCCCAGGATCGTCCGCCCGCCATGACCCTGCTCAGCGTCAACCTCAACAAGATCGCAGTGCTGCGCAATTCGCGCGGCGGCCGCGAACCGGATATCTGTCGCGCCGCACAGACCTGCATCGAGGCCGGCTGCGGCGGCATCACCGTGCACCCGCGGCCGGACCAGCGCCACGTGCGGCCCCACGACGTGCGCGCGCTGGCCGCGATGTTGCGCGGGCGGGTCGAGTACAACATCGAAGGCAACCCGTTCGCCGCTCCCCGCGGCGACTATCCCGGCCTGGTCGCGCTGGCGCGCGAAGTGCGTCCGACCCAGGTGACCCTGGTGCCGGACAGCGACGGCCAGATCACCTCCGACCACGGCTTCGACCTGCGCCGCGACATCGCGCAGCTGCGCCCGCTGGTCGGCGAGCTGTGCGACCTCGGTTGCCGGGTCAGCCTGTTCGTCGACGCCGGCAGCCAGGATTTCGCGGCGGCGAAGGCAATCGGCGTGCGGCGCATCGAGCTCTACACCGGTCCCTACGCCGAGGCCTTCGCCGAAGGCGAGCCCGACGCCGTGCTCGCGAGTTGCGCCGCCACCGCGCGTCTGGCGCAACAGGCGGGGCTGGCGGTGAACGCGGGCCACGACCTCAGCCAGGCGAACCTCGGCACGTTCAAGGCCGCGATCCCCGGGCTGGCCGAAGTGTCGATCGGCCACGCGCTGATCGGCGAGGCGCTGTACGAAGGCCTGGCCACCACGGTGCGCAACTACCTGCAGATCCTGCGCTGAATCCTGCGCGCGTAGGAGCGGCTTCAGCCGCGACCGGTCACGGAATCGCGGCTGAAGCCGCTCCTACGACCGCTCCTGCGGTCGCTCCGGTAGCCGCTCTTGATCCCACAAACGCCAACCCCCGCACGGGGCGGGGGTTGGCGCGGGTAACGCTGTTGTCCGACGTCGCGGCCTTACTGGTCGCTGTCGGTGAATCCGATCTTGACCAGGTTGTACTGCTTCGCGTCGGCCAGCACGGTAGCGACGTACTGGTAGGCGGTGGCATCGTTGGCCTTGATCTGGATTTCCGGCTGGTTGGTCTGCTGGGCGATCACCGCGAACTGCGCCTTGAGGCCCAGCTCGTCCACCGGCGTGTCGTTCCAGTAGAACGCGCCGCCCTGGTCGATCTTGAGATTGATCGGCTCGGGCGGGTTCTGCGGCTGGATCTGGTTCGGGTTCGGCTGCGGAAGATCGATCTTGATCTTCTCCAGCGGGATCGGCGCGGTGACCATGAAGATGATCAGGAGCACCAGCATCACGTCGATCAACGGCGTGATGTTGATGTCCGCCATCGGACCCGACGAGGCTTTGGTGGAAAAGGCCATGACTGCTTACTCCTTCGCCGGCGCGGTGGTCATGAAGCCGACGTGCACCATGCCCTGGCCCTTGGCATCACTGATGACCTTGCGCACGATCTTCCACTCGATCGCCTTCTCGGCGCGGATCTGCAGCTCCGGCTGTGGCGTCTTCTGCGCCGCCACCGCCAGCTGTTGCTTCAGGCTGGCCTCGGTGATCTGCTGATCCTGGAAGTACATCGAACCGTCTTCCTTGATCGCCA
>Ga0070696_100002900_pt1 | contig 11400 bp, 9 predicted proteins | sample KBSK1253metaG_FD_65474 | JGI IMG/M metagenome (GOLD analysis project Ga0070696, IMG submission 65474) | Corn, switchgrass and miscanthus rhizosphere microbial communities from Kellogg Biological Station, Michigan, USA - KBS K1-25-3 metaG | ecosystem: Host-associated > Plants > Roots >... | reverse complement strand
CGCGGGGCGCCGCGCCTTGTCGCTCTCGTTCGGGTTGTGGCACAGCACGCACTGCTCGATCTGGTTGCGGTTCTCGCCATGCAGCGACAAGGACGAGTGGCACTGGTTGCAACTGTCGATCGAGACGACCGTGCGGCGCGCCTGGACCGGGGAGCTGTCCACTGAGAAGTTCATGACGTGGTTGATGGCTCCATATTGCGTAGTGACCTGTTTCTTGGTGCCCGCCAGCAGCGTGGCGGCGCGGCGGGCCTCGATGCCTACCGAGTACGTGCCGGTTGCCGTGGCCGGAATCGCGTGCAGGAACGTGTACGTGCACGTTCCGGATGCATCACAAGTTCCCTTGGTGGCATCTTCACTAACGTAGCCGGGAGTCGAGACGCCGAAATCGGCGGACCCGTAGTCGGCCGTCGAGCCGGCCAGCACCAGCGCGACCCGGTTCATGTCCTTCAGCGCGATAGCCTTCCCGGAAGCATCTTTTAACGAGAACGTAACCGTCGGCTTTTTGCCCGCTGCCCCGTTATCGACCTTCAGTACCTGCACGGCGACTCCGGGAAGCGTCAGCGAATGCTGCGGTATGGTGTGCGCCCCAATGATCGAAGCGTCAAACTCCAGTTCCCCTTGGGGGGTGTGGCACGAGCCGCACTGCTTATCATTCACCTGCGGCAGATCGACGTGATTCTCTCCGGTCGCGAAATTTACATTGTCATGGCAGGACCCGCACGCCGCCTGGCTCGCATTCAGGAAGTTTGCCGCCTGCTTGGCGCCCGACTTCTGATCGTGGCAGACCTGGCAGTTGCGGACATCGGCCGGGAACACCACTGACGAGAAATCGTTCACCGAATTATTACGGCCGATAATTTGATACGGCTTGCCAGCCTGCACGCTGGGCAGCACCTCACCGGCGTGAATCTTGTGAACCATCACTTTGAAGTCCACCGTGTTGCCGGAACCCGCATCCGTGGTCTGGGGAGTATGGCACATGATACACAGCTCCACGCTCTTGCGCGCGCCACCGTGTGCGGAAAGCGGATCGTGACACCGGTTGCAGGTCTCGGTGCGCACTACGTCACGGACCGTGGTGACGGGCGTGCCGTTTGGAACGAAGGTGTAGGTCGCATCGGCAAATGAAGTGCCCAGGTCGAAGTCCGCCAGGTTGCGACTGGAATAAACGCCGATGCGGTGCGTGGCGTTCTGTTGGTAACTGGCCGGCGCTTTGGTGTGGAAGGTATACCGGTACTTGCCGTCGGCAAGCGAGGTGTAGACGCCGCCCGAATCAGCCGCCGCCTGTGTCGCTTTCGCGCCTGTTTTTGGGTCCGTGTCAATGCGCGTGTTGTAGGAGACGAACTGAGTCTGAGCGTCCGGTATGTAAGCCACTAGAAATGTTGTGGACACCGGACCGGGCGTAAAAACACCGTCGCGATCGAGCGGCAGACCCTTGGGATCCGCCAGCGTGAATTCCGCGGTAATCGTGCCGTCGGCTGCGATCTTGGCGGTCGTAATCTTGACCACCAGGCCGGGCCGAACGAAGGCCACCAGCCCTGGATCGGAATAGTAAGCCTTGTCGTGTACGTTGAATGAGGCCTTCGGCGCGCTCACCAGGAGCACGGAACTCAGGAAGAGCGTCAGCGCGAGTACTAAGCGCAACCCCACGACCCTGGACAGCATTCTCATAACCGTCTCCTTAGCAGGCAAACACGAGCACGAACATCCCCATAATTAGAACTTTTGGTTTCAACATCTTGCACTCAGCCCATGACGGCTCTGGTGCAAAATCCGTTGAAATCGGGTGAAATAGCGCAGGTCTGCCGCCGAGGTTTGGCGAAAACAAGAGTGATCGGAAGTGGCCTCAGCGGTATGCGATCTAGTGCGCCGTCCATCGCCGCGTCTCAAGAGAATTGCATTGGGATGAAGAGCGAATCCCCGCAATGCGGGCACGAAAGAGCTCGCAGAGGCGGGTGCTGATGTTGCGATAACGCGCCGCCAGCTCGGAACCCGCCGAGTTTTGCGTGAAACCCCGCACCAGAGCGCGGAGTCCTGAGCCATCACACTCACCGGAACATTCATTTCGGAGTCCCGCATGTCTTCAGCCCTCAATACGTTGCCGCGTTCACGCTGTTGGCGGCCCGCGTGCTCAAGGGCTTGCAGGTTGAGCCCATGATTCAGTCACATCCCACTGAGATCCTCACGAACGAACACCGCGTAATCGAGCGGGTCCTACGGGCACTCGAGAACGAGGTGACGACACTGGAAAAGCCGCCGTTCCCGCGCGACTTCTTCGATCGCGCTCTGGAATTCTTCGCGACCTTCGCGGACGGATGCCATCACGCCAAAGAGGAAAGGTGGCTTTTCCCGGTGCTGGAAAGAAGAGGCCTCACCAGGGACGGTGGTCCAATCGGCGTCATGCTGTACGAACACGATCAGGGACGCGCGCGCCTGGCCGAGATCCGCCAGAATCTGGACGCCGCGGAGTGTGGAGACCGGAAGGCCGTCGAGGCGGTGCGCCGCGCGTCCGAGAGTTACGTTCATCTGCTGCGGCATCACATCTGGAAAGAGGACAACGTGCTTTTCCACATGGCGCGCATGGTGCTTTCTGCACAGGATATCGAGGAACTCGGGAAGCAGTTCCACGCCATCGAGCAGCAGAGCAACGGGCAGGGCGACCAGGCCCGATTCGTCCATCTCGCCGAGGAGTTGGCGGTCGCGGCAGCGGCGCGGTGCTGAAAGGATATACGGGCTCATGATGGATTTCAATACCTCTCCTTTGCTGGTCATCTGGGAAGCGAGCCAGGCATGCGATCTGGCGTGCGTCCACTGCCGCGCCTCCGCCATGTCGGAGCGGAATCCCGCGGAGCTCACCACCGCCGAGGGTTTTAAGCTGCTCGAGGAGATCCGCGGTTTCGGAAATCCCCTTATGGTCTTCACGGGCGGCGATCCTCTCAAACGGCCGGACATTTACGATCTGCTCCGCCACAGCGTGTCGCTCGGCCTGCGCACCAACGTCACGCCCAGCGCCACGCCGCTGCTCACCCCGACAGCGATTGACCGGTTCAAGGCCTGCGGCGTTTCACGAATGGCGATCAGCCTGGATGGTCCGGACGCCGAAACGCACGACAGTTTTCGCGGCGTGCCTGGAACCTTCGACCAGGCCATGGCGGCGCTAAGGCATGCGCAGAGCATCGGGCTCGATACGCAGTTGCAGACCACGGTCACGCGGCGCAACTCGAACAAGCTGGCGCGCGTCGCCGAGCTGGCGGGCAGCGTGGGCGTCCGCATGTGGAGCCTGTTCTTCCTGGTGGTAACTGGCCGCGCGCTGGCGAATGACGACCTGACCGCGGAAGAGTACGAAAAAGTCTTTGAGTTTCTGTACAACATTTCGCTGGTCGCGCCGTTTGAAGTCAAGACCACTGAAGGGATGCACTACCGCCGGTATCTGGCGCAGCGGATCAAGGCCGGCGGCCGAGCGGAAAACAAAGGCGGCGGAGTGCTTTTCCGGACCGCGGGCGTCAGCGACGGAAAAGGGTTTGTGTTCGTTTCGCACACCGGTGAAATCTTTCCCAGCGGATTTCTGCCGGTCTCGGCCGGAAATGTACGCCGGGATTCGCTGGTTGAGGTCTACCGAAACTCCAGCCTGTTCCAGACTTTGCGCGACCCCGCCAGCCACGAAGGAAAATGCGGATTCTGCGAGTACCGGAATCTCTGCGGAGGATCCCGGTCGCGCGCCTACGCACTCACGGGAAATTATCTGGCGGCGGACCCGCGCTGCGTTTACCAGCCCGAGCACAACTGCGCCACGGCCTCCTGACTCCCGGAAGAGCGCAAATTCACACCGGATACCCGGCGCCCTGCTGCGCCAATTAGCCCACGGACACGCGGGGAACGCGTTAAGTATGGCCTGAACAATCGTTTGCGCCATGGACCTGCAAATGCATAACCCTCTGTGGAGGCGTTACCCATGAAACGATCTCTTGCCGAACTCGAGAGCATCGTACGCAAACGCATTTGCCGCGTGTGCACGGACCAGGACATCACGGGAAATTGCGGACTCGATGACCCGGAGCGCTGCTCGTTGTTTCGCCTCTTTCCGCTGGTCGCCCGGGCGATCGATTCCACCAGCAGCAACGATATTCGGGACTACATCCGGGCGATCCGCAAACATGTGTGTTCGGTCTGCATGGATCAGGCCGAGGATGGCGCCTGCGAGACACGCCAACAGGTAAATTGCGCGCTCGACGCGTACCTGCCGCTGGTCGTCGAGGCGATCGAGGAATCGACCGGCCGGCAGTACGTACGCCTCGGCTGCTGAGAGCCGTCTCCGAGGCCGCCGTGCTACAGTTTTATCCAGCCTGAAAAGCCATGCGCGGCGCGGCGATCCTGCTGACGGTGATCTCGTCGTTACCTCTGGGGATACTCACAGGCCGGGGTATCGCGATTACCGTTCAGCAATTTTTCGATCCCTGCCTGGAGTGGAATCTTTCCACCGGGTCCGGGAGCCTTCACTCGTCATCGCCGAAGATCGGGGTGAACGACCCATGTGCATCCCGGCGCGCGGGGACTTCCGAAACAAAGGCGGGCGCCATCATTCGTCTTCTCCTGGTTGGCGGCGGCATCATTACTGCGATCCTTCTGGGCATCTGGGGAACTGTACGGTCACGGCAGGGGCTCACGGTTACAGGAGCGGTCATGATGTTTCTGGAAGCGATTCCACTCATGTTCAGTTTCGCTGCGCTGCCGGTATTCGCGAGCGGCTCCTTCCTCCTGAGCGCGCGCGCAACGAGTCCACTTCGCGGGGCGCCTAGAATTGCCGCGCGGGTCCTGGGAGTGATAGCGGGCGTAGCCGGGCTAAACGGAATCGTTGGGGTGCTGCGGTATTGGGCGACTGCCGCCGAGTTCGCGCCTCTGCTGTTGTGGCTGTTGCCGGCGTGCTGTTTCTTCGTAACCGCCGTGGCATGGTGGCCGAGTCCGGATTTGACTTCGCCTGAATGAAACCTTATTGCGACAGAGCCGGCGCGCTATATTGCGGCAGCACGATGGTCTGGCCGGGGGCGATTCCACCCGAGGTCTGCTGCATCATATCCGCATGCATGGTGCAGACGGTCTCGGGCTCGGTGCCGGCGATAAACACTTCTGCGCGAGAGTCGCAGAACGCACCGGCGCGCAGGCCGGACTCGGGGCAGATCTCGACGCCGATAACGCCGCTCGGTCTCGAGAATGGCGTGACGTCGGGATAGAAATTGACAGCGCGCTTCATAAACTCGGTCCAGATGGGCAGCGCGGACCTGGCGCCTTCGAGGCCGAGCTCGCGATTATCGTCAAATCCGACCCACACGATGCACAACAGATTGGATGTGAACCCGGCAAACCAGCCATCGCGCGACGTGCCGGTCTTGCCGGCTGCGGGCGCCTTGAAGCCACGTCCACGCACGCCGGCGGCGGTGCCACTGCTCATCACGTCTTCGAGCAGATTCACCATCAGATACGCGACACGGGGATCGAGCGCCACACGAGTCTCGGGCTGGTGCCGGTAGATCTCGACGCCATCGCGAGAGCTGACTGTCGAAATCAGTCGCGGCTTCACGTACACGCCTTGATTGGCGAAAACGGTGTAAGCGCCCGCCATCTCGAGCGGCGTGGTTTCATAGGCGCCCAGCGCCACCGAAGGCGTCGGCCGAATGGCGTCGTTAAGTCCTGCGCGGCGCGCGATCCGTACCACGGCGTCGTAACCGACCATCTCGGCAACCTTAATGGCGGCGTTGTTCATGGAATGAGCCAGCGCTCTCCGGAACGTCACCTGCCCGTAGTAGGCATTGTGGAAATTCCCGGGCGTGTATTGACGATCATCGAAGAGAAAAGTCGTGGGCTGGTCCTCGATCGTGGTGGCCGGTGTGAAGATGCCGGGCCCGCCTTCAATCGCCGTGTTCAGCGCGGCAGCGTAGACAAACGGCTTGAACACCGATCCCGGCTGGCGCATGGCGAGCGCGCGATTGAGCTGGCTTGCGAGGTAATCGCGGCCGCCGACCATGGCTTTCACATCGCCTGTATGAGGGTCGATGGCTATGAGCGCGACCTGCGCCTGCGGCATGGTCCCGGATTTCGACCGGCGCGAACGGCGAAGTAGCGCGTCCACTTTTTCCATTCCGGTCTGTACGGCCTCGGCAGCGGCGCGTTGCAGATCGAGATCCAGTGTCGTGTAAACGCTCGATCGGCTGCCGTGAGTTTCCTGGATTTCACCCAGCTCATCGTTGAGCAGATCGACGAAATAAGGCGCATCGGTCGAATCGCTGCCGTCCGGCTGAACAACCAGTGGAGTATCGATGGCGCTCGCGTACTGGGCCTCGCTGATATATTCGTTCTGGCGCATGAGCCCGAGCACCAGATTCCGGCGCTCGACTGCGCGATCGGGATTGCGAAGCGGGCTGAAGTAGCTCGGCCGCTGCATGAGGCCGGCGAGCGTGGCGGTTTCGGGCAGCGTGAGCAGACGGATGTCCTTGCCGAAGAAAGCTTCGGATGCCGCGCCAAATCCGTTGATGCTGTAAGTGCCCAGACGGCCGAGGTAGACCTGGTTGCAGTAGTCTTCAAAAATCTGCTCTTTGGTCAGCCTTTCTTCCAGACGCAAAGCGATCAACACCTCGGCGAATTTGCGGCGCCAGCTCTTGTCGGCATCCAGCCAGAAGTTGCGGGCCAGTTGCATGGTCAAAGTGGAGGCGCCCTGGTCTTTTCGGCGGTTGCGAAAATCCACCCACGCCGCTTTCAGAATCCGCATGGCATCGAAGCCCGGATGCTGGAAGAATCTCTTGTCCTCGGCGGAGACGATGGCGTGCACGAGGTCTGGCGGGATGTCGCGGAATTTAATCAGCCGGCGCTTCTCGCGGTTCTTCTCCGAAAGTCCGGTGATGAGCTGCGGCGGGAGCACATATTGCTTCAGCGGGCGGTGACCCGAGACGGACTCGATCAGCGCGATTTTTCCAAGATTGACGCGGATGATCGCGGCTTCGCCGGATTCGGCGGGTGGATGGAATTCGACGCTATCCGCGGTGGTGCGAAACCAACCGCCCGGATTGTTCGCCGTCTGATCCGCGCCGGCGCGGTGAAGGATCGCGGACAGGTCATCCACTCTCATCGGCTCGCCCACGCGCACGATTTTTGGCGCCGCATAGATCGCCGCCGTTGACGAAAACGGACCGGCCTTCAGTCTTTGATCCGTGAGCCGGGCGTACTTGACGTAGAAGACGGTGATGAATGTCGCTCCCAGGGCCGCCGCCGCGGCTAGACCAAGGAGGGCATAGCGCAAGTAACGGCGCTGGCGGTTCGGACGCGGTCGCTTCGGTAACGCCTCAGGCGTCGTGTTCTCGACTTCCAAAGGTGTGAGGGTTGCCGTCTCCACGCGCACATGGGTGCAATTGGCAGGCCAAAGGCTAAGTCGCTGATTCCCGTTCGTGCGAGGGAACCCGGATGACGCCCTCACGCTGTATAAAGTAAAATCGTCACGCAAACGTGCAGCAGATTTCGAGCAGGCAGGACGCGCAGCGGCAGGTCGAGCGGGTGCACGACTTCCGCAAATGCCTGAGCGAGCTCGAGAAAGAAAAAATTCTGACGCTTTCCGCCGAAGATCGCCGGCGGGTAGACGATTATCTCGATCACACGCTCGACCAGTTGTCGAAACGCTTTGACGTGGACGTTACGGAGTCGCAGCGGCAGATTTCGCTCGGGATGCGAGTGATATCGGCCTTGGGCGGGCTGGCGCTTTGCATCGCGGTTTTCCTGTTTTTCTATCGAATCTGGGGGCTGGTTACGACGCCTGTGCAGGTTTCGATACTGGTGGCCGTCCCGCTCGGGATGCTGGCGGCGACGGAATTTGCGGCCAGGCGTGAGCGGACATTGTATTTTGCCTCGCTGCTGGCTGTGGTCGCGCTGGCTTCGTTCGTATTAAATCTCACGGTGCTGGGGACGATCTTCAACATCACGGCGTCACACAGGGCGTTCGTGGTGTGGGGCGCATTCGCACTCATCCTTGCGTATCACTACGGCTTGCGCATCCAGCTTACGGCGGGGTTGCTGAGCCTGCTGGCATTCTTTTCGGCGAGCGTCATGACGTGGCAGGGCTGCAACTGGCTGACCCTGGGTGAACGGCCGGAGAATTTCCTGCCGCTGGGCTCGATCCTGTTCGCGATTCCGGCGGTGCGCAGCGTTCCGGAGTTCGACCCCGTGTATCGTTCAATCGGCGCGCTCGCGGTGTTCATTCCCGTGCTGATCTTGGGGATGCAGGGAGAGTTATCGTACTTGCCGTTCGCGACCGGAACCGTCGAGCGCGTGTACCAGTTCGTCGCATTTGTCATAGCGCCAGTGGCCATCTGGTTCGGCATCACGCGCCGGCACAGGGAGGTCCTGAACCTGGGGGCCGCGTTTTTTGCAATTTTTCTGATCAGCCGGTTCGTCGCGTGGTGGTGGGACTGGATGCCGAAGTATGTTTTCTTCTTCGTGGTCGGTGCGATTGCGCTGGGGCTGCTCGTGTCGTTTCGAAAGCTGCGGGCGAGAGCGGGGGCATCGGCATGAGATACGCTGCGCTGGCTGCGGCGGCGGGGTTGGTGATCGCGGCGGATGCGTTTGTGTTAATCGGCGTGACGCGTAACCGATCGGCGGTTGTGGACCAGATTGAGTTGACCGAACGTGAGCTGCAACTGCGGCTGGGCGGCGATGAGAACAGCGGCGTGTCGGTGCGCATCGGCTTTATGGATCTCGGTAACGACGATCCGCTCTCGTTCACGGGTGTTTCAAACGCACAAGAAGCGGGCTGGTTCAATGCAGCCAAACTGGCGGACGTTGGCTTCGACGTGCGCGCGCCGCTGACGGATCCCTCAGCCGAAATCAAGTACCGGCGGACGCTGCCGCGGGACGCGTTCGTTGTTCTCGAATACGGCGGCGCGGCCTGGGAGGCATGGATCACGAGACGCGAAGCGGAGATCGCAAAACTCAGCACCGAGGCCAAACTTCCGCACCCGTACGATCCGCGGCTGAGTACGAGGTTGTTTTCCATCGATGCGGGCGGCGATCCAGTGACACTGCGCCGGCGATATCCGGACCAGGCGAAGTACCTGATCGTGAAAGCGGTGGTGCGGCTCGTGCATCAACGCAGATGGGACCCGAAGACGAGTCGTGAGATAAAGCCCGGATATTTGCGCGGTTACATTCAGGAAATCATTCCCTCCGAGATCCACGTTCCGGCTCCGGACGCCGCGGGATTGAAAAGTCTGAAGCCGCGGGCTGTCGGTGCGCCGCGATATACAGTCACTCTGCGGTACGGCAGCCGCTACGAGCCATGGGTCAGCGCGATGCGGCCGATGTGACGGGCGCTACTGGGGCTGTGCCGGCGCGGGGCTTGGTGGCGGGCCGGGCAAAGCAGCAGGCGGTACAACGGGTTTAGGGGGCTTGGGCATCCAGAAATCCGGATCGACATCGGCGAATTCTTTCGATACGTAACTCAGCCGCGGATTCAGTGTGAACAAAAAACTTTCGCTGGCGGCGGTGACCTCGGCGGAGGTCTTCAGCATCTTCTCGCCGTTCTCCTGGCCCATGGCTTCGCGCATGGCTTTGCCGCGCAGGGGAGCATCGTCCATGGTTTTGAGCGTCACCATCGGTGAGAAGAAAAGATAGGCCGGGGTGGAAAGCCCGGAGACCACCTGATAGACCACCAGCGGCTGATCGCTCGAGATTTTTTCGTACGCTCCGGAAACCATGCGGACGATTTCGGTAAAATCCGCGTCGCGGGCAGGCTCGAGGCGCACCATCGCCACGCTCATATAGCGCATCTTCGGCAGGCTCGAGGCGAACTGATCGCCGCGATAGCTCATATCCGGCCGATACGTCGCAAGCACCCGGCGCATGGCGGACAAACCGTCGGAATCCTGAGCTTCCAACTGCCCGAGCCACCATTTCACGGCAGGAGTTTTTTCCACGAAAGCATCGGCGTGTTCAATGGACTCGAAGGAATCGTGTGATTCGAGAATCCAGATCTCGCGTTCGCCCGAGACGGTGGTCATGGCAAGAAAATTCGCGGGATACTTCGAGCGGCTCACAGCGCGGGCTGCGAGCGCGGCGGTTTTTTCCTGTGTGGCAGCTTTACCTGGCCTGATGACTTCACGGATGATGCGGAGCACCTTCGGCGGCGCGGCCGGAGGAGTTTGCGCCACAGCGGCCGCCGCCACCAGCGCAATGATCCACTTCATGTAGTCTTGTCCTTCGCGTAGCAGACGGGATCGAGCTTGCATTCGGCGCAGCGCGGCTTGCGCGCCTGGCATAGCGCGCGGCCATGGTGGATGATCTGGTGCGAGAACAGGATCCACTTTTCCTGTGGAATGATCTTTATCAGGTCGCGCTCGATTTTGACGGGATCGCTCTGCTTCGTCAGGTCGAGACGGCGCGAAACGCGCTGCACGTGAGTGTCGACAACCACGCCGGATGCGATGCCGTAGGCCGTTCCCAGCACGACATTCGAAGTCTTGCGCGCGGCGCCGGGGATGGTCAGCATTTCATCGAGAGTGCGCGGGATCTTGCCGCCGAAATCCGCCAGAACTTTTTTGGCCGCGCCCGTAATGGATTTTGCCTTGTTGTTGAAGAAGCCGGTCGAACGAATGTCCTCGGCCAGCACTTCCGGACGGACTTTGGCGAAGTCCTGGATGGTGGGATATTTCTTGAACAGGCCGGGCGTGACTTCGTTGACGCGCTTGTCCGTGCATTGCGCCGAAAGGATCGTCGAGACCAGCAGTTCCCACGGGCTGTTATGTGTGAGCGCGCACGTGACATCGGGATACATCTGGTCCAGGCGGCGTAGAATTTCGCGGACCCGCGCCTGTCGTTCGGCGGCAGTTTTAGGCCTGCGAATCGGCGTTCGTGAGGCGGCTGGCATGGTCCGTGCCACGTATGATACCAGCTTGCGAAAACTCGCCCCGGTCAATTCATCGACTTGACGCCTCCCGTTTTCTACGTATAATTAAAACGAACGTTTCAATCGACTGTATGACGACCGGCACGAAGCGGAAAATTCTCGATACAGCCGAGCGCCTGTTCGCCAGCCAGGGCTACGCGGGCACGTCTTTGCGCAGCATTATCTCGGCGGCCGGCGTGAATCTGGCGGCCATTCACTACCATTTCAAATCCAAGGAAGCGCTGCTGGATGCCGTGATCCTTCGCAGGGCTGAAACCATCAATCGGGAGCGGCTGGCGTTGCTCGAGCAATGCGATCGCCCGCCGGGCGCTGTGCCGCCGCTCGAACAGGTTCTCGAAGCCTTCCTCTATCCTGCTTTCCGTTTCGCGAACGGTTCCAGACGCGGCGCCATGTTTGTGAAGCTCATGGCGCGCATTCACGCGGAAGGCGACATTTTCGCGCAGATCATTGAAAGGCATTTC
>Ga0070696_100002899_pt1 | contig 11401 bp, 8 predicted proteins | sample KBSK1253metaG_FD_65474 | JGI IMG/M metagenome (GOLD analysis project Ga0070696, IMG submission 65474) | Corn, switchgrass and miscanthus rhizosphere microbial communities from Kellogg Biological Station, Michigan, USA - KBS K1-25-3 metaG | ecosystem: Host-associated > Plants > Roots >... | reverse complement strand
CCGTGCAGCCCGTTGAGCCGGTTCTGGTACACGCCGGCGATGATCGGCCGCTCCTGGTCGACGGCAGCCTCGTGCTCGACGATTGAGGCCAGCGTGACGACCTGGTAAAAGGTCATGTGCCGCGATGCAGGCACGTTCATGCGGTCCGGACCCACGACCTCGGCGAACCTGTCGAGCAGCATCCGGATCAGTCCCTCGGCGGTGGTGACCTGGTCCGGCCTGCCGTTCGATGCGGTGATCAGCTGGTACGTGTCGGGATAGAGGAAGCCCTCGAGGCTGGCGTCCTTGGGCAGCTTGAGCCATGGGTAGGCGGCGAGGAGCTCGGCGGGCGGGTGCTTGGCGAGGTCGTAGAAGTCCTTCGGATCGAAGCCGACCTGCTTGGTCTGCAGCAGCGCGGTCATCTGCTCGATCCGGAGACCCTCCCGGAACGTGATGTCCTCGGTGGTCACCGTGACGCGGGCCGTGATCAGCGCGTCCGCGATCTCCTCGGCCGACATGTTGCCGCGCAGGACGAATTTCCCGGCCGAGAGCTGGTCGCTGAGCCCGTTCTGGAGCGCCGCGAAGATGAACGGGCGCTGATTCGGCGTATAGCCCTCGTCCACCAGGCGAGGGGCGATGGTGTAGATCGTGTCGCCGCTGTTGACGGTGAAGATCTTGTCGGCCGAGTCGCCCGCATTGGGTGCGGTCAGCGCGGGCCCGAGATCCTCGCGAACCAGCTCGGACACGAACGGGAAGCGCATGATCGTGCCGGGGTTGTCCCAGGCCACACCGACCACGCCCGCGCGGAGGACCGGGCGGAGCGCGGTCAGCATCACCACCAGGACGATGCCGCTCAGGACGCCGGCGAAGAGCAGGAAGCGAATGATTCCCGGCAGGCGGAACCCGGATCGTTGCTGCCGCCGACGCGGGCTCATCGGTGGGTTGCCGCGCCCATCCGAGGCGCGCCAGGACGGCATCTCCGGCTCCCGCGGCCCCCGCCCACTCCGAACCGTCACCCGGTGACCCGGGCGCGTCGAGCGTCGAGCTCGTCCTGCAAGATGATGGCGGCGGCTTCGCGGTCCACGCGCTCACGATACCGGTCTCGCTGGGTCTTCGACGGCGGACCGCCGGATCGACCCCGGGGCATGGGACCGAGCCGGGACTCCGCCAGGTGGCTGGAGAGACGCTCGTCGCGGAGCGTCACCGGCAGCCCGAGCCGCTCCGCGACGGCCCTCGCCCACGTGTCGGCAGCCACGGCCATCGGGCCGTGGTCGCCATTCGCCTCGAGCGGCAGGCCCACCACGAGCTCCGCGACGGCCTGCTCCCGCGCGAATCGCGCCAGGGTGACGGCGTCGTCCATCGGATCCAGCGAACGAGCTCGCGACACGGTCGCGAGCGGTCGCGAGGCGAGCCCGTCGACGTCCGCGATGGCGAGCCCGATACGACGCTCGCCGAGGTCGATGGCGAGGATGGTTCGAGCCGCTCCCGGCATCGTCATGGGCTCGGGGAGGGCGCCGGCCGCGGGTCGCCGATGGAGAAGTCCACGCGGTCGCCATTGGTCGGGATCGTGGTGACCCAGTCGGGCCAGAGCGAGATCGAGACGTCGCCGTATGCCTCCAGCTTGGATCTGGCCTGGGGCGCGCCGAGGCCCCGAATCTGGGCAAGCAGCGCGTCCTGAGCGACGTCGCGGACCTCGGTTGCGCTCGCGGAGACGGGGAACGAGATGGTCTCGCCGGTGACCGTCGGATCGCCGGGATCGACGGTGGTCGAGCCGTTCGCCAGCGACCAGCCATCCTCAACCTGGGCCGACAACCGCGCTTCGGCGAGCGCCTGGATCGGGCTGGGGTCGACGCCCAGGATCGAGCCGTCGGCGGTGGCGCCAAGCTCGAACTGGGCCGCCTCGGTGCCCACCAGCGTCGTCGTGTCGACGCTCGGCGTCACCGCGCCCACCGTCGCCGTCTCCGGGAACAGCCGGACGCCGCTCGGGACGCCGGCGGCGCCGCTCACCTGGCCGTCGAGCTGCGTCTGGAGCGCGTCCTGGAGCGACTGCTGCGCGTTCGTGACGTCGTCCTCGCTGACGACGGTCCGCTCCTCGTGGGCGCCGCCCGACGTGGCCTCCTTGTTCGTGACCTGGGTCAGGCGGCGGTTCTCGCCCTTCGGCACCACGGTGATCGTGTTGTTGTTGACGTTGCCGTCCGGCCCCGGATCGACGGCCTGGACGCCGACGCTCGCCGTCGAGGGCACGATCGTGAACGGGAATTCGATCGTCGCGTTCGGCAGGTCGACGTCGGCGAGGGTCGCAAAGTCGATCCCACTCCGCGTCGACACGATGGAGCCCTTCTCGATGTGATTCGACCGGCTCGTGTCGAAGCTCGAGAACGTCACGGTCCCCGTCGCCTTGGTGTCGACCGCCTTCTTCCCCGTCGCCGGGAACGTGTCGGTGGCCTCGAGCGGGAACGTGAAGCGCTGCGCCGGGATGATCAGGTTGACCGGGTCGGGCTGGGCGATGTCCGCACGCGCGACGATGGTGAGCGACAGCGGCCCGATGTCCTGGGAGCGCGGGTGGAGCACGACGGTCGCGGCGGGCAGCAGCTGAAATGCGAGCAGGGCGAGGATCACCACGGCGGCGACGATGCCGATGCCGGCGCCCACGGCGATCCGCGGCGTGATCGGCGGCCGGGCGGGGCCGACGAGCGGCACCCGGGCCGAGCTCCGACGCGGGACGGCGATGACGCGGGTCGCGTCGTCCTCGCCGGCGAGCTCCGGGAGCGAGAGCTGGCTCGCGGCGGCGGCGGGCGTGGCGGCAGCGGTTGCAGCAGCGGCGGTCGCACCCCCGGCCGCCGCCGCGGCATCGGCCTCCGGAACGGCTGCCTCGTGGCCGTTCGCCGACGGCGGCTCCGCCGCGTTCCCCCCGCGCGCCGCCTCGTAGGCGGCCACGGAGGCGTGGACCGGCAAGCCCGCCGCCGCCACGAGGGCCCGCGCGGACGCGTCCGCGCACACGATGTCGAGGCGCTTGCCCCGCTCCGTCGCCTCGCGGGCAAGCAATCGGAAGTTGATCCGCGAGGTGGCGAGCCGCGAGCCGTACGGCAGCACCAGCGTGATCTGCCCGGCGTCGCTGGCGCGGATGCGCGCGGCCGCGGAGGTGATCTCGTCGTCGACGTCGAGGTAGACGAGGCTCGCTGCCAACGGCGGCGACGGGGCCCCGGGCGCCGCCGGATCCATCGCCTCCGCGGCGCGCGTCGGATCGTCCGCCATCAGATCCGCATCGCCTTGACGACGCGCCGGAGCGACGCGTCCAACGGGTTCTGCGAGCCGCCGAGCTCGATCGCCTGGAAGGCGAGGCCCATCGGCGTCACGTCCTGCTGATCTTCCAGGAGCTGGGTCTCGTCGCGGATGGTCTCGATCTGGTCGGGGGCGAGGATCGTCACCTCCGGCGGTCGCGCGAACGGCAGCTGTCGGCTGAACGACTCCGCGCTCAGCGCCGCCTGCACCTCCGGCAACCGCGAGCCGCCGCCGCACAGGTAGATCCGCCCCGGCAGCAGGTCGCCGGCGGCGAGCTCTTCCATCACCAGCTCGACGCCGGCCGCCCAGACCGCCACGTCGTCGGCGACGATCTCGCGGACAGACGCTTCGCGATCGGCGGCGATGCCGCGCGCGTAGTCGACCTTGAGCGCCTCTGCCCGCGGGAACGGCAGCTCCAGCCGGTCGGCAATCGACTTCGTGAAGGCGCGCCCGCCGAGGGCGAACATCCGGGTGCCCTCGATCCCACCCTGGCGGACCAGCGCGACGTCGGTCGTGCCCCCGCCGACGTCGACGAACAGCGCGCCGCCCTGGCGGACCTGCTCCGAATCGAGGACCCGCGCCACGGCGTACGGCTCCGCGACGACGGCGACCAGCTCGAGCTCGAGCTTCGCGGCCACGCTCTGCAGCGCGCCGAGGTGGACCAGCGGCGCGAATGCATCGAAGATCGCGATCCGGACATTGCGGCCCTGGAACCCGATCGGGTTCGTGACCGCGTAGCCGTCGATCCAGGCGCCGACGATCGCGGCATGCACGAGCCGGACGTCAACGCTCTGTAGTCCCGTCTCCCAGGTCACGGAGCGCTCCGCCTCGCGCATCGCCTGGCGCTGCACGCCCTCGATCAGCTTGCCGAGCTCCGGCTGCGTGATCGGCAGGTCGGCCTTGAGCCGCTGCTGGTCGACGACGGTCGTGAAGCCCTTGACCAGCTCGCCCGCGATGCCGATGACGACCTGCTCCGGCCGGAAGCCGGCCATCTCCTCCGCCTCCTGGAGCGCGACGGCGCAGTTGTCGACGACGGCCGAGATGTCGGCGACGGTGCCCGACTGCATGTGGGCGAGGCCCTGCCGCTTCCTGCCGACGCCGCGCACGACGCCGACACCGCCGTCGATCTCGAACACGAGCGCCTTGGCGAACTCGGTGCCCACATCAAGAGCGGTACAGGCGGTGAGGCCCTCGGCCTCGGTATCCCGGGTCCAGAACCGGCGCAGGACGGTCATCGGCTCCTACGACAGCGTTTCGCGGACGGAGGCGCGAATCACCTCCAGCGCCTGCGCGACGCCATCGCGATTCGTGCCGCGGCCCTGGGCCAGCTCGGGCCGCCCGCCGCCCTTGCCCCCGATCGGCGCCACCGCGACCTTGACGAGCTCACCCGCGGAAACGCCCTTGGCGACGGCGGACTCGTCGGCGGTGACGAAGATCTGCGGCTCGTCGCCGTCGAGCACGAGCGCGACGACGTTCGCGCCGAGCGCGGAGCGCAGGTCCTTGGCGTAGCCCTTCATCGCCTCGGAAGACTCGAACGGCGCCGCGACCGTGACGAGCGACACGCCATCGAACGACTCGACCCTGTCGCGCAGGTCGCCCGGCCTGGGCAGGCCGCTGGCCGCCCCGCCACCTTCGCGCAGCTTGCGCCTCGAGTCCCGGAGCTCGGCCTGGAGGGCGCCGATGCGCTCGGGCAATGCCTCGGCCGAGGTCGCGCCTGCGGCCTCGACCGCGGTGTCGAGCTGGTGGAGGCGGACGCGCATGTACGCGTCCGCCCCCGTGCCGGTGAGCGCCTCGATCCTACGCGTTCCGGAGCCGATGCTCCGTTCTGCGGTGATCACGAAGCCACCGATCTGGCCGGTGGCCCGGCAGTGCGTGCCACCACACAGCTCGAAGCTGTAGTCCGGAACGCGGACGGTGCGGACCGTCTCGCCGTACTTCTCGTCGAACAGTGCGTCGGCGCCGCGGTCGATCGCCTCGGCCATCGGCAGGTACTCGACGCTCAGGGGGCGATCGTCGCGGACGAGCTCGCGAACCTCGTCCTCGATGGCCCGCTTCTCGTCGTCGGTCAAGGCTCGATCGAACGGGAAGTCGAAACGGAGGTACTCCGGCGCGACGAGCGAGCCCGCCTGCTTCGCGCCCTCGCCGACGACGTTGCGCAGCGCGCGATGCAGGAGATGCGTGCCCGTGTGATTGCGCATCGTCCGCCCGCGTCGGTCGGCATCGACCTCGGCGGCGACCGCCTCGCCGACCGTGAGCCGGCCGCGGAGCGTGCCGCGATGGACGATGAGCCCTGCCGACTGCGTGCCCGCCACGCGCTGCGTGTCCATGACCTCGAACGCGACGCCGCCGCCGGACCGGATCACGCCCCGATCGCCGATCTGGCCGCCGCCCTCCGCGTAGAACGGCGTCCGATCGAGGACGATCTCCGCGGCGGCGCCTGCCGGCGTGCGCAGCTCTTCGTCGCCCTTCGCCTCGAGCTCCTTGTACTCGACGCCGTCGCGCAGGATCGCGACCACCTTCGCCTCGGCGGTCGTCATCTCGTACCCGACGAAGTCCGTGTCGCCGGACTGGCCCCGGATCGACTCGTACAGCGACGACTGGTCGGCGGCCCGCGCGAGGTCGGCCTTCTTTCCCGACCGGCTGCGCTCGCGCTGCTCGTCGAGCGCGGTGTCGAACCCGGCGCGGTCGACAGCCACGCCGTATTCGGACGCCAGCTCCACGGTCAGGTCGACCGGAAAGCCATACGTGTCGTGGAGCTTGAATGCGACCGCGCCCGGCAGGACGGGGGCGTCACCGGGGAGATCCTCAGGACGCAGCCCGACCCTTCGGTCGGCGGACGTGAGCGGGATCAGTGCCTCTTCGAGCAGGTCCGTACCGGCCTCGAGCGTGCGCGAGAACTGCGCCTCCTCACGGGTGATCGCGCCGAGGATCGACGCCTCGTTCTCGGGCAGGTGCGGGTAGGCGTCGGCCATGGTCGCGATGACGACCTTGGCCGCCTCGGCGAGGAACGGCTCCGTCCGCCCGAGCAGCCGCGCGTGGCGAATCGCGCGCCGCACGATCCGGCGGCAGACGTAGCCGCGGCCCTCGTTGGACGGCGTCACCCCGTCGCCGATCAGGAACGTGATCGCGCGGGAGTGGTCGGCGATGACCTGGTAGCTGAAGCGCTCCGCCTCGAACTCGTCCGGGTCGTGGCCAAACAGGTCGCGCATCCGCGCGTGGATCGCGGTGAACAGGTCCGTGTCGTAGTTCGAGGGCACCTGCTGGACCACGCTCGCGAGCCGCTCGAGGCCCATGCCCGTGTCGACGCTCGTGAACGGCAGCGGCGTCCGCCCGTCCGGGCCCTGGTCGAACTCCATGAACACGAGGTTCCAGATCTCGAGCCAGCGTGGGCACGTCTCCGAGTGGTCCGGCACGCAGTGCGGCCCCTCCGAGAGGTTTGCGCCGCGATCGAAGTGGATCTCGCTGCACGGCCCGCACGGGCCGGTGTCGGCCATCCGCCAGAAGTTGTGGTCGTCACCCTTGTCGACGTCGCCCCAGGTCGCCATGCGCTCTGGCGGCAGCCCGATCTCGTCGCGCCACACGGTCCGGGCGAGCTCGTCGTCCTTGTAGGTCGTGGCGGCGAGCCGCTCGCCGGGGATCCCGAGGTCCTGTGTCAGGAACTCCCAAGCCCAGTGGATCGCCTCGCGCTTGAAGTAGTCGCCGAAGCTCCAGTTGCCGAGCATCTCGAACAGGGTGTGGTGCCGCGGCGTGCGCCCGACCTCTTCGAAGTCGTTGTGCTTGCCGGCGACGCGCAGGCAGCGCTGGTAGTCGACGGCGCGGTTGTAGGAGCGCGTCTCAGCGCCGGTCAGGACGCCCTTGAACTGGACCATCCCCGAGTTCGTGAACAGGAGGGTCTGGTCGCCCGCCGGCACGAGGCTCGCGCTCGGCACGGCCGTGTGGCCACGCGCCGCGAAGAAGTCGACGAAGCGGCGGCGGAGCTGGGCGGCAGACAACGGCGTGATCCGGGGATCACGCTCCACCGTGGGGCTCGGCATCGGCGGAATGGTAGCCGAGCCCCTGTGCCGCCCGGTCAGCCGGGCGGCGGGTTGTGGCGGGCCGGGGCCCTAGCTGGCCGTCGGGAAGACCGCCGAATCGTCCTCGACCGGGAAGGTGAACGTGCCGGCCGCCGGGTCGATGGTGGTGGTGAAGGCGGTCAGGCCGCTGGCGTCCTCGGCCTGGACCCAGAAGGTGACCTGGAGCCCTGTCGGGTTGTCGGCCGGCTTCGTGACCGAGACCTGCGTGACCGGGGTCTTGCTCATCGTCGTCGCGATGCGCACAGCGGCCGAGACGAGGTCGTCACACGACATCGACGCGCTGGTGCCAAGCGTTGCCGCGTCGCACGCGACGCTGACCTTCTTGGGGTCGAACGACGCGGTCGGCAGGAGGTTGATGCTCGTCACGAGCATGTTCGTCGGGCCTTCGGTACCCGCGGCTACTTCGGATGCGGGCGGCGTCGACGGCTCCGTGCCGCCGGTTGCGCCCGCTCCCGTTGTCGGGGCGGCGCCGGCACCGTTACACGCGGCGAGGATCGCTATCGAGAGGACCAGGCCGAGGCCGGTGAGCGGCCGCGACCATCGCATATGAGGTTCCATGGTCCCGAGTCTGGCCCCGGAGGGTGTCGGAGAGGCTCGCCGCCGGAGCGTCGACGTTGCCGTGAGGTGACAGTGGACGCCGCGGGTAATGGACCGGCCAAGGAACGGCGGAGATTTCGCTACCGGCGGCGCCTGTCCCGGATTCGAGACCAGATCGTCGAGCCCGCGATGGCCGAGCCGACGAGGGCGCCGAGGGCAAGCCCACGATGGAAGCTCACCGCGCCGAGGAGCTCGCGCAGGCGCTGCATCACTGCGACGGACCCGGCTCCGGCTCGGGGCCGGCGGGCCCCGCGCCGGTCTCGCCGGGCGCCGGGGTCGCGCGCCGGACGAACGTCGACACGACCTGGCGCTGCTCGCCCGGCAGGCGCTCGGGAACGAGCACGGCGACGATCGCGACGAGCCCGATGGCAAGCCACGCGACGAACGAGGCGGAGAGCAGGTTGAACTCGCCGACGCGGAGCGGGTCGATGGCGAGCCGCGCACCCACGGTGTCGCCGGCCCAGGCGCCCAGGATCGCGGCGACGATCAGGAGCGGGAGGCGGGCCCCGGCCCGGCCGCGGATGAAGACGTAGGCCGAGACGTGGAACAGGCCCACGATCACCGACAGGACGAGCGCCGGGCCGATCATCGCGCTCCCTCAGAGGTCACGCGGCGGCGCTTGCGGGCGTGATGCGCCCGCCGCCGAGGCACCGGTCGCCGTCGTAGAACACCGCGGCCTGGCCCGGCGCCGCGGCCCACACCGGCGAGTCCGCCTCGACCCTCCAGCGGGACTGTGAATCTCGCCGCACCGTCGCGGGCACGAGCGTGCCCCGGTGACGGATGCGAACGTCGGCGCGGAATCCGTCATCCCGAGGCGGGTCGCCTGCGACGAAGTGCACGTCGTCGAGTTCGATCGTCGTCGTCTCGAGGTCGCTGCGCCGTGCCAGCGTGATCACGTTCGACCTCGGGTCGACGCGAGACACGTACCTCGGCTCGCCCAGCGCCACGCCGAGGCCCTGCCGCTGCCCGACGGTGTAGCCGGCCGCGCCGGCGTGCTCCCCCACTCGCTCGCCGTCGGCATCGACGATCGGTCCGGGCTCGGGAATCCACCCGGCGCGCTCGCGGAGCGCCCCGCGGACGTCGCCGTCCGGGATGAAGCAGATGCCCTGGCTCTCGGGCTTTTCCGCGGTCGCGAGGCCGATCCCCCGGGCGACCGCACGCACCTCGGGCTTCGTCAGCTCGCCGAGCGGGAACCACGCATGGGCGAGCTGCTGCTGGCGGAGGCCGTAGAGGAAATAGGTCTGGTCCTTGTCCTCGTCGCGGGCCCGGCGCAGCTCCGCGCGCCCGTCGGCCGCGTCGGCGCGGCGGGCGTAGTGCCCGGTCGCCACCGCGTCGCACTCGTACATGTGGCGCGCCCGACCGAGCAGCGCCCCGAACTTGACCTTCGTGTTGCAGTCGGTGCACGGTGACGGCGTCGTCCCCTCGAGGTAGGCACCGAGGAACGGGTCCAGCACGCCGGCCTCGAACTCGCGCTCGAGATTCATCACATAGAACGGGATTCCCAGCTGGCCGGCCACCCGCCGCGCGTCCTCGGCGGCGTCGAGCGAGCAGCAGCTCTTCCTGAACTCGGATGTCGTGTCGGCGACGTCGTGGAGTCGCATCCACACCCCGACGATGTCGTGGCCCTGCTCTGCCAGGAGTGCTGCGGCGACGGACGAGTCGACACCGCCCGACATCGCGACAAGGACGCGACTCACAGCGGCCCGCTCCGAGTCGCCTTCACGCCACCCCGACGCCCTGGCCGAGCGGGTCGGCCGCGAGGACCGCGGTGGCGGCGCGAGATTCGGCAAGCACCCGCGGGACGATCTCGACCGCCGCGTCGATCTCCGCGTCGGTCGTGGTCCGGCCCAGCGAGATTCGCAGCGAGCCGCGCGCCTCCTCCTCCGGGTAGCCCATCGCCGTGAGGACGTGCGAGGGATCCGTCGAGCCGGTGGTGCATGCGGAGCCGACCGAGGCAGCGATCCCCTGCAGGTCGAGCTTGACCACGATCGACGCGCCGTCGGCGTCGCCGACCACGACCGAGAGCAGGTTCGGCAGCCGATCCCGCGGGTGGCCGGTCAGCTCGACCCCATCCTCGGCGAGCATTGCTGCGCGCAGCCGATCCCGGAGCTTGCGAACCCGGCGCACCGTCATGTCGCGCTCGGCGACGGCGAGGTCGAAGGCCACGCCCATGCCCACGGCCGCGGCCACGTCCTCGGTACCCGCCCGCCGGTAGCGCTCCTGGGCGCCGCCCTGCTGCTGGGCGAGGATGTGGGTGCCGCGGCGCAGGTACAGCGCGCCGACGCCCTTCGGGCCGTCGAGCTTGTGGCCGGCGATCGCGAGCAGGTCGCAGTTGAAGGCATCGACGTCGATCGGGAGCCACGCCGCACCCGCGACCGCATCGACGACGAACAGGCAGCCTTTCGGGCCCTTCTCCCGGACGACCTTGCCGATGGCCTCGATCGGTTGGAGCGTCCCCACCTCGTTGTTCGCGAGCTGGATCGCAACGACCGTCGTTCGCTCGTTGAGCGCGCCCGCGACGTGGTCGGGGTCGACGCGACCGTAGCGATCGACCGGGAGCTCGACGATCTCGAAGCCGAACTTCTCGAGCTGCTGGAGGCTGTGGAGCACCGCGTGGTGTTCGACCGCGCTGGTGACGATGCGGTGGCCGCGAGTCTTGCCCGCCCACGCCGCGCCCTTCAGGGCGAGGTTCAGCGCCTCGGTGCCGCCGCTCGTGAGGATGACCTCGCGCGGCCCTGCGTTGATCTGGGCCGCGATCTTCTCGTGCGCCTCGTCGAGCGCGGCTCTCGCCCGGCGGCCGTAGCTGTGGGGAGAGCTCGGGTTGCCGAACTCGCCCGCGAGGTACGGGAGCATCGCCTCGAGCGCCTCTGGCCGCAGCGGCGTCGTGGCGGCATGGTCGAGGTACATCGGCACGCCGGGATTGTAGGCGGGCTCGGGGCCTCGCCCGTCGCCCCGGATCAGGTCGACTGGGCCGCCGCTTCCGTTGGTCGGGCCGACTCCACCCGTGCCCGGCGGGTCGCGAGCCGTTCGAGCCAGCGCGGCGTCTCGAGGCCCACGGCGAACCTCGAGAGGAACGCGGTTGCGGCAATCGCGACGACGATTCCGAGGAGCGCGCCCGCGAGGGGCTGCGAGCGGAAGCCGAAGACGCCCACCCCCCAGCCAACGACCAGCCAGTGGGTGAAGTAGATCGCGATCACGCTCGCGCTCCAGCCGTACAGGAAGGCGAAGACCCGATTCGCGCGGACGTTGCGAACCACGACGTCGCACGCCCACAGCCAGATGAGCACGAGCCCGGTGATCCCGACGAAATAGGACGGCGGCATGCGCCAGTACGTCCCAACGTCGAAGCTCGGTGGATCGGCGGCGAAGAGCGCGACGCCGGCGAAGCACAGCCCGACGCCGACCAGCGCCGCGAGCCGGAAGACGCGAGTGCGTCCCGCGCCGGCCGCGGCGCGCGCCACGAACGACCC
>Ga0070696_100002897_pt1 | contig 11412 bp, 17 predicted proteins | sample KBSK1253metaG_FD_65474 | JGI IMG/M metagenome (GOLD analysis project Ga0070696, IMG submission 65474) | Corn, switchgrass and miscanthus rhizosphere microbial communities from Kellogg Biological Station, Michigan, USA - KBS K1-25-3 metaG | ecosystem: Host-associated > Plants > Roots >... | reverse complement strand
GGCCTACGCCCCATGCCAGCCGCCGCCAGGCCGAGGCTTCCGGGAATCCAACTTCCAGAGGCGGCGCCTCATCGAGAGCCAGAGTCCCCCGCCCGCCGTCTATGCCGAACTCGTCGTAGAGGTAGCGGTTGAGCGCCGTGGCCTCCAGGTCCTCAGGCTTCGCCGCCATCACAGGCGTTCCATCAGCTCGATGCGGTTGCCGAAGGTCGGCCGTGTAGACGTGGCTGCAGCCTGGCAACGGCTCGGCGTCCGCCACTTCGAACCCGGCGGCCTTGAGCTCGCGCACGAGCACCGCGAGATCCCGAACCAGCAGACCCGGATGTGCCTTCCGGGCCGCTCGAAAGTCCTCGTCGACGCCCAAGTGTATCTTCACGGGGCCGCTCTCGAACCACACGCCGCCGCGCTTCGCGAGCTCCAGCGGCTTGGGGACCTCCGGGATCCCAAGCACGCCCGCATAGAAACGACGCGCCGCATCCTCCTGGCCGCGAGGCATGGCGACCTGGACGTGTTCTATCCTTTCGACGTGCATTTCACTCACCCACGTCACTAGGTCCGAAACATGAAGCTCGACTTACTTCTTCAGCTCGATCTGGATCTCACGGAATTCGCTGGCGCCGACATTCTCGATGGCGTGGACAGACGCCTCGCTCCAGAGTGCCGAACCGGCCTTGACCGCTCGATCTTGCGTGCTTCCATCGGGCAACGTCACTCTCACCTTGCCATCCGTCAGGTAGTAGACGACGTTGTGAGGATGTGAATGAACGGCGACTCGTTCTCCAGGCCTCACGCGTACATCGAGCACACGCACCTGCTCGTTCTCAAGGAGCACGGCATGGGTCTCCGGTGAGATCTTCACGACGTCTTGCGCCAGAACCCTCGAGTCCTTGATCGCTAGTGCCGCAATTACCGCTGTCACGAGTATCGGCAGCGCCCAGCGAATGCCTTGCCGTGGGGTCAAGAGAGCCTCCTTTCCAGAGTCATTCCCGCCGCCCGCTGCTGCCCATGGCCGGCTGTCTGTTGTCCGGCGGCGTCAGGCAACCGCAAGCTCCAGACCGTCACCGAGCTCGAAAGACCGCGCGTACTCGATGTGCAGCACGCGGCGGGACACAGGGACCGCGGATTTGGAAGAAGCATGCACCAGCAGCGGCTTCATGACCAGCACCGTGCCCTTTGAAGCCAGGCACTCGACCGATGGACGGGCTGAGGCAAGCCGCTGAACCTCCCCCGCTTCGAGCACCCCCAGGGCGTGCGTCCCAGGCAGGACCCGCAAGGGGCCATTCGCTCGAGTCGAGTCATCGAGGTGCAGACGCACCGACACGACACGCGACAGGACGTCTGCCGTGGCGCGCGCGTAATGGACGCCGGCCTTCGTCGACCTCGGACCCCAGCCCGCAACGTGTCGACGTTGCCGCAGCGGGAGCATCGTATCCTGATGCCAGGCGACCAACCAGTTCGACGACTCCGACTTGTCGAAGAACCTGGCGCTGAACGGTAGGGGTGTGGCGCCCAGCAGCTCGGCGACCAGTTCGACAAGGCGCGGGTCATGGGCCACGGCATGAACCGCCGGATGCCTCAGACCGTTTCGCGCTCCCCCCCGGCTTCGATGAATCGGACTGGCGCGAAGACCAGCCACCAAGTCATCGACGAGCGTGGAGAACGAGACGCCTTTGATCACCGCGAAGCCGTCATCTTCTAGCGTCTTCCACGCCGCCCGAGTTGTCATCAGCGCCGTTCCTCACTCGCAAACGACTCCCGTGGACTTCCGGATCGCCTTCAGCAGCAGCTCGACGACGTCGAAGTCGATTCTCCCGGGCGACGAATAGCGAATGCAGCCCTTGCCCAGACTCACGCCTGTGCCTTGGAGCAAGGCGCGATGGGCGTTCATGACGTCTCTCCTGAGGATGTAGAGTGCGATGAAGTGCTTCTGACTCGCGAACCCGACTTCGATTTCACCATCGCGCGAGTAGCAGGGCCCGCCATACTGCATCGACTCTTTGAACCCCGTCAGCAACCGGCGACACGAGCTGCGTATCTTGACGAGGGCCGCCCTTCTTTCAGCCGGGACCTCATCGAGATAGGCCCTCACAGTCTTGGCGCCGCTAATCATCGTGCTCCCGGAGCTGGAAGACATTCCCTTCCATGTCTTTGCCGTCGAGGTGGAGCGCGCCGCGCCAGGACCATGCCGCGTTGGCAGGCTTGAGGGCGCCACCCAGCTCTTCGATGGTTGACCGTGCCCCCTCGATGCTTGGAACGAGAAACGAAAGCTTGATGGGCGTGCTCTCTCGCGCCGCCGCCGGAGTGGTGATCTCGATGGTATCGCTGACATCCGACGGGATCTGAACTATCGCCAGCTCCACGGATGCGGCGCCGAGAAGGACGAAGCTTGGCCCTTTCTTCGACCCGGGCAAGATGAAGGACCTTCTCGTAGAACGCAGCCAGGCGGGCTGCGTCCTTGGCATAGACGACAGCGTTAAGGCCGGGCTGGCTCACACGAGGTTCACTCGATCGCCAACGCGGATGGTGCCGGTCCGCACCACCGTCGCATACACTCCCGCGTCGTTCTTGTTGAGACGCACGACGGTCTTCATGACGCGCGCATCCTGTTTCGCCGTCACCGGATCGAGGTTGAGCATCATGCAGCGCCGGTCGCGCATCGTGACGCTCACGGCCGGCGCCTGGTCGTCGTCACCGAACACCAACGTCCCCCCGACCCATCCATTCTCGAAAAACGTCTCCGAGTTCTCCGTCTCGAGCACGATGTTGGCCCGGAAGCGCCGGCGGTCGAGATCGACTCCCACTTCGCGAGCGATGCCGGAGATCGTCGTCAGGCTGATCACCGAGATCGTCGCCTCGTCGAAGACTCCGTGCTTGAGCCGCATCAGGTCGAGACCACTCCCGAAGCGCTCGGCCAGCTCGGCCTTCAACTCAGCGCTGCCCAGCTCGACACGCGAGCCGGCCGGTGTGCGCACGTGCGTCGGGAGCGGCTCACCGCCGCTCTCGTCGAGTCCTTCGGGATGGTACAGGAGCAGCTCCGGGAGGCTGCTCGCCGAGACCCATGGGAAACCGCTGTCGTCTCCCACGCGCCGGAGGGCGAATCGCCGATCGCCGTCGAGCCCGTGCCATCCCATGAACGCCGACTGCGTGGCGGTGCCCGCCATGGACTTGATGGGATAGCGCACGATCTCGTGAACGCGCCCGACGGGGATCATGGTGGTGCCACCATACCCTACCCTGCGGTGAGTCGCCTAGCGCTCGGCATCCTCGGGACCGTACCGTGGGATCGGATGCAGGTCCGGTTCGACGAACTTGGCGCGGGCCTCATCCGAGAAGAGCACTTGGGCGGAGTAGTGCGTCATCATGATCCTGGAATCGAGCATCCTGGGATTCGCCTCCAGAAAGACTTCGGACGACTCCGCTCCCGGCGACATTCCCATGAAGTGCCGTACGGCCATGATCCACGCTCGGGTCATGGTCTCATGGTACTTCGACACGTCAACGCCATGATGTTGGAGGAAAGCCAGCAACGCGCGCTGCATCAACAGGTGCGCCGCGTCCGTATCGTTCTCGGTGAGATAGACATAGGCCAGCCTGACATGAGCGCGATGGTCGAACTCCGCGGGAGGGAATCTGCAGGCCTCGAACTCCCTGCGGAAGCCCCGATCACTTGCGGATAGTCGATGCTTCATGGTCATGGCTTCACGCGCTTGCCGTCCACGAAGCGTTTCTGGTCACGAACGTTGTCGACTGACTTGAGCTTCCAGCCTTCGGTCGTCTTCGCCCACGTCTCGCGTTGGTGGACGCTCGTGTCGACTCTGCGGCGCTGGCCGTCCATCTGCCGGTATCTCGTGGCCTCCTGCAAGACCTCGGCCACGGCGATGAGCTTGTTCTCGGAAACCGCCAGCTTCTGGATGGTGACCCTGATGTCATACGGCGGCTCGTTGCTCTCCAGGAACTGCCTGGAGTACTGCTCCATCACCTTGGAATCGCCGACCCTGCCATCGGGAAAGATGGCGTGGAAGTCCCCGGTCTTGAGAGCCACGATAGCCTTGAGATCTCTCCTGTCGTGCGCCTCGGCCAGCCGGCGGTACTGTGTCTCCAGCTCCTTGCGTATCTCGGCGTCATCCTGCCGAGCGAGCGCGGGCATGGCGGTCAGCACCGCGATCGCCAGAGTCGCGAGAGCCGGCATCTGTCGTCTTGTCACGTACCGTCTCCTGTCTTGGCGGGTTCGGATCTTGCCCAGTATCTGACGCAAGACCCAAGACACGGTTAGCCCCGTGGCGGCGTAAGAGCGATCCCCGGGACCATCAGCCTTACCGCGAGAAGCACGGCTAGAAGAAGCGCGACATCCGCCCAACCCACGCTGAGATCTGGACTGCTTCCCGAGGGCAGCTTTCGACTGACCAGCGCCCCAACCGCGCCGAAGATCCAGAACGACGCTTCGGACACCCGGCCGAGGGCAAGTGCCGTCGGCATCGGCAGAAGACTCAGCAGCACGATCGCCGTGCCAACGACCACAGGAAGCACGATCATTCCAAGCATCGCCTTGACGTTTTGCACCCCGACGGGTGCCCACCTGCGCAGCTCCATTCCGACAAGAAAGGACAGGCCGCACAGCGACAGCACGCCCACGATGCTCGCGGCGTAACGGATCGCCATGGGCACCTGCAGAGCCGACGCCGCTCGGCTGAAGTCTCCGACAAACGATGTCGAGACGAGGTTGCCAAAGAATGTGCCGATGCCGAACATCGCGAGATACAGAAAGAAGAGCCCCGGCCGCGAGCGCCGCGTTCTCCAGTACAAACACCAGCACAGCAGACCGAAGACCAGGCTGAGCAGCGGACCGGCGACGCCGATGACCGCCAGTTGGTCGGCGGTCGCGCGGGCCTGATCCAGATTCACGCCCACGTGAAACAACGTGGAGGGGACGTGGAGAGCATAGGCCGTCAGGGCGTGTGTTCCCTCGTGCAGGATGTTGACCAACGTATACGTCGCCACGAACACCACGATCGGCCGGAGACCCCAGGCCGACCACCTGGTGCTCATGCGGCTTTCACTGGTCACCAGACACCGGGGACGAGGCGCTTGGTCCTTGCCATGTACGACGCGTACTCCTCCCCAAAAGTCTCGAGCATCATTCTCTCCTCGGCGCCGATGCGAAGCGCGAAGAGGATCCCGAACGATACGAGGTACGACGGCGCCGCGAACCAGTTCGGAAGCACCAGCGCCTGACCGATGGAATACAGAAAGAGCGCCGCGTACATCGGATGACGGACGCTGTGATAGATGCCTTCCGTGATGAGGCGGTGGTTCTCGCGAACCTCGAGCGTGATCGACCAGTACGCGCCGAGGTCCGCGTGCGAGCGGTAGAAGAGCCAGAGACCCGCCGCGAGGCACACGACGCCGGCCGTAAGCGGCCCGGGACGAAGCGGATACTCCGCGAACGAGAAGGCCGGTGAGGCTACCCAGACCAACGGGATGAAGAACCCGATCCAGGCAAGGATCAGCAGGATGATCTCCCGCCTGCTCTTGAAGCTTCGCACGACCCTGACCTGGCGACTTCGATTCCCGTACGGCGCCCGAATGACGATCATCACCACGCTGGCGGCGAGGATGACCACCTTGGCGATCCATGGGTTCATGTTCGAGCTCGTATCACGGCTTCCGGCCGATGCCCAGAAGGTGAGCGCTGATTCCGGCGATGGATGGCTCCGATTCCAGAGCTCGAGCGACGTCGAGGATGTCCTTTCTGAGCGCCGCATCCTGCCACCGCGCCTCGAAGTCATGCAGCATCCACGCAGGGCCCTCGACCCCCAGCACCGTGACGTCCCGGAAACCGGCGCCCTCGAGCTCGGAGCGAAGGTCATCCGGCCGGTGGAAGTAGGCGGTCGTGAAATAGTCCAGGTTGTCCGTGTCGTTGCGATGCTGGCCGTCGGCCAGATCCCGGTCGCGGATCCTCACGAAACGCGGGTCGAGAGAGAGCTTTCGCGTGAGGCCATCCAATGCCGAGGCGTAGCGCGAGATGGCCGCCACGACGGCAACGCCGCCCCCGACCAGCACGCGCAGGGCTTCACGAAGCGATGCCACTCGATCGGCCGCCGACGGCAGGTGGTAGAGCGGCCCCATCACGAGGACCGCATCGGCCGAGTCGTCCTGCTGGAGCAGCCGGCGCGCGTCGGCGACGGAGAATGACGTGATGGGCCTCGCCGCCCTCGCGCTGCGTCTGCTCGCCTCGTCCACCAGGCGTGGCGAGCTGTCGATGAGGTGGACCTGGTACCCTCGCCCGGCGAGCCACAATGAGTACGCACCGGCCGCGCCCCCAATATCGGTGATTCGAGCCGGCGCGGCCGGCAGGACTCGCGCCAGAATCTCCTTCGTCCGCTCGAACTCCAGACGAAACGGACCAAGCTCGAGGCGCGACTCTTCCGGGAACCTGTCGTAATAGGCCTGAACCTCAGGAGGCGGAGCGAGGGGCCGCTCGGCGGAGTCCATCTAGCAGGTCACCTCGACGCGCAGGAAGGTCGCGGGGATCGTCGTGCCATCCTCGCTCGTGTTCTGAGCGGTGAACAGCTCCTCCAGCTCCCTCTGCAGGCTCGCTTCGCGCCCACTCTTGCCGGCAGCTTCGAACGCATTCATGGTCGGCCCGTAATACTTGCGGAACTCGTCCACGAACTGCCGTGGCGATCCGGCAGAACGAAAGACGAATGTGTCCTGGACGTAGAAGATCTTGTCCCGATGGATGCCTGCGCCGGCGAACCGCTCGATCACGTGATTCTCGACGCCCCATGTCATGGGGCTCACGAACCCCTCTGGCGGGGGAGGCGTGTAGGCGGCGCTGATCCGCAGAATCTGCGCCACGAGCGTGGGATCGCTGGGAATCCAGTTTCCCATGACGATCCGTCCCCCTGGCCGAGTCACGCGCACCATCTCTTTGGCGACGTCGAAGGGCTTGGGAGCGAACATGGCGCCGAAAATGCTGACGACCATGTCGAACGAGTGATCGGCAATCCGCTGCAAGTTCATGGCATCGCCCTGCTCGAACCTGCAGTTGGCCAGGCCGAGCGCCGCGGCCCGTCTGTTGCCTGCCTCCACCAGGTTCCGCGCGATATCGACGCCGAGGACTTGCGCGCCCGCCTGGGCGGCTGGCAGCGCCGTCGTGCCATCCCCGCAGCCGAGGTCGAGAACCTTGAGCCCGCTGGTGATGCCGATTCGTTGCACGAGCGCCTCGCCGCTGTCGCGCATGGACTCGGCGATGCGGGTGAAGTCCCCTTTCTCCCAGAGAGCCTGATTCGGGCTGACAGATGCGCCGGACATGATCTCCTTCCCCTTTCGTTCAGACATGGAGGTCCTCCCAACTGTGCCACTCGTGTGCAAGAGCCATCGCACAGCGACCCGGTGCGCGGCGTTCTCGCTCGAGGGGCCAAGAACGCGAGGCATCAACCTACTACGACTTTCCCCAGCCCGGCAGGGCCGCCGCCTGCTTCATCCACTTCGCCATCTGCGCCTCGTCGAGATCGTGCTCGTGGATGTCGATCCAGCGCGCGTCCTTGCCCGTGCCGCCGGGCGGGACGGGTCGCAGCGACGTGCCTCGGAAGAAGCCGACCTTTACGTAGTGGGTGAAAACGTGGATGCCCAGGAACCAGCCCTGACCCTCGATGCCGTAGAACGGCGAGTTCCACTTCACCGCCTTGCGCACGTTGGGCACGTTGCGCACGATGAGCGCGTCGAGGCGGCGCCCGACGTCGCGTTTCCAGCCGGGCATGGCCGCGATGTAGGCCTGCACCGGGGCGTCGCCGACGGCCTTCGCGATCCGAGGGTTGCCGCCCGAGAGGAGGGCCGGCTTCAAGGACGCCCGGCGACCGCCTTTGCCGGCCGCCCCCTTGAGCGCGCGGCGCGCTGGCCGCCGCTTCTCGACTTCTCCCTGTTGCCCGGAGAGCGCGCTCATCGTGACATAGTACCCGTCCGGATCCCGCAGCGAGAACTCCTTGGTCCGGGTGTTGGCGTTCACGTGAGGCTCTTCCTCGAGCCGCGGGACGAGAGTGCGCGCTCTTTTCAGAGCCCGGTCGAAATCATCGACGCGAAAGAACAACAGGAGCCCATTACCCGGAGTTCCTTCGGCGGGATTCATCAAGGAAGGATGGTCCTCGATACCCCACTGGTGAAGGCAAAGCAGGACCGTTCCATCCGAGTCGAGGAGCTGACCAAAGTAGGAATGCCCCGGGCGCCTCGGGCGCCGGCCGAAGAGATGCTGATACCACTTGAAGCTCCGTGGCACATCCCTCACCCCGATGATCGTCCACGTCCGTTTCACGGCAGACACCTCTATCGCAGAGAATCAAGCCGGCTCTGCAAGGCGGACGACAGGTCGCCCTCTGTGTCCCATACGAACGATGAGCCCTTGCAATAGTCCGCGGCGCTGGCGCCGAGCCATTGTTCGTAACCTGACGTCTTGATGGTCGCGAAAGACGTCCACTCAGCCTTGCCTCCTTCCGCCGCCGGGAGGAACTGCCCGCACATCCTGTACTGCTCTTTCCCGCTGGAGCTGACGACGTGGCCAATGCGCACATCACGAAAGCGGACAGGGTCTGGTGGGCGGTGGTTGTGAAAATCCGTAGCGGCTGAGGTGAGCAGGAACTCTACAACGGAACCTGTTGATGCCTTGGATCTCGCGGCCTGGGATTCATCGCGTGAGACGGGAGGCGTGCTGCAGGCTGTGAGACCCAGCGTGATGATTACGATGGCAAGATATCGCATGCTCCTCCTGAGTCTACTTTTCCACGGAGCTAGTCCGGAATATGCCCTGACCGCTGGTCTGAACGATGACAGAGCCATCTCTCGTGGCGAGAAAGTGCGGCACACCCGCGGGGATGACGACGAAGCTGCCCGCGGGATAGGCCCTCAGCTTCTTCTCGTCGAACTTCTCTCCAATCCCCAGATACCACGTCCCTTCGATGACGGTGACGATCTCGTCATCCGGGTGCGTATGTGCGAGGACCCGTGAACCACCAGGAATCCTCACTCTGTCGATCCAATCTCCCCCTTTGCTCGAATCGCCAAGAAGATGCGCTCGCTGTCTGCCGTCGGTGTAGTAGGCGGGAGTGAACCATCGAATGTCCTGCGGAGCCAGCGCGGTGACTTGCTTTCCTGACCCGGCGGGAGCGCCGTTGGTGGCTCCGAGAGCCAGGACAAGCGCGACCGAGGCTGTCACACGTGCAATCATCTTCCGCTCCGGAGTCTCAGTCGTCCGCCCGCGACAGTAGGTAGAAGACTTCGGTCTCGATCCGCGCAGAGTCTTCGCGCCAGTCCCCGTATACTTCCCACCACACGTTCGCATGCGCGCGACGGTGCTCCTTGCACCAGCGGATTACAGCGTCATGGGCATTGCCCAGGCCGGAGTAGGGTCCTTTGTGCACAGCCGATGCTACCTCACCCGCTGGAGTCGCGGCCGAGAGGACACCATCGGTCGGCTCGAACGGAGACGACACTTCAACGCCTACTTCAACGGTTACGCCGTCCTTCGACCCGTCGCGGAAGATGAAAATGTTGTGGCCGCTCTGGACCACCTTGCCCGCTCGCACAGCCACATACACGCGGTCAAGCAGGGGGAGTAGCTGCGCACCAAGGTCTGCCCACTTGCGGCGTTCACGCACGATGGCCACTTGACGGCTCGGCACCACCTGAACCATGACTTCGTACGTCACGTCACTCTCCTGAGGTCCGCGCCTGGAGCTACCTCGACAGCACCCCTATCGTCCCGAGCCATGTCTCTACCAGCCGAGGCCATCCTGTGATTGGAGACTCCGTGCGGCGCAGCCTCCGGCTTTCCTGAGCGCCGCATAGTAGACGAGCGAATTCTCCACCGGGTCTATTGGATCGTCACCCGCCTGTAGCAAGAACGTAGGTGGCGTCCGGTCGCTGACTTGGATACCCGGATTCAGGGCGAAACCTGTCTCGCGGATCGCCAAATGTCCCGGGTAGAGTGCCACCGCAAAATCCGGGCGACAGCTTTCCTCGTCGGCCGCGTCCACAGCCGGGTAGAGACGCTTCTGAAAGCTCGTGCTCATCGCGGCGGCCACATGCCCGCCCGCCGAAAAGCCGAGCACGCCGATCCTGTGTGGGTCGATATGCCACTCGGTGGCGTGGAAACGCACGAGTCCCACCGTCCTCTGCGCGTCTTGCAACGCCGTCGAACAATCCCGATACGGGCCCGATTTAACGCACGGCACTCGGTATTTCAGCAGCACGCACGTGATGCCCTTGGACGTCAGCCAGTCACAGGCCTCCGTGCCCTCGAGATCGATGGCCAGCACGTTGTAGCCCCCGCCCGGAAACACGACCACCGCCGCGCCCGTGTTGCCTTCCCTTGGCGGATAGACAGTCATGGTCGGCTGCGAGACTCGGTCGACATACACCCACGGCCTGCCGGCAACCAGCTGCTTGGTGCCCGCGGCGTCCACGACCGTTCCGGAGACCTCGGGCCCCTCGACTGGCCGTGCGTCAGGAACGACGCCCGGCCATATCGGCACTTGCGTATGGCCCGGCGATGGCTGCCAGGCAGTCTGCGCCACGCAGGGACAGGCAAACGAGAGCAGCAGCGAGAGCGCCACAGCCGCCAACGCGTCAACTCGCACTTGGCGGCCCGCCCTATTCATTCGTCCCAATCCTGCCCGAGCACGACCATGACTCCGTTCGGATCGTTCATGGAAAAGTCCCGGATTCCATAGGGGCGTGTCTGAATGGGAACCGCGATGACCGCCCCTCGTTTGACTACCTCCTCGTAGAGCGCGTTGACATCCTTGACCCAGAAGAAGATCCGAACCCCCGTCGGCGCACTCTCGCCCTTCGCCAAGTGAACCGCCGCGTTATCCCGCCACACGACAGTGTAATCGGGTGTCGCGGCTCCTAGGTCTGACTCAAATCCCAGTATCCGCCGATAGAACGCGGCCGTTGCAGGGACATCAGGCACCAGAAGCAGCGGAGCGCCTTGGTAGAATTGCTCCGGAGTACTCGTAGGCACATTGGGCATTGCGGTATCTCCTGGTACCTCTCCAGTGGCGCCGGCCCGCCCCAAGTGCTTGTCAGGCCGACCGACGTTCAGCAGACCTGCGCCTGAGCCTCCGCGCATGGCTGCGCAACGCCAACACTGGCTACATGATCTACATGAATACCTGCTGTCTTGCCAAGCTCCATCGCGCGCTCCTGTCGCGAGGCGGGGTCATCAATCACCTCAGCTCGATGAATCGAGCTCACCGAGGCTACGGGGCTTCGATGGACTCGATGGTGTGGGTGATGAACCATTCGTCATCCTGATCTTTGTGCCACTTCCTCACGCGGGGGAGCCTCATCCCCTGTCCGGCGATCTCCTCGCTGAACACAGCGTACTCCCCGTCACGTGCTGCTTGGTCGTGGTAGAAG
>Ga0070696_100002896_pt1 | contig 11413 bp, 12 predicted proteins | sample KBSK1253metaG_FD_65474 | JGI IMG/M metagenome (GOLD analysis project Ga0070696, IMG submission 65474) | Corn, switchgrass and miscanthus rhizosphere microbial communities from Kellogg Biological Station, Michigan, USA - KBS K1-25-3 metaG | ecosystem: Host-associated > Plants > Roots >... | reverse complement strand
GGCTTGGCGTTGGGTTTCCGGATCGCCGGTCTGCGCACCCAGGTTGTCGCGGTTCGTGTTGTTCCCAGAATCGTCGGTCGTCTCGGCAACGTACTGAAGCTCGCGCGCGCGACGGCGTCGTTGATAGAGCGCGTCTCTGCGCAGCGCGTGCCTAGAGTGGAACACGACGATGTCGGCGTCGAGCAGCGCTTTTATGGCGGAGCCTACGGACGGCCCCTGCGGGAGGATGTCGATGACAGCGCCGTGCGCGCCGCTGGCGCGGTGCTCGACGACAGCTACAGCAAAAAAGCGTGTGCGGCGGCCGTGGCGGGACAAAACCATACGGCGCTATTGTGGCTTACCTTCGACGGACGGCTACTACAGGATTGATTGCCATGTCCCTGCCAGAAGTCACTTTTCACATCTACCCGACTGATTGCGATATGCTCGGGCATCTCAATCACGCGACGATGCTGAGCTTCCTCGAGCGGGCGCGCTGGGCGTTGCTCGAGCCGCAGATCGACACGCGCAACTGGACGCGGCAGCCCGTGTTTTCAGTGGTGCGGCATGTGGACATCGGCTATTTGGCGCAGTCGCATCCCGGAGAGGATCTCGTCATCCGGTCCGGATTGCTCGCGGTGAAGAACACGAGCTACATCGTGCGCCAGGACGTCCGGAAGGTCGCTACGCGCGAGAAGGTGGCGGAAGCGAACATCGTCTTCGTCGCGATCGCGCAGGACGGCAAGCCGGTGCGCGTGCCGGATTCGTGGCGTGAAATGTTGCCGCAGTGGCCGGAGGGCGGTGATTGATCTCGGTCATCGATTCGCTGGATATCGGCTATGACGACATCGGCGCCGGCGGCGATGTCCCCCTGCTTTTTGCGCATGCGTTTCCGCTGAATCGGACGATGTGGGCGCCGCAGGTGAGCGCTCTGGTGGAGCGTTGCCGGTGCGTCGCCGCGGACCTGCGCGGTTTTGGAGACTCGTCCGTCGTACCGCCGTATTCGATGGAACAGTACGCCGACGATCTCGCGCATCTGCTGGATCAGCTGCACATCGAGAAGGTGGTGCTGGTCGGATGTTCGATGGGCGGTTACGTGTCCTTCGCCTTCTGGCGGCGCCACAAGAGCCGCGTTCGCGCGCTGGTGCTCGCGGATACACGCGCGGGCGCGGATTCGGAGGAGACTCTCGCGCGCCGCCGGGAGCTCATCCGCGTCGCGCGGACGGACGGCGCGACGGCGGTCGCGAATCTGCAGATCCCGAGTTTGGTCGGAAAGACGACGCGCGAGAAGCAACCGGATACATTCGACGCGGTGCATCGCATGGTGGCGCAGGCGCCTTCTGAGGGGATCGTCGGCGCGCTCCAGGCGATGATGGTGCGGCCCGACTCGACGGCACTGCTGCCGACCATCGACGTCCCGACACTCGTTGTGGTCGGCGAAGAAGACGTACCGACGCCCGTGAAGGAAGCGCGCGCGCTGGCGCAGCGAATACCGGGCGCGCGTCTCGAGGTCATCGCGCAGGCGGGACACCTGGCGAACATGGAGCGGCCGGCGGCGTTCAATCATCTCCTGACCGAGTTCCTCGGAGCGCTCACCTATAGCTGAGTAGATTCCGCGCCGTGACATCTCCCGGTCCGTCGATCTCGAGAGCCGAGCAGACGCGCGCCGCGCGCATCGGCGCGTGGCTGTTCCGGTATCGCGGGTTTCTCCCCGTCCCTTTTCTGCTCATTCCCCTGTTGGTACCCGGCCCACAGACGACGAAGGGCTGGGCAATCGGCGCGCTGTTCGTCATCGCGGGGGAGGTGTTGCGAATCGCCGGTGTCGCCGCCGCGGGAACCGTCACGCGACGCCGGTCGCGGGACGTTCAGCGCCTGGTGACCTACGGAGTTTTCGGGTGGATGAGGAATCCCCTCTACGTCGGGAATCTTCTCATCTGGATCGGCTTCGTCATCGGCTCAGGGGTGCTCTGGTTCCTGCCGGTGGCCCTGATCCTTTTCGCGGTGGAGTACGCCCTGATCGTCCGGTACGAGGAAGGGGTGCTCGAGTCGATCTTCGGCGATGCCTATGTGGCGTACAAGCGCAGCACGCCACGTTGGCTGCCGCGTCCGCCGGGCTCGCTGACGCAAGGCGAGCACAATTGGGGGGAAGCGCTACGAAGCGAGGTGAGTACCTTCGCGCAGTATGCGGCGCTGGGCGTCGCCTTCTGGATCAAGGCGCGACTGACGCACTAGCCGCGCTGAGGCCGGCCTGGCGGAGTCGGACTCTGGAAGACCTCGCGATTCTTCTCTACATACTGCTTGAGATTCGCCGGCACGTCCTCTTCCGGGAATATCGCCGTGACGGGGCACTCGGGTTCGCATGCGCCGCAATCGATGCACTCGTCAGGATGGATGTAGAGCTGATCCGGCCCTTCATAGATGCAGTCCACCGGACACACGTCGACGCAGGCGCGGTCTTTGGTGTTGATGCATGCTTCCGTTATGACGTATGGCATCTCGAGCCCCTCATAATGCGCGGTCGGCGTTTCTCCGAGCTAAGATAATGAGCCTTGTTGGATACCGCTGGTGACGCATGACGCTCGACGCATCCTGACGCACCACGTATGACGAATGTTTCCTTCGACGTCAACGGCATCGCCCAGGCTCTGGAGATCGCCGGTCACGAGACGCTGCTCGACGTCCTGCGGGACCGACTGAGTCTCACCGGGACGAAGTTGTCCTGTGGACGCGGCGAGTGCGGCGCGTGCACGGTTCTGCTGGCTCCGCCGAACGGCCGACGCCGCGCGGTCTATTCGTGTCTGACGCTCGCTGTCGCGTGCGAAGGTTCCTCGGTCACGACTATCGAAGGTCTCGACGCAAAGGGAGGGGGGACGCATCCGATGCAGCAGGCGTTCATCGCGCACGATGCCGTGCAGTGCGGCTTTTGCACGCCTGGACAAATCCTCGCCGCGGTGGCGCTGCTGGACCAGAACGCGGCGCCGTCCGAGTCGGAGATTCGCACGGCAATGAGCGGCAATCTCTGTCGCTGCGGCACCTATCCGAAGATCATCCTGGCGGTGCAGGAAGCAGGGCGGAGGCTGGCGAGTGGCGGATAAACGCTTCGTCGCGACCAAGGTGGAGGTCGAGGGCCGCGAGGAGACCCGGATCGTCGAGATCCCGGCGTTCGAGCCTGCGCCATGGACCGCCGACGTTCCGATGGACGTGGTGGGCCAGTGCGTCCCGCGTATGGATGCGCTCGAAAAGGTGACGGGGAGCGCTGTCTTTACCGCGGACGTCCAGCGCGCCGGAATGCTCTACACGGCCATCGTGCGCGCCTCAGTCGCCCACGGGCGAGTGACCACTCTCGATCTCACCGCGGCGCTGGAGGTGCCGGGAGTCCGTGGGGTGTTGCAACGCGATGAGGTCGAGGGGATCCGATACGACAGCGGCCAGCTCTTCGATCAGACGATCCGCTTCGCGGGCCAGCCGCTCGCCGCCGTCTGTGCGGAGACACAGGACGCCGCGGACCGCGCCGCTCGAGCTGCCATCGTCCGGGTCGACGTCGATCGTCATGCGGTGACGGCAAACGCCGCGCTGGCGCCCGACGCGCCCAAGGTGCGGTCGCATGGCAACACGAGCAAACACTCTCCGCGTATCGCGCAGCGCGGCGATGCCGACGCGGCGCTTCGAACCGCGGAGGTCGTCGTCGAGCGCGAATACCGTACGCCGACGGTGCTGCACACCGCGATGGAGCCGCACGGCGCCGTCGCCGAATGGAGCGGCGATCACCTGACCGTTTGGGAGTCCACCCAGGGGATCTTCAACACGCGCAGCGATCTGGCCGAGGCGTTCGGCCTCAAGCTCACGCAAGTGCGCGTGATCAAGGATTACATGGGCGGCGGGTTCGGCGCGAAGAACGGCGCGGCCGCGTCGACGTACATCGCGGTCGCGCTCGCGCGCAAATTGGCCTGTCCGGTTCGTTGCGTGCTCGATCGCGAGGGCGAACAGGTGGATAGCGGCAATCGATCTTCGACATCGCAGCGAGTCAGGCTCGGAGCGATGCGCGACGGTACGCTCACGGCGATGGTGCTGGACGCGGAGATCGTCATGGGGGTCGGTGGATGGTTTGCCGGTCCCGGGAAGATCTACCACGAGCTGTACGCCTGTCCGAACGTGCGCACGACCGAGACTTTCGTGTACACGCACACCGGTGCGATGGCGTCGTTCCGCGCACCGGGACACGTGGAGGGCGCATTCGGATTGGAATGCGCCATGGATGCGCTCGCGCGCGCGTTGCGCATGGATCCGATCGAGCTCCGGTTGAAGAACTACGCGAAGCACGATCAAGAAAAGGATCGCCGTTATTCCGACAAGCGTCTCGACGAGTGCTATCGGCTCGGCGCGGAGCGATTCGGGTGGGGGACGAAAGCGTTCTCCACGGACGCGAAGAGCGCTCGATTCAAGCGCGGGCGCGGGATGGCGTCGATCGGCTGGGGCGCGGGCGGCGGCCCGCCGTCCTACGCGACCGTGCGGATGAATTCCGACGGCACGGTCGACGTGCTCACGGGGTCGCAGGATCTCGGTACGGGAGCTCGGACCGTGTTCGCACAGATCGCCGCGGAGGCGATCGGCGCCAGTATCCACGACGTTCGCACCATCCTCGGCGACACGGAGCGGTTGCCTTACACCAGCAACTCGTGGGGCTCGCAGACGACGGCGTCCGTTGGACCAGCCGTGCGGATGGCCGCCGAAGACGCGCGGGCAAAGCTGTTCGAGGCCGCCGCACAGATTCTCGAGGCGCCGGTCGAAGCCCTCGAGGCAAGACAGAGCGTCGTGCGGATGCGCGACCATCCCGAGCGAGCGATCACGTTCGCGCAGATCGGCGAAAAGCTCCGCAACGTCATGCTCATCGGGCAGGGGAGCCGGGGACCGAATCCGGACAAGACGGCGCTCTTTGCTTTCGGCGCGCAGTTCGCTGAAGTCGAAGTCGATCTCGAGACGGGGCAGGTTCGCGTGCTGCGAATCGTCGCGGCCCACGACAGCGGCAGGATCATCAATCCCCGCCTCGCCGAAAGCCAGCTGGAGGGAGCGATTCTCCAGGGAATCGGGTTTGCGCTCTTCGAGGAACGCGTGCTCGACGAGCCGCTCGGGCTGCCTCTGAACCCGACGATGCACGACTACAAGATTCCAACGATGTCGGACCTGCCGGCCATCGACGGGTTCTTCGTCCCGAGCTCAGATACCGTCGCGAATCACGTCGGGGCGAAGGGACTCGCGGAGCCCCCGATCATTGGAGTCGCTCCCGCCATCGCGAACGCCGTCACCGACGCGCTCGGCGTCGAAGTCAACGAGCTGCCGCTTACTCCTTGGCGCGTCGTTTCTGCTCTAAATCGGGATTCAGCCGAAAGAGCGTAGCAGTTCGGCCGATGGTCTGGACGACGTCCGCCTCCAGCTGGCGCGCGAGCTCGTTCGCGACGTCCTTGGCCTTCGCATCCGCATTCTTCGAGAACTGAACTTTTACGAGTTCCCTCGTGCGCAGCGCGTCATCGATCGTCTGCCGGACGGTGTCGGTCAATCCTTGATGCCCGACGTGCACCGTGACCGGCAAATGATGCGCGTGCGCGCGCAACTCGGCGCGGTCTTTCGACGTCAGGGTCACTTGCTGCTCGTCGTGGTTGGGCGAAGCAGCGGGTACGGATTGATCGGCTCGCCGTTCCAGAACTTGCGATCGGCGGGCATGCGCATCACTTGAAAGTGCAGGTGCGGCGTGTCCTTCGGAGCGTTGCCGGTGGTGCCGACGTAACCGATCGTGTCGCCGCGCAGGAGCGGGCGCCCGGCGTAGACGCTTTGGTGATAGTGGTCGAGATGCGCGTAGTAGTACACGAATTGTTCATCGAGGTCGACGGCGTACAGTGTGATCCCGCCGTTGGCGCTCGTCGAGAGACGCAGGATGCGTCCATCCTGCACGGAAAGCACCGGGGTCCCACGCGGCGCCATGATGTCGATCGCATTGTGCTTGCGACCGCCGTCGCGAGGCGCATCAAAGGAGTCATCGAGCCGCGTGCTGTCCACTCCGGGCACCGGGAAGAACAAGGTCGTGAGGTGGGCAACGGCCGTGGCATCGGCGGGCGCGGCCGCGACGGTTGCAAGCGTGACCGAGGACACGGTCGATGCCTGCTGCCGAGGAGAAGCCGCCGGCGTCGGAACGACGCGCCACGGCGCACGCTGTGAGCAGGCGGTCGCGATTAGAACGAGTGGGACCAACGCGGTTCGACGGAGCATGGAGGGGGCTTCGGTTCGGGCGCTTATTCGACGCCCCGACCGAAGGCCGGGCAACACGCGAAACTGTCACGCTCTATTGCAATCCGAGTGTGCGCAGGATCACCTGGAAACGCGGACTCGCCCGCACGGGATCGTACAGGGACACACCCAATGGCTGGGCGGTGAAAAACGGGGCGTGAGCACGTGCGGCGGTCTCCATGCTCGTGAGCGCGCTCGCCGTATCACCAAGTCCCATCTGCACGATGGCGACTGCGGTCTGCGCGTCCAATTCTTCGCGGGCCGCGAGCTGCTGCGCGATGGCCTCCGCGTTCTGGCGCTGTCCCCCGACGGCGTACGCGTAGCCCAGGAGCCCCTGGGCGTGCGGCAAGCCCTTGCCCAGCCCCACCGCCATCTCGAGCTCACGGATGGCGTCCGGCGGTCGCTTCGCCAGCAGGTGGACGAATCCCAGGACCATACGCGGCAGGAAGAGCGTCGAATCGATCTCCACGGCTCGGCGCCCCTGAGCCACGGCTTCAGGGTCGCGATGCGCCATCGCAAGCGCCATCGCATATGAGCTCGCGATCACAGGTGAAACCGGTTCCAGTTCTGCCGCGAGTTTGAGATGCACGACGGCTTCGCTGGCTCGGTTGCGAACCATGAGCTGCTCGCCATACCACTGGTGCGCCGCCGCATATTTCGGATCCAGCGCGATGGCGCGCTTCAGGTCTGCTTCCGCGTCCGCCCAACGCCATCGCCCGCTGAGCAGCACCGCGCGCGCCGCGAACGCTTCGGCGAGCGTGCTGTCCATGCGAATCGCGCTCGTCGCCGCCGCGATACCCGGTGTGAACACCGCATCGCCGGACGTCGTCGTGTACAGCGGCAGGACGCCATACACGCCGGCCATACCCGCATAGGCGCGGGCGAACTTCGGATCCTTGCGCGCGGCCTCCTGAAACAGATCGAGAGCCTTTCGAAGGGGCGCTTCCCCCCGCTCCTCGAATAAGTGACGCCCTCGCAAGTACAGATCGTAGGCGACGTCGTCAGACGTCCCGCGCTCCGACGTCGCGTTGCTCGCGACGGTCACCGGCGCCATCTGCGCGCCGAGCGCGGTCGCGATGGCGCCGGAGATCTCGTCCTGCACCGCGAAGACGTCTTTGAGCGTCCGCTCGAACATGTCGGACCACACCATGAATCCGTCGTCGGTGTTCGTCACGCGCGCGGTGACGCGGAGCCGGTTTCCGTCGCGCTGTACCGTGCCCTCGAGGATCCGTCCCACGTTCAGCGCCTTTCCGATCTCCGTCGCCGACGAGAACTTCTCCCGTGCCGACATCGCGACCGAGCGCGACGTCACTCGAACCCCCGAGACTCGGCCCAGCACGTTGATGATGTCGTTGGTGAGCCCGTCGGCGAGATAGTCGTCCGTGGAATCACGCCCGATGTTGACGAAGGGGAGCACGACGATGGAGCGTGCCCGTTCGGCGGCGGCCGCCGCGGCGACCTGTCCGGTGGGGACGACCCCCGGCGCGGTCGGCGCCTTCGCTCGCGCGAGCATGATGGCGATCACCACCGCGGCGATTCCAACCACGGCCGCCGTGCCGATCAGGAAGACGTTCCGTCGCTTCACCGCGATGACCGGTGCCGACGCGAAGGCACCGCTCACCATGTCCGGGTGCTCGAGCAGCTCCGCGATCTCGCGCGCGCTCTGCGGGCGCTTCTCGCGCTCCTTCTCGAGGCACTGCATGACCAGCCTGGCCAGCGCCACCGGTACGTCCGTGCGGCGCGCGGGGATGGGTGGCGGCGTCGCGGTCAGTTGCGCTGCCAGCAGCGCCTGCGGCGTCTTGCTCTTGAAGGGCACCTGACCGATCAGCATCTCGTACGCCATGATGCCGAACGAGTAGATGTCCGCGCGATGATCGGTCGCGGGATCCGCGGCGGCCTGCTCCGGGGCCATATAAGCCGGCGTTCCCAGCGTCGTGCCGAGCTGCGTGAGCGCGGATTTGCTCGCCGCCGTCGACTTGTAGTCGCTTCGCGCTCCGGCGACGTCCTTCGCGCCTTTGACGTCCGGCTGCTGCGAAGGATCCGTGGCGACCGACCCGAGGATCGCTTTCGCGATGCCGAAATCCGTGACCGTCGCCGACGTGCCCGCGAGCAACACGTTGTCGGGCTTGATGTCCCGATGGACGACGCCACGCTCGTGCGCGTACGCCAGCGCCCGCGCAACGTCCTTCAGAATGCTGACGGCGCGTCCTACCTGGAGCCGACCATCGCGCTCGATGCGCGTGCGCAACGACTCGCCCTCCACAAACGGCATCGTGAAGTACGGCATCCCATCGATCTCGCCGGCGGTGAGGACGCCGACGATGTGCGGATGCTGCAGCGTCGCCGCGAGCATGATCTCGCGTTTGAACCGATCCACGGAAACACTGGCGGCGAGATCCGCCGGCAACACCTTCACGACGACGCGACGACCGAGCGTTCTATCCAACGCGACAAAAACGCGCGACATACCGCCGCCCGTCAGTTCCCGCTCCACCGTGAAGGCTGGACCGAGCGTCTGTTGGAGACCATCTCTCAGGTCGAACATTTATGGCAGCGAATTACTTCGAACGTTGTAGGTGCTTCACGTATAGCGACATAGGATGATACTGCTACTGGTGTGACACCCAGCGACGTCGGGTTGGTTGGCCTCCTACTCACCAATACGCGCTGCGAGGATTTTAGTGGCGAACCGATGGGGGTGCTTCGTGGTTTCTCCGGCTTATCTTTTCAACCCATGACACACGTACCGCGTTACGTCCCGGCAAAAACCAATCAGGGTTGGTCGGTCGTGGGCCTGGTCCTCCTGCTGACGGCGGCCTGCATCGTGGCCACCACGATCATTCACAAGCGGACCTACAAGCACCCGACGGACCCCACCTTCCACTCCAGTCGGAGCAGCGCAGACGCCGGAGCGCCAGGGCATTAACACGAGCGCTCCGCCGCGGTTCTCATACAAGCGCGCGAGCACGTTCAGCGAGGCCGCCGAGCTCCTCGCCGATCCGTCTTCACAGCCGCTCGGGGGCGGCACCGACCTTCTCGTCTGCATCGAGGAAGGGATCGTGTCTCCATCGACCCTTGTCGATCTGCGGACCGTCGACGACGGCGATGCGCTCGCGTGGACGTCTGACGACGGCCTGCGTATCGGCGCGGCCGCGCGAGTGCAGGATATCGCGCAGGACGCGCGCGTTCGCGAGCGGTTTCCCGCGCTCGCCGAATCCTGCTCGGTCGTAGGCTCGCCGGCATTGCGCAACATGGGTACGATCGGGGGCAATCTGTGTCAGCGCCCTCGCTGCTGGTATTTCCGGCGGGCCATCCCGTGTCTCAAGAACGGCGGCGTCGGATGTCCCGCCAAGAACGGTGAAAACCAGTATCACGCGATCCTCGACGGCGGACCGTGCTACATCGTGCATCCTTCCGATCCGGCGGTGGCGCTCACCGCCCTGGATGCTCAGCTCGTGCTCACGTCGAACGGCGGGACGCGCACGCTCCCGATCGACCAGTTCTACGTCCTTCCGCGAGAGCGGTTGGACCAGGAGACCGTGCTGCGGCCGGGTGAGGTCATCAGCGCGATCGTTCTCGACGGCGGCGCGGCTGGTGGGCGCCAACGATACCGCAAGTTGATGCAGCGCGGCGCGTGGGACTTCGCACTCACGAGCATCGCCGCGGTGCGTCGAACCGACGGCGCCGTGCGTATCGCGTTGGGCGGAGTCGCGCCGCGTCCCTGGCGCGTGCCGGAGTCGGTCGAGGAGGACATTGCGTCCGGAGGGTTGGATGAGGATTCCATCGCAGCGCTCGCGGAGCGCGCGCTGTACGACGCGGAACCGCTGGCGAAAAACGCGTACAAAGTCTCCCTGGCCGCGTCCCTGCTGCGCGACGCGATGCGTGAACTGGGGGCATGACGTCGATTCCAGTGGGCGCAGCCTGGCTGATCGACGAACGTTGGGCGAAGGCCTATCCGCTCGGTGAGCTCACGACCATCGGTCGCGGGCCGCACAGCACGATCATTCTGCGCGACGGCGTCGTCTCACGCCTCCACGCTGAAGTCAGGCGGTCGGCAGGGTCCTATGTGCTCCAGCCCCACGGCTCGTCCGCCACAACGGTCAACGGGATTCCTGTCGGCGTCAGCTGGCCGCTCCAGGAAGACGATGTCATCGAGATCGCCTACAGCCGGCTTCGGTTCACGACGAACGCGCCGACGGAGGAAATGATCGTGGTCGAGCGAGACATGCCGACGCTGCGGGACACTCAGGAAGGCCCGACCCAGGCGGCGATCAATGCGATCAGCCGCGAAATCGTCGCGATGTCACGACGCCGCTGGTCGCGACTCTGGCGTTGGCTTACTCGGAGAGCTAATACCGAGTAAATTTGTACGATTGAAACGACCGCTCCTGGCGCGATGCGCACCACGGTCGTAACTCGTTGTCATATTAGGCCTTACCAGAGGCAGTGGGATGAGTTCGCAGATCGACAGCCTGATGGCTCGCGAGTACGCGGCGGGCTTCGTCACCGATATCGAGCAGGACACTCTCCCGCCGGGTCTCAGCGAAGACGTCGTCCGTGAGATCTCGCGCTTGAAGAACGAGCCGTCGTTCATGCTGGAATGGCGGCTGAAGGCCTATCGTCGCTGGCTCACGATGAAAGAGCCGCACTGGCCGAACGTCCACTATCCGCCGATCGATTACCAGGGCGCCAGCTATTTCTCCGCTCCGCGGAAGAAGACTCCGCTGGGCTCGCTCGAAGAGGTGGACCCGGAGATTCTCAGGACGTACGAGAAGCTCGGCATTCCGCTGTTGGAGCAGAAGCGGCTCGCTGGTGTCGCGGTGGACGCGATCTTCGACTCGGTGTCGGTGGGCACGACGATGCGGGAGGAGCTCGCGCGGCACGGCATCATTTTCTGCTCGTTCGGCGAAGCCGTCCGCGATCATCCCGAGCTCGTCGAGCGGTATTTGGGGTCCGTGGTGCCGTACAGCGACAACTTCTTCGCCGCGTTGAACAGCGCCGTCTTTTCGGACGGCTCCTTCTGTTATGTGCCGAAGGGCGTGCGGTCTCCGATGGAGCTGAGCACGTACTTTCGCATCAACGCGGCGGACACCGGACAGTTCGAGCGCACGCTCATCGTCGCGGACGAGGGCGCGTACGTGAGCTATCTGGAAGG
>Ga0070696_100002895_pt1 | contig 11413 bp, 13 predicted proteins | sample KBSK1253metaG_FD_65474 | JGI IMG/M metagenome (GOLD analysis project Ga0070696, IMG submission 65474) | Corn, switchgrass and miscanthus rhizosphere microbial communities from Kellogg Biological Station, Michigan, USA - KBS K1-25-3 metaG | ecosystem: Host-associated > Plants > Roots >... | reverse complement strand
GACGCCATCTATCACTTCGTCTGGGGCACCTTCTGCGACTGGTACGTCGAGCTGGTGAAGGGCGCGTTCGACGCCGAGACCAAACGCGTCGCAGCCTGGGCGTTCGACCAGATCCTGGTGATGCTCCACCCGCTGATGCCGTTCATCACCGAGGAACTGTGGAACGCCATGGGCCAGCGCCCCTACGAGCTGATCGTGGCCAAGTGGCCCGAGCCGGACGCGCAGGTTGATCCCGATGCGAAGCGCGAACTTGACTGGCTGGTCCGATTGGTCAGCGAGGTTCGTTCCGCCCGGACCGAGCTGAATGTCCCGCCGTCCGCGAAGCTCAGCCTGTTTGCGGCCGATGCATCAGACGAAACTGCCGCTCGGCTTGACCGCAATCATGGGATGATTTCGCGGCTGGCTCGGCTGGAATCGATTCAGCTGTCGAATTTCCCCGGCAAGGGCGCAGCGCAAGTCGTGGTCGACGAGACCACTTTCGCGTTACCGCTCGAAGGCGTCATCGATCTCGCCGCTGAGAAGGATCGCTTGGCGAAAGCCGCCGCCGCCGCCGAGAAGGAACGCGACTCCCTCGCCGCGCGGCTGGCCAATCCGAACTTTACTGAGCGGGCCAGGCCCGAGGCGGTCGAGAAGGCGCGCGCCGACCATGACGCCAAGGCGGCTGAGGCCGAGCGGCTGCGCGCGGCGTTGGAGCGATTGGGGTAGGCGCCGACACCCGTCATGCTGAACTTGTTTCAGCATCCATTTCGATGAAGGGCGGAGCGGGGCTCGCAAATCGGCCCTGAAACGAGTTCAGGGCGACGGAGGAAGAATGGCCGACGAAGCACCCGCGCGACCGGCGCCGCAGCACGGCCGCGACCTGACGCAGGGCCCGATTGCGCGGACGCTGCTGGTGTTCGCGCTGCCGACCCTGCTGTCGTCGATCCTCCAGTCGCTGAACGGGTCGATCAACTCGATCTGGATCGGCCGCTTCCTCGGCGAGACGGCGCTCGCCTCCACCTTCAACGCCAACTTCATCATGTTCCTGCTGATGGCCTTCGTGTTCGGCTTCGGCATGGCCTCGACCGTGCTCATCGGCCAGGCGTCCGGGGCCAGGGACATCGACCAGGCGCGGCGGGTCGTCGGGACAGCGATCGGCAGCTTTCTGCCGGTCGCCGTGCTGATCGGGGTGATCGGCTGGCTTGCGTCGCCGGCGCTGCTCCACCTGCTCGCCATGCCGCCCGACGCCATGCCCTATGCGCTCGCCTACCTGCGCGTGATCTTCACCGCGATGCCCGCGATCCTGATCCTGGTCATGCTGATGATGGCGCTGCGCGGCGCCGGAGACGCGCTGACGCCGCTCTATTTCATGATCCTCGCCGTGGTGCTCGACGCGGGCCTCAACCCGGTGTTCATCCTCGGCCTCGGCCCGGCGCCGAAGCTCGGCATCGCCGGGAGCGCGCTGGCGACGGTGATCGCCAATTACGTCGCCCTCTTCGCCCTGATCGCCACGATCTACTGGCGCGACCTGCCGCTGCGGCTGCGGGGGCACGAGCTTGCCTACCTGAAGCCCGACCGAAAGCTGCTCGGCGTGATCATCCGCAAGGGCTTCCCGATGGGCCTGCAGATGATCGTCATCTCGTCCTCGGCGCTGGCGACGATCGGTCTCGTCAACCGCGAAGGGGTCGACACCACGGCGGCGTTCGGCGTCGCGATGCAGCTGTGGACCTATCTGCAGATGCCGGCGATGGCGCTGGCCGCCGCGGCGAGCGCGATGGCCGCGCAGAATATCGGCGCCGACCGCTGGGACCGGGTCAGCCGGATCGCCCGCGTGGGCATCGTCCAGAACCTGATCATCACCGGCGTTCTCGTGGTCGTGCTCGCCGTCGCCGACCGCCCCGCGCTGGCGCTGTTCCTCGGCGGGCAGAGCGAGGCGCTGCCGATCGCCCAGCATATCCAGATCCTGGCGACGTGGAGCTTCCTGCTGTTCGGGGTGACGATGATCCTGTTCGGCGTCGTGCGCGCCAACGGCGCGGTGATCGGCCCACTGATCATCCTCACCATCGGGCTGTACCCGGTGCGGCTCGGATTCGCGCTCGGCGCCTACCGCTGGCTCGGCGCAAACGCCTTGTGGCTCAGCTTCCCGGTCAGCTCCCTCGCCAACATGGCGATGGCGATCGGCTTCTACCTGCACGGCGGGTGGCGACGGCAGCGGATGATGCCGCCGCCCACGGCCGACGAAGCGATCGAGGAAGCCGAAGCGACCATGGAGCAGACCGCCCGGCTCAACCCGAGCGGCTGACGCTCCTACAAGGTCGTGTCGGCCAGGTTCGACTTGTATTTGGTGTTGGTCTGGCGGTCGTTGATCTCGATGTAGACGTAGCTCGGCGGGATGATCCCCTCCTCGAGCGCGAACCACAGCTTGCCGAGGTTGGCCGGATCGCCCAGCGCGCAGAAGCCGTACAGGCGCTTGCCGCTCTGGTCGTAGAAGTCGACCCAGCTGCGCGAGGCATTCGCGTTTAGCCCGCACGGCGGGAGGCTCGGGGCGGCGGCAAACATCGCAGCCGGATAGGCGCCCTTGTTCAGCACGTCGTATCGGTAGCGGATGAACGCCTTGCCGCCCGTCGTGTAATATTCGGTGCCGGTCAGGTAGAGGATGGGGTTGGGAAACGGTTGCGCCGGCCCGATCGTCGGGATGGCTGCGACCGCAAGCGCCAAAATCGCCCACCGCAGTCTGAGTCTTTGCCGGATGTTCATCTGCGGTCCTCCCCGAAGAAGCGACACGATCCGGCCGGCCGAGGATGCCATTTGGCCTCCCGCGGCGCAAGATAAGGTGCTTTGCAGGGTCGCCGCCGGGCCGTTAGTAGCGCCGCAATGAGTAGTTTCCCCAACCTGCGCATGCGCCGCGGCCGGATCGCGCCGTGGATGCGCGACATGCTCGCCGAGCACCGGCTCCACCCGAGCGACTTCATCTGGCCCTTGTTCGTCTGCGAGGGCGAAAATTGCGAGGAGCCGATCGGCTCGCTGCCCGGCGTTTCACGGTGGAGCGTCGACAAGCTGCCGGGCCGCGTCCGCCTCGCCGCCGAACTCGGCATCCCGTGCGTCGCCTTGTTTCCCAACACGCCGAGCGACCTGCGCACCGAGGATGCGCGCGAGGCGCTCAACCCCGACAACCTCATCTGCCGGGCGATCAAGGCGATCAAGGACGCGGTGCCCGAGGTCGGAGTGCTGACCGACGTCGCGCTCGATCCCTACACCGCGCATGGCCATGACGGGCTGGTCGACGACGCCGGCTACGTTCTCAATGACGACACCGTCGCGATCCTCGCGCAGCAGGCCCTGGTCCAGGCCGCGGCCGGGGCCGACATCGTCGCGCCGTCCGACATGATGGACGGCCGGGTCGCGGCAATCCGCCAGGCGCTCGAGGAATCGGGCCACCAGAATGTCGCGATCATGGCCTATGCCGCCAAATATGCCTCGGCCTTCTACGGCCCGTTCCGCGAGGCCGTGGGCTCGCTGGGCCGATTGAAAGGCGACAAGCGCGGCTACCAGATGGACCCCGCCAACATCGAGGAGGCGTTGCGCGAGGTCGAGCTCGACCTGGCGGAAGGCGCCGACATGGTGATGGTCAAGCCCGGACTGCCCTATCTCGACGTCGTCGCCCGGGTCCGGGAGGTATTCGGCGTGCCGACCTTCGCCTACCAGGTGAGCGGGGAATATGCGATGATCGAGGCGGCCGCGGCGGCCGGCGCCGGCGACCGCGACGCCCTGATCCTCGAGACACTGCTCGGCTTCAAGCGCGCCGGGGCGACCGGGGTGCTCACTTACCACGCGGTCGATGCCGCGCGCCTGATCGCCGGATGATCGACCAGCTGCGGGCCGAGATCGAGGCGCTGCGCGCCAAGGCGCGCCCGCTCGAACCCGATACCGACGAACGCCGCGCGCTCGGCGGGCAGACGCTCGACCATGCGCTCGCGTTCCTCGACCGGGTCGAGGACGCGCCGAGCCTGCGCCCGGCGTCCGAGGTCTTCACCGAGCGGCTCGACCCGGAATTCACGGACTCGGGGAGGCCGCCCGGATCGGTGCTCGACTACCTCGGCGCCTGCATCGAGCAGCCGGGCATCGCGACCACTTCGCCGCGCTTCATGGGCTATATTCCCGGCGGCGGGCTGTTCTTCTCGGCGCTCGGCGACATGCTCGCCGCCGCCTCGAACAAATATTCCGGGTTCGCGCCGGCTGCGCCGGGCGCGGTGCGGATCGAAAATGCCTGCACCCAGTGGCTTGCCCAGGTCATCGGCTATCCGGGGGAGGCGGCGGGGACGCTGACGTCGGGCGGCAGCATGGCCAACCTCACCGCCATCGTCGCCGCGCGCGAAGCCGCCGACGCCGATGGCGGCGGCGCAGTCTATCTGACCCGCTTCGCTCACCATTGCGTCGACAAGGCGCTGCATATCGCCGGCCGCGCCCGTTCGCCTAGGCGGCTGATCGCGAGCGATGAGGCCTATCGCATGTCGGCCGATGCGCTCGAGCAGGCGCTCGAGCAGGACCGCCGCAACGGTATCCGGCCGTGGCTCGTGGTCGCGTCCGCCGGGACGGTCGACACCGGCGCGATCGACCCGCTGCCGGAGATCACGGCGCTGTGCCGCAGCTACGGGGCGTGGCTGCATGTCGACGGCGCTTATGGCGGCCTGTTCGCGCTGTGCGAGGAAGGTCGCGCCAAGCTGCGCGGAATCGAGCTCTCCGACAGCGTGGCCCTCGACCCACACAAGACTCTGTTCCTGCCCTACGGGACCGGCGCCGTCGTGGTCCGCAACGGACAGCAGTTGTTCGATGCCTTCAGCGCGAGCGCCGATTATATCCAGCCGTTCACCGAAACCGAGGTCGGGCCGTCGCCGGCGGATCTGTCGCCCGAGCTCACGCGGCACTTCCGGGCCTTGCGCTTGTGGCTGCCGCTGCAGATGGCGGGCGTCGCCGCGTTCCGTGCCGCCCAAGCGGAGAAGCTCGCGCTCGCCCGCTATTTCCATGCCCGGCTGGCCGAGCTCGACGGCTGGGATCCGGGACCATCGCCGGACCTGTCGGTTGTCGCCTTCCGTTATCTGCCGAAGGGCGGCGACGTGGACGAGTTCAACGAGCGGCTGATGCGCCACGTTCAGCAGGAGGGCAGGGTGATGCTGAGCGGCACCCGGATCGACGGCAGCTACCGGCTGCGCTGCGCCATCCTGTGTTTCCGGACCCACCTCGAACATGTCGATGAGGCGATCGCCGCGGTCGTTCGCGGCGCGGCGGCGATCGGTGGCTGAGGTCGCCGCCGAGACCGAGCGGCTGATCCTCCGCACATGGGAGCTGGCCGATCGCTCCGAATATGCGCGCCACGTCAACACGCCCGAGGTCGGGCGCCACGTCGGCGGGGTCCAGAGCGAGGCGGAGCTCACTGCGGCGTTTGAGCGGCTCGAGGGCTATCACCGCGACACCGGCCACACCTTCTGGGCGGTCGAGCGCAAGCGCGACGGCGTGCTGCTCGGTTTCTGCGGCCTGAAGGTGGCCAATGTCCCGGGCACGCCGGTGCACGGCGAGGTCGAGATCGGCTGGCGCCTGCGCGCGGACGCCTGGGGCCAGGGCTATGCCAAAGAGGCGGCGCAGGCCTCGCTCGACTGGGCCTGGGCCAACCTCGATTGCGACCGCGTGGTGTCGTTCACGATTCCGGCGAATGAGGCGAGCTGGGGGCTGATGGAGCGGCTCGGGATGACCCGCCGGCCGGACCTCGACTTCGCCCATCCGCACTTCGCGCCCGACCATCCGCTTAGTCAGCATATCACCTACGCGATCGAACGGCCGCGCGTTAACCCATAGGACAGGGGGCCGCGCTAGCGTGCGCGGCGGGGAGGGACGATGGTCACGATCGCCGATGAGGTGGAACAGGTCGCGCGATCTTCGCGATCGCGGTTCGTCGTGACGATCTTCGTCGGATCGTTCCTGCTGTTCCTGGTCCAGCCGATGATCGCCCGCATGGCGCTGCCCCGGCTCGGCGGCGCGCCGAGCGTATGGAACTCGGCGATGCTGGTCTACCAGGCGCTGCTCCTCGCCGGTTATGCTTATGCGCATTGGCTCGGCCGGTTCCACCCGCCCCGACAGGCGATGATCCACGTCGCCGCCCTCGTCCTGGCCGGCCTGACCCTGCCGATCGGCCTGATGACCGGCAACCCGCCGCCCGACGCCAACCCGTTCCTGTGGGTGCCGTGGCTGCTCCTGCTCTCGATCGGGCCGCTGTTCTTTGTCGTCTCCGCCCAGGCGCCCTTGCTCCAGCGCTGGTTCGCGCTGACCAAAAGCGGCGATCCCTATCCGCTTTACGCCGCCTCGAACCTCGGCAGCTTCGGCGGGCTGATCACTTATCCGTTGCTGGTCGAGCCGCTGCTCCCGGTCGGTCAGCAGCGCTGGCTGTGGAGCCTGGGCTACGGGCTGCTCGTGCTGCTGGTCGGCTGGTGCGCGGTCGGCTTGCCGAAGTCCGCCGGCCGGCATCATCAAGAGGCCGAAGCCGGGCCGGCGCCGGGCGCGCGGCAGGTCGCCCGGTGGATCCTGCTCGCAGCGGTGCCCTCGGGCCTGATCCTCTCGACGACGCTCAGCATCACCACCGACATCATCGCCATGCCGCTGCTGTGGGTGCTTCCGCTCGGCGTCTATCTGCTGAGCTTCGCCCTCGCCTTCGCGGCGAAGCGGGGCCCGGCGGACTCCGTCGTCCGCATCGCGCCGCTCGTCCTGCTGCTCGCCTGCTTCGCCATCTTCATGAACCAGAGTTGGCTTGCCCTAGTGTTCTGCGGCGTCTCGATCCTCAACGTCTTCACCGCCTCGGTCGCGCTGCACAGCCGGCTGTTCGAAACCCGTCCGCCCGCGCAGCATCTGACCTTCTTCTACCTCATGATGTCGGTCGGCGGCGCGCTCGGCGGACTGTTCTGCGCGCTCGTCGCGCCGCTGGTCTTCGACTGGACATATGAACATCTCCTGCTGCTCGCCGCTGCGGCGTGGCTGATGCGTACCCGCAGCCCGTTCGACCGGCTGGTCAGCCTGTGGGACGGCAGCGAGCTGGCGCGGCGCCTCACGGCCGGCGGAGCGATGCTGGTCGTGATCCTGTCGCTGGTCGGCACCGGCTTCTTCGACATCCCCTATTCCAGCGAAGCCAACCGGGTCGCCGGGCTGGTCATCCTCACCATCGCGATCGTCGCGATCGGCAATCGGGCCCTGTTCGCCTGCGCGGTGGCGGCGCTCCTGATGGCGGCCGGCGGCTGGCAGCGCCTCGAGTATAGCGCGACCCCGGGCAAGATGACCCGCAGCTTCTTCGGCATCTACTCGATCCGGCAGGGCCCGAACAATTCGCGGCTGCTGGTCCACGGGACGACCGTGCACGGCGTCCAGAACCTCGGCTCGCCCGAGCGCGAGCGGATGGCGACGACTTATTATGTGCCGTCGTCGGGCGTCGGCCTGGCGATGGCGGCGCGCGAGCAACTGTTCGGGGCCGGGGCGCGGATCGGCCTGGTCGGGCTCGGAACCGGGACTTTGGCCTGCTACGCCCGTCCCGGCGAGCAGTGGACGATCTATGAAATCGATCCCGCGGTCGTGGGCATCGCCCGCGATCCGAAGCGCTTCACCTTTCTCTCGCGCTGCAATCCCGGCGCCCCGATCAAGATCGGCGACGCGCGACTGCTGATCGAGGGGGAGCGGCCGGCGACCGCCGACCTGCTGGTCGTCGACGCTTTCTCATCGGACGCGGTGCCAATGCACCTGCTGACCCGCGAGGCGTTCGCCGACTACCGCCGGCTGCTGTCGCCGAGCGGCCTCCTGCTGGTCCATATCTCGAACCGCTACCTCGACCTGATGCCGGTCGTCGCGGCGGCCGCGACGGACGGCAATTGGAAGGCGCGGCTGCGCTCCTATCGGCCCGATCGCGCGCACATCCTCCTCAACGAATATGGCTCGGACTGGATCGCGCTGTCGCAATCGCCGACGACGATGGACCAGCTGGTGCGAAGCGGGGGCGGGAAGTGGGAAGCGCTCCCGGCGCGGCCCGGCTTCAGGCCGTGGACCGACGACCATGCGAGCGTCCTGTCGCTGATCAAGCTGAAGTAAGCGGAAGCCTAGCGGTCGAGCCGGCTGCGGATCGCCGCGATCGTCTCGGCCTGGCGGGCGTCGATCGCCCCGACCGTCGCGCCGGCGTCGCGGATCGCGGCGAGGTCGTTGGGCGCCAGCCCGCCCTGCGTCTGCAGCCGCGTCGCGCCGAGGGCATCGATGTCGCCGAGTGCGCGCGCGGTCGGCTCGCGCGCCGCGATCGCCGCCGACAGCGACTCCTGCGCCGCCACCCAGCTCTCGCTTTGCCGCTCCCCGGCCGCCGCAGCGAGCCGGCCCGCCTCGGCCGCGGCCGGCTGGAACGCGTCGTCGCCGACATGCGCCTGGGTAATGAGGGCGGCGAGCCTGGCGGCCAGCGCCGGGTCGACCGGCCGGTCGTTCATCGGCCGGACCACCGCCACGCGCGGGTCGATCGCCTCCCCGGCGCGCGGCAGCAGCGACGGCGGCGCATTGCCCGACGCGCAGCCGGCGAGCGTCAGCAAAGGCAGAAGGACATGCGCGCGCATCGCCCGAACCTGTACGAGTGGTCCGACAAGCTGACAATTGAGAAGGTAATGGCGCGCCCGGAAGGATTCGAACCTCCGACCCCCAGATTCGTAGTCTGGTGCTCTATCCAGCTGAGCTACGGGCGCGTACCGGGAAAACGGCAGGGGCGCGACATAGGGGGATGATCCCCTGGGCGCAACCCCGCGCGGCGCGGACGGTGACGCCGCTGCTCAAACAGCTATGAAGCGGGTCATGGCGCAGGATCCCCAGCTGCTGCGGCGCCTGCTGCGCGCCAAGGACCGGATGGACGCCGCCAGCCACGAGGAATGGCCGGTCCCCCGGCTGGCCAAGGTGAGCGGGGTGTCCGAAGCGCATTTCGGGCGTTCGTTCAGGGACGCGTTCGGGGTCCCGCCCCACCGCTATCTGCTGACCCGCCGGATTGAGCGGGCCAAGGCGCTGCTCCGCGACACCGACTGGGCCATCATCGACATCGCCTTCGAGACCGGGTGGAACAGCCTCGGCACCTTCGGGCGGGTGTTCCGCGACATCACCGGCGAGAGCCCGAGCGCGCTGCGCTCGCGCGAGCAGGCCTCTCACCACGCGCTCGAGCGGGTGCCGCACTGCTACGTCAGCGCCGCCCACCGCCCCGACCTCAAAATCGCAGTTTCGGAGAAGCGGCGGCGGGAATCGGCGGATAATGGGACCGAAGACGAAACGGAGGTCCCATGAGCCAGGGTGTTCAAGTTGCCGGTATCTACGTCCGCGACCAGGAGGAAGCGCTGTCATTCTATGTCGAGAAACTGGGGTTCACGGTCCACACTGACGCCCGCAACGGCGATTATCGCTGGCTGACGGTGCAGCATCCCGACCAGCCGGGCTTCCAGCTCGGGCTGTTCCGGCCGCAGGCGCCGCTGGTCGACGATGCGACGGCGGCGAACCTGGTCGAGGCGGTCGCCAAGGGCGCGATGCCGCCGCTGGTGCTGGTGGTCGAGAATTGCCAGGCGGCCTATGACCAATATCGCAGCCGCGGGGTCGAGTTCACGCAGGAGCCGATCGCCCGCTACGGCAGCGTCGATGCAAGCTTCCGCGATCCCTCCGGCAACGGCTGGAAACTCGTCCAGGCACGCTGACCATGTGCCACATCCCCGCATTCCTCATTCTCGATGGAGGCATCGTTGAACTGGAACAAACTCATTCGCCAAATTCATCGCTGGCTGGCGATCGTCTTCACGCTGACCGTGATCACCGACTTCCTCGTGCTGGCGATGGGCACACCGCCGCAGTGGATCTTCTATCTGCCACTGCCGCCGCTGTTCCTGCTGATGTTCAGCGGGCTGTACATGTTCTTCCTGCCCTATGTCGGGAAGCGCCGGGCAGGAGTCGCGTCATGACCGCCAGTGAAGAGATCGACGCCAAACTGGCCAAGCTGGGCGACTGGCGCGGCGCGACCCTCGCCCGGATGCGCCGGCTGATCCGCGAAGCGGACCCGCAGGTCGTCGAGGAACTGAAGTGGCGGAAGCCGTCGAACCCGTCCGGCGTGCCGACCTGGTCGCACGCCGGGATCCTGTGCACGGGCGAGCTCTACCGGGACAAGGTCAAGCTGACCTTCGCGCGCGGTGCCGCACTCGCCGACCCCGCGGGCCTGTTCAACTCCGGGTTCGGCGGAGGCACCCGCCGCGCGATCGACATCGCCGAGGGCGAGGAGGTCGACGCGGCGGCGTTCAAGGCGCTGATCGGCGAAGCCGTCGCGCTCAACCTCGCGCACAAAACCAAATGTTAGGGTAGCGGCTTGCTCAGGCGCTAAGGGCGGCGGGGCCGTCGCTGGTGCAGGCCGTGACGGTGGTGCAGGCAGTCGCCCGTTCGGCGAAGTCGTGAGCCAATTTGGCGTGCCAGGCTCGGGCGGTTTCGGTCACTGCGCGTTGGGCGGCCATCCGTTCCTCGACGGCCCTGCGAGAATAATAGCGCGCGTTCGACTCCATGACCCCGGTCCCCAGTCGCAGCCTGGTCCACAAGGCTGCTGCCAAGGACACCTTGGCCCGCAAAGGGTTTATCATTGGTTACTATCCACAGCCCCAGTCACAGGCTGTCCCGCTGCGGTACAGATCATGCCGCAATGGTGACACGAAACGGCATTAAGCAGATCATCGATGAAACTGAACGACTCATCGCTCGTTGAGTCGGGAAATGGTTTCCGAGGAAGGCACCATGCTGAGATCGATTGAGACTCGCCGCATCCCGTTCAACCCGAACGCGCGCGGCTATCATGCCGTCTACCATGATGGCGAAGTGAACCATTGTCCGGGCTGCGGGCGGACTCACTGGATCATCGGCCGGATGTCCGCAGAGTGCGCGTTCTGCTCGACCGCGCTGCCGCTGAAGGAGGCGATGACGCACGGTCCCGCCGCTGCTCCGACGTTCTGGCGCTCGCGCCCCGACTTCGGCGATCTCCAGGCCGCCTAGGGTTAATTCTCCAGTTTCGCCAGCGCCTTAACGGGTGTATATCGGCGCCATGAATAGGCTCATCTTCGCCGTCGGCTTGTTTGCCGCGTCGCCTGCCGTGGCGGGCGCGTCCAACTTCACCTTGGTCAACGGGACTGGCGGCGGACTCGCCGAGCTGTCGATCCGCCGGGCCGGGACCAACGACTGGAAGCCGCTCGCCCAGGGCGCGGGCGGTGCGGTTCAGTTCAACGATCCGGATTGCGCGTTCGACATCAAGGCGACGGTCGGCGGTTCGCCGGTCACCTGGACCGGGATCAATCTGTGCGGCGCGAAAAGCGTGACTTTGAAGCGCTCCGCAGGAGCTGGCGCCTGGGTCGACTACGACCAGTAACCG
>Ga0070696_100002894_pt1 | contig 11414 bp, 10 predicted proteins | sample KBSK1253metaG_FD_65474 | JGI IMG/M metagenome (GOLD analysis project Ga0070696, IMG submission 65474) | Corn, switchgrass and miscanthus rhizosphere microbial communities from Kellogg Biological Station, Michigan, USA - KBS K1-25-3 metaG | ecosystem: Host-associated > Plants > Roots >... | reverse complement strand
ACGGCGCCATGTTGAAAATCGAGATCGACCAGACAAGTTGATGCGCGGTGTCCCTTGTCGCCGAGCAGCAAGAGTGCTGTCTGAATCGCGAGCGTGGTCACGCCGACACCGCCGGCGGCTGGCAGAAACGAGTAAATCTCCGCTTCCAGCGAGTCTCCGGCGCTCGGACCTTGCGCTGCCCGGGCGCAAGCGCGAACAAGTTCGATCGCCTGGACGGGCTTCACTAGAAAATCCGAAACACGAATCTGCACGAGCTTGCGTGCGACCGCGGCATCGAATGAATTCGTGATCGCGACCAGCGGCGGATGGTTGTTCAGCTGACCCGCGAGACGCTGTAACGCGTTCAATTCCTCCGCATGACTCGTGTCGAAATCGACTATGACGACGGTGGCGTTAGCGGTATCGAGCTTGCCGCCTTCGTCTCTGAGCGTTCCCGCAACCAAATTCAATTCGATTTGCGCATTCCCCCCAAAGGTTGAACGCACCAATTGCTCAAACTCCGCGTCGGCGGTGAGCACCGAGACACGGGTTTTGTTTGAACCAGAATTGGGCCGATCGAGCATGGATACGAAACCGGACACGGCTCATGAAACAGCCGCGCATACCGTCCCTTTTACGGAGAGATCGAGGTCGGAGCTGTCGGAGCTGAAGGCGGCGTCTGATAGTTGAGAGAACTCGTGCCGATACCTTGCGGCGGCGTCACTTTGTTCGTTCGGTAGCGTTCAACCGCACTCTGAATTTTCTGGCCGTTGAACGCGATGTTCCGTTCACCCGCGACTTCCGGCCACATATCGACCGCCTGCGAGACCCTGTTGACGGCAACTGCATCACCGGCCCCGAGCGAAACCGTGTCGCGGCGGTCGTAATAGATGTCGGAACAACCACCGAGCGCAGCGGCGAAAGTAAGTAGCATCAATAGCACGCGATGACGGCGACGATTAGCGGATTGCGACATAGGCGACTCCCTGCGGAAGATCGATAATGTGGCCGAGTGCTGGGTCCAGCGGCTCGCCATCGATTGCGCGTGCCTGTTCACGCGTGACCTCATGCTTGCCGAGCAAGAAGAAGTCGGCGTCGTTAGGCGCCAGCGTGTTGTCGAGCGGTGTTCTCACCATGTCGACGGGACGGTCCGGGCGAACGAGACGGGGCGTCACAATGATCGCGAGATCCGTTTCGTTCTTCTGATACTCGGCGCTGCGAAAAAGTGCGCCAAGGATCGGAATGTCGGCAATCCACGGCAATTGCTTCGCTGCGGTCGTGCTGTTCGCTTGCAAAAGGCCAGCGATCGCAAAGCTCTGGCCGTCTCGCAATTCGACCGTGGTGCTCGCGCGGCGAACGATCAAGCTAGGGATCGTCACACCGCCGACACTGATGTTATTGGTCGGATCGAGTTGGCTCACTTCGGGTTCGATCTTGAGATTGATCAGGCCGTTCGCGAGAACGGTGGGTGTGAAACCCAGTCCGACACCGAATTTCTTGAACTCGATCGTGACCTGATTGAGCTGACCTGCGACCGGGAATGGAAATTCACCGCCCGCGAGGAAGCTCGCCGTGTCGCCAGAAAGCGCAACGAGATTCGGTTCAGCCAATCGGCGTGCGACGCCGCGGTCTTCAAGCGCCTGAATCAACGAGTCGGCTTGAATGCCTTTTCCCAGCAGTGTCGTCATCAGCGTGCCGAAGGGCGTGCTATTGGAAAGCAGACCAACCGCGCCGGTGGTAAGCGTGGAAGTATTGCCAATAACCTTCCAATTGATGCCGAACTCTCGCGCCGCTGAACGCTGGGCCTCTACGAAACGCACTTCGAGCAGGACCTGCTGCGGCTGGGTGACACCCACGGAATTGATAACTTCGGGCGCGAACTGCTTCGCGATGGTAATGATTCTATCGAGCGTGACGCCGTCGGGCGCTGTGCCCGAAAGCATGACGCGGCCGTTTACCGACGACACACGGATATGGGCCCTCGGAAATTGACGCGAGAGTTCGGCGGAAAGTCTCGATACGTCGTAAGAAACCTCGATGTCGAAGATACCGATTAGGTTCTTGCCTTCCGAGTAGATCGAAACACGCGTGGTACCGATCTTCTTGCCGAGTATCGAGATCGCGCGGTCGGTTAGAGGGCTAACATCCGCAATTTCCGGATCGCTGACCATCACTTCCATAAAGGGCTGGTCGGTCCGCAAATCCTCGGACTTTCCGATCGGCACCGTGATGCTTGTCGTCTTTTTCTTGCTGCCAAGCGTTATTGTGCGCGACTGCGCATAAGCCCCGTTCACCGTGACTGTCGACAACGACGCCGTCCCGACGACGATCAAGGCCGAGATCAAGGTGCAAGCGAGTGAAGAACGATGACGCGGCTTCGGAGCGGCGTCCGCCGTATTTCCTGTCCGGTTATGCATTATTGCCTCCCCCAATTCCCTAAGTTCTGTTTTCTCGAATTATCGTTGCGCGCTGGATTTTTTGAGTTCACTTGTTTCACGATATTCGACGGCTTCCGTCGGAACGCTGTAGTCTTCTTTCTTTCCGCCGCGAATTATCGTTACGGGCGAGAACTTTTTTGGCCCTGCTGTCGGTGCTACGTCACGGCCCAAGTCGTCGGCTGAGACGCGGCGGTTGTCTTCCATGGTTGCTTCGCCAGCTTTACGTAGCGCGAGTGACAACGTGCCCATTTGACCAGCAAGTGTGAGTTTCTGTGCCGACATGATGTCCACTTCGAGCGTCACGGCTTTAACGACAGCGGGTTTATCGCTTCGCTCGTCGGCAAGCTGGTCGATGGCGAGAACGCGAACGTTCTGCAAGACGATATCGGTCATGCCGGCCTTGTCGTTGCGGCGGGTAAGCATGAGATCGACGCGATCGCCGGGAAGGACGAAACCGGCGACACCTTCGATGTCGTTCACGCGCACGGTGACGGCCTTCATGCCCGGCGAGAGCGTCGCGGACAAAGTCGCGCGTTGGCCGGGGCCGGTAACCTTCGTGCTGAGTATGGGCTCGTTCGGCTCGATCGGTGCGAGCACGATACGCTTGCCGGCAGAGAGCATTTCCTGTGCCGACGCAAAAGAACCTTCGGGAACGGCGCCTTCAGGCCATGCGACCTCGCGCAACATGCTGCTGTTGAGCGGCGTACCGAAGCGCAAGGATGCATTCGCAACGACAACCGAACGGCTGGAGACCGGCTTCGTTTCGACACGCATGCTCTTCGAACGCAGTTCGTCCTGGCGGTTCAACCACATCTGCGCGACGAAAACCGCGAGCAGGCCGAAGACGCCGGCGAGAACGACCATGACTACTGTGCTTAGGCGCACTGTTCTTTCCCCCTTCGTTAGGGGGTGACTATCCGCCAGCCGTGTCTAATAAGAGTTTTCTAGACGGGTCGAATTAGTGCAATTAGATCAAGTCTTTGATTCATGTTGAAAGGCGCATGAAGGAGCATGTTAAAAAGCGAATGAAAGAGGATGCTTTCCGACATCTTAAACGGCAATTTTGCTTGGGCTCCATGGTGACCAAAATTAACCGCCGCGATTTGCTTGCCGGATCGTTAGCGTTGGGTGCGGGGCTTTTGCCAGTCCCGGGTTTCGCCGTCGCACCTCAAGCCGGGAAACAAGCGCCGGAATTTTATCGATACAAAGTTGGGAATTTCGAACTGACGGCGATTTCCGACGGCGTCTGGCAACGCCCGATTGACGACAAGTTCGTGAGAAACGCTTTCTTCCCTGACGTGCAAAAGGTGATGTCGGAGGCGTTTTTACCTACACATATACTACCGACGCCGTTCACGGCACTTGTCGTCAATACCGGCAAGAGGCTCGTTCTGATCGACACCGGCAGCGGCGGACAAATCACGCGGACGGCGGGCGTACTCGTTTCCAATCTTGTCGCAGCAGGAATCGAGCTTAAATCCGTCGATACAATCCTGATCTCAAACTTTCACCCCGATCACATCAACGGCATCAAGACGAAGGACGACGGACTGGTCTTCCCCAATGCCGAAATCAATGTGCCGGCGCCCGAATGGACATACTGGATGGACGACGGGAAACTGAGCCGGGCGAAGGACACTTTAAAGGGATATTTTCTGAATTCGCGGCGCATCTTCAGCGATATTGCAAGGTCTGTGAGGCGCTTTGATCCGGGCAAGGAAGTCGTGCCCGGAATCGCGTCGGTTCCAGCCTTTGGTCATACGCCTGGTCATACCGCCTACATCGTCGCAGACGGGAACCAATCCCTTTTTGTGTTGTGCGACGTCACGAACCATCCTGCGCTGTTCGTGCGCCATCCCGAATGGCAGTCGGTCGTTGACCAGGACGGGCCTTTGGCCGTTGAAACCCGCAAGCGGATCCTGGATCGTGTCGCCGCCGATAGAGCATTAGTGCAGGGCTATCACTTCCCCTTCCCCGGTTGCGGGCATGTCGCCAAGAAGGCCAGTGGCTACGAATTTGTGCCTTCGCTCTGGCAACCCCTCCTCTAAAGGGAGGATGTTGGGATCACAGGCTTGTGAGACGCCTCGCCACACCTTTGATCTGCCAAAATCGTGCTATTATTCTGGCGACAGTTTTGCAGGAGGGCTTTATGAGCATTCGTAATTTCAGCATGATTGCAGGTGTCGCGCTGCTGGGTTTCACATTAGCGGTGGCACCCGGATTTTCCGCCAGCGACGACGGCACGCGCGGCCCACAGCCGGGCTCCGGCGGCGACCAGCAGAAAGACAAGCAGAAGGGCAAGCAGTCCGAGCTTCAACTGCGTGACGGTTATCTCAAGGCGCGCGCCCTGATCTTGGAAGGAAAATATGCGGCAGGCATCACCGGCATGCGTAAGCTTGGCATCGACAACAGCCCCGATGTCGCGAATTACATCGGCTACGCGAGCCGCAAGCTCGGCGACTATGACGCCGCCAAAGTTTGGTATGAGAGGGCACTCGCCTCCGATCCCAACCACGTGCGTACCTGGCAATATTACGGCATGTGGCAGGTGGAACGCGGCAACATGTTGAAAGCCGCAGATCATCTTGAAAAGATTCGTGCGCTTTGCGGCACCGATTGCAAGGAATACGCAGAGCTAAAAAGCGCGATGGAAGGCAATATTCGCTACTGATTTTCGACGCTACGTTTGAGCTACCAGCGCCGCCCTTCGGGGCGGCGCTTTGCTATGCGAGGCACCTAAGGAAGATGAATTATCGTGCTTGCTCTCTGAAATTGATGTAATATGCTGCATGTACTGGCGGGATGGCAAAAGCGGACGAAAAGATCTGCGACCATCAACCTAAAAAATCGCCAAAAAGCTTGATATGGTTGAGGAGAAGGTCACTGCTACGTCAGGGGCCTCGGGGAGGATCATAATGAAAACCATACATCGTTCAGCCTTGTCGCGCCGCCGCATGCTCGCGCTCACAGGCGCAGGTGCAAGCACTCTCGCATTTCCGTTCATTCGCCCATCCTGGGCTCAAGGCGCTCCGCTCAAGGTCGGGTTGCTGCTGCCCTATAGCGGCACTTACGCTCAGCTCGGCGAGGCGATTACGCGCGCCATGGAACTCTATGTGAAGCAGCAGGGCGGATCGCTCGGCGGTCGCAAAATCAGCTTCATCAAGCTCGACGACGAGTCGGCGCCGCCCAAGGGTGCGGAAAACACCACCAAGCTCGTCGAGGGCGAGAAGGTCGATGTTCTGGTCGGCACAGTGCATTCCGGCGTCGCCATGGCGATGGCCAAAATCGCGCGTGAAGCGGGTATACCTACTCTCATTCCGAACGCGGGTGCCGACGTGCTTACGCGCGCGCAGTGCGCCAAGAACATTTTCCGCACTTCGTTCAGCAACGGCCAGGTCGGACTTGCCACTGGCAAGGCGATGGCCGATGCGGGTATCAAGTCGGCCGTCACCTTCACGTGGGACTATGCGGCGGGCAAGGAAATGGTCGGTGGATTTGCCGAGACGTTCACGCAGGGCGGCGGCAAAGTCCTGAAAGACATCACCGTTCCGTTTCCGAATGTCGAATTCCAGGCCGCACTCGCAGAAATTGCATCGCTCAAGCCGCAAGCGGTCTATTCATTCTTCGCTGGCGGCGGTGCTGCGAAGTTCATCAAGGACTACGATGCGGCGGGCCTCAAATCGAGTATCCCATTGTGGGGGCCAGGTTTCCTGACCGATGGCGTAGAGAACGCAGTGGGTGCTTCGGGCGACGGCGTGAAAACCGTCCTGCACTATGCCGACGGTCTCGATAGCCCCGAAAACAATAAGTTCCGTGCGGATTTCCAGGCGGCCTACAACATCGCCCCGGACGTCTATGCAGTGCAGGGCTGGGATGCGGCGCAATTGCTCGATGTCGGCCTCAAAGCTGTCGGCGGCGATGTTTCCAAGCGCGATGCCATGAATGCCGCGATGGGCAAGGCTTCATTCAAGAGCCCACGCGGACCGTTTAAGATCTCGGCCGCCAATAACCCGATCCAGAATTTCTACCTGCGAGAGTTGAAAGGCGGCAAGAACGGACTCGTCAAAATCGCCGCGGCCGACTTCTCCGATCCTGGAACCGGCTGCAAACTCGCGGCGAGCTAAAGGGTATAGAGTGGCGGGGATTCCGGTCCCCGCCATTATTGTGTCTGGACCCTGCCCGTCATGGATCTCGTTCTCATCCAAATACTGAACGGCCTGCAGTACGGCCTGCTAATCTTTCTCGCGGCGAGCGGTCTCACTCTCATTTTCGGCATTATGGGGATCATCAATCTCTCGCACGGCTCGTTCTACATGCTTGGCGCGTATCTCGCCCTGACGTTGACGAGTTGGACCGGCGATATCTTTCTCGCTTTGCTATTTGGTATTCCACTCGCATTTCTTTTCGGCGCCGCAATCGAGTGGCTGCTCATTCGTCACCTTTATCAGCGCGATCATTTGCAGCAGGTATTGCTCACCTTCGGCCTGATCCTGGTTTTCAACGAGCTGCAACGGATTGTATGGGGTTCGTTTCCGCATAGCGTTCCGATTCCGTCCTATCTTTCCGGCAGTGTCAGAGTATTCGATTTGATGAGCTATCCCGTTTACCGGATCGCGGTCGCGGGGCTCTGCATTGCGCTTGCGCTCGCGATGATGTTTGTGATCCAGCGCACCAAAGTCGGCCGCATGATCCGCGCGGGCGAGTCCAACCGTGAAATGGTCGAGGCGCTTGGTGTCGACACACGGCTTTTGTTTCGTTTTGTGTTCGCGGCCGGGGTCACACTCGCGGCCGCCGCCGGCATGATCGCTTCCCCTATCGATAGCGTTTATCCGGGCATCGGTGAGCCCATTCTCATCATTTCGTTTGTCGTCGTGATCATCGGCGGCATTGGTTCCGTAAAGGGAGCCTTCTTCGGAGCGCTGCTGATCGGACTCGCCGACGCATTCGGCAAAGTGTTTCTTCCCGAATTCGCGAGCGTCATGGTCTATGCGCTGATGGCCGCGGTGCTTGTCGTTCGCCCCGGCGGACTGTTCGGACGAGCCTGAGATGCTCTCGCGTCCCCGTCCTATTATCGCGATCCTGCTGATCGCGCTATTTGTGGCGGCACTTTTTGTGCCATTTCTCGGAAGCTCCTACGCGATTAAATTTGCGACTCGAGTTTTCGTACTTGCCATTTTTGTGATCAGCCTCGATTTTCTAATCGGCGTCACAGGCCTTGTCAGCTTCGGCCACGCGATGTTTTTTGGGCTCGGCGCCTATGCGCTTTATTTCGTTTCGCCAAATGCTGAAGCGGCGAACGCGCTTATCGCCTATCCCGCCGCGATGCTGCTTGCCGGGACCGCTGCCGCAATAATCGGCGCATTCTGCGTATTAACGCGTGGTTTTTATTTCATCATGGTCACGCTTGCGTTCGGCCAGATGCTGTTTTCGCTCTTTCACGACACTAAAATCGCGGCCGGATCGGATGGCGCTTATATCAATGTGAAGCCGGAAATTGCCCTGTTTGGCCGCACTTTCCTCGAGTTCGAGAGCCGCTTTGCATTTTACTATTTCTGTCTCGCGGCACTCGCTGCGGTCTATCTCTTGGTGCTCGCACTCGCGCGCACGCCGTTCGGGCGCGTGCTGCAGGCGATCCGCTGGAACGAAGAGCGCGCAGGCGCGCTCGGCCTGAATACGTACAGTCACAAGCTGCTGAGTTTCACATTCGCCGGAGCAATTGCGGGTTTCGCGGGCGTATTGTTCGCTACCATCGACGGTTATGTCTCGCCGGACCTGTTTGGTTGGCGGCAATCGGGCATAGCGATCATGATGGTCGTGCTGGGCGGCGCGGGCACGCTGTTCGGGCCGATTCTCGGCGCGATGCTTTATTCCGCGATTGAAGAGGTGTTGAAAACGGGAAGCTGGGTCGGGCCGATCGCGAATAACTGGTCTCTGGCGCTGGGGCTAATCTTGATTGGTGCAGTGCTGGCTTTTCCAAAAGGCATTGCCGGATTGCTGGAGCGGAGAGAACGAGCGCACGGAGCACCGGTCAGTCTCGAAAAGATCAAACCACAGGTCGAGCGCACACAGCGCGGACAGAAACTGGAAGTCGAAGGCATCACACGAAAATTCGGCGGGCTTGTCGCAGTCAATGATGTAACGCTCGATCTCGCGCCCAATCTGGTGCACGGCATCATTGGACCGAATGGCGCTGGCAAAACGACGTTCATCAACGTGCTATCGGGGGCGATAAAACCCACGGCCGGGAAGATCCGGCTCGATGGTGAGGAAATCGCCGGCAAACCCGCCTATGCGGTCGCGCGGCGCGGGCTGGGGCGCAGCTATCAGCGTACGAATATTTTTTCACCATTCACGGTGAGGGAAAATTGTTTGATCGCCGCACAAGCGCGGCATCCATCGCCGTGGCGCTTGCTATCGGGAAAATACGCGGAGCAGGAGACCGCCGAAATCGCGCACGCGCTCGAAGTTACGGGTCTCGGCGCACGGGCGGACGTACGCGCGGCGCATCTAAGCCATGGTGAACAACGGCAGCTCGAGATCGCGATGTTGGTTGCGTCCGGCGCGCGGCTTCTCATTCTCGACGAACCGCTCGGCGGCATGGGGCCGGAGGAAACGGGGCGCGTGACCGGCTTGCTACGCAGCCTTGCCATCAATCACACCGTGCTTTTGATCGAGCACGACATGGATGCAATTTTCGCCGCAGCCGACACGCTTACGGTACTTGTCGAAGGCAAACTGCTAGCCCATGGCAAGCCGGAGCATATTCGCCGCAACCGCGCTGTGCGAGAAGCCTATCTCGGCCGCTGGGGACAGGAGGCCGCAAAATGAGCGCGCCCGTTCTTCTCGCGGAAAAGATCAACACCTACTATGGGCAGAGCCATATTCTGCACGGTGTCGGCTTCCGCGTCATGCCACGCGAGACGGTGAGCCTTCTTGGTCGCAATGGCATGGGGAAGACGACACTTCTTCGAACGCTCATGGGGCTTGTTCGCCCGCGTACCGGCAGTGTTCATTTGAACGGTGACGACATCACGGGCCAGCGGCCCTCGCATGCGGCAAGAGCCGGGCTTGCGTTCATTCCTGAAGATCGCGGAATTTTTCCCAATCTCACCGTCATCGAGAATTTGACCTTCGCCGCGAGACCGGGGCGCGGAGCGCGTCCTGACTGGACGCTCGAGCGCATCTATTCGCTGTTTCCGCGGCTTGCCGAACGCCGTTCGCACTGGGGCAATCAGCTTTCCGGCGGCGAGCAGAAAATGCTCTCGATCGGCCGCGCGTTGATGACCAATCCCGAGATTATTCTGCTCGACGAGGCAACCGAGGGCCTCGCTCCGAAGGTGCGGGACGAAATTTGGGCAACGTTGCGTCACGTCGCCTCGACCGGAATTGCAGCCATCGTCGTCGACAAAAATCTCGACGATCTGCTCGCGCTCGCGCACCGCCACGTGGTGATGGCGAAGGGCGAGATCGTGTTCGAAGGATCGACCGAAGCCTTAAAAGCCGACGAGGCCTTAATTCACCGGCATCTCGGCGTCTGATCACGCACGAGCAAGACGATGCACCGTGCCGTTTTCGGAATTCTCTAGCCACGCGAGTAATTCACGCAGGCTTTGTTCCGGCGTCTTGCCGGCGGTTTCCAGCACGTAGTCTGCCTTGGCATAAAGCGGCTCGCGGCTTTTCAGGATCGAAACGAGATCGCTCATGGCCCGCTTGTTGTCGGCCATCGGCCGCAGATCGCCTTGATCGATCACACGCTTCATATGCTCGTCGGGTTTCGCTCGCACCCACACCGTAACGCACGAAGTGAGCAGCAGCTCGAATGTTCCCGGCTCGGTCACGATACTGCCGCCGGTCGCGAGCACGCACCGCGAATTCTTCTCTAACGCACCTTCTAAAGCCGTGCGCTCGAAGCGCCGGTAAGTCGGCTGTCCGAACATCTCGAACACCTCGCCGAGCGCCATGCCGTTCAAGCGCTCGATCTCGCGGTCTAACTCGATGAAAGGAGCATCAAGCTTCGCGCCCAGCATTTTTCCGATTGTCGACTTTCCGCTGCCGCGCAACCCTATCAGCGCGATCCGCGCACGGCGGCTGGCCTTCGACGGCCCGCCGTGACGCGATAGCAACAGCTCGCGCGTTTGCTTCAACTCGCCCGGCGTCAACCGGTCGAGTAACTGGTGCAGCAATAGATGCTCGACATCACGCTCTGGCCGCTCGTCGATGAGTTCCGCAAGCGGCACACCCATGGCCTTGGAGATGCGGCGCAAAAGTATGATCGAACAATTGCCCTTGCCGATTTCAAGTTCAGCGAGATAGCGCTCCGAAACCTGCGAATGCTTCGCGAGCGCCTTCCGCGACATACCGCGGCGGCTGCGCATGGTGCGTACGCGTTCGCCGAGCAAGCCGAGATAGTTCTCGGTTGTGAGATCGCTGCTCGCGCTGCGGGATTTCTTTGCTGGTTTGGACCGTCTTTTCATGGCTGCCGTTTCGTGCAATATAATGCATGAACGACAAAAATAGAAATGCCGGGGAAGGCGATGTCGCACCAAGACTTCAGTGCGCGGCGGCCCTATAACGCCGCCGTCGATTTCGTCGACGGCAACGTTGCGCATGGCAACGGCAAGAGGGTTGCATTCAAGGAAGCGACTCGCTCGATCACCTATGCCGAGCTGCAGGCCGAGACCTGCCGATTCGGACGCGGGCTTTACAAGCTCGGGCTTAAACCCGAAAGCCGCGTCATCCTTCTGCATCTCGATACGATCGATTTTCCCATCGCGTTCTGGGGCGCGATCCGTGCGGGTGTCATTCCGATTCCGCTGAACACATTGCTAACGCCCGAGCAGTACGCCTACATCATTGAGGACAGCCGCGCCGAGGTGATTTTCATTTCGCCGGAGCTTATTCCTTCGATTTCGCCAATTCTCCAAAAGCTTACCTGGCTAAGGCTTGCCATCGTTACCGGCGACGACAAGAAAACGTCGAATATCGGCAAGCTCAACG
>Ga0070696_100002893_pt1 | contig 11416 bp, 10 predicted proteins | sample KBSK1253metaG_FD_65474 | JGI IMG/M metagenome (GOLD analysis project Ga0070696, IMG submission 65474) | Corn, switchgrass and miscanthus rhizosphere microbial communities from Kellogg Biological Station, Michigan, USA - KBS K1-25-3 metaG | ecosystem: Host-associated > Plants > Roots >... | reverse complement strand
CTTTCTTGCCAGCGCAGTGCAGACCTTGAAGCTGCCAGCCAAGCATTTCTCGCGCGCGGCGTTGAAGTTGATCACGCAGCGCGACTTCCCCGGCAATGTGCGCGAGCTGGAAAATCTGTGCCGGCGCCTTGCCGTCATTGCACCCGGCAACGAGATCCTGCCGTCCGATCTGGACGCTGGCGGTACGTCGCCCAGCGGCAGCGAGTGGACCGACGCATTGCGCGAATGGGCCTTGACCGCATTGACCGATGGCGAAGCCGACATCCATGCGCGCGCCCGCGCAGCACTCGATGAAACGTTGATGCGCGCCGCACTGGAGCGCAGTGGTGGTCATCGGCAGCATGCCGCAAGCGCACTCGGCGTTGGTCGCAACACACTTACGCGCAAACTCGGCGCTTCGCGCACACGGCGCCGGTGAGGCTGGCGGGTTGCACGCGGGGTCGTGGCATCCGCGCCGGGCGGTTCGGCAAACGGTTCCGCGGGGCGGGCACTGGCCGCCAGTGTGCAGGATTTGCCACTGAGCCACCACGTTAAAAGCCGGCAAGCAGCGCCTCCCTACAAGAGTTCGGCTGACGCATGGGTACGCGCTGCCGTTGAACCCGCTGCCAGTCCGGGTTCGTTGTCAGTGGTACTCGACGCGTGCTCGGGTTGGCGGAAATTGCGTATCCAGCTGGTCGAGTGCGGCCATTTCCGCCGGGTCCAGTGTCAACCGCAGCGCCCCAAACAAGTCGTGCAGTTGCTCGACGCTGGTGGCGCTGACGATCGGCGCCGTGACGCCCGGTCGCGCCAGCACCCACGCCAAGGCCACCTGCGCCACCGTGGCGCGGTGCGCCGCGGCCACGCGATCCAGTGCTGCGAGCAGGTGCAGTCCGCGTGCATCCAGATAGCGCCTGACGGTGCTGCCGCGCGCGGTGCTCTTGGCCAGATCGGCGAGGCTGCGGTATTTGCCGCTGAGGAAACCACTGGCCAGTGAATAGTAACTGAGCACGCCAAGATGTTCGCTGCGGGCCAGTGGCTCCAGCGTGCTTTCGTACGCGGCGCGATCGGCGAGGTTGTACAGCGGCTGCAAGGTTTCGTAGCGTGGCAGGTGGTGCTTCCTGGACACGGCCAGCGCGTCGGCCAGGCGTGTCGCGCGAAAGTTGGAGGCGCCGATCACGCGCACCTTGCCTTGCTCGATCAGGCGGGCAAAGCCGCCCAGAGTGTCGGCGAGCAACACGCTGGCATCGTCCTGATGGGCCTGGTACAGGTCGATGTGATCGGTGTGCAGGCGGCGCAGCGAGCCTTCCACCGCCTGTTGCAGGTTCGTCGGCGACAAGCCTTGCTGCCGCGACCACTTGCCGACCTTGGTGGCTAGCAATACCTGCGCGCGCTTGCCGCTGCGTTGCAGCCATTTGCCGATGATGGTTTCCGATTCCCCACCACGATTGCCCGGCACCCACGCCGAGTAACTGTCGGCAGTGTCGATCAGGTTGCCACCGGCGGCGACGAACGCGTCGAGCACGGCAAACGACCGTTTCTCGTCGGCACTCCAGCCAAACACGTTGCCGCCGAGGGCGAGCGGGGTGATCGACAGCGGTGAATGACCGAGCTGACGTGGTGGCATGGACTACCTCGAATGAGACGCTGATGGTCTCATCCAAGGTGGTTGCGCGGTGCGGCGGTGTCAAGCGCAGGCGGACTTGCCGCAGTCGGTCGGCCGGGCGGGCGACGTGGTCGTCGGTGCAGGAGCCGCCGACGGGCGGCCCGCCTGCTGTTGCGCGCGCGCGGTGTCCGCTCGCCAGGCTAGATCCTCCTTGCGGATGAGGTAGCCGTGCAGGAATAGCAGATCAGTCCAGATTGAGCTCATGAGGAACCTCTTGCAGAAGCGTTGCGGTTTGGTGTGTGTTCAAGGTACGCAGTCAGCAAGCCGCCAAAAAGCGATATATTCGCAACCCCGACTTGAGGAATATTCAAGATGGAAAGGTTGCCGTGGGGGCTGTTGCAGCCGTTCGTGCTGGTGGCCCGGCTGGGCAATTTGTCGCGCGCGGCGGAGCAGTCTCATCTGACCGTCAGCGCGCTCAGTCATCAGATGCGCCAACTGGAAACCCGGCTGGAGCGGCGGCTGTTTGCGCGTGGCCCGCACGGCATGACGCTGACCGTCGAGGGCTGCCGTCTGCTGGATGACGTGGGCGACCAGGTCGACGGCATCGTGCACGCGTTGTCGCGTTATCGCACGCGGCATCGCGACGCGCTGGTACTCAGCGCCAGCGCCGGCATCATGTCGAGCTGGTTGGTGCCACGCTTGCCGCGGCTGGTGGCGGCGCATCCAGAGCTGGAGCTCACGCTGCAGTCCAGTTCCGCCCTGGTGAACTTCGATCGCGAGCCGGTGGACGTGGCGCTGCGTTACGGCCGCGGCGATTGGGCTGGTCTGCACAGTGAGCGCTTGTTTGGCGAATGGGTGGCGCCGGTCGCCGCCCCCGAGTTGCTGGCGCGGATGGGTGACACCGATCGGCAGGATGTGTCCGCCTGGCCGCTGCTGGGTGATTCCGATCCGGAAGACCGCTGGCTCGACTGGTTTGCGCGCTACGGCGGAACGCCGCCGAAGCGCTACGTGGCGATGTTTGACAGTTCCGACGCGCTGCGCCATGCCGCGCTGGAAGGTCTCGGCGTGGCCCTGGGGCGGATGGTGACGTCGAAGTCGCTGATCGATGCCGGCCGGCTGCAGGTCCTTGGCAACCGCTACCTGTCGGTGCAGAAGGCCTATTGGCTGGTGTATCCGCCGCGCGCGCAGGAACACCACGGGTTGCAGGTGTTTCGCGACTGGTTGCTGGCTGAGGCGGGCGATTACTGCCGGCAGTTGCCGGTGCCGGGCGAAGACGGTACGGGCGCCTGACGCACCAGCCGCCGGCCGCGCCGGTTGCCGTCAGTGGTCGCGGGTCGGGTCAGCCACGCGAATCAACAGTTTGCCAAAGTTGCCACCCCTGAGCATGCCGATGAAGGCCTGTGGTGCGTGCTGCAGGCCGTCGACGATGTCTTCGCGATAATGCACTTGGCCGGTGCGCAGCCAGTCACCCATCTCCCGCAGGAACTGCGGATAGCGCGCGGCGAATTCGCGCTGGATGAAACCGCGCACGGTCAGGCTGCGGCTGAGGATGTTCGCCATCAATGCGGGTGAGCGGTCCGGTCCCGATGGCAGCGCCGTGTCGTTGTAGTGCGCGACCAGGCCGCACACCGGCACACGGGCGAATTCGTTGAGCAACGGCAGTACCGCGTCCCACACCGCGCCACCGACGTTCTCGAAATACACGTCGATGCCGTTGGGGCAGGCCGCTTGCAGTTGTGCCGCAAAGTCCGGCGCGCGGTGATCGATGGCGACATCGAAATGCAGCTCACCGCGCACGAACGCACACTTCTTCGCGCCACCGGCGATCCCGATGACGCGTGCGCCGCGCAAGTGGGCGATCTGGCCGACGGTGCCGCCGACCGGGCCGCTGGCGGCTGCCACCACCACGGTGTCACCCGGCTTGGGTCTGCCGATCTCGCCCAGCCCCGCCCAGGCGGTGAAGCCAGGCATGCCGTACACGCCCAGCGCAGTGCTGATCGGTGCGACGGCCGGGTCCAGGCGGCGCAGGATCTCCCTGGCGGTCACCACCGCATGCGTCTGCCACCCGGAGTGACTGAGCACGATCTCCCCAGGCCGGTAACCGGCGTCGTTCGACTGCACCACTTGCGCGACCGTGCCGCCATCCATCAGTTCGCCCAGCTGCAAGGGCGGCACGTAGGACTTGCGGTCAGTCATGCGCCCGCGCATGTACGGATCCAGCGACAGATACAACACGCGCAGCAGGATTTCACCGTCACCCGGGGCGGGCAGCGGTAACGATTCAAGGCGGAAATCGCCCGGCTTCGGCTCGCCTTGTGGGCGGGCGGCCAGCACGATGCGTTGCAATGTCGAGGTGGTCACGATGAACTCCTTGTGGGTTGTTGCGTTTCAACGATTGGTGCGCGGCGTTTTTTACCAAGGCCGGTGGCAGCGCCGACCCGCACATTGCTGTCTGCCGTCCAGGCCGCCGTGTCGTGGGCGCGGGATTTGGCGTGGCGGGAGGCGCCCGCTACGGCCCGCACGCAGCATGCGCAAGCGCGGATGCATTCGACGTCAACATGTCACCGGCTAGCATGGCGCATATCCACCTTGTTCAGGAGTACTCAGCATGAAATCACGTGCCGCTGTGGCCTGGGAGGCTGGCCAGCCATTGTCGATCGAACTGATTGATGTAGCCGGGCCGCAAGCCGGGGAAGTGCTGGTGCAGATCGTCGCGACCGGGGTGTGCCATACCGACGCATTCACGTTGTCCGGTGCCGACCCGGAGGGCGCGTTTCCGGTGATTCTCGGCCACGAGGGCGGCGGTGTCGTGGTGGAGGTCGGGGCCGGCGTGACCTCGGTAAAAGTCGGCGACCATGTGATTCCGCTGTACACGCCCGAATGTGGGGAGTGTGTCTACTGTTGCTCCGGCAAGACCAATCTGTGCCAGAAAATTCGCGTCACCCAGGGTCGTGGCGTGATGCCTGACGGCACTTCGCGGTTTTCCCTCAATGGCAAACCGCTGTTGCACTACATGGGTACCAGCACCTTCAGCGAATACACCGTGCTGCCGGAAATTGCGGTGGCAAAGATCAACCCGCTGGCGCCGCTGGACAAGGTGTGTCTGCTTGGCTGCGGCATCACCACGGGCATCGGTGCGGTGTTGAACACGGCCAAGGTGGAGCCAGGCGCCACGGTGGCGGTGTTTGGCCTGGGCGGCATCGGTCTGTCGGTGGTGCAAGGCGCGGTGCTGGCCAAGGCCGGGCGCATCATTGCCATCGATCGACAGCCGGACAAATTCGCGATGGCCAAGGCGCTCGGCGCGACCGATTGCATCAACAGCGCCGACTATGCGGATACGCCGATCCAGCAGGTCATCATCGACCTCACCAACGGCGGCGTGGATTATTCCTTCGAGTGCATCGGCAACGTGGACGTGATGCGCTCAGCGCTCGAGTGTTGTCACAAAGGTTGGGGCGAATCAATCATCATCGGGGTGGCCGGCGCGGGGCAGGAGATCCACACGCGCCCGTTCCAGCTGGTGACCGGCCGCGTGTGGCGTGGTTCCGCGTTCGGTGGCGTCAAGGGGCGCTCGCAACTGCCGGGTTACGTGGAGCGCTATCTGGCTGGCGAGATTCACGTCGACGAGATGGTCAGCGTGGTATTGCCGTTGACGCGCATCAACGAGGCATTCGACTTGATGCATGGCGGCACGGTGATCCGTTCGGTGATTGATTACCGCGACGTGTGAAGTTGGTGGCGGCGGACATGTCTGTGCGGGGACGATTGGGTACCATGCACGGGCGACCGCTGCGGTGCGGCGGCAAGAATCCATCATCGGTCAGGAGTGCGGGGCATGCGCAGCAGCAACACGCGGGTTGGTGCCGATCAACGGCAGGTGGCCGTCATCACGATGGCGGGCATGGCGCTGGCGTTGTGCGCCGGCCTGGCGTGGTCGGTGGGCAGCGTCGCGCAGCAGACGCCGGCTGCGCGCACGGTTGGCGACATGCCGGCGGGCGCGCCGGTAGCGCCAAACAGTGCGCGCGACTTCACGGCCACGCAGCTGGACGGCATCCTCGCCGGCAGTTGGCGCAGCAGCGAACACCGGGCGCGCGATGCGTATCGTCATCCCAAGGCCACGCTACAATTTTTCGACATTCGCCCGGACCAGACGGTGATTGAAATCACCCCGGGCGGTGGTTGGTACAGCGAAGTGCTGGCGCCGCTGTTGCGCGACAACGGCCACTACATTGCTGCCGTGGCGTCCGCGCCGAAAGATCGTGAATCGCAGCGCGATGAGAGTGCACTCAAGCGCAAGTTCCAATCCGCTCCCGCGCAGTACGCCCACGCTGCCGTGCGCGAGTTTGATCCGCAAGCACCGGTGCTGGGCGCGCCCGGTTCGGCCGATCGCGTGCTCACGTTCCGCAATGTGCACAACTGGGTGGCTCGCGATACGGCACCCGCCATGTTCGCCGCGTTCTTTGCCGTGTTGCGCCCCGGCGGGGAGCTCGGTGTGGTCGAACATCGGGCTGGCGCGAACGTGTCGCTGGACGCAGCAAAAGGCAGTGGCTATTTGCCGACGGCTTATGTCGTGCAGTTGGCCACGACGGCGGGCTTCAAGCTGGTCGCCAGCAGCGAGATCAATGCCAATCCGCGCGATACCAAGGACTATGCCAAGGGCGTCTGGACTCTGCCGCCAACCTACGCGCTCGGTGCCACGGACAAGGCGAAGTATGCAGCGATTGGCGAGTCCGATCGCATGACCCTGCGTTTCGTCAAGCCTGCGGCGTCAGCGGGGACGGAGGGCATCAAGTAGTTACTGGATACCCGCCATCCCATGCTGATTGCGTTGAACAAGCCGTATGGCGTGCTGTGCCAGTTTACCGACGCCCAGGGCCGGCGCACGTTGGCCGAACTGGTTGCGCAGAAAGACGTTTATGCGGCTGGACGGCTGGATCGCGACAGCGAGGGTCTGCTGTTGCTGACCGATGACGGCCGCCTGGCCCACCGCCTGACCGATCCGCGCCACAAGCAGGCGAAAACCTATCTGGTACAAGTGGAGGGCGAGATCGATGCGGCGGCATTGCGGACGCTTGGCCAGGGCATCGTCTTGAACGACGGTCCGACCTTGCCGGCCAGTGCGCAGCGCGTCGATGTGCCGGAGTGGCTGTGGCCACGCGAGCCGCCGGTGCGCGTGCGCAAAAGTATCCCGACCAGCTGGCTCAGCCTGGTGCTGCGCGAGGGCCGCAACCGGCAGGTGCGGCGCATGACGGCCGCCACGGGTTTCCCGACCTTGCGCCTGATCCGCGTGCGCATTGGCGAGTACGCACTGGATGGCCTGGCGCCCGGGGCCACGCGCGTCCTCGCGTAACGGCCGGAGACGCCGGCGTGCTCGAGGCGTCAGGGGACAGAGACATCAAGTAGCTGCTTGCTGCCCGCCATCTCCTCACTCGGCGGCAGCCCGAAAAATGCCTCGGCCGTTGCGGTGCTGTTGGCCGCCGTCACTGCCACTGGCTCGCCACGGTCGTGGGCCACTTGGTCGCAGACTTGTTGCAGGTACATCGGCTCGTTGCGTCGATGTTTCGGTTGCGGGCGCACGGTACGTGGCAGCAGGTAGGGGGCGTCGGATTCGAGCATCAGGCGGTTGGCGGGGATTTCGCGTACCAGCTCACGCAGATGCAGCCCGCGCCGTTCATCGCAAATCCAGCCGGTGATGCCGATATGGCAATCCAGCGCGAGATAATCGCGCAGTGCTGCGCCAGTGTCGGTGAAGCAGTGCACGACCACGCCGGGCACGCGATCACGATAGCGTTTCAGCAGCTGCAGGAAGTCCGCATGGGCGTCCCGCTGATGCAGGAACAGCGGCATGCCGAGCTCGGCAGCGATCTGTAACTGCCGCTCGAACACCAGAAGTTGCGTGCCGCGTGGAGACAGATCGCGGTAGTAGTCCAGTCCGGTTTCGCCGATGGCCCGCACCAGAGGATCGTGTGCCAATGCGCGCAGGGCGCCATCGGTCGTGTCGTCGTAGTCGGCGGCGCTGTGCGGGTGGACACCGGCGGTGGCGTACAACATGCCGGCATGTCTGCTGCTCAGCGCGAGCGCGTCGACGCTGCCGGTGTGTGACGCACCTGTTACCAGCATGCGGGTGACACCATGCGCCTGCGCACGTTGCAGTACAGCATCCAGGTCTGGCAGGAAGGATTCGTGGGTGAGGTTGGCGCCGATGTCGAGCAGTTGCATGGTTTCTTGGCGTATGGGGGTAAAACATTCTGGCAGACGTCGTGGGGGCTGTCTGTCCGGCTGCGAAGCCTTGACCGGCGAGGTGTCGGCTTCGGTTGGTAGAATCGCGACGCTGGCGGGGGCCAGCACGACGAGTGGCACGAACCGGTGCTTGGGGATGCCGGTTCTGTCTGACTGGCTGATGTGCTACCAATAGTCTCCCCGGCAGGTCCGCGGGGCATGGACGGTATTTGTGGTTCAGCAGCGAGGTGTGCGGATGTCTGCGGTCATCGAGTCGGCGGGGTATGACGCGGCCAGTCCGGTGGGCGGCCGCGAAGCCGCCGTGTGCGCGCTGCTGGTGGCCCGGGGGCAGCTGAAGGATGGTGATCTGAGCCGCGTGCGCCGGTTGCATGAGGAGTCTGCCGAAGGCACGTTGACGACCCTGCTGGCACGACTCGGGTTGGTATCCGAGCGAGATCTGGCCGAGGCCTGGGCGGAACTGCTGCAGGTGCCGCTGCTGGCCGCACGTGATGCGCCGGAGCTGCCGCCACCGGACCTGGAATTGTCGCTGCGCTTTCTGAAACAACAGCATGTGGTGCCGGTGACCCTTGGCGAGCAGGGCTTGGCATTGCTCGTGGCCGATCCGGCTGACCCCTATCCCGTGCAGGCCGTGGAGTTGGCGGCGGGTCGCCCGGTGGCCTTGCGGATTGGTTTGCGTTCGGAAATCGACGGGCTGATCGAACGCTATTACGGCAGCGGTCGCTCGGCCATGGGCACGATTGTCGAGAATCTCGACGGCACCAGCACCGAGGAGGAGGACGTCGAGCATTTGCGCGATCTGGCGTCGGAGGCGCCGGTGATCCGGCTGGTCAACCTGATCGTGCAGCGCGCGGTCGAACAGCGCGCTTCGGACGTCCATATCGAACCGTTCGAGAACCGGCTGAAGGTGCGCTTCCGCATCGATGGCGTGCTGCACGAGGTGGAGGCGCCACCAGCTTCGTCCACCGCGGCCGTGATCTCGCGCGTGAAGATCATGGCGCGCATGAACATTGCCGAGCGCCGCCTGCCGCAGGATGGGCGTATCCAGTTGCGCGTGCAGGGCAAGGAGCTGGATTTGCGCGTGTCCACCGTGCCGACCAGTTTCGGGGAGTCGGTGGTGATGCGCATCCTCGATCGCGAATCGGTGGTGTTCGACTTTGCCTCACTGGGCTTTACCGACCGTTTCCAGCAACGTTTTGTCGAAGTGCTGAGCCGTCCGCACGGGATCCTGCTGGTGACCGGCCCCACCGGGTCGGGCAAGACCACCACGTTGTACACCGCGTTGTCGCGGATCAACACCAACGACGTGAAGATCATCACCGTCGAAGACCCGGTGGAATACCAGATCGAGGGCATCAACCAGATCCAGGTGAAGCCGCAGATCGGGCTGGATTTTTCCGGTGCCTTGCGTTCCATCGTGCGCCAGGATCCGGACGTGATCATGATCGGCGAAATGCGCGATCTCGAAACCTGCCGGATTGCCGTCCAGGCCGCGCTGACCGGCCACCTGGTGCTGTCCACGCTGCATACCAATTCCGCCGCCGGCGGCATCACCCGCCTGCTGGACATGGGCGTGGAGGACTATCTGCTCGGTTCCACCATCAACGGCATCCTGGCGCAGCGCCTGGTGCGCCGGCTCGATCCGGAAACCGCGGTGGCGTATGACGCGTTGCCCGAGGTGATTGCCCAGTTCGAGCTGGAAAAATATACCGACGCGCGGCCGATCCGGCTATGGAAGCCCGGCACCAGCGCGGCCAACCCCACTGGTTATCGGGGCCGTCGCGCCATCATGGAATTTCTCACCATGAGCGACCCCTTGCGGCGGCTGGTCATGCAGCGCGCCAACGAGGGCGACATCGAACGGCTGGCGCGTGCCGAAGGCATGCGCACCATGTACGAAGACGGCATTGCCAAGGCCATCGCCGGCGTCACCACGCTGGAGGAGGTGCTGCGTGTTACGCAGGAGGGCTGAGCCCGGAGCGTCCCGCGCGGAACGCCCGTCACGGGATGGCGCGGCCGCGAGCGCAGCGGGGTGCCCACGCGTGATTCCCCGTCTGCCATGACCCAGTTCAGCTACAAGGCGATCAGCGCGGCCGGCGAGATGTTGCACGGGGAGATGGACGCGGCCAGTGTCGAGGAAGTCATTGCCCATTTGCAGGATCAGGGCCATACACCGCTGCAGGCGCAGCTGGCCGCGGGCACGAATGCCGGCAGTGGCCTTGCCGGGTGGTTCCGGCGCGGGCCGTTCAGCGGCGATGAGTTGGCGCAGTTCACGCATCAGCTGGCGACGCTGCTGGGTGCCGGACAGCCACTGGATCGGGCGCTTGGCCTGTTGCTGGAATTGCCCGAGGGCGAGCATGCGAAGAAGCTCGTGGCGCGCGTGCGCGACCGCGTGCGTGGTGGCAGTACGTTGTCCGCGGCGCTGGACGAGGAACACGGCGTGTTCCCGAAGCTGTACATCAGTCTGGTGCGTGCCGGTGAGCTCGGCGGCTCGCTGGAGGAAACCCTGCGCCGTCTGGCCGATTATCTGGAGCGCGCACAAGCACTGCGTGGCAGCGTGATCAACGCATTGATCTATCCGGCGTTCCTGTTGGTGGGTGTACTCGGTTCGCTGCTGCTGCTGCTGGCCTACGTGGTACCCCAGTTCGTGCCGATCTTTGACGACATGCAGGTGCCGATTCCGTGGATTACCGAGGGCGTGCTGCTACTCGGCAACACGCTGCAGGCATGGTGGTGGCTGATTGTGCTGGTGCTTGGCGGAGGGTTCTTCTACTGGCGTTCGCGGTTGCGCGAACCGTCCGCGTTGTTGGCGTGGCATACGCGCTTGTTGCAGATGCGCGCGCTTGGCCCGCTGCTGTTGAAGGTGGAAACCGCCCGCATTGCGCGCACGCTTGGCACCTTGCTGAAAAACGGCGTGCCGTTGCTCAGCGCCATCAACATTGCGCGCCAGGTCACGAGTAATCGTGCACTGGACAGTGCGCTGGATGCGGCCCACGAACAGGTCAAGGGTGGTTCGGGTTTGAGTCTCGCCCTGGGCCAGACCAAACTGTTCCCGCGCCTGGCCATGCAGATGGTGCAGGTTGGCGAGGAAGCCGGCCAGCTCGACACCATGCTGCTGAAAGTGGCCGATACGTTTGAACTTGAGTCGAAACGGGCGATCGATCGGCTGTTGGCCGCGCTCGTGCCCGCGCTCACCATCGTGATGACGGTATTGGTGGCCATCATCATGGCGGCGATCCTGCTGCCGTTGCTCAGCCTGACCAGCAACATCCAATGAATCGAAAGGGGTGACGAGATGCGCAGGTGGTTCATGCTGGAACGAGGTAGCGGAAATGCAGGCCGGGGAGGAATTGGCTTGCCGGGTCGCGGTGGCTCGTCGTGCCGGCCAGGTTTCCGGTGCCCGGTGATCGCCGCGGCGCCAACTGGCCGGGTTCCACAGCGCCTGCGGACTTTGCGCGCGGCGCGCGTTCGCGGCTTCACGCTGCTGGAAATGCTGGCGGTGATCGTGTTGATCGGCATCATCGGCAGTGTGGTGGTGACGCAGGTCGGCAAGAATGTCGACAAGGGCAAGTACGGCGCCGGCAAGGCGCAGTTGCT
>Ga0070696_100002892_pt1 | contig 11417 bp, 9 predicted proteins | sample KBSK1253metaG_FD_65474 | JGI IMG/M metagenome (GOLD analysis project Ga0070696, IMG submission 65474) | Corn, switchgrass and miscanthus rhizosphere microbial communities from Kellogg Biological Station, Michigan, USA - KBS K1-25-3 metaG | ecosystem: Host-associated > Plants > Roots >... | reverse complement strand
GGGCTGAGCGAGACTCTGGGTATGACCCGCACCATGGGCCTCTCCGCGATCCTGCACCGGATCAAGCGCTCCGTGGCGTCGGCCGCCTGATGCTCGGTGTCTTGGAGATCGCCGGAAGAGGCAGCGGCTTCCTCCGGCGCCGAGAGGCAGGGTATCTCCCTGCGAACGGCGACGTTCACGTGGGTGAAAAGCTGATTCGGCAATACGGTCTCAGGACCGGTGACGAGATCGAGGGCGAGACTCGAGCCTCAGGCAAGGGGCGCGGTCCCTCGCTCGACCGGATCAGCTCGATCAACGGACTGCCCCCCGATCAGCTTGGCCACCGACCCGAATTCAACCGGCTCGGCGCCGTCCATCCCAACGAGCAGCTACGTCTTGAAAGCGGGCTCGTCCGCCAGGGTCAGCCGGACTACACCAACCGGGTCATCGATCTGCTGTGCCCGCTGGGGAAGGGACAGCGGGCCCTGATCGTCGCCCCGGCCAAGGCCGGAAAGACGATGGTGCTCCAGGCCATCGCCCAAGGAGTGAGCGCGAACTATCCCGCTGCCGAACTCCTGATCCTGCTGGTGGATGAGCGGCCGGAGGAGGTCTTCGAGATGGAGTCGGCGGGGGTGGGCGAGGTAGTGGCGTCGAGCTTCGATAACCCTGCCACGCAGCATGTCGCCCTGGCAGAGCTGACCCTGGAGCGGGCCCGGCGCAGGGTCGAGCTAGGGGGAGACGTGGTGCTCATCGTGGACTCGCTTACCCGGCTCGCGCGGGCCTATAACACGGTCGAAAAGGGAACCGGGAGGACGCTTTCGGGCGGCCTGGATGCGCAGTCGCTGGAGCGACCCAAGCGCTTCCTGGGAAGTGCGCGCAAGATGGACCCCGCGCAGGGTGGCTCACTGACCATCATCGCCACCGCATTGGTCGACACCGGCAGTCGAATGGATCAGGTGATCTTCGAGGAGTTCAAGGGAACGGGGAACAGCGAGCTGGTGTTGAGCCGGGAGCTGGCCGAGCGGCGGATCTTTCCCGCTATCGACCTGGTGGCCAGCTCCACCCGCAGGGAGGAGCTGCTGCTCTCCGAGGAGGCGCTGGCGGCGACGCGCCTCCTGCGTCAGCGCATCGCCGGCATGTCGCCGATCAACGCTATGACCGACCTGATCACCGATCTGCGTCGGACCAAGTCAAACGACGAGCTGATCCGCGCGTTCGCCGCCGCTTGAGGTCGCTGTTCTCAGGTCCGCGCGGCCGCTGCCCGATTGGCCCGCTCGAACTCCTTCATGAACGACACCAGCGCCTCGACCGCGGCGCGCGGGCAAGCGTTGTAGATGCTGGCTCGCATCCCACCCACCGAGCGGTGCCCCTTGAGGCCGTCCAGACCCCGCTTGGTCGCCTCGCTGATGAACTTGTTTTCCAGCTCCTCGGTAGGAGCTCGGAAGCAGAGGTTCATGCGGGAGCGGCTGTCCGGCTGAACGGTACCGCGGAAGAAATCGCTCTGGTCGATGTAATCGTAGAGCAGCATCGCCTTGGATTCGTTCTTCTCCTCCATCGCCTTGAGGCCGCCCTCGGTCTGTATCCACTTGAACACTTCGCCCATCACATAGATGCCGAACGTGGGCGGGGTGTTGTAGAGCGACTTTTCCGACGCGTGAGTCCGGTACTGCAGCATGGTGGGGAGTGTCTTGGGGCCGGCCTCGACCAGGTCGTCACGAATGATGACCAGGACCACACCTGAGGGGCCCAGATTCTTCTGGGCACCGGCGTAGATCAGACCGTATTTCCCGATATCGATGGGCCGGCTGTAGATGTCGCTGGAGGCATCGGCGATGAGGGGCACTCCCGCAGGTACCGCCGGCTCGCTGCGCCACTGGGTACCGTAGATGGTGTTGTTGGTGGTGATGTGCACGTAGGCCGGGTTGGCCGAGTAGCGGATCTCCTCCGGCTTGGGGATACGGTCGAAGTTGGTGGCCTCGCTGCTGGCCGCGAGGTGCACCTTGCCGCCCAGCACCTTGGCCTCTTTTACCGCCTTCTGGGCCCAGACCCCAGTGAGCAGGTAATCCGCAGTGCGGTCGGCGGGCAGGAGGTTCATCGGCACCATCGAGAACTGGAGCGACGCGCCGCCCTGGAGAAACAGGACCCGGTAGTTGTCTGGAATGCCGGCCAGCTCCCGACAGGCCTGTTCGGTATCCTCGATGATCTTGTCGAAGATCTTCCCGCGGTGGCTGTGCTCCATGATCCCGATGCCGCTTCCCGCCACATTCCAGATCGCCTCCTGTGCTCGCCTGAGAACGGGCTCGGGGAGGACGGCCGGGCCGGCTGAGAAGTTGAAGATCCTATCGGTAGGCATTGGTGGTCCCGGTGGGTGTCGTTGGTCGTTGGTCTTTAGTCGTTGGTCGTTGGTGTTTGGTCTTCAGTCGTTGGTGTTTGTCCAATCCCCATTAGTCGGTGGCCCGTCAGACCAGCGGAGGCAGGGTCATCAGGACCAAGGACCAAAGACCAACGACTCTCTACTTCCCGTCAATCTCAGTCAGCTCGACGCTAATTATATCCGCATTTCCCGTCCGGATCTTCTCCAGTGCGCCATTGTTCGGCTGCCCATCCAGATGGATCCGCGCCAGGGTGGCCTTGGCGCCGTGATAGATGATGTTCTCCACTTCCTCGACATTGATCTCCGCACCGGCCAGCACCCCGAACACGTGCGCCAAGACCCCCGGACGATTGCGATGCCGGATCGAGAGCACGTGGGTTGCGGAGCTGCGCGCCAGTCGATTCACTACGTTGGGTACCTCGCCGGTGTCACGGAAGGACTGGACGATCCGGATCACCTCGTGTGCTATGGCCACCTGAGCCTGCTCCGTGGAAGCCCCGACGTGATGGGTGCCGTAGACCGCCGCATTCTGGGCGACGGGAGAGGCGAATTCCGCGGTTCCCCCTGCCGGCTCCTTCTGGAAGACATCCAGCCCGGCGCGGATTCCCTTCTCTCGGATCGCTTGCTGCAGCGCCGCCTCGTCCACCACCGATCCCCGTGACGTGTTGATGAGATAGGCACCGGGCCGCATCGCCGCCAGAAATTCGGCGTTGACCAGGTGCTTGGTCGAGGCATTGGCGGCAACGTTGATCGTCACGGCGTCGGAAAGGCGGGCCACCTCCAGGGGCGTTTGGGCATACGCCAGGCCGAGGCGCTCTGCCTCCTCGTGGGTGAGATTGCGAGACCAGCCAATCACCCGCATGCCGAAGGACTGGGCACGCGCCGCCACCTCCCGGCCGATCTGCCCCAGGCCGACGATGCCCAGCGTCCGTCCGAATAACCCCCGCGCCTTGGAGTATTCCGCCTTGTTCCACCGTCCTTCGCGCAGGGCGGCGACCTGATCCGGAATCCGACGATCGCAGGACAGCAGCAGGCCCAGCACCAGCTCCGCCACCGCAATCGAATTCTTCCCCGGACAGTTGGAGACGAAAATGCCCCGGCTCGAGGCGGTCTCCACGTCGATGGTATCGATCCCGGCCCCGGCGCGGATCACCAGCGTGAGCGCGGTGCCGGCCTTGAGCGCGTCGGCGCTGACCTTCTTGCCGCGCACGATCAGGATGTGCGGATCGACCTGCCGGATCACCGCCGGAAGCTCGTCCGCCTGAACCTCGGGCTGGGAGATCACCTTGCAGCCCAGCTCCATCAGACCATCGATGCCGACTCTCTCGAATTTGTCGGCGATGAGTACCTTCATGATGCTCCCTTTGGTCGCTGTCGATGGTCGTTGGTCGTTGGTCTTTGGTCTTTAGTCGTGAAGTTCAAAGATCCTGTTGCTGAATGTGCGCACTGACACACGGGCACGCAGGACCAAAGACCAAAGACCAACGACCAACGACTCTCACCCTAATTCATGCACAAATAGTCCACTGCACAGCTTCGGCTCGAACCAGGTGCTCTTGGGCGGCATGACCTTACCCGCGTCGGCCACTGCCATGAGCTGTTCCAGAGTGGTCGGATAGAGTGAGAAGGCTATGGCCATCTCGCCCGAGCTCACCCGTCGTTCCAGCTCCTTCGGCCCCCTGATTCCCCCCACGAAATCAATGCGCTTGTCGGTGCGCGGATCCTCGATCCCAAAGATGGGACCCAGCACCCGCTCCTGCAGCAACGCCACGTCCAGCGATCCGATCGGATCGTCGCGGTCGATGCTGGTCTCGTCCAGCTCGAGCAGGTACCACCCGCCCGTCGGATAGATGCAGAAGGTGCCCGGTCGCGGTGGACTGGAATCCTCCGTGGGCCAAACCCGACCGACGTGCGCCAGGCGAGCCAATACTTCGGCCCCACTCAGGCCGTTCAGGTCCCGAAGCACCCGATTGTAGGGCAGGATCCTGAGCTGGTCCGCCGGAAAGAGCACCGCCAGAAACCAGTTGTACTCTCCGTCCCCGCGCTGCTGCGGCGGGCGTGCCCGGATCTCCTTACCGGCTCGCCAGGCGCTGGCCGAGCGATGGTGTCCGTCGGCGACGTAGGCATGGGATACGCCCCGGAACGCGCCGATGAGGGGAGTCGAGTCCGGGACCCGCCAAACGGTGTGGCGCACGCCATCGGGCGCGGTGAAGTCGTAGAGTGGCGGCATCTGGAGAATCGGCTCGACCAGGGCTTCGATCTGGGGCATGCCGCGATAGGTCAGGAACACCGGCTCCGCATTGGCATTCAGCGTCAGCACATGCCGGGTCCGGTCGTCTTCCTTGTCCGGCCGGGTCTTCTCGTGCTTCCGGATGACGTCGGCCTCGTAGTCATCGATGTGAACGCAGCCGACCACCCCGACCTGCGCCCGTCCTTCCATCACCTGTCGGTAGAGGTAGAGCGAAGCAGCCGGCTCTCGCAACAGTGTTCCGCCGGCCAGGAACTGATCCAGGCTCCGCCTCGCCTGGGCATACACCAGGGGGTCATAGGCGTCCACATTCTGCGGGAGATCGATGTCGGAGCGGCCGACGTGAAGGAAGCTGTAAGGATTGCCTTGGGCCAGCTCGGCGGCCTCGGATCGGCTCACCACGTCATAGGGAACCGACGCGACTCGCTCGGCGAGCTCGGGAGCTGGACGGATTGCACGGAACGGGTGGATTCGCATGAAGGCTCGTACCTGGGAAAGGAGACGCTTTGCCCGGTGGCATCCTACCCCGAGCGTCGAGGAGGCGTCAAGCCACCGAACGCGGGCCTCACCATCGCCTCGCACACTCCCAGCAGCCCATCCACGGCCAGGGCCAGGAGTGCGGCCGGCAGGGCCCCGGAGAGGATCATTCGAGTGTCGGACAATGCCAGTCCCGAGGCGATCGGGTCGCCCAGGCCGCCGGCACCGATGAAGGCCGCGAGCGTTGCGGTCCCCACGTTGATCACCGCCGCAGTCCGGATGCCGGCCATGATGATCGGAGCGGCGAGGGGCAATCGCACGTACCGCAGAACCTGGCCTGGCGTCATGCCCAGCGCAGTGGCCGCTCCAACCGCCTCCCGCGCGGCCTCTCGCACCCCGGTGTAGGTGTTGCGCAGGATGGGGAAGAGCGAATACAGGAAGAGCGCCACCAGGGCCGGGATGACCCCGATACCGAGCAGTGGAATCATCAGCGCGAGGAGAGCGATGCTGGGAATGGTCTGCAGCAGCCCGACCGCCCGAATGACCGATTCGGCGCTGCGTGGATGCCGCTCCAGTGCGAGGCCGAGCGGCAGAGCCAGGGCAACTGCCGCGGCGAGGGACACGGCCACCAGGAAAAGGTGACGCCCGGTGAGCCGCGCGATAGTAAGCCGCTGTTCCCAGAGATAGGGACCGAGTCCGCCTTGTGCTCTGCCGCCGGTTTCCCTCCTGGAGGCCTGGCCGACGAGGCCGAGGTCCCGCAGTGCGTCGGCCGCTACTCGGGCCACGGGTTCGCGCTCTACTTCCAGGCGCCGGTTGAGCTGGCGCATTCCGGTTTCGTTGAGCTGGCCACTCAGCTCGCTCAGCGCGGCCACCGCTGCGGGCAGCTGCTGAGACATTAGACTGCTCACCAGGGCCGCTGCCTCGTACGGAGGAAAGAACCCGCGATCGTCCCGCAGCACGACAAGGTCGTAGCGCGCGATGAGCCCGTCCGTGGAATACCCGTCGATCACGTCCACCTCGCCGGCAGCTAGGGCCTGGTACTTGATCGCGGGCAGCAGCGCGCGCACCGAGGCGAAGCGAAGACCGTATGCGCCGGCCAGGCCGGGCAGCCCGTCGGGGCGGCCGATGAAATCAGGAGTCAGGCCCGCCCGGAGCGTCGGGCCTGCCCTCGCGAGATCGCTCAGCGTGGAGAGCTTGAGCCGTTGAGCCGTTTCCCGGCGCACGGCGATCGCGTAGGTATTCTGGAAGCCGAGTGGCGGCAGCCAGCGAACCCCGTAACGTTCGCGGAACTCGCGGGACACCTTGCGATACACTTCACCGGGATCGGCACTGGGGCGTTGGTGCAGGATCGCGAGCAGGCCGGTCCCGGTGTATTCGGGATAGACGTCGATGGCGCCGGTGCGGAGCGCTCCGAAGGCGATCTCAGTCGCGCCGAGCCCGGGACGGCGGTCCACCGAGAATCCGCGGGCCTCGAGCAGCTGAGCGAACATCTCGCACAGGATATAGGACTCGCCGAAGGGCTTCGAGGCCACCACTATGGGGCGCTGCTCGGCATTCTGGGCCGGCACAACGGAGTGGGAGCCGAGCCCTAGGGCCAGGAGAACTCCCCAACTCCGACTGCCTGGAAACGGCGGCGCGATCACTCGATGGCCCGGGCGCGGCGCAAGAGCTCTCGGACGTACTCGGTGGCTGGCGAACGTAGCAGCTCGCTCGAAGGGGCGACCTGCTCCAGCCGGCCGTCACGAACTACGGCGATTCGGTCGGCCAGGAGCACGGCTTCCTGTACGTCGTGGGTGACCAGCAACGCTGTGATCCCCAGAGTGCCACGCAGCCTGCGAAAGGTGTTCTGCAGATCGGCGCGGGTGATTGCGTCCAGGGCTCCGAATGGCTCATCCAGCAGGATCACCCTCGGCTCGGCCGCCAGGGCGCGGGCCACCGCTACCCGCTGCCGCTGTCCGCCGGAGAGCTCGGCCGGCCAGCGGTCGCCCAAGACCGCGGTATCCAGGCCCACGAGGCCGAGTGCTCGGTCGGCGCGCACGGTGGCATCCGGCTGCGACTGAAGCCAGGGCACCAGGGCGACGTTCCGGCGCACCCGCCAGTGCGGCAGCAAGCCGCCCTCTTGCGGTACATACCCAATCCGGCGGCGCAACGCGATAGGATCGAGGCCCGCCGCATCCACCCCATCGATTAACACCCGCCCGCTGTCGGGATCGGTCAGTCGATTAAAGCAACGGAGCAGTGTGCTCTTGCCCGAGCCACTCTCACCGATCAGCGCGACGCATTCCCCGGCCGCCACATCCAGCGAGATCCCATCGAGCGCTTTGACCGTCCCGAAGCGCTTGGATACCTGCTCGGCCCGTAGGACTGCGGAGGCATGTGCCATTCGGGGTGAACTTATCCCCGCCCCAGACGGACAAACAGAGCGCCGCCGCCGGGCCCGTAGGTCGTGCAGAGTACCAGACTCTGCTGCGCCGGTATCCGGTTTGACAGAGGCACAATCGATACGGCTCCGGCCGTGCAAATTTTCGCTCGCGTAGTCTTGGGCTCACGACGATCAGGATAAGCTGAGCCGGCGGCGACATTTCTGGTGAGTTCGCACCTGGAGCAGTGCCCCGGAACAGGGGTGCACTTACTTGCGGCGCTGCCAGGGCGACATGAAGGAAGGTGCACTCGACGCGAGCATGAAATTGGCGTGCTGGGAGAGTCCCACAGACAATCTTCGAGGCAGCAGCCATGTACCGGATCGAGGTCGCGCGCGGCGAAGAGACGGTCTTCCGCACGATCGAGGAGCTGGCGATCGCGATCCGCAATGGCGTGGTCACCAACCGGGCTCGGATCTTTCACTCCGCCTCGCAGAAGTGGCTGCCGATCGAGTTCCACCCGCACTACAAGAAGGCCTTGGAGCTGCCGGCCGGTTCACACTCGACGGAGCCCGCGCCCTCCAAGGGACCCGCTCCTCGGTCGAGCGGCCCCCGGCCAACGCCCGCAGCGACTCCTCCTGAACCGGTTCACCACCATCCGTCGCCGGTACAGCACCATCCGTCGCCGGTTCAGCACCACCCTGCGCCGGCGCAGCCTCAAGCGGCTCCGGTAAAGCCGCAGATTCTGCCGATACAGCACCACCTTGCGCCGGTTACGATGCCGCCCCCGGTTCAGATTCGACCCCCGGTTCCGTCGCCGGTTCTGGAGCTCACTCGGGCCACCTTCACCAAAGCGTGGGAAGCAGCCGAGCCTGAGGTCGCCCTGGCGCTCGAAGAGCCGCCGCCACCGTCCGCACTCGAGGAGCCGGCACCTTCGGCGGCTCAGCCATCGCGGTCGTGGATACGCCGTCCGATCCAGCTGACAGTCATCGGCGCCATCGCCATCGTATGCACCCGCGTGGTTGTTTCCGCGGCAGCCCCAGGGTCCGAGTCCAGGTCGCTCGCTGAGACCGCGCCACGCCCGTCGCTGGGTCAGACGACAACCACTCCCGTAACACCCGTGGGCGCTGAGCGGCAGCCTGGAGCAGTGTTGACAGCGGGCCCCGCGTTCTCACCCGCAATCGTGACCTTGGAAGAGGCCGCCAAGGCTCCGGCGCCAGCTCCGGCGCCGGCGAAACGTCCGGCACCCGCGGCCGCATCGGCAGACTCGATTCAGGCCATTGATTCGGCGCCGACAGCCGTGGACCTCGCCCTGCCGGCGGTGCCTGCCAGCGATTCGCTCGCTCCCGCGCCCGCAACAGCGGACTCCACCATCGGTCGGATTCTTCGCGCCGTCACCAGTACTAAACCCGCACCAATCAAGGCAGCTGCGCAGTAGCCCTCCTGTGACTCAACCCACAGCATAGCACTCAGGCCCCGGGCATAATCCAGCGTCATAAGTTGTTAGTTGTCAACAGCTTATGTTGAAAACGCTGTGGATATCATGTGCCGAGGGTGTGGAAAAGCAGTGCAACATCACCCTTCCGGGGCACATGCGGCCTTCATGGAGCGAGCCGGGGCTAGCGGCCTGACGCCGGCGCGCCGGGAGACTTCACATGGCGAAGGCGATCTGGAGCGGCTCGATCAGCTTCGGGATGGTGACCATACCGGTCCGGCTCTTCAGCGCCACCAAGAGCAAGGACATCTCATTTCATCTGCTCCACGCGACCGACGGCACCCGTCTCAAGCAGGTGCGCTGGTGTCCTACGGATGAAGAAGAAGTCCCCTGGAACGAGACGGTGCGGGGCTATGAGTACGCCAAGGATCAGTATGTGACCCTTACCGATAAGGACTTCGACCGGCTTCCGTTGCCCAGCAAGCACGTCATCGATCTCTCGGCGTTCGTAGAGGAGAAGGAGATCGATCCGGTGTTCTACGAGCGAAGCTACTATCTCGAGCCGGGCGAGCGCGCCGAGAAGCCCTACTCCCTGCTGCTTCGTGCGCTGGAGAAGAAGAATCTCACGGCCATCGCGAGCATCACACTGCGGAAGAAGGAGCAGCTCTGCGCCCTCCGCCCCCGTGAAGGCGCCATCATGCTGGAAACGCTGTTTTATCCGGACGAAGTGGTGCAGGAGCGTGGGGTGGATCTCAGCGGAACCAAAGTGACCGATCGGGAGCTGGACATGGCCTTCGCGCTCATCGAGCTGTTACGGAAGCCATTCGACCCCTCCGAATACCACGATCACTACAGAGAGGCTCTGGCCGAGCTGATCGAAGCCAAGCTGGAAGGCAAGGAGGTAGTGAAAGCGCCACCGGTGAAGGAGACCAGGGTCATTGATCTGGCCGACGCCCTTCGCCGGAGCGTCGAAGCCGCCCGAAAGGGGGCGAAGCCCAAAGCCGCCAGCCGATCGCGGGCGCGTCCCGCCGCGCGCCGGCGAACTCGGAAAGTCAGCTGAGGAGCAGGTTCACCACAGAGGCACAGAGGACACAGAGGACTCCGACCTCGTTCGAGTTCGGTTGCCATATTTACCACGAAGGCACGAAGATCACGAAGTCCACGAAGAACTGCTTGGGTCAACAGCACACCAGTAAATTTCGATTCCAACAACCTTTGTCCTTCGTGTCCTTCGTGATCTTCGTGCCTTCGTGGTAAAGAACCAGAGATGCTGGTCGGAACGCTAGAGTCCTCCTGTGGCCTCTGTGGTAACAAGGGGGCGGCTGGGTGGGAGCAAACCAATGAAAGCCTCGGTCCGTGATGTGCTGCAGCAACTCGATACTCCCGAGCAGAGTGCCGTGCTGTCCGTGGATGGTTACGAGCTCTCCGTCACCAACCTCGATAAAGTCTTCTGGCCTGGCGAAGGCAATCTCAGGCCGCTGACCAAGCGCGACCTGCTGCGGTACTTCGCCCGCGTCGCCCAATGGATGCTGCCTCATCTGGCTGCTCGGCCGGTCTTCGTCACCCGGTTTCCCAACGGCGTAACCGGCAAGAGCTTCTTCCAGAAGCACTGGGATCCGGTGCCGCCATTCGCGAAGGTGGTGAAGATCCACTCCAGCAGCACCGGAGAAGACACCGAATACCTGCTCTGCGAGAACACGGTGACCCTGCTCTGGCTGGGGCAGATGGCGGGCCTCGAGCTGCACAGCTGGTTTTCGCGGATTGATCCCGAGCCGGATGCCAGAAAGCTGGGCCGCCGGTTTCACGGGTCGGAAGCCACCCTGAAGCGCTCGGTACTCAACTATCCCGACTTCATCCTCTTTGACCTGGACCCGTACATCTACTCCGGCCGGGAAGGCCGCGGCGCGGAGCCGGAGCTGCATCGCAAGGCCTTCAACCGGACCCGCACCCTGGCGCTGCAAATCCGTGAGATGCTCGAGGGCCTGGGACTCTCCACGTTCATCAAGACCTCTGGCCGGACCGGTCTGCATCTCTACCTGCCGATCGTCCGCACCCTGGACTACGACAGCGCGCGCCGGGTCGCCGAGACCATCGGGCGCGCGGTGCTGGACAAGCACCCCAAGGAGGTGACGCTGGAGTGGTCGGTTCCGCGCCGGCGAGGCAAGATCTTCTTCGACTTCAATCAGAACAGCCGAGGGAAGTCCTTGGCCGCTCCCTATTCGCCCCGGCGCCATGCCGGGGGCACGGTGTCGACTCCGCTGGCATGGGAGGAGCTGGAGAAGGTCTATCCTACCGATTTCACCCTGCGAACGGTTCCGGACCGGCTGGAGAAGAGGGGTGATCCCTGGAGCGACATCCTGCAGGCCAAGCAGAGCCTGGAGAACGTGCTGGAAGGGCAGGAGGTGGGATGAGCCGCTCGCTCAAGACCCTGGACAAAACCGCTCGGGCCCGGCTGCGCCACCGACGGGAGCCGGCCTGGGTGGGGCCTATGCTGGCGACTTTGACCGAGCATCTGCCTACATCGGGGCACTGGCTGTTTGAGCC
>Ga0070696_100002891_pt1 | contig 11419 bp, 10 predicted proteins | sample KBSK1253metaG_FD_65474 | JGI IMG/M metagenome (GOLD analysis project Ga0070696, IMG submission 65474) | Corn, switchgrass and miscanthus rhizosphere microbial communities from Kellogg Biological Station, Michigan, USA - KBS K1-25-3 metaG | ecosystem: Host-associated > Plants > Roots >... | reverse complement strand
GTCATGATCGCCTGGCGCGCCACCTCGTTGAAGGCGATGTTCTGCGGCGTGAGCCGCGCGGCGGCCGCGATCACGAGCGCGTGGCGCACGCGCTGCGGGTACGAGAGCGTCCACTGCAGCGCCTGCATGGCGCCGAGCGAGCCGCCGATGATGCCTGCGAAGCGCTCGATGCCGAGCCGATCGGCGAGGCGCGCCTGCGCCTGGACCCAGTCCTCCACCGTGACCACGGGAAAGTCCGCGCCCCACGGCCTACCGCTCGCAGGATTGACCGAGGCGGGGCCGGTCGAGCCGAAGCAGCTCCCGAGATAATTCGAGCCCACGACGAAGAAGCGCCGCGTGTCGAGCGGCTTGCCCGGGCCCACCAGGTTGTCCCACCAGCCGACGTTGCTTCTTTCGTTCTCGTAGATGCCGGCCACATGGTGCGACGCGTTCAGGGCATGGCAGACCAGCACCGCGTTGCTGCGGGCCGCATTCAATTCCCCGTAGGTCTCGTACGCGATCTCATACGACGGCAGCTCGGAGCCGCCGCGCAGCTTGATCGGCTGGTCGAATTGCGCCTTCTGCGCGGTGACGGCGCCAACCGATGAGGGGTCGTGAGGTGCGTTCATCTCTTTAGCGGTATTTGTTAGGCGCCCGCAAGCTGATATCAAATCGGCGCGCGGTGAATTATAGCCGAGCAGTTTCCTAGGTTCGAGCAGCTTTGCTTTCGATCAGCTCATCGATCCTTGCGTCGGAGAAGCCGGCTTCCTTCAGCACCTCGCGCGTGTGCTCGCCCAGGCGCGGCGCGTGGCGGCGGTACTCGGGCGCCGATTCGGACCACTCGGAGGGCACGGCGAGCGTCTTGATGCGGCCCTCGGTGGGATGCTCCACCGCGCGCAGGTAGCCGATCGCCGCGAGGTGCGGATCGGCGACGATGTCGTCGAGGCTGTTCATGCGCTGCACCGGGATGTCGGCGCGCTCGAGCGCGGCGAGCCACTCGGCCGTGGGGCGCTTCTTCAGCTCCTCGGCGATGAAGGCGTAGGCGGTGCCGTAATTCTTGCTTCTCACTTCCTGGTTCGAGAAGCGCGGGTCGGAAAACATCTCCGGCCGGCCGATGATCTCGAAGAATCCCTTCCACTGCTTGTCGTTGTAGATGAGGGCGCAGATGTAGCCGTCCTGCGTCCGGTAGGGGCGCCGGTCCGGGGCGAGGATGCGGTGATAGCCGGGTTCGCCCTGCTGCGGCTCGAAGGTGTAGCCGCCGAGGTGGTCGCCCAGGATCATCTGCAGCAGGTGCTCGAACATCGGCACGTCGACGCGCTGGCCCTTGCCACTCTTCTCGCGGTGATAGAGCGCCGCGCTCACCGCGCTCGCGACCTGCTGGCCGACCGAGCGGTCGGCGACGATCATCGGCGCGTAGCGCGGCTCGGCGGCGCCCTGCTTGTGCAGCAGCCACGGGATGCCGGCGGCGCCCTGGATCATGTCGTCGTAGGCCGCCTTGGCGGCGTAGGGGCCGCGCTGGCTGAAGCCGAAGCAGCCCACATAGATGATTTTTTCGTTTACGGCACGAACTTCCTCGTAAGACAGATGAAGCCGCGCCATCGCCTGCGGCCGGATGTTGTAGACCAGCACGTCGGCGCGCTTCGCGATGGCGAGGCAGGCCTCGAGCGCGGCAGGGTGCTTGAGATCGAGCGCGACCGAGCGCTTGTTGCGGTTGGTGTTGAGGTAGATGCTGCCCATGCCCGGGTGGCGGAACGGCCAGGCGTAGCGCATCACGTCGCCCTCGAGCGGCTCGAGCTTGATCACGTCGGCGCCGAAGTCGGCCAGGATCTGGGTGGCGAATGGACCCATGACCACGGTGGTCAGGTCGAGAACCCGTACGCCGTGCAGCGGACCGCTCATGACTCCTCCTCAGGCGTTCAGGCGGGCAAGCAGTTCCTTGGTCTTCAAGGGATCGCTCGCGCGCAGCACACGCTGCGCGAGCGCCTGGACCTCGGCGAGGTTGGTGCGCAGGATGCGCTCCTTGATCAGCAGGAGCTGCGAGGGGTGCATCGAGAAGTTGCGCAAGCCCAGCCCGAGGAGCAGGCGCGTGAGCTGCAGGTCCCCGGCCATCTCACCGCACACCGCGACCGGAATGCCGCCGCGGGTGGCGGTCTGGATGGTGCCCGCGACCAGCGTCAGCACCGCCGGGTGCAGCGGGTCGTACAGATGCGCCACCGCGTCGTCGGTGCGGTCGATGGCGAGGGTGTACTGGATGAGGTCGTTGGTGCCGATGGACAGGAAGTCCAGGCGCCGCATGAAGATCGGCAGCGCGAGCGCCGCCGCCGGGATCTCGATCATGCCGCCGATCTCGATCTCGGGGTCGTAGCGCTCGTCGCGCTCGTCGAGCTGCTGCTTCGCCTGGCGGATGAGGGCGAGGGTCTGCTCGATCTCGTGCACGTGCGCGAGCATCGGCAGGAGAATGCGCACCTTGCCGTAGTGCGATGCGCGCAGGATCGCGCGCAGCTGGGTCAGGAACATCTGCGGCTCGGCGAGGCAGAAGCGGATCGCGCGCAGGCCCATCGCCGGGTTCGGAATGTTCTGCCCCGGCATACCGTTGCCGTCGAGCGCCTTGTCGGCGCCCAGATCCAGCGTGCGCAGCACCACCGGCCGGCCGGCCATCGCCTGCGCGACGTTGCGGTAGGCCTCGAACTGCTCGTCCTCGCCCGGGAGGTCCTTGCGGTTGAGGAAGATGAACTCGCTGCGGAAGAGGCCCACGCCCTCCGCGCCGGCCGCGAGCACCTCGGGCATGTCCTCGGGCAGCTCGATGTTGGCGTAGAGCTCGACCGGCGTGCCGTCGAGCGTGGCCGCCTTGGTGGACTTGAGGCGCTTCAGCTTCTCGCGCTCGAGATCCAGTTGCGACTGGCGCGTGCGGAATTCGGCCAGCACCAGGGGGTCGGGGTTGACGACCACCACGCCCATCACGCCGTCGACGATCAGGAGCTCGCGCTCGGCGATGGTCTGGAAAGCGTGGTGCAGGCCGACGATCGCCGGGATGCCGAGGCTGCGCGCGACGATGGCGGTGTGCGAGGTGACGCCGCCCACGTCGGTGATGAAGCCGCCGAAGCGATGGCGCTTGAAGAGGATCATGTCGGCGGGCGAGAGGTCGTGCGCCACGACGATCAGCTCGTGCTCCTCCGATTCCGCCGGCTCGGCGAGCGTCTGCGCCCCCATCAGCGCCTTCAGCACCCGCTCGACCGCCTGCTGCACGTCGGCCTTGCGCTCGCGCAGGTAGGGGTCGTCGATCTCGTCGAAGCGGTCGGTGAGCTTCTCCATCTGCTGCACCAGCGCCCACTCGGCGTTGGCGTTGCGCTCCCGGATAAGGGTCTTCGGCGCCTCGGCGAGCGCCGAGTCGTCGAGGATCATGCGGTGCAGGTTGAGGAAAGCCGCGAACTCCTGCGGCGCGTCGGCCGGGATGTGCTGCTTGAGCGCGGCGAGCTCATCGCGCGCCTTGCGCAGCCCGGCCTCGAAGCGGCGCACCTCGGCCTCGAGCGCCGCGTCGGGAATCTCGTAGTGCACCACCTCCAGGCGCGCGGTGGTGACGAGGTGCGCGTAGCCGATGGTGATGCCGCCGGACACCGCGTGGCCGTGCAGGACGAAGTTCATTCCGCCTCGCCGAAGCGGTTCGCGACCAGGCTTGCGATCGCGGCGATCGCGTCGTCGGCGTCGTCGCCCTTGGCTTCCACCAGCACGCTGGTGCCCTGGCCGGCGGCGAGCATCATCACGCCCATGATGCTCTTGGCGTTGACGCGCCGGCCGCTGCGCGAGAGCCAGATCTCGCTCGTGAAGCCGCCCGCGATCTGGGTCAGCTTGGCGGCGGCGCGCGCGTGCAATCCGAGTTTGTTGACGATTTCAACGGACTGGCTAGGCATCGCAGCAGCGGTCGGTGTTCATGTGCACCAGGCCCTCGGCGCCGCCGGACATGGCGCGCTGGACCAGCACGCCGAGGCCCACCGGATTACCGCCGTTGCGCCCCGTCAGCACCCGCAGCAGCATCGGCAGCGATACGCCCGATACGCCCTCGACCCTGCCGTCCTGGAGCAGCTTCGACACCACGTTGCCCGGCGTGGCGCCGAAGATGTCGGTGAGGATCAGGACGCCGTCGCCGGCGTCGATCTGGTCCATCATCTCGCGCGCGCGCAGCACGAGGTCGTCGGGATCGTCCTGGCGCCAGACGCTCAGGGTGCAGGCCTGCGCCGGCACGCCGCCCAGGATCTGCGAGGCGCTGTCGAGGAGCGACCGGCCGATCTCGCCGTGCGTGACGATGAGAACCCCGATCACGAGAGCTTTGATTCCAGGGCGTCCATGAACATTCCCGAGACGTCGAGCCCGGTCTGGTCCTGGATCTCGCGGAAGCAGGTCGGGCTGGTGACGTTCACTTCGGTGAGGTGCTCGCCGATCACGTCCAGGCCCACGAGCAGCAGGCCGCGCTCGGCGAGCCTCGGGCCGAGGGCGGCCGCGATCTCGCGGTGGCGCTCGCTGACCGGCTGCGCCACGCCGCGCGCGCCGGCGGCGAGGTTGCCGCGCGACTCGCCGGGCTTCGGGATGCGCGCCAGGCACTGCGGCACGATCTTGCCGTCGATGACGAGCACGCGCTTGTCGCCCTGCGCGATCTCGGGGATGTAGCGCTGCGCCATCACGCTGCGCTCGCCGCAGGCCGAGACGGTCTCGACGATCACGTTGCGGTTCGGGTCGTCGTGGCGCAGGACGAAGATTCCCGCCCCGCCCATGCCGTCGAGGCGCTTGAGCACCACGTTCCTGTGCTCGTCGATGAAGCGCTGCAAATCCTCCATCGAGCGTGCCACGAGCGAGGGCACCGTGAACTCGGAGAACTCGGCAATCACGAACTTCTCGTTATGGTCGCGCAGCGCCCGCGGCGCGTTGAAGACGCTCGCGCCCTGCCGCTCGGCTTCGGAGAGCAGCCACGTGCTCGCCACGTACTCCATGTCGAAGGGCGGGTCCTTGCGCATGAGCACGGCATCGAACTCGAAGAGCGGCCGCTCGAGCGTCTCGTGCGCCCGGTACCAGTCTTCGTCATTGTCCGCGAGCGAGATCCGGGTGGCGCGTCCGAGAACCGACTTCTTCTCCCAATGGAGATCGGTCTGCTCGCACACGAACACGCCGTGCCCCCGCGCCTGCGCGGCGCGCATCATCGCGACGGTGGTGTCCTTGTACGCCTTGAGCTCTCCAGGCGGATCGATGATGAAGAGGAGGATCAGGCTACTTGCTCTGCGAGACCATGTATTGGACGCCGGCGCGCAGCTCGGCGTCGGTGAGCGAGGGATTACCCGCCTTGGGCGGCATGGCGCCTTTGCCGTTGGTCACGGACTGGACCAGCACGTCCATGCCCTGCTTGATGCGCGGCGCCCACGCCGCCTTGTCCCCGAACTTGGGCGCTCCGGCGAGGCCCTGCGCGTGGCAGGCGAAGCAGACCTTGTCGTACACCGCCTTGCCGTCCGCCGCCGCGGCCGACTTGCCCTCGGCAGCCGGAGCTTGGGCTTCCGGCTTTGGCGGCGCAGGAGCCTGGGCCTGTTGTTGAGGTGCGGCAGGTTGGGCCGCCTGCTTGGGTGCCGCCGGCTCCTTGAACTTGCCGCCCGACTGATTCGCCATGTACACGATGGCGCGCGTGACTTCGTCGTCCGTGAGCGAGGTGTCGCCGCCGCGCGGCGGCATCGCGCCCTTGCCCTTGGTGGCGACCGCGAGCAGGTTCTTGAGGCCCTGCTTGATGCGCGGCGCCCAGGCCTTGGCATCGCCGATCTTCGGCGCATTGGCCACGCCGGTCTGGTGGCAGGCGGCGCAGGTCGCCTTGACGATGCTTTCGCCGCTGCGCGCTCCCGCCGCTGCGGCGGGAGCGCCGAGCTCGAAGCGGCCGACCGGCTGGATGCGCGCGGCGACCGAATCGGGCGTCAGCGCATTCGGGTCGGCGCCCGGTCTGCCGGTGACGAGGTGCACCAGCATGGTGATGCCGATGATCGGCACGAGGAAGGAGAGCAGAATGACAATGACGAGCTGCTTGGGGGTCTTGACGAAAGAGGAGTGCTGGTCGTGCTCGGTCACGGGCGAAGGCGGGTTGGTCTTGTAGGTAAGGGCATGATTTTAGCTTCAATGCTCGCATGGTCGCTGGCGTGGCTCGCTTCTGCTTTCCGCTCGCCACGAGGCCGAATCGCTTCATCCTGTTCTCGCTGCTGCTAGGGCTCCTGCGCGGCTAACGCGTGGACGCGGAAGGGAAAACCGGCTATCCTGCGCGTCCCGTTTTCGTTGCGCCCGTAGCTCAGCGGATCAGAGTATTGGCCTCCGAAGCCAAGGGTCGTGGGTTCGAATCCCGCCGGGCGCGCCACCGTCTTCGTCCACCGGAGCCTTCATGAAAACCCTGTCTCTCGCCGCCTCCTTCGTCGCGCTTGCGACTGCGGCCGCCGGCGCGGCTGCGCAGCAGTACCCGACGCGTAACATCACCATGCTGGTGCCCTACGCCGCCGGCGGTCCGACCGACACCGTGGCCCGCGTGGTGGCGCAGTCGATGAGCAAGCCCCTGGGCCAGACGGTGATCGTCGAGAACCGGCCGAGCGCCGGCGGCATCCTCGCGCCCGAGCAGGTCAAGAACGCCAAGGCGGACGGCTACACCATCCTCATCCATCACGTCGGCATGGCGATCACACCGGCCCTGTACAGGAAGCTGCGGTTCGATCCGCTCAACGATTTCGACTACATCGGCCTGATCAACGACGTGCCGATGACCGTGATCGCGCGCGGCAACTTCCCGGCCAAGAACTTCGAAGAGTTCCTCAACTACATCAAGAAGAACAAGGAGAAAGTGACCTACGCACACGCCGGCATCGGCGCCGCCTCGCACCTTTGCGGCATGCTTTTCATGAGCGCGATCCAGACCGACGTCCTCACCGTGCCTTACAAGGGCACTGCGCCGGCGATGAACGATCTGCTCGGCGGGCAGGTGGATTTCATGTGCGACCAGACCACCAACACCACCTCCCAGATCAAGGGCGGAAAGGTGAAGGTCTACGGCGTGACCTCGCTGAAGCGCGTGCCGTCCCTCCCGGAGATCCCGACGCTCGACGAGCAGGGCCTGAAGGGCTTCGAGGTCGGCGTCTGGCATGCACTGTATGGGCCTAAGGGACTGCCCAAGCCCGTGTCCGACAAGCTCGTGGCGGCGCTGCAGGAGACGGTCAAGGACGCGACGGTGCAGAAGCGCTTCGCCGAGCTCGGCGCCACGACCTATCCCGCCGACAAGGCCACGCCGGCCGCGCTCGAGCAGCAGCTGAAGGCCGAGATCGACAAGTGGAGCCCGCTCATCAAGAAGGCCGGCGTCTACGCCGATTAGTCGTCTTAGGTTCAGAAAAAAGAAAAGGCCGTTCAAAGCGGCCTTTTGCCTTTGTGGTCTGACGCCGATTCTTACGCGACGCCGTGTTTCTTGAACCAGGCGAGCATGCGCTGTCGAGGTCCTTGAACGCCTGCTCGTCGCTGAGCTGGTTGGCGCCGGCCAGGACCTGCTTGATGTCCTCCAGCTTCCAGAGCTCACCCTGGCGGAAGTACTGCTCGTTGGAGACTCCGAAGTAGCCGGCCTTCGCCACCCGCCGCACCACGTCCTTGATGTGCTCGTGCAGGCCCCAGACCTCGCCGATCACGAGCACCACCGGGCGCTTGCCGCCGGCCTTCGGCACGGCGTAGTAGGCGGGAATGTCGCCGATCTTGGTGTCGCCGCCGTCGAGGCCGTCCATCGGCGTCTGATCGCCTGCGCGAGCACCGGCTCGGCGCCGACCGCGAAGCCTGCGGCAAGGCAGGCGGCGACGAAGCCGCGGCGGTCGACCCGGACGTCGGGAACCAGGCTGTTGAGATCGTCGACAGAACTAAACGTACGTGCGGAAGGCGTTATTCCAGATCCGGCCGGCGCTTCCATGCTCCGGTTGCGGATTCGAAAGCCGATGCAAGCTGCAAGACAGAAAAGTCCGCCCGGTACCGCCCGACGATCTGGATGCCGACGGGCAACGGCGGGTCGTCGGCGGTAAAACCTGCGGGTACCGAAACTGCCGGATGGCTAGTGATGGTGATGTAGTAGCAGCTCTTCATCCAGTCGAGATAGTTGTCGAGCTTCACGCCCGCGATCTCGCGCGGCCATTCCACGTCGGCGGGAAACGGCGGAAGCTGATTGACCGGGCAGACCAGGAATTCGTAGCGCTCGAGGAACGCGCGCAGCCGCTGGAAAAGGTCGCTGCGCACCTGGCCTGCGCGCGCGATCTTTTCGGGCGTGAGGCGCATCCCCTGCTCGATGTTCCAGATCACCGTGTCCTTGAGCTTGTCGCGATGCTCCTTGAGGAGCGGCCCGAAGCGGCCGAGGAAGCCCACCGCGCGCAGCGTCTCGAAGGCTTCGGTGGCGCCGGAGAAATCGGGTTCCGCCTCCTCGACGATGCAACCGAGGTCCTCGAAGATCCGCTTTTGCCCCTTCAAAACCGAAAGAACCCGTGGGTCGAACGGCAAACCGCCGAGTTCGCGGCTCCAGGCCAGGCGGACCTTCTTGAAGTCGCGCTTCAGAGATTTGGAAAATACGCTGCCGGGTTCGGTTATGGACGCCGGCGCGCGCGGATCCGGACCGGCCATCGCGGAAAGAAGAAAGGCGCAGTCCTCCACCGTGCGCGCCATCGGGCCGATCACCGAGAGCGTGTCCCAGGCGTTTGCCGCGGGCCAGCCGGGCACGCGGCCGGGGGTGGGACGAAAGCCGACCACGTTGCAGTAGTTGCCGGGGTTTCTCAGGCTCGCCGCCAGGTCCGAGCCGTCTGCGAAGGGCAGCAGGCCGGCCGCCACCGCCGCGCCCGCGCCGCCCGAGGAGCCGCCGGCGGTCTTCGAGAGGTCGTACGGATTGCGCGTGACGCCGAAGACCTTGTTGAAGGTCTGGCTCCCGGCGCCGAACTCGGGCGTGTTGGTCTTGCCGATCAGGATCGCGCCCGCGGCGCCGAGGCGCTCGGCGAGCAGGTGGTTCTCCTGCGGCATATGATTTTCGTAGACCAGGGACCCGAAGGTCGTGCGCACGCCTTTGGTGGGGACGAGATCCTTGTGGGCAATCGGCAGCCCCGCCAAAGGACCAGCGAGCGATTTCTTGCGGTCGAGCGCTTTCGCGGCCGTCAGCGCCTGTTCGGGCAGGAAGGTGACGATCGCGTTGATCCTCGGGTTCACTCGCTCGATCCGGGCGATGAACGCCCGCATCAGCTCGGCGGCCGAGATTTTGCGTGTTTTCAGAAGGCGCGCAAGCTGCCGCGCCGGGGTGAAGCACAAGGCGTCTACTTCGGTCTGCGCCATTGCCGGAACCAGGTTTTCAGAGCGAGCAGCGTGAACCGCCACTCGGGCAGCAGGGCCTCGGGGGGCAGGCGCGAGAGAAAGCGGCCGGCGATCTCTTCGACCGGGAAGAAATCGGCGCCTGGTATGCGCAGCCGCACTACGCGATGCCCTACGAGTAATCGGGTCGGCGAGTAGCGCACCTCGGCGAGCGGCGCGCTCCAATGACCCGAGCCGTCGAAGAGAAAGATCGACTTGCCGTCGGTGCCCAGGCGCGTGCGCGGGCGATGCAGGAAGAGCAGGGTGAAGAACGGCAGCGCCAGCAGGAAGAGCGAGGCTTTCCAGAGCGCCGCCTCGCGCGCCGGGTCCAGCTTCATCACCGAGGGCAGGTAGAGCCACAGGAACGCGAGCAGGAAGGCCGTCGCAAGGAGCATGGCGAGCACCGTCATGCGCATGGGCCGCGGATTGGCCTCGATCCAGACCTGCTCCTCGGTCAGCGGCAGCGGGGTCTGCGGAATGCTCCAGTTCATCCGCAGCTGTCGCAGCATGCCGCCGCCGCCGGCGCGAACGGCGGCGAAGAGCACTCCGCAGCAGAAAGCCACCAGCAGCGCTTGCACCGCGAGCCGCGCGTTCGACAGCCATTGAACGCGCTCCCGCTCGGCGGCGAGCTCCTGCGAGAAAGCGCGGTCGCCGAAAGGCTGCGCCGAGCCTTCGAGGGTAAGGCGCGTCACCGCGAAGGTACTTGGCTCGAGCACGAGCATGGCATCGGGCAATGCAACCAGGGCGATCGGATCGGGGTCGGCGCCGAGCGGGAGCTGCCGCAGCAGGCGGCCGTCGGGATGCAGGACGAACAGAGCGCCGCGCTCCAGGCCGTTGTTCGCCACGATCACCCACCAGCGGCCGCGCGCGTCGGGTCGCACGTCGATCGGAAAGAAGCCCGTCACGGGGCCGAGCGCGGCGGCGAGGCTGATGTCGTCCGGCTCGGGACGCAGCATGTCGCCCTCCAGGCGCATGAGCGCAAGGCGCCGGTTGTCGGTGTCGGCCACCGCGATGAGGCCGTCCGCGCCGAACGCGAGGCCGTTCGGGAAGTTGAAGCGGGGGCCGTTGATCGCGCTTGCCGCGATCTGGCGGCCTTCCGGATCGAGCAGCAGCAGGCGATGGTTGGAGCTGTCGGTGAGCACCACGCGGCCCGCGCCGGGCTCGACCTCGGCCTTGAACGCGCCGCGGATGCCGCCGTCGAAGAACACGCGGCAGCTTCGATCGGCCAGGCGGCAGCGCATCAGCCGGCGCGTAGCCGTGTCGCCGACCAGCAGCTCGCCGTTTCGCAGCACGTCGAGATCCCCCGCGATGCTGCCCAGGCCGAACTCGGAAAGCGCGATGCGCTCGGTGCGCCGCATGCCCTCGAAGACATGGAGCTGGCCGTGGCTGCCGATGAGCGTGCGCCCGTCGGGAAGCCGGATGCCGGCGGAAGGGCCGTAGTGACCGGCCATCGCGCGCGACAGCTGGGCGATCGCGGCAAGCCCGGCGCAGACGCCCAGGACGGCCACGATCGCGAGGGTGCCGTGGCGGATCGGCATCACATCAGCACGATGTCGAACTGCTCCTGCGTGTAGCTCGACTCGACCTGCATCGAGATCGGCTTGCCGATGAAGTCGGAGAGCATCGCCACCGACGCGGACTCCTCCTCCTGGAAGAGGTCGATCACCGGCTGCGAGGCGAGCACGCGGTACTCGCGCGCGTTGAAGGCGCGCGCCTCGCGCAGGATCTCGCGCAGGATCTCGTAGCACACGGTGTGCGCGGTCTTCACCTCGCCGCGCCCGTCGCAGGTGGGGCAGGGCTGGCACAGCACGTGGGCGAGCGACTCGCGGGTGCGCTTGCGCGTCATCTCCACCAGGCCCAGGGCGGTGAACCCGTTCACGCTCATGCGGGTGCGGTCGCGCGCGAGCGCGCGCCTGAGCTCCTCGAGCACCGCGGCGCGGTGCTCCTGGCTTTCCATGTCGATGAAGTCGACGATGATGATGCCGCCGAGGTTGCGCAGGCGCAGCTGGCGCGCGATCGACTGCGCCGCCTCGAGGTTGGTCTTGAAGATGGTGTCGTCGAAGTTGCGGCTGCCGACGAAGCC
>Ga0070696_100002889_pt1 | contig 11427 bp, 7 predicted proteins | sample KBSK1253metaG_FD_65474 | JGI IMG/M metagenome (GOLD analysis project Ga0070696, IMG submission 65474) | Corn, switchgrass and miscanthus rhizosphere microbial communities from Kellogg Biological Station, Michigan, USA - KBS K1-25-3 metaG | ecosystem: Host-associated > Plants > Roots >... | reverse complement strand
CACGTGTGGGACTCTCCCTGCGCCGCGCTCTCGAACTCGAGCGACTCCGACTCCGGGATCAGCGAGCCCATCGAGAACACGCCGATCCCGTTCCGTGTCCGCGGGAGCGCAACCTTGTGGCTGCCCGGAACGAACAGCGCACCCTCCACACCTGCCATGCGCGCCTGTGAGGGGCCGTTGAAGTCCGCGTCCAGGATCGCAATCCGAAGGCCCCGGGCGCGCAGAGCGCCCGCAAGATGCAGCGTCAACGTGCTCTTGCCGACTCCCCCCTTGCCGGAGCCCACGGCCACGAGATGACGCACTCCGGCGAGCCCGTCGGTGATGCGGGTGCGCTGATCGGCAACCTGCTCGAGGACTCTGGACCCTCCGTCGCCCACGATATCGTGGTAGCGCTTCACGTTGCTTCCTAGCTTACACCGCGGCGAACCTAAGTCGGACCGCGCCTTCGCTGCGTAGAGTAGATGCCCGCTGGCGGGGCGGAAACCGAGCGTCTCCTGGAACTCCTTCGAGATCTACGGCCGGCGAAACATCTGCGCGGTGCGGAGGGCAATCCGCGCTGTGCCGGCGGGAGGACGAAGCCGCATAAGGGGCACTCCGTCAACCAAGCGCGCGAAAACTCCGTTAATCATTCCTATCGTCCTATATGCCGCGAGCATGGCGAAGCGCGTCGGCCAACGTGGCCGTTGATGATCGTGGCAAATGCCGCCAGCGAGTTGATCGGCGGTCTTTCGGACAACGGAAAGGAGCACGGCAAGAATTTCAGTGTGCTCCGGTGATGTAATATTACCCGCGCCTCGACAACAGACGGAATTCATATTGCCTTCGGCCCTTTGGCACTGACGAGTCATTCCGTTTCAATCATCTGAGGCAGTCGATTCTTCACTGGTTCAAGTGGAGTACGCCTGACACTTTAATGGATTCGCCGCCCGCACAAGCACGTTCCGCCCTTGAGCGCGATCGGTTGGTTGAGCCGAGACCTCACTGGGAGCCGCTGCGAACGCTTGAATTTCAGCCCACTCCTTGCCCAGTCTGTGGGACCGACCGGGGTACGCTTCGATTCGCGAAACGAATCAAGTCTGTCGAGATGCGGTACTTCATCTGCGCCACGTGCAAGGCTCTTTACGCGAATCCTCGCGCGACGCTCGAGTCATTGCGAAATCTGTACGCATCAGCAGATTTCTTTGAGGGCGGCACGCCTGGTTACAACCATCTCGTGTATTCCGATTTCCTTGCGGGCGAAGAGTATCTCCGAATGACAGCGCGGGATCGCTTGAGCCGGATTGTCAGACACCGGCCATCGGGCCGAATGCTGGAGGTCGCCTGCGCCGCCGGATTCTTTCTCGCGGAGGCGAAAACGATCGGTTACGACGTCTCAGGTATCGAGTTCTCAGCGCCGATGGCGAAGTACGCCTCTCGCCGCTGGGGTGTACCTGTCGTCGCGGACTCGGCAGAGCTAACGCCTTTGGAGTCTGACGCCTTCGATGTCATTGCGTCCTGGGGTGTAATGACGATTATTCGCGATCCGGTCGCGCTCATCGAAAAGTTCTACCGCGCTCTCAAGCCGGGTGGAATCTGGGCGTTCAATACCTACTACTACGACGGCATCCTACCGGCGCTCGTGGGCTCGCGATGGTACATCCTGGTGACGAACTTCAGCCAATTGTTCACGAGACGCCTCATCATGGACCTCCCCGCTCGTGCGGGATTTCGCCTCGTATCTCGCCGTCGCGAGATGCCGTATACCGATCTGATGAAGGTGTCGGACATCGTAGGCAGACACCTGAATGCAGCGTGGCTCCCACGAGTTGTAGCCACGATTGGCGTCCAAAGGTCAATCGTGAAACTTCCGCTCCCGGACGTGATGGAGTACATCTGGCAAAAGCCCTGACCGTGGGCGCCGATCGCCGTTCGATCACAAGGGTCAGCGCTGAACAGGGCCGCGTCATCCGGTTCGCTATCGAGCCGCGGGCGCGACCAGGACTGTGACACTGAGCTGAAGTGCCCCAATGCTGGGGTGTGGCGCGTCCTCCTCGTCAAGGACCTGAAAGCCCTCGCGGCACAGCGCCGCCCGCATCGTTTCTCCATCCTGCCGCGGCAAGTGGTACATGCAATGAACCCGCTGATGCAGCCACGAGACGGATCGTCCTGGGTGAAGCAGCTTCGCGGCCACGAGAATAGATTGATCCATGAAGGGGCCGCGTAAGCGGACAAGCGCGCGGCGGATGGTGTTGAGCGCGCGGTTGTACAGCGACCGTTTTGGCATGACGGCGATCAGCATGCCGCCGGGCGCGAGGTCACGGCGCAGTTTTGAGGCAATCTCACTCGGCGGCGCCCCTATCGCTTGAAGAGAGCCGAACGCCGTCACGAGAGGGAACCGCCCCTCGTTGAGCGACATGTAGTCGGCATACACTACCGACAATCGCGCGGCGTGCGGTGAGCTTGCAATCCTCTCGCGCGCCGCGGCAACGTTGGCCGCCGTCACGTCGACACCAACCAGCGCAATGCCGGGTATCACGTCCGCGAGCGCGGCGATGAAAGAGGCGTCGCCGCATCCGATATCGAGGAGACGATCCGGCTGAACAGCTACCGCCGCGCGAACGACCCATGCACTGAACCAGCGAACGTTTGCGGGGTCGGCGCTGAAGGCGGTGCCTATGTCATCCAAATGACTGATCACCCGGACACCGACCTAGTCAGCGGTCTTGCGGACCACAGAGAGGAGCGACGCCGCGCAACCCATGAAGGCCGCGCCCCACGAACGGTGCGTCGAGAAACGTGGACCGGGAACAGAATCCGGTCAAAGCGTCGCTCGCGGCCTGAGGCTCCAGAAGTCACCCGCACACGCTACGAGCCGACGCGGTCTTCGATGTGTTGCGGCTCGGTTGTCGCGCTGATGAAATACATCGGTCGTCGCACCACTTCGGCATAAATCCGGTACAGATACTCGCCAATCACGCCCATCATCAGAAACTGGAGGCCGAAGAACACCATCAGCGGCAGCGTGATGCTCGTCCAGCCGGGGATCGGGTGTCCGACGATGTTGGAGTACAGGATGTAGACCGCTACCGGAATCGTCAGAAGCCAGATCAACACGCCAGTGACGGTCATGACGCGGATAGGCGTCTGCGAAAAGCCGATGAATGTATCGAACATCGTCTTGACCATCCTGGCGTAGGTCCAGCCCGACGCGCCCGTTCGCCGCTCGCGGCGGTGGTATTCGACGATCGCTTCCGAAAAACCGGTCCACGCGACAAGCGCGAAGGTCACGCGGTTGTGCTCCTGGAAATGCGAAAAGCATTCCGCGACCTTCCGATCGACCAGGAGGAAGCTGCCCGTCGTGAACCGTGAGCCCCGGGGCATCGCGTGCTTCCGGATCAGCGATTCGAATATCCGGCTGGTCCACACGCGAAGCCCTGATTCATCCCGCGAGATGCGCTTTCCCCAGACAATTTCGGCCCCCCCCTTCCAGGTATCGATGAACCGCGATACGACCTCTGGTGGATCCTGAAGATCGCACGCGAGTGTCGCAACGGCGTCTGCCTCGCCGACGCTGGCGAATCCGGCGCTCAAGGCGATATGTGAGCCGTGGTTGCGCGAGAGGCGGATTCCCCGGAAACGCGGGTCGCGGGCCGCGATTTCGCGAATTTTCTGCCAGCTGTCGTCTGAGCTGCCGTCCTCGATGAAGAGGACGCGGACATCGCAATCGGCTCGCGAGAGCAGTGTGTCGCGGACGGACTGCTCATAGGGCGCCAGGCCCGCGGTCTCGTTGAAAACCGGCGTAAGAACCACCACGATCGGACGGCTGCCCGGCCTCCGGAGGGTCACTAGGCCTCACCCGCGAGCTTTGATCCGACGCAGACCGTGCACGGACTCGACACGCTGGCGAACGAGCTCCGAACCGATGAACCCTGCACCTCCAGTGACGACAGTCAATCGCCGAGCGGTCATGCTATCCCCGATATCCCTGAATAGCGCGTCATCCGGCAAAACATGGCAGCGCTCGCGGCCCGTACGACCGCGTGGGTGTGAGGTCGCTTCGCACCAGTACGTTGTACCTGACCCCGTGGTCGAAATCGATGACGCCAAGATCGCGGTACTCTGCTTTCAGAACAGCGGCGAGCAGAGGGAACGATGTGACGTAGTCCTCGCTGAAATCCGGCTCAGTCGCCGTCACCGCGATCGGAACGCGATGATCGTGCAGTCTCGGAACCATTCGCTGCTGTGTCGCCTCGTCGCCAAAGTATTCCGGAAGAAACCACGGAACGCCCCCCGCGAACCCGCGCCCGGCGAGGACGGTCAGCTGCGGCACGTAGGCCATCGTGAGCACGCGATCGCTGGGCGCGGTGCACTCGCGAAGGTATCGCGCGAGCGCCACCGTTCCAGCTTCCGCGTCGAGCCGCTCGATCGGCGGAACGCCGCTCAACATCCGGTGGACGTCGCGCCATTGACCCCGGGCGGCGGCGATGCCGCTCGTGATCCTCGTCTGGCTGATCTGGGCTGTGACATGTTCGATCGTCTCGACGCTCGCCGCCGTCAGCACCACCATCACGATGGAAATCGCGACAGCCCCCAGGCGAGCGCCGCGTGACTGGCGTCTCACCACCACGGCGAAGACCCAGGCGGCGAGCACTCCCACGACCTCGGTGACGTCGCCGAAACGCGACGTCAGATTGCCACGAAGCAGGCCGTAGATCATGAGCAGCGCAAGAACGGAAGTGACGACGATCTTTGGACCCGCGTTCTTCCACCCGATCGCGTCAGTCGGGCTCATGCCCAGGGCCACGATCACAACGGCGACGATCGGCACCGCCAGCATCGTGTAGTAGACAAAGGGCACCGCGTTGGCCGCAAGGAAGATGCCGGGCAGCACATGAATCGATTGAAGATGCGCCAGCACGCGCTCGCCAAGCGATGGCGGCGACGTGAATTCAGGATCGTTCAGCACGAACGCAATCCGATCGATGCCCTGCGTATCCGCAACGCGTCGATCGGTGACGATGGAACGGAGGTGGGCCGTCGACGAGTCGTTCAGCTCGTATTTCCAGGTGGACTCGCGAAGGTATTCGTTTCTGGCGAGACCGAGCTCCCTTTCCGCGGCCTCCCTGGTGTCGTCGGTGAGACCGGAAACCCATCGCACGTTCACCGATGGCCGATCGGCCGCAGGCGTCACGCGCACGATCAGGGGAAGCCGCCAGTCGAGATTGAATGGAACCGGCTTCCAGTTGGTCTCGGATTGGGCACGCCGCGCAAAACTCGTAAACGCCTGGAGATACGCGTAGGCCCCGTCGTGCCACTGCACGTACAACAGGTACGGCGAGACCAGCGCGAGCGCCATGACGCCCAGAACGGCACATTCGCGAAACGAACGCCGCGCATCCGGCCACCCCGCCACCGCAACCGCGAGAATCGCAGCGACCGCCACGTACGCGCCATGATCGTGCCGAAGCAAAAATGCAATGACGCCAGCCGCCGCCATCAGCAGGAGCCGGGAGCGCCGTGGCTGATCGATGTATGCCCAGACGGCAGGCAGGGTGATGGCGTACACCAGAAGCTTTGGATAGTTGTAGAAACGCGGCGCAATGGCGATGCACAGCACGGCCACCGTGGCCGCAATCGGAATCGAACCGGACGCGCGTTCCGCCAGCAAGAACAGGATCACCACGCAGATCGCGAGCATGCCCATGGTCACGACGGCTTCTGCCAGAAGGGGCGGACCGATCCAACGGATCGCTCCGGCGGAGATGGCGTGCATCAGTGGACTGCCGTTCTCGGCGAAGTCCCGCACCGGCAGGTCTCCAAGCACCATCTGCTGCGCGTAGGCCAGCGTCACGAATTCGTCGTCTTCGAAGCCGCCAAGGGCTCCGCTCATGCTGGCGAAGCGGTATGAGTACGTCAGCGCAAAGAGCAATACCGCCGTTCCCGCCAGCAGAACGCGCCTCAAGAGGTCTGATGACGGCCCGGGTACCGCGTCGCGCGAGGTCGTGACGTGCTTCAGGGCCGCGCCGCCCATCGTTCGGCCGGTTCGAGCACGTCAATCTGCTCGAGGACTCTGGACCCTCCGTCGCCCACGATATCGTGGTAGCGCTTCATGCTGGTTTGGTCACGTAGCTTACACCCGCTAGGCGGACCGCGCCCTTGCTGCGTAGAGTAGATGCCCGCCGGCGGCGTGGAACCCGAGGCTCTCCAGGCACTCCTTCGAGATTTCGGCCGGGTGGACCTTCGGGAAACGGAAGGTCCCCATGCCTCGCGTGCGAAGTTGAGCGAGCAGTTGCGTCAGACGGGCCCCGCCATCCTCGATGAAAGAGCGCATCGACATGATCTCCGTCCCCCCCGCCTCCGCCAAGGCTCCGGCGAGGTCTCGCCGGAGTTCGCGCTGGGAACTTGGCGCGAACGTAGGCGGATCCGATCCGCGCTCCGCGTACAGGAGGTAGGCCTCGATTCGCTCGTCGGAGGCGACGGCGAGTCCTGTGATGTCGTCTTTTCTTGCCGTGAGGGTCTCGACCGAGCGCTCCCAGCAAACCTGCGGATCAGCCTCTCGAAGGAGACCATTGGCCGCGAGATCGTCGACCGTGACAGGGATCACGAACCCGAGCTCGCGCGCATCGTTCTCTTCACGCTGCCAGACGTAATCTGTCAGAAGCGCTTCCTGGACATATCCGCTCGCGCTGAACAGCCCGCGGGTAGCGGCGAAAGTCTCGGGGACTTCGGCGATCATCCGAGGGGGGCCGAGAATCGCGAGCTTCGAGCCGAGCGATTCGAGCAGGTGACGGCCATGACCCTGTCTCCGATGATCGGGATGGACGGCGATCTTGTGGACGAGGGTACCGGACGGCCGTTTGGCGCCAATCAGGACGCCGATCGGATCGGAGCCCGAGAAGGCGACCATGCAGCTGCTGCACCAGACTTGAAGGTCGCGGATCGACCGCTTGAACGCCGCCGGCGTCATCGGCGGCTCGTCGGGAAAGTACGGCGACCAGCAGCGATTCAGCGCGTCGACGAGAAGCGCCACGTCGTCCGTACGGCAGAAGCGGTAGGCCGACAGATCAGCCCTGGCGAGGAGTCGCCGACATCGATCTCACCTCGTTGAGGTAGTCGCCACCCGACGGCCCTTCCTGGGCGGGCGCGGGTGTCACGACCGCGGGGCTCGCGCCAGTAGAGGAGGAAGTGTAGGTCGAGATCATCTCGGCCATCATCTTTTTGCCGAACTCGATTCCATCCTCGACGAGCGCAAGATCGATCGCGGCCGCGGCGCGCTCCCGCGCAAGCTCCTCGACCCTCTCCTGCGTCTTGTTCCGCATGAAACCGGCCGGGACCCGGAAGATCCTCTGCACAGCGTCGTTCGTCCAGTCGAGTGTCGAGATCAACGGGTTCTTTCGGTCGTCGCGAGCAATGAGCCTGGCCTCGCTTCCTGCGCCGGCGCCCGTCTTCTCTTCGGCTGGGGTGGCTCCGGTCGCGCGCGCGCGCGTCATGTCGGCGGAGGGGGCCTTGATGTCGAGTGGCGCTCCTGTCTCCTCCTCGATCACCTGGCGGGCGAAGTCGAGCGTGATCGTGTCGAGTCTCTTCATGCGCGCGCTCTTTTCGACACGCGCCTTGACGCGGCGGCGCTGATAGGCGTTCTTCATGGTCCAGAGGCCCTTCCTGGCCTCCTCCGTCCAGCGAAGCTTGCGCCCGTCGTAGGTGGTCTCCTCCTCGAGACCTCCCTCTACCTCTGCGATCCTTTCGATCATCTCCCGGGAGATCACCTCGAAATCCGTGGCGCCGCAGACGGTGCACCTCACGGCGCCGCTCTGCGTGGCCGTGACGCCGCACGCCCGGCACATCGAGACGGGGCCGGACTTGGCCCGCTCCAGCGCCACCGCCTCGGCCAGCGCTTTGGTCGCGTTCTGGGCGCCCTTCGGCATGAACCGATCCATTGCTTCGTCGATCACTGCGCTCGTGACCACGGAATGCCCCTTCTCGAGGGCCAGACGAAGGACCCCGGTGCGGGCGATGCCTTTAACCTGCTCGGGCACGCGCGTCATCCGCGCCTCGGCTTCGGGTGTCCATCGGACGGTCTCCTCGGCTCGCACGTCGAGCCGCGGCACTTCGAGGCGCGTGGACAGGAGAACGTCGCAGGGCGCGGCGCGGAGAATGTTCTCCACGTTGCTCCCCAGCGCCTTCTCGTCCTTCGAACTGTGGACGCCGATCCGACCCAGCACGAGGAGCCAGGGATTCGTCTTGCGCGCGTGGTCGATGATCTTCTGGAAGGGCTTGCCGTCGAGGAGCGTCTTCTTGATCGGGATGCCCATCTCGCTCGCCATCCGCTCGCCCACCTCGAGATGAGACTGATAGATCTGCGCCAGCCCGGTGTCGATGATCTCCTCGTGGAGCTGATTCTGCTCCTCGAAGCGGAAGACCTTCGCCGCCTGCTCAGTGAGGACGCCGACGATGCCGTTGAAGACCGAGTAGTGCAGGTAGGGATCGTACACGGCGATCGTCTCGACCTTCTTGCCGAACGCGCGAGCCAGGTCGACGGCGGTCATGAACGCGCCGAACGACTGGGGACTTCCGTCGATGCCGACCAGGATCGTGTCTCGCTCGGCCTCGCCTGCCTCGGGAACGTGCTTGACCACCCAGACATCACGGTCGCATTGGCGGGCGACGCGCTCGCAGACCGAGCCGATCACGCTGTCCCGGGCGCGCCCGATCCCCAGGGCGCCGATCACGACCAGGTCGTGCTCTGAGCCGGCGAGATCCTTGAGGATCTCGACGTGATGCTTCCCGTCCATCATCCGCGGCTCGAACGCAAGGCCCGACTCCCTACAGAGGCGAGACATGCCATCGAGATAACTGTCGGAGATGAGCTTGAGGCCCATCGTGATGAGGCTGTCGTGGATCTTCCGCTGGCGCTCGAGCTCCACCTCGTCGATGTACTCCTCGGGCAGGGTGTACTCCATCTGCCTGAAGCGATAGTCGTGCAGTTTTGCGGCGTAGACATGGCAGCCGACCAGCTTTGCCGAGTACGCCTTGCCGAGGCCGACGGCGCAGGCGACGGCGCGGTTGGAGAGGTCTGAGTTATCGACGGGAACGTAGATGCTCTTGTACATCGGATCCTCCGGATGGCCCACTCAACTCAAACGCTCGCGGCCGGCTGCTGTCTCCCCGTCCGCCTTCGCACGCACAATCCTCAGCTGCGCTCCGGCGAGACCTCGCCGAAGCCGCTTCGCGGCGCAGGCGGGCCAACCTCGCCGCGGGCCCGAGACCTGTAACGCGATCGCACCCAACCGATGATGGCCAACTCGGTGAATAGAATCACGAGCGCCGTTCTCATCATCGGGCCTGCGGGCGATGGAACCACTTCTGGCTCGACATAGAGAGAATGCCAGACCGTGAGACCCCGCCTGTTGCCACGCTCGCGCGAGAACCCGTCCCAGACGGAGAAGGCGATCGGCAGGAACTCTCCGGGCGTGAACGGGGCGCCCGAGCTTGCGCGAAGAGGGCGCTTGAAGATGACCGACCATTCTCCCTGGTCGTAGCTCGCGACACCGGTGACATCCCCCGTGTCGTTAGGCGCGATATCCGCGCTTCCCTTGCCGGTGAACTGAAGGGGATCGGTGCGGGCGAGATCGAAGAACCAGAGATCCACCGAGTTCTGGGCGTCGCCGAAAATGAAATAGGGTTTACGGGCGCCCGCCGGCACCGCCGAAGGAACCTGGATCGCAACGGCGTCGGAGAACTCCGATGGCTGACCGGTTGCCGGCGCCGTTTCGGCAAACGGGTCCTGCGGAGCGCCTGCTGCCGGTGCCTGCGCGGGGGCGGTTGGCGCGACTGCCGCATCGGCAAATGGATTACCGGCGTCTGCACCACCGCCCGCAGGTGCGCCAGCGGCTTGCTCTTCCTCTTCCGGTGGCACAGGAAGCGATAGTCCGTTCTTTCCCGTTTTCTCCGCGCTCCTGTCGTGCCATCGAACGAGGAGAGCGATCGAGTCGGCGTCGTAGATGGCCTGGACGTCCACCGCGGTGGCGGGAGGATGGAATGCGCGTCCTGGCTCCGTGATTTGCCCGACGATCGGCAAGTGGGCCACCTGAGCGGAGGCGAAGCTCGCGGCTCCATTCTTCAGATCGATCGGATCCGGAACGTACTTGGCAACGACGAGATTCGTGTATTCAGGGCCGTTGCTCCCCGAGAGGGAGACGATGTAGTCCGTGATCGCCCATCGTTGCTCGGGCGTCATCGAGTCAGCGAACGACGCCATGGGAGTGCCGTTGAGTCCCGTGGTCATCGTCCTGAAGATATCCTCGCGCGACGAGCCTCCCCGGAGGGTCCAACTCTGCGAAAGGTCCGCCGCGCGTATCGGATGGCCCAGGTCGTCCACAAGGGTTGGAGCCGAAGGTCCATCGCCCCGACCGAGGTTGCCGTGGCACTTGACGCAACCGATTTCCACGTAGAGTTTCTTCCCGAGCTCGATCGACGCGCTTGTCGAACTCGGGGCGCTCGGGAGCTCGACCGGCTGCGGAACATTTTCCTTGTTCGCGAAATCCGGGGAGAAGGTCGTGATGAAGTAGGCGAGATTCTCGACTTCCTGATCGGTGAGTGTTGGCCAGGCGGGCATCGACGTATAGGGCATGCCGCGCCTGATGATGTTGACGAGGTCCTGATGCGTCGGGAGCGCTCCGTTGGGAGTCGTCCGAACCTTGAACTTGGCCGTCGTGAAGTTGCGGGGCCGCGGGTCCAGGTGGGGGGTGGCGTAGCCTTCCCCGTCCCCCTTCTCGCCGTGGCACTGCGAACAGTTCTTGAGATAGAGCGCCTTGCCCGCCTCGCGCTGCGCCTCAGTTCCGATATCTTGAGCCGTCACGCGCACCGATCCCGTCGTCGCGGCACACAACCAGGCGATCAGGACACCGAAACACGCGCGCGAACCGAAAGTCCGCCTGCGCGGCTCCGCCGCTTCGGCGAGACAGCCTTCGCAGGGCTTGCCTAGCCGAAGCTCACGCTTCGGCGTGAACTCGCGTGAGCGAAGGCTGGAGGTCATTGCGTCGCGGCCTCCTCCCTGGCGCGAGGCCTCTGCTTGTTGAAGTCGTAGACGAACAGGATGACGTCCCAAATCTCGTCTTCCTTGAGGATTTTTTCCCATGCCGGCATCGCCGTGTCCCAGGGACCGCCTTCCTCGGGAAGACCGGGGCCGCCCTTGGAGATTCGCCAGAAGAGGAACGTGTCACGCAACAGCGGAATCGTCTCGGGAAGATTCGTCGGGATCGGATCCAACCCGTGGATGAACATGCCGGTGCCGGCGAGGTTGTCGCCGTGGCAGAACACGCAGTTGCGATAGTAGGTCTGGCGCCCGTTCTCGATGTGCTTCTTGTACTCGTCCGGGTTTTCCTTCTCGAGATGCAGGAAGGGATTCTCGCCGGCGTCGAGATCGATTCTCTTGTCGTGGACCGTGATGTT
>Ga0070696_100002888_pt1 | contig 11428 bp, 13 predicted proteins | sample KBSK1253metaG_FD_65474 | JGI IMG/M metagenome (GOLD analysis project Ga0070696, IMG submission 65474) | Corn, switchgrass and miscanthus rhizosphere microbial communities from Kellogg Biological Station, Michigan, USA - KBS K1-25-3 metaG | ecosystem: Host-associated > Plants > Roots >... | reverse complement strand
GCTCATAAAGTTGAATTGAATTAGTACGATGAAACTTGAAAGTCCTGTAGTTTAAGCATATGACTTTTTAACATATGCTTTTGCATCTCTCCAAGGCTTTTGAAGTAAAGTCCACACAGTGAACATTGATAATTCTTAATATGGGATTTAGAGGGGTTAAAAACTTCCATGTATAATTTAGTGGGACATACTACTTAAGAATTAAATTAGTGAACCTGCTATTAAGATTTGAAGTAGTTAAACTAGTAAGATGAAAAGGGTAAAGTTAATTCATGAGGATCTTAATGCCGGCGGAGGTGCCGAACGTTTGGCCGCAGCGTCACTTGAAACACTAAAGGAACTAGATTTTTCGGTAGATCTAGTCACTTTTACTAAACCGAACTGGAATGAACTTGAAAGAACTTTCGGAATTTCCAAACTACGGAATTTTGTAAACACTGTCATTAAAGCTGACATCAATACTTTGTTAGGCTATAGCCCCAGTGTCCAATCTGATGATAATAAGTATGATATAATTATGAATGCACACGGAGATATACTTCCTTCAAATATGCTTGCCGCCGATAAACAAAAGGTAATTACCTATTGTCATTATCCGCTTGTTCCAGAATTGATTCACAACCTAAAATATGATACTGTCTTACGGAACTATTTGCATATGTGTGATAACAAATATACGTCTCTGGATAAACTTCGATCAAAAGCTCTTGCAGTATACAACCACATGATCAATAATTCAACGGTAATAACCAATTCTGTATTTAGTTCAAAAGCAGTTCAATTGTATTATCCACATTCCCAACCTCTCATAATATATCCTCCAGTTGATATTGAATATTTCAGTCGCGTTGTCAATTCTGATTCCAGAGAAAATAGAATAGTCGTTCTCGGTCGATATAACCCGGATAAAAACATTGAGTTGGCCCTAGAGGTCGCTAAAGTTCTTAAAGATTCAAACATCAAGTTTGAGATGTCTATTGTTGGAAATCTTTCAAAATCGTACTATCCATACTACAATTATCTTCAGAAGGTCGTCAAGAAATACGAACTTTCAGATATGGTAGAATTGAAAACAAACGTCGACATACAAGATTTATTACATGTCTTTTCAAAGTCCAAAGTACTATTCCATCCCACTATTGGCGAGCCATTTGGAATGTGTGTAGCTGAGGCAATGTCGGCTGGTTTGGTACCGGTAGTACCTAGCTTTGGGGGTAACACCGAATTTGTTCCTGAAAGCCTCAGGTATAATAATTCTAAAGAAGCTGCAAAAATAATAACGCGATCTATGAACGCAAGTCTTCACCAACGACTAAACTTGAGCAATTCTGTCAAGAAATTCGGCAAAAAACATTTCAAAGATGGTCTTAGGAACTTGCTTGTTAGCCGTGCGACATCCTAAATCAAATCTAATTTACCTTGTACTTGCGGATGTTGATTCGACAATAGTATAATTAATAAGTTACAATTGTATCAGCACTGCAAAGCCTTGAAAGTTGCAGAGATGAATTGGATTAGTGTACAGAATAAAACTGTGAGTTCATTAACGAACTTTTTGGCAAGTACTGAGAAATATATCACACAAAGCGCAGAACCTGGAGATTACTATAAAGCGATCTGGTGTAGAGATGCAGCGTACATTCTAAAAGATCAATTTGTCACAGGGAATCACAACGAAACATTTAATCAATTAAAGTATGTTTGGAAAAACCAAATAAAAAGTGATTCAACCAATTTAATTTACGGCAGAGGTTCACCAAAAACTGAATTTACTCCATTAAAAGCCAACAAGGCATCTATTAAAAATTTTTGCGGTGCTCTGCCCACTACCATCTATAACAACTTTTCAGAAATTTATGCTCTTAACCCCGATATTGATTCTACCGCGTTAATGCTCTACGTAACTTCTTGGATTCTCGCCCAAAGGATATTTCCAATTGTTGGGAAAGGTAAAAGTAAATCTGGTCAAATCTCCGAAGTGATTTCATTCCTGCTGCCATACCTTTTTCAAAGTGTAGATTATCTTCTTACAAGAGATGAAGATAATGATGGGTTACTTGAACAGGAATATAATGAGGATTGGATGGATACTGTTCTTCGTGATGGTAAAGTAGTCTATAGTCAAGGTTGCTGGCTATTGGGTTTGTCCGGCTTTGCAAGATTATTAAACTTACTTGATAAAGAAGAAGAAGCACTGAGAATAGAATCAATCGCTGAGCGTGTCATAAATTCCATTGAATCGAAAATGTGGTCTGAAAAAAACAAATGCTATATTAATATTGACTCGGGAAAAACGACGGAAAATGATTCATCGGAAATTCTTTATCAAGATAGTATTTTTTATATATTCGCCATGACAGAGCAGCTAATTGATACTTCCTATGCTGTCTATAAAACTGGTAATACTGACAATAAGAATTTGAATAGCATGAGTGCTGAATCCAAGAAAAAAGAATCGTTAAATCAAACATACATTTCTGAAAGATTCCAAAATAAAATGATACTTGCACTAGAATCACTACGAGCAAAAATTTGGGTTAATGACATCCCATTGGTAACAGAAAAACCACTTCAAAAAACTGGACCCTGGATTTTACAATCAAACGAATATCATAATTACACGTACTGGCCTTGGATAACAGCGATGGAGTTGCTAACCCGATTTCGTCTTGGACAAACAGAAGAATGTACTATATTACTTTCAAACTTACTGGATACTGATCTTGATTATAAAGATGTTAATCGCGACAAAATTTTTTATGAATGGCTAGATCCAAGAACTCTCAAGGGTGGTGGCGCGTTTCCTTTTAGGACGGGTATTTCTGCATTTAGATTGGCTTCATTTGAAATATTGTCTAAATTTAAATGAAAGCAAAAATATTGGAGTAGTTGAGCTGAGATGAGAAATTTCAGATCTTTAAAATTGATGAACTACATAATAATTAGTTCCTGTTTTAGGTAATGATATATCCAGTATATCAACCTGACCGAAACCAGTTGATACATACTTAACCAATGTTGCCGATAAGTAATCAATGAGTGACAGAAATAACGAAAGTGAAGACATTGAAAGTGCACAAAAAAACCAGAAGAAAGTAGGAGCTGCAGAGAATAATCCAGAAACTAGTGGTCCGGCAGAAAATCTACGTGAAGAAGCAGCCGAAATGGTGGATGAAGAAGAAGATTCAAGCGAACCTGCTTGAATCAATTTTTTTTAAATTAATTACGTAATTTTTTTATTTTTGCATAAGCGTGTAACTGTTACTATAAAGCATAAATAGTTTTAAGCATAAGTAATAGCATGTCAAAAATTACAAACTCGTGTTATACGATGGGGCAGGTTGAACCTGAACCAGAAGAACCAGGTGATGTAGAACCCGAGCCGGCACCAGAACCGGAAACAAGCAAATAAAGATAGATAAACGTGGGGCAAGTTTACCAATTTTAGAACCAGAAGGCAGGGCAACTGTGTTGTACCTGTACCTTCTATCGCTAAAGAAACTATAGCATCACTGCATTTTATCTCAAGATATTAATTCATGATTAAGCTGATGCTAATCCGTATACAGGTGGTGAGATCTTCACTTCAATCCAACTTAACAGATTGTCGATTCCATCGCCTGTAATAAGTGAAGGGATTGTTATACGAGATTCTAGAGGAAGTGAATGATTAATGCGGTTTAGTATCTGAGACTTACTTGCTACATCTCTAACTTCGCGGCACATTCCTATCATCTTAAGAATTTCCTTATTGTTTGACATCATTCCATAAATATAATGTGCATAAAAGTTTATCAATATTAACTATAATTTTGATTATATCAAAATTTGAGGTTAGTTGATTTTCTAAAAAACATACAGCCAAAAAAATTGGGGCTTTTTATCCAGACATGTTTCCAGTCTGATTTGAGGTTTGATTGGATGTTTGGTTGGTTGTTGTGTCATTAAAACTCGTCATACTGCTAGCATTTGCTAAAGAATTGTTGCTTGTTAGTTGCTCGAGTTGTTTAGCTGTCCCTATATCGGTGTTATTTCCGGTGTTGTTACTGGCAGCCATAACGCCTGTTCCACCCGAGAGGACTATAGCAGCTGCAATTCCAATCAAGATTAATCTTGGGTCCACACCCTTGTCAATCCTATAAAGTATTAAAGGATTATAGTTAAAAAGTTCAAATTTCTGCCCAAAAAACCTACTAGAATCTGTTTCCGAGTCATTAATCATAGGCATAGATAAATCACAAATATAAAAAGCCAAAAACTTGCTAAAGGTTATGACTCGTTTTCTAAATTAAGCTTGTAAAACGTTTGTAATCTATAGTATCATAATTGCAGTAATTATTTAGCGTTTCAGACAACAGCTATCTTTGTCTTAAACTGGACAGAGTCAACGGGAGGATTAGTATCTGGAGCCGAAAGGGTGAGATTGCTCTTATTTTCTGTATTCAAGGTATCCGCAAGTTCCGGACTGGGCACTATATTCTTTATATTTATAGTAATATTTCCAATACCGTAATTCTCTAGCATTATAGTCTGAGGTCCTCTTCCACCTTGGGGTATTTGATTAGTTTTCTTCCATATTTCTTTTCCGTCACCTGAATTTATAATTATATCATAACTTTTCACGGGAAGTGTTCTTTCTACGACTGATGGTATTACCAAACCACTGCTTTTATTGTATTCAGTACTTGATAGATTGGACTCGGAGTTAGGAGGAGGCGCACTCAGGTATGGAGAGGTTTTATTTAAAAATACAATTTCTAAATTTAAGCCCGCTGAAATCGGCGATTGTCCAGACTTTATTGCAACTAAATATGTTCCTTTGTCAGATATCTTTTGTAACACGGGGGAAATTAATTTCACTTCTGCTCCTATTGATTGTGATTGTAAGGCATTTTGAGCAAAACCAATATTTGGTAACGAGAATATGATTGCAATGATTACCAGCGATATAATGTAGTGCATGTTATAGTGTACTCACAAAAATTTATAACAGTATCCTACTACAAGTGTGCTGAAAGTCCTTAAATATGCCGTTTCCGCCTAAGTGGATCTTCTCATTTTCTGATAAACCCAGTATGCAACTGCGGCGATTATTAAGATGATTATGATACCTACAATGATTGGTGCTAGAATGTTCACAAGGAATATTAATATGGCTATTATTATGATGGCTGCGATAATTGCTACAATGATAGAACCTGCCTTTCCTGATGCGCTCATGGTAGTATAAATCCCAAAAAGCATAAATAAGTATGTATAACTTTTAAAAATTAACTTGTTCGAATAAAAGTTAACTATCACCGCATTATAGATAACCGTTCATTAGATATTCCAGCATATATGTACAGAATTTAAATCGTGTTAATTTATCTAGTTTTATTCAAGATATTATACAATGTAACAATGAGAAATCTTCAAATGATTAAATTGAGATTGAGTTACTATTAGATAAAAAATTAATTCTCGTCAAATATCATTACCATTTTATTATTTGATGTTTCATTGTATTCTTAATCCTCAATTGGGGATGGAATGTTTCATATTTTGAACTAGATTAATTTATGATGCTTAAAATCTATGATGATGAGATTCATTGTATATCTTCATATCTGATAACGTTCTTGAGATAGTAATAAAGATATCAGGACTTAAATTTCGCAGGTATTGTAGAATTGCCAAACTCATTTAGGGAAGATGCTGAATAAATTTTTATTATCTGGCCATGTTTTACCTGAAAATCACCAAGTAGGTGTACGATACTTCTGTACTTGTCATCCAAAGCCAACAAAGATTCAGCGAGGGGCCCCGCCAATAGGATATGTCCTCCATCTCCAACATCCATAACTCGTCGAGCAAAAATAATTCCGGGCCCCCAAATATTCTGGTTAGAGTTTACATCATTAACAATAAAAACTGATCCCGATGCAAGACCAATTCTAACATCGAGAAATGATCCATCTTGTTTATTGGTATGAGTATTATACTTTTTCAATGCCTGATGCAATTCTATAGCAAGTTGAAGTGGGGATTCAGGGCTTAACATAAAGCCTATTGCCATGCCATCACCAGTGGGCAAAACACGTTTGTCAGATGCTTTTTTGAAGGTGTCACAATGACCTATCATGTCATTTAACGCCTCAATCTTTTCTATCTGTCTCCTTACCGACAAAGCCGGATCAGAAAGGCCAACTACATCTACAAAGAAAAATGCGGCGTCAATAACACCAGAAGGACCTACATCAGACACGCGAGCTTGGCCAAATGCACCAGCCAGTTTCATGTAAATGTTGACATGATTGTGGTGAAATGGCATGTCCAAATAATACTCTGGTTCTTCAAGAATTGGAGCTTTACATAGGCCACATATCGATAATTTTGATTTTGAGCTTATATCTGCTTCAAATTTCAAACTTCCATCCTGCTCAATAGTAAATGAAGCGGAGGCAGATTTACTGCTCGCTCCCTTGACAGATATCAATTTTAGTTTGCGTTTAACATTTTCTGAAACTTGTTGAACTTCAATCTCAAGAACAATATCGAAAATTGAACTTAGCTTATTTAGTATCGTCTCATTTGTCACTAGATTCCCTGACATCGTAATAACTACCATTGATTCTAATTCTTTAACTAGAAATGACAGAGCGTTAACGAATTTTAACACTTTATCTTCCTCAAAAAGGGTAACCATATGTGTAACCGAATCCAGGACAATAACATATTTCAGAGCTTCATTGGCTGTTGATGCGAATTCTTGACTTGTTCCTTGGCCTGAATCAGTAACTGACGACGACCATCCGTTTATAGTATTGCGAATTTCTTCAAGAGTAGCAGAAAGCTTATTGTCAGTAACACCTATCGGGGTCTCTGGTTCTTTGATACTGGTAGTAATAAGATAGGGATTGAGAAATTTTAATTTCTTTATGTATTTGTCATTAATATTGTTGAAAAGGCTTTCATACTCTTTACGAGTCATGCTCGAATTAATATAGATACAGTTACATCCATTCTGCAAATTCTCAGTTATCATCTGCCTACAAAAGAGAGTCTTTCCGCCTGCAGGAGGACTAGTGAGTAAAATAGTTCCAGAAGTAATCTTATCAGAGATTGCTTGCCCTACTAGACTTGAAAATCCTGGAACTCTAACTTCAGGCATTCTATTGATTGATGTTGAGTAATCTGGATTTTTTAAATATTCCTAAATATTTTCAAGTTTTTCAATGAGCGTATTAATTTTACCAGCAAACGGATGGTTAGGAAACTTTAATGCTGTCAAGAATTCATTGCTATCAAACTGAATGTCACAGTAGCAGGGAATAGAAAGTATTGTATCCATGCCAACATCAGCGTTAAGTTTAGAAACCACTGTGCTCTGATTACCTATCGTGTTTTCATACATTTCTTGATTTGAACCACCTGCTTGCTCAGTCAAGTTAGGAGGCAAGCAGTATCCTGCAGCTCTGTTTAAGAGAAGATATGATTTCGTTCCAAGCTTTGTGAGACTTTCATAGATTTCCTTTGCTAGTAAACGGGTTCCTTTAAGATCAATTCCGTCTAACTTGAGAGAAAGTAAGATGGTATCTGCAATAGCAAGAGAATTTATCGACCAATAGCGAATACCAGGGCTTGTATCAATTATAATAAAATCAGCATTGTAATTGGAAACGATCTCCTCTCGCAGCATTAGAAACTTTCTTAACATCTGTATCTTTGAACCTTCTTGTCTTACCGCACCGTCAAGTTTGTATATTTCATCTTTTGATGTACTGGAAAAGCCAACCAAAAGCTTTCCTTTTGATTCAAATTGCTCTCCATTTCCAGACGTAAATTTGCTCAGGACGGGAGTTAAATCATTTATAACTTCACCGATGTCCGCATTTTCAAAAAGATAATCATTAATAGATTTAGTAGGTTGCCATTGAAAGTAATCCTGAAGACTGGGCGCATATACGTCGACATCCAATAACACCGCCGTGAATCCCCTTTTTGCCAAAGACGCAGACAGATTAGAGCTGATGGTTGACTTGCCTGTTCCCCCTTTATATGAGTGGAATGCAACACACTTCGTCATTGCTTCAATAAATTCAATGTCGTAGGTATAAAGGTGTCTAATTTTGGTTATTGTAACACGGAGTATAGTATTTTAGATAGTCACGATATTGGAAACAATATGGATTTTGAAAAGCTCTGCCATGATGTATTTGATCTTGACTCCAAAATCCGATTTGTGGGAGTCTGCGGTAATACGGGGGAAATAAAAAATGGCGGGCTGAGAGAAGGTATCAAAAGCTTTCTGACTGATGACGAAATCAAGAGCGCCAACCTTATTTCATTGGAGAGATGGAGACTTCATAACAAATTAGCAGATAGAATCGGCAAAGCCAGATACGCTATGGAGGAGTATGAGAAGGTTAAACAGATCACATTGCCTCTGGAAGATGAGCATTTATTGTTGATAAGTACGGAAGTTGATGCTGACCATGGTAAATTAATAGAGTCTGCAATACAAGTAATTATCTCAAATTATGTCAAGGATTACCTCTAGTGTTAGGAGGAACTCACTGTGACTCGTAAATATTACTAACAAATTTTCTTTATTGCAACTCATCTGCCGCATACTTTATGATTATTTTTTTCTACTTCTGGCTACTTCCTCGATAACCTGCTTCAAGTAGTCTTCAACTTCGTTTTCAGCAATTGGAGTTTCAACACCACTCTTTTCTGCAAGCTCTTGTTCCTCTACATCAGCAACACTCTTAAGCTCACCAACCGCTCTCTTGACCTCATTCTCCATTTGCGCGGTTCCTATGCTTGAGAGTAAATTCTGATCATTTCTTGCTAGTGATCTTAGATGATTACGTAAGGTAATATCCTGAGAAAGAGATAGAGCGGAAGAGTATAAGCCAAACAAGACAAAGTAGGAAGAAAGCGAGAGTAACGAAAGGGAATTAACGCCGAATGGAGGATATGCGGCAACGGTCACACTTATATTATTTGAAAAATACAAAAGAACAAATCCGTATGCAGTTATTTTTAGAAATGTTTTGACAGGACTTTGAGGTAATTTTTTTGAAACAACCCAAAACGAAAATGCAAAGAGGATGCCTACAGAAGCAGAAACTAGTGCTATGTAGATATAATAATAGAATAAGCTGGGATTTGTATCTGCGCTGATTATATGGAGTGCATCAAGTATTGAGCTCGTGTAACCCAAAATTGGTAATGCAATTACTAATACTATTTTTGGGTTACTAGTTTTCTTGCTGTAATGATATAGCAATATCGCACTTGCTATTAGTACTAATAGGAACGACGAGTAGTCGATATAACGATAAAATGAGAAGAAAACATCAAAAAAAGTCCCATCCGGAAAATCACTGAATTTAACCTCAGAGGTGGGCATAATCCATTGGTCTTTTTGAGACAGCAAGTATGCAGAACCAGATCCTGATACCACTTCGGATACTGCAAGGATCAAAAATGCAACAGCATATAGTAAGATTCCTATACTTTGTTTCTTATTTTTAAACCATGATAAGAAACTTAATGCGAATATAACAAGAAGAGATGCAGTAAAAAAATTACTAATAAAAGTAACGGACAATAAATTAATACTCGAATATCCAGAGAAAAGAAGTACCTGAATAATAATTAGAATTACATTGGCAGCTAATACGTACTGTACTATTGAAACTGCTCTATGTAGAGTTGCTATAAGAATAGATCTTGACTTTATGGCACTACTACTAGAATGCATGAATTTCATTAAAATCGTTTGTCCTAGAATGTAACCCACAGATACAAGTATAAACAAAATAATTCCTGCTGAAGATGTGTTGAATTTTACTATAAAATCTGCAACGATGGAATCTACGTTCTCAATAACAAGTGTTGCTAAAATCACTAAAAAGAAAATAGAAATTATTTTACTAGAATTACTTGATAAAAAAAAAATTTTTTATAGACATCCTTATGTCTACTGTTAACTAGCAGCCTCTGTCGGCGCAACCAGAAATATTTCCAGTCATATTGCCTGCACTAGTTGCATTTGTTGAATTTCCCATCCAACCGGTTGCATTTGTTGTATTTCCCATCATGCCCGTATCGTTTGACATCTGTGCGGAAGCCATGCCCTGCACGCCAATCAAAAGGAATAATCCTCCAATTATGGTAAGTGCCATCGAAATTTTAGTTTGTGACATAGATAACGATTTGAGTAATATAGTATATAAACTTAGTATATTTAGACGCCTGTGTCCATGCTGTTGAGAGGCATTATAGTTCACCGCTATCATTTGGCCCAGAAATGGAATTTTATGAAGCCGTTCTAGGATTAATCTATCCACATTTCCCTGTGAATGAAATTATTGGTTTTGTTATCGAGCTGACTAATCATACCATACCCGCTTTTGCCACCAGAGAATACATATGAAAAGTAAATGAAAATGAACGTGTTTGAGGTTCCTTCTAATGTTTTTCTATATCTTTCATTGTCTAAAAATATCCAATATCTCTTCTCCATTCCTGGTAGGAGAGGTCCTAAATGGAATTGGTTGTTTTCATTGCTCTGGACCATTGATTTAGATTTGTCAGGTTTAGTGTCAGAAACAATACACGACACAACTACGTTTGTTGCTGGAACTTCTCCAAAGTTCTTAATAGCTATGGAATACTGTTTTTTATCTTGCTCATCCCTTAATAATTCAAATCCTCCGCTTGGTCCAACCCATGGCCTAAACCTTACTTCCGTTTGTAGTTTGCTTACCTTTGCCAATTCTGCAAAGTCTTTTACAGTTTTCCATAAAAGCACGACAACTCCCGCCTCTAGAAGTACTCCTAAAATATCAGCATATTCCTTTATGACTGCTAACGAAATTGGATTTTCATTGGAATGAGTTTCTGATGATTGATTTTGAGTAGCGACCCCTTGAGACTTAATGGATACCAGCAATGACATCAAACAGACAAGCAAAAACAATGATGCTAGAAAGTACCTATACCTTTTTACTCTTAGGGCTAATTCAGATTTTTCCAATATCATGGCATAATTATATTTCTTTAAAATTGTTTCTATCATACGTAATCATCTTGCAAGATTGATATTTCAAATCCATCATTGATAATTTGGTGTCAGAATTTTCACATTACAAACAAATAGAACTTCTAAAATCCATAAATATAAAAGCATTTCAAAAAGTTTAAACAACTGATTTTTATTAAACTAGATAGTGAACAAGATTTCTATAATATTCCTTATTGCTATTTTTAGCTCTATAGTTTTAAATCCCTTATTCATTAAAAATGGGATTCCAGAAGGTATTACTCTTTTCTCGAAGGCCTTCGGTGATGAATCAGATGGTGATAGCGGTGACTCTAGCGATCAGAAGGACGACTCTAGCGGTGACTCTAGCGATCAGAAGGACGACTCTAG
>Ga0070696_100002883_pt1 | contig 11437 bp, 9 predicted proteins | sample KBSK1253metaG_FD_65474 | JGI IMG/M metagenome (GOLD analysis project Ga0070696, IMG submission 65474) | Corn, switchgrass and miscanthus rhizosphere microbial communities from Kellogg Biological Station, Michigan, USA - KBS K1-25-3 metaG | ecosystem: Host-associated > Plants > Roots >... | reverse complement strand
GTCCAGCCGCCGGGCGTCTGTTCACCGAAGAAGATGACCGGACACCGGGCGGGCACTGGGTTGTGGTCATCAGTCACGCGTTGTGGCGTGGTGCGTTCGGCGCCGATTCATCCGCGGTGGGGAACAGAATCCAGCTCAATGGTCACAGCTTCACCATCATCGGAGTCGCGGGCGAAACTTTTCGCAGCCTGACGTTCGGCGAGTCCATCGATGCCTGGATTCCCATGGCCATGCAGCGCGAGGCGATTCCGCGGCTGGCTGACGCCGACCTGCCGAACAACCGGTCGGCGGGATGGCTCAGGCTATACGGACGGCTGCGGACAGGGACGCGCATTGAGCAGGCCGGCGCCGAAATCGCAGCGATTGCGAACCGGCTGGCCGAGATTTATCCGAAAACGAATGAAGGCCGCAAGGCCGGATTGGTTGGCGGCGTCTCTCTTTACCCCGATTCCCGGGCGCGCTTCCGCAACTTTTTCGGATTGCTACTGGCGGCAGTCGGGCTGCTGTTGCTGATCGCTTGCGGCAATGTGGCCAACCTGTTTCTGGCGCGCGCTACTACGCGGCAACGGGAAATTGCCGTGCGGCTGGCGATGGGCGCCCGGCGATCGCGGCTGGTACGCCAGTTGTTAACAGAAAGCGTACTCCTCTGCGCGATCGCATCCGGCCTCGGTCTGCTGCTGGCGCCGTGGACGGTACAACTTCTGCTCAAGCTTCTGCCGCCCGCCGAATTCAAACTCGCGGACATTCCGCGCGTCGACCCGATGGTCCTCGCGTTCACGATTCTGGTGTCAATTTCGACAGCCGTGCTGTTCGGTCTTGCCCCGGCGCTGGCGGCCTCGAAAACGGATGTTGCGACGTCGCTCAAGGAAGCCGCTCCGGCTTCCGGACTTAGCCGCTCGCCTCTCGCGCGCGTGCTCGTCATTGCGCAGGTGGCGCTGTCGCTCGTGCTGCTGATCGGCGCTGGACTGGTGGTACGCAGCATGCAGCGCATCCTGGCCATCGACCGCGGCTTCGACTCCGGCCACGTGTTGCTGTCGTCCATCGACCTCGCCATCCAGGGTTATTCCGAGACCCGCGGAGTTCAGTTCCTGGAACAACTGCTGCCGCGAGTTTCACAGGCGCCGGGCGTGCGTGCGGCCAGCATCGCGCAGACCGACCCCGCGCGAGGCTGGGGCACCCGCATGTCGATATTCTATGAAGGGCAAATGCCGGCCGAGGACGTCGTGCAGCGGCGGGATGACGTCGGCATTCGCGTCGAAGTGAACTTTATCTCACCCGGGTACTTCGCGACACTCGGCATTCCGCTGATGACCGGCCGCGATTTCAACGGGCAGGACCGGGCGGGCGCGCAGGCCGTGGCGATTTTGAGTGAGAAGCTGGCGCGGCGGCTGTGGCCCGGCGGCAGCCCCATCGATAAGCGCATCGTGGCGCCGCTCAACCGCCGGCAGCCCCAGCCTTCGCTCACCATCGTCGGTGTGGCGAAGGACTCGCGCTATCGCACGCTCACCGCCGATGCGCCGCTTCTCCTGTATGTGCCGTTGTGGCAGCGCTACGCGCCGTTCGTGCGCATTCAGGTGCGCGCCATTGGAGACCCCGCGGCACTCACCCCCATGATCGAGCAACAGGTTAAATCGCTCGATCCAAATATGCCGATTTATGACGTCAAGACGCTGGATTCCCAGATCTCGGGCTCGCTCTGGGAGCAGCGCACGGCAGCGGGATTGATCGGATTGTTCGGCGTGCTCGCGCTGGTGCTGGCCAGCGTCGGACTTTACAGTGTGATGGCTCAGAGTGTGGCGCAGCGCACGCGCGAAATCGGTATCCGGATGGCGATGGGCGCCCAGGCACGCGACGTGTTGCGGCTGGTCGTGATTCAGGGGATGGCTTTGGCCGGCGCGGGAGTGCTGGTGGGTGCGGCCGCTGCGCTGGGGCTCACGCGATTCGTATCGAGCCTTCTCTATGGCGTGAGGACCACCGATCTCACAACCTTCTCATCGGTAGCGCTCTTATTGCTGACGGTTTCGCTTGCCGCGACTTACATTCCGGCGCGCGCCGCGACACGCATCGATCCCGTGGCCGCGCTGCGGCAGTCGTAGCGCGCGCGTTACCGGCTGCCGCCCTCGTCCACATGCAATTGCGCGGGCGTCCCGCTCATGCTCAACTGCCGCGCGCCGTTCGAGACCATAATGACCAGGCGCCCGTCTTCGTGCATCGCGCCGCTGCCTGAAAATTTCTCAGTGTCCGTCGACATATGCAGATCCGTGAGCTTCAGACGCGGCGCCGAACGCATCCAATCGAATGCATAGCAGCCGGAAACAGACTCGAACTGATCGAGCGGCTCGACTGCAAACGCCCGGCCCGCGAACGATCCCTCAGAGCGCAAATTCGGTATCAGCGCCGAACCGATACCGCTCGAATCGAGTACCGCCTCGGCATCGAATGTTCCCCCATTCCATTCGACCGACTTTACCCGCGACGTCAGACGATACGCCGGCTCGCTGCTCCGCAGATCGACCGTCAGGCGTCCGGCCAGAGTGCCGCCGTTAACCTTACCGGTAATGTCGCCGAACGTAGCGGTGGCGCCATTCCACACCAGCCGCGATCGAAGACGTTCCAAATTAGTCGCGCCTAGCTGGAGGTGATCGATCTGGATCGTTCCATCGGCGAGCCGGCCACGCAGCCAGTCAGGCACCGGCACCCGCCCGAATCCCAGAGCACGGGCAATCAAGCCTCGGCTGCGTTTAAGCGTCGGCATCATCAGCCGCTCGAGCTCCGCGGCGTTGAGTGTGGCGATCGCGATCCGGAACCGGTGCGGCCTGGGCACGCCGGGCTCGTAGCGATAATCCGCCTGCGTCGTTATTTCGCCCACGCTGGCACGAATCTTCTCGAGCGCCACCCGCGCGCCATCCAATCGTGCGTACGCGAACTCGACCTTCAAGGGATCCGCCAGCCCCTCGATAGGAATCTCCGCGTTTGCGATCTCGAACGCCCCGCTCCAGGCGCCGGCCGATTCCGCGTCCCGCTGATAACGCAGACTGCCTTTCCAGGTTCCCGAGGTAACGTGTTCGAGGATCGGCACCGCGGCCAGCGCCGCCTGTGAGCGCAGACCAGCCACCGCCATCGAGTCGGTTGCGATGGCAAGATCGAGTTCTCCGGTGTCGAGCTGGTAATCGGCTTCGATGCGCGCCAAATCGTCGCCGGCGGTCCGGGCCACCGCCTGCGGCAGATGCACCCGGCTGCCATCGAACAGCAGCACGGCCTGTTCGAAGCGGACCGGCGGCGAATCCGGAATGGTGACCGCTGCATCCTGAAACGCGAGTTGCCCCTGCCAGCTTCCCTGCCATGTATATCCGATAGCGCCATCGATCGTGCCTTCGATCTTGAGTCCCGCGGGCAATGGAGTACCGAGATGCCGCGCCAAATGCAGCAGCGGCTCCATGCGAAAACGATTCCAGTTCAGCCCCAGGCCCCAGTGAGGGCGTGACAGGTAATCCGCCACGCGGAAGCGCACGTCGAGCGGCGGCGCACCCTTGGCCGCTGAATGCGAAGCGAGTTCCAGCCGCTCAGCCGGAATGTTCAGGTGGCCTTCGAACTCGAACGGCCAGCCGGTCCCTCGCTCGGGCAGCAGGTCCCAACGGTGAAGGTCCTCGATATCCAGCGCGCCGTTAATGTGCAGATCCTCCAGGGGCCCCGCGAGATGCGCACGCGCCGCAACCAGGCCGTGCACGCCGATATCGCGGCCGTAGAACAGGCTGATCATGTCGTTCATGGCGCTCGGTTCAAGCTGAGCATCCAGCTCCAGTTGCCCAACACCGGATGGCATGAGCCGCCAGCGGCCCCGCGCGCTCAAGCTCCCGAAGCTGCGAGCCGGGCGGTCGGTGCGGGCAGGCTCTCCCAGAAACCGCACCTGCCAGGCATCACCGATTGCGGAGGGCGGCGACACGTCGAGATCGGCATTATTCACGTAGAAGGCGGACTTCGTAACACCGAACTTGAAGTTGATATGGCCGGAGCGCAGATGCAACGCGGGCAAGTCCGCCAGTTTCGTCCTGCGCGACAAGTCCGCGAAATTCCAGGCGGCGCCCGCCGTGGACTCCACGCGAGTGAGATTCACGCTGGTTTCTTCCAGACGCAACGACGCGAATTCAACACGACCGGCAATGAGCGGCAGCAGGCGGACGCTCGCCTCGAGCGACTCGACGTACGCAAATGGCTCCAGGCCGAAGGCCGGGTCTTCATGGATCACCACTTTGCTGATGGAGAATCCGGGCCCGGTGAACAGCTTGAATCGCACATCGCCCAACTCCACGCGCCGTCCCAGCACTGTTTCCAGTCCCGAGCGGATGCGATCCGCGTAACGATCGGCGCGCACATAAGGGGCGACGGCGCCGCACACGAGCACTAACGCACCGAGCGCGGTGCAACCTTTCACGGCTCGCTTGATGCCCTGCGTCATCTTGACCCGATCAGCCGCCGGTAGGCTTCGGGATCATCCACGTCGTCCAGAATGCCGGGGTCGGACACGTCGATATATTCGATCTCGGCCGAGTGCCGCCGGATGACCGTCGGTGCCTGGTCGTCGCCTGAAAGCGCCAGAAACTCCGGTATCAGCCTGCGCGAAAACAGCACCGGATGACCGTGGTGGCCAATGTATTGCGGAATTGCGACTGCCGCATCACTCTCGATAAGGCGCGCGATCGTCGACGGCTCGATATTGGGGTGATCGACCGGTGTAAACACCACGCCGTCGGTATCCGCGGGAACCGCCCGCAAACCGCACTGCATCGAACTGAACTGGCCGCGCCGATAGTCCGTATTCAACACGAACACGGCGTTGCCCGCCGAGCGCACGCCCGCGCGAATCACCTCAGGCTCGTATCCCAAAACCACGATGACGGGAGCGCAGTGAACGGACAGGCAACGGATGAGCCTGTCGAGAAAAGTCTCGCCGCGAAATTCCAGCAGCGCCTTGGGCGAGCCCATCCGGCTGGATTCGCCCGCCGCCAGAATTAATCCGGCATAGCTCACTTCAGCAGATTTCGCAGCGACTCGTCTGCGAACACGGATTTGGAGAGCGTGCGCCAACCGGATTCGGCATTCCGTCGCACGGCGATCATCTCGGCCGCCACTGAAATGGCGATCTCTTCCGGCGACACGGCGCCAATTTCGAATCCCATGGGCGCGTAGATCCGCTCGAGAAGCTGTCGCGGCACGCCGTCTTTTTCGAGCTCCTTGACGACGTTGATCACCTTGCGCTTGCTGCCGATCATGGACACGTAGCGCGCCGGCGTTTCCACAGCCCACCGCAGCACGCGCATGTCATCGCGATGGCCGCGCGTCACGATGATGATGTAACTGGTCTCGTTGATCGCAAGCTTGGGAAAGACCTCTTCGTACTCTTCGGCGAAAATTTCGCCGGCTTCGGGGAAGCGGTCGCGATTCGCGAACGAGTCGCGGTTATCGATGATGGTCGTCGCGAAGCCCGCCAGCGATGCGACTTTTGAGAGGCTCTTCGAGATGTGTCCGGCGCCAAAAATGAACGCGTGCGGCGGCGGAATCACGGGCTCGACGAAAACGTCGAGCTGACCGCCGCAGATCAGGCCATTGTCGTACGCGGCATCCTGGCCGAGATTGAAACTCAGGTGCCGCGGCTTCTCGGTCTCAATCACCTCGCGCGCGGCATTCCAGACCTCGGCCTCGACGCAGCCTCCGCCGATGGTGCCGATCATCGAGCCGTCCTCGCGCACCAGAATCTTGGCGCTCTCATAGCTCGGAATCGATCCGCGCACGTCTACAATCGTGGCGATGGCAGCCTTTTGACCGAGACGGCGCAGCCGCACGATCTCGTCGTAAATATCCATCTAGTAAGGAATTATAGCGCGACGTGACGGCGGTACCGCCGTAAGATGCCCGCGTACCGTCAAGTCCGGCGGTTACCAGCCGAATCCAGTTCGTTGCTCTACCGGACCATCGCCGTGATAGACTGGGCCAGCCAAACGGGAGGTGCTGGGTGCTGAAAGCGCGTTTCACCAGACGCGAATCGCTTTTGCAGTGCGCTGCCCTGGGCCTACTGAGATTCGCCCCCTCGGTGGGGCTGCATCAGGCGGTCTCCGCGCTCGAGGCGCAGGAGCGAAATATCGCTCGGAAGCCAACTCAATGGAACGAGATCGGTCCGTTCTACAAACGGCTCGCCCCGAACAATATGCAATTGCGGGCGCCGGACGATCCTGGTTTGCCTGTCACAGTGAGGGGGAAGGTCTTTGATATTCGCGGAGATACTCTCGCCGGCGCAATGATCGAGGTTTGGCACGCCGACCACCTTGGACATTACGATCTGGACGGATATCGATTCCGAGCCAGCCTGTCGTCCGACCCGGCGGGCAAGTATTCATTTGATTCCGTCATGCCGGGACATTACCCTGCCCGCGTCTGCCAGCACATTCATTACCTGGTCACGGCGCCGGGCCACAAGCCGTTAGTCACCCAACTGTATTTCGCCACCGATCCGGTCTTCGAAGGCGACCCCGATCGCAATTATTCCCGCGATCCACTCGTCATGAGCCGCGAGCTTGTACGGCCAGTGACTCTGTCGGGCGATCCCAAATCAATCCAGGCGAACGTGAACTTCGAAGTAGTTCTGGACCGGCTGTGACGCGCCCGTTCGCCGCCGGCCTCATGCTTGTTGGCTCACTCGGAGCTCAGCCGACAGAAGTGGCGACCCTCGCAACACCCGCCAAAGCGACCTCGTTCGTTCTGGCGAAGACGGGCCGCTTGGCCGGCGCGGTTTGCGAGGATAGGAAGCTACTCTTGTGGACGCTGCCCGACGGCCGGATGCTGCAGACAATTGATCTCAGTGGCCGGGACATTGATGCTATCGCTATTTCCGAGGACGGCGCCCGGATTGCCGCCGGCGACCATGGCGGCGGTTATACCGTCTGGGCGACCTCCACCGGCGCGCGGCAGATGCATATCCAGATGCCGTTCTACCCGTTTGCGCTCGTGTTCTCTCCTGATGGAAAGCGGCTGGCCATTGCCCCGGTGGGAGAACCGGTTCAGATCTACGATCCGGCGTCTGGCCAGAAACGTTTGGCACTGCAGCGCACCACGGGCGGCACTGCGGCCATCGCCTTTTCGCGAGACGGCGGGCGCATCGCTACGGCCGGAACCGATACGGTGGTGCGCATCTACGACGCCCGCGGTGGTGAGTTGCTGGCTCGCAACGCGGACTTCCTCCTGGTGCCGCTGACGGCGTCCTTCACCGCCGACGGCAAACAACTACTGGCCGCCGGCGCCGATAAGATCATCGCGTGGCTGGACGCCGCGAACGGCAATGTGATCCGGGCATCCGCCAAGGCCGCGGACCCGGTGATGTCCTTGCACGTCTCCCCAGATGGGTCCTTGGTAGCCGCCCTGCTGATGCATGCGGACAACATGCTGATGGCGGGCCCGCTGGTGATATCGGAAACGGCCTCGGGCCGCAAAGTGCAGGAATGGCTTCCGGCGAGCCTGGCGTTGGGCGGCGGTTGGACGGAGGATGGCCGTCTGCTTGTCGCAACGGCCACCGCGAAAGCCATCCATATCTGGCGCGTGCGTTGAGCAAGAAGCCGATCGATTGTGAACTGCGTCAGATGCCCGCGTACCAGGAAAATCCGGCGTCCGGAGCCGCGGAGCCTAAACCGCTGCCAATGTTTTTCATCGTGTCGGTGACGGTGATGCGCGAGAGGTACTTCACACTCTTATAGCCGAGCTGGCGAGGGAGGCGCATACGAACGGGCGCACCGTGAGGCGTGGCAAGCTCCCGGCCGTTCATCCCATAGGCAAGCAAAGTTTGCGGATGCCATGCGTCGGCCATATCGATGCTGTCCCACCAGCCCTCCTCCAAGGAAAAGTAGGCGACGTACTTTGCCTGCGGCAGGATTCCAGCTAAATTCAGAACATAGGAAAGAGGGACGCCCGTCCATTCGGCAATGAAGGACCAACCCTCCTCGCAAGCCTGATGAGTGATCTGTGTCCGGGAAGGATAACGCTTCAGGTCCGCGAGCGAGAAGGAAGCGGGGCGAGCAACCAGGCCGTCGACCGTGAGCCGCCAGTCCGCGAACCCCGCCGCCAGAAGGCGCCGGTAGGCTTCAGTTTCGGGAGGCTTGCCGTTTACCGGTGCAATTTTTGAGATCTCGCTCCGGCTGAATTCGCGTGCCAGCGAGTGGCGTGACGTCAACAGTCGCTGGGCGGCGTAGGTCAGAGTTTCGCCAACGCCGTAGATGCCGCCATGATCGGGCGGGATCAGGCCGTATCGATCGGCAAGCCGTACAGCGACTGCCAGGCCGGATGCTCCTGCCGCGGTGGCCAATCCAGTCGTGATGAGTTTGCGGCGGGAGAGTAACTTGCTCATAGGTGCTCCTTGCCTGCTGCACTGTGGCCCATAATCATGGCACGCATGCGGTTTTTGAAACCGGCGAGACAAACCATGCCGACGTGAACAAGAAGAAAAAGAACAAGAGAACCAGCAACGAAGAAATGGATGGTGCGCGCGGTTTGCTGGCCGCCAAGGATAGTCACGAGCGCGGGGAAAACCGACACGATGGCGGGAGACATCGCCAGGCCCGTCCAGATCATCAGGGGAAACAGAACGAAAACAACCAATGAGTAAGTGAGCCGCTGAAGGACATTGTAGGTCAGCGACTCCTCTTCGCGAGGGCGCTGCAAGCGCAGATGGCGCAAAACGACCCGCGAAATCGAGTCCCGCGCGAGGTCGGTCTTCGCTGGCAGGAAACTCCTGCGGAAGTGCTGCGTAAGGAGGCCGGAAATTACATAAAACAAGCCGGTCAGTACGCACACCCAGGCGGACAAAAAGTGCAGGTAGCGTCCCCATCCCGATGGGCCGCCCAACATGAACGGCAGCGGCAAATCAAGGACCGAAGGAGTTTCCAGGCTGCCCGTTTCGCCCCAATAAAGACGGGGATGAGCCAGAAGGATGGCGACGCCGCTTACGACCAGGCCAACGAAACTAACGGTATTGATCCAGTGGGTGATGCGGACGACCGCGGAGTGCCGCGGGGAATCCAAACTATGCGAGCTTCGGATCGCGAGCCCTGGGACGTAGGCGGACTCTGCCATAACCAGTGCGGTGATCGTATCACACAAAGATGGCGCTTTCGCGTACTGTGCTACGATGCGAAAATGTCCGTACCGGAAAACGTACCCCAACTCACGCCCGAACAAATCATGCAGCTCGGCCTCGGTTTTTGGGGATCTAAGGTGCTCCTCAGCGCCATTGAACTGAATTTGTTTTCCTTGTTAGCGAAAGGTCCACTCGATGCCGACACCCTCACCGCGCGTCTAGGCGTGCACCAGAGAGGTGCGCGCGATTTCTTCGACGCCCTCGTATCGTTAGACATGCTCGAGCGGCACAACGGTAAGTACTCCAACACGCCTGAAACCGGCCTGTTTCTGGATCGCGCCAAGCCCAGCTATATCGGCGGCATTCTCGAAATGGCGAACGCGCGCCTCTATGGTTTCTGGGGCTCGCTCACCGAAGCGCTCCAAACCGGCCGCCCCCAGAACGAAACCAAAACTGGCGCGACCAATCCGTTTGAGGAGCTATACCGGGACCAGCAGCGCCTTCGCGGTTTCCTATCCGCCATGACCGGCATCAGTTTGCCCGCGGCGCGAGCTGTGGCGCAGAAGTTTCCCTGGGCGAATTACAAGACCTTTTGCGACGTAGGAACGGCGCAGGGCGGCTTGCCGGTTCAGATCGCGCTCGCCCATGAGCATCTGGCGGGAATCGGCTACGACCTGCCGGCGGTCAAACCCGTTTTCGAGGAATATGTCGCATCTTTCGGCTTGAACAAGCGGTTGCGCTTCCAAGAAGGAAGCTTCTTTACCGATGGACTTCCTTCAACCGACGTTCTGGTGATGGGTCACATTTTGCACGACTGGAACATGGAAGAAAAACGCATGTTGTTGTCGAAAGCGCATTCGGCACTGCCGAAGGGCGGCGCATTGATCGTTCACGAAGCGCTCATTGATGACGACCGCCGCCAGAATGCATTCGGCCTCCTGATGAGTCTGAACATGCTGATCGAAACGCCTGGCGGCTTTGACTACACCGGCGCCGACTGCTGCCGCTGGATGAAAGATGCTGGGTTTAGCGAAACCCGTGTCCAGCACCTCGCCGGACCCGATGCCATGGTGGTTGGTATTAAATAGTCCCTCGCGGGCGGCAATTATTAAATAACTAAAGCGTTGCCATCGCAAATTTTGCCATTTTCTGTTCCGAAAACCACATTCCGCGGATGACTGGCGCCTGCGCCGTATGCCAGTATTCATTGTGGAGGCGTCCCCCGCGCATGCCGGCTACGTTGCTCGTTGTCGACGATGAACCATCAGACTTGGAGTTTTTGCGGACCCACCTGACGCGGAACGGTTATGAAGTTCTCAGCGCCGCGAACGGTTACGAGGCGTTGCGCGTCTACCGCGAACACGGCGAACCCATCGCGCTCTTGATCACTGACGTGGCGATGGCTCCCGTCGGCGGGATCGAGCTCGCGGAGCAGCTCCAGGAAATCCAGCCAAATCTGAAAGTGGTTTTTGCTTCCGGCTACGCGGGAGCCGAGGTACTCCGCCAGGCCGATTTTCTCGGCACCCCGGCCGCTTTTCTGAGCAAACCCCTGACCGCCGAATCGCTGCTCAACAAAGTGCGCCAGATACTGGGAGGCACGGCCGGTTTCGCCGATTCGTCCGCAGCCGCCAGTTCGGGCTCGGGCCAGCCCCTGCAATAAAATTCAATTTCCGGAACCATCACCATATGGGGCCGGGAGTGTGGGTGCTGCGCCAGCATCAAGCCGCGAATTCTGAGCCATACTGAATACAGCGATGCGGTCGATCATTGAGGGCAGCGGCATCCGAGTGGAGTCGATAGACCGGCGACCGGCTTCGGACTGCGCTCTTTCTGAGCCCCGAACGGCGTCTTGTGTGGCTCGACAAGCCAGAATAAGGAACTACTTACTTCAATTGCAGCTCTACCCTCTTCTAAAATGCTTACTCAACGCCAGCCTCTGATGCTGGTAACTCGACCCAATCCCCTGCCCGTACACCTTCGACGGCGCGCTTAGCAGCCGCTCGAAGACCAGGCGCCCTACCACCTGTCCGTCCTCCAGAAGAAATGGGACTTCGTGTGAGCGCACTTCGAGCACCGCATGCGTGCCCTTGATATCGTCCGCTCCATAGCCGAAACCGGGATCGAAGAATCCCGCGTAGTGAATGCGGAATTCACCCACTGACGGATCGTACGGCACCATTTCGGCCGCGAAATTGTGCGGGATGCGCACGCGTTCCTTCGAAGCCAGAATGTAGAAATCGCGCGGGTCGAGCACCAGGCTGCGGGATTTTGTGCGATGGATCGGCTCCCAGTATTCGAGCGGATCGTAATGGTTGATCT
>Ga0070696_100002882_pt1 | contig 11438 bp, 9 predicted proteins | sample KBSK1253metaG_FD_65474 | JGI IMG/M metagenome (GOLD analysis project Ga0070696, IMG submission 65474) | Corn, switchgrass and miscanthus rhizosphere microbial communities from Kellogg Biological Station, Michigan, USA - KBS K1-25-3 metaG | ecosystem: Host-associated > Plants > Roots >... | reverse complement strand
CCGCAGCCAAATTGATGGCGGTTGTAGTTTTCCCCACGCCACCTTTTTGATTTGCGATCGCAATAATCATTCGTTACACATTAAGAACTTCAACCTGCCTGTTTGTCGGGGCACTGATGTAGTTTAGAGTTCAAACTTTAGTTTGTGTCCTCGATTGCCTATGAAACCCGCAGCCTAAAGGCTGAACTCTGAACTGCTTCCCTGCCCTACATGGGAAGATCGCCGGCTTCGCCTATCACATCGGGCCACTCTTCCTCGCCAAGGGCCGACTCTTCCCCGCCCTCTTCTCCGGTTGGTACGGTGTTCTTCGACGCCTTGATAACTTCCTCGTCGACATAAATGGGACAATCCGCACGTAGCGCAAGCGCAATTGCGTCTGAGGGCCGCGAATCAAGCACCATACGGTTACCATCGCTCATCTGCATTTCAATGACGGCGAAAAACGTGTTGTCGCGCAAACTGGTTACTACTACTCTTTCAACCTGGATGCCAAGTTCGATGATCAAGTTTCGGAGTAAGTCGTGGGTCATCGGCCTGGGCGGTGCGATCTTTTCTATCTCAAGAGCTATGGCGTTTGCCTCATACGCTCCCACCCAAATCGGTAGCATCGTATCGCTTTCGACGTCCTTCAAAATAATGATCGGTGTACCGCTATTGGGGTCCATCATCAGCGCTCTGATTTTTACTTCAATCTCCATAATCAATACCTCTGCCCCCAGCTCCTTGCAATTTCCCTGAATCAATTGGCCAGTGCGCCATAAAGACTATAGGGCTTGGCCTCGGAAATCATTACGTCCACGATCTCTCCGGGTTGGGTTTGCCTGGCCCTGAAGTTGACGACCTTATGGCAAGTCGAATGACCTGTCATGTCTTCACTTGATCTCGCGCTCTCCTTTTCGGCCAGTACACTTATCTTTCTGCCGACGTAGTCACCATACACGCCATGCTGCAATGACTCCTGCAGCTGCTCGAGCGCCAGAAAGCGCGCCGTCTTCTCGGCTTCCGGTACTACATCGTCCAAAAAAGCGGCGGGAGTTCCCGCTCGTTTGGAATACTTAAAGATGAACAAGCCGTCGTATTGGCAGTTGCGAACCAGTCTCAACGTGTTCTCAAAATCAGCATCTGATTCACCGGGAAAGCCAACAATGATGTCGCTCGTCAACGAGAGACGTCGCTGCGATTGCTTAATAGCGTCGACGCGTCGTAGATAGTCATCAGCCGTATGGCCGCGACGCATTGCTTTCAAAATCCGATCACTGCCCGACTGCACCGGCAGGTGAATCCAGTCGCAAAGATTCGGATACTCTTCGAGCGCGCACACTATATCAGGATGGAAGTCTCTAGGAAACGACGTTGTGAATTTGATTCGCTCCATGCCGGTCGCGGCAACCGCTCTTAGCAAACGAGAGAAGGGCGTTGCTCCCGAGAAGCGCTCCAAACCTTCCTGAGATTTCGGTCTATAGCTATTGACGTTCTGGCCGATCAGGTGAACTTCCTTATAACCGAGATTTCGTAGCCGGTTGACCTCGGTCACTATCTCAAGAGCGCCGCGGCTTTTTTCCCGACCGCGCGAGTAAGGAACAATGCAGAACGAGCAAAACTTATTGCAGCCTTCAATGATTGGAACAAACGCCACATAGGGAGACCGCCTCTCGGCCGGCGACACGTCCCAAACCTCGTCTTCCTGACGCTCATCCAAATCGATTACCGACGCTTCCCCGCCCCGCGCCCGTTCAATCATCGAAGGTATCCGGTCAGTGGCCTGCGTGCCGATGATTAGGTCAACTGACGGCGCAGCCTCGAAAATTGCGGCGCCTTCCAACTGCGCTACGCAGCCCATCACGCCAATCAAAGGCTTCTGTTGGCCGGCGCGTTTTGCCTGGTTGCGAATCTCGCCGATTCGTCTAAAGACCTTTCGTTCGGCGCGCTCGCGAACAGAGCATGTATTCAACAAAACTACATCAGCGCCCGCTGCAACCGTAGTCAGGTCGTAACCTGCCTTGCGCAAACCAGTGGCAGCACGCTCGGTGTCTGCTACGTTCATCTGGCAGCCAAACGTCTCAATGTAAACTTTGGATTTCATTCGTAAAAAGCCGTGCGCGTACTTAAGTGCGAATGTAGTCTAACAGAAACTAAAAGCCAAGCGCGATACAGATAACCTTGCATCTTCTTCTATTGAACCCTCCTGAATCGTCCCCTTGACCACTACTTATCCGACGCGTAGGATGACGCTCGAAGTTTCAAAAATTCAAAGAATACTGAGAGGTCCCTCATGTCCTTCAACAAGGTGATTCTCGTCGGCAATCTTGGCCGCGATCCGGAACTGCGCTATACGCCGCAAGGCACACCTGTTTGCAGCTTTAGTATGGCGACCAATGAACGCCGCAAAGATAAGACAGGTGAGATGCAGGATCAGACGACGTGGTTTCGCGTAACCCTCTGGGGACGCCAGGCGGAGACAGCCTCGCAATATCTAACGAAGGGCCGGCCAGTTTACATTGAAGGCAGGTTGCGTGTGGAAGAGTGGACGGATCGCGACGGAAAGCCACGGCATACGTTGGAGGTTCACGCAACGGACATGCAGTTCATCGGCGGCGGTAGAGGAGAAGGCGAGGCGCCAATGGAAAGAGCTGCAGCGGCGACCGGCGGACCATCGGAGGCGCAGCAGCCGGATCTTGCTGACGACGATATTCCGTTTTAGTCTTTGGCCTGTTGCGTGCTCGAAGGGGCCCCAGATATTCCTTCTAGACACGTTCCCCAAGTGTTCGAATGATGGGCTACGCTTGAAAAATGATCTGCGGCTAGCGCGGACTAGCAAACGGAGCGAGGGCTTTTGGCTCTGCCTATTTCTCTGCTCACGGTCTGTCTCTTGGCCCCCAGTTCTCCGGTAAGCATACACCCCATCCGGCTTACTTATTTGCTGCAAACATAGACGTACCTTCTGCTGGCGTCAGCGCGCCCATGAATGTCAGAAGTCACTAACCATCGGGCGGCTTGAAGCTCGTTCCCGACTACACTTTCAAAACCGCTTCCCTGCCAAAGATCGTAGTGGTCCCGGTCCAGAAAGGATCGACAGCGCTACACGAGTGGTTACGGACAGTCACACAAACAACGGATGTAACGATGTCTGTGTGCACAGGCGCTTTCCAACTCGCAAAAGGCTGGCTTGCTCTCGGGTCACTCAGCCACAACGCATCACGACTTCATCGATCGTCTGATCAAGCAGTATCGGACATTGACGTTAAGCGCGGGCTAAGATTTGTGGATGGGACTAAGATCGCAACTGCCGGCGGTCTGTCATCGGGTATTGACCTGGCGTTGCGTGTTGTTGACCGTTACTTCGGTCGCGAAGTGGCGCAAAAAACAGCCGTCTATATGGAATATCAAAGTCAGGGTTGGATTGCGTGAGCCAGCTGGAGACCTCTTCGACCCGTTAACGTCGGCTTGAGTTTGCCCCGCCTTTCAAGCCGGGTTGGCGAATAACTGCTTTCGCATCGCGCTAGCGGCGCGATGCGGCGAACTCTGTACTTTTCAGCAAATCTGTTGACTTTTAGCGTTGAGGGGACTATTGTCACCGCACTCGCGCTCGGCAAACGGATGAATTCTCACGGGCCCTTGTTTCCTCGCAAGCTCGCCAGTTCCAACCTATTTTGAAGTCGCGAGAAGGTTCTCTGCTTTTAGTGGGATGTGGAACCCAAGCCCATTCTGCGATGAGGGAATGCCACTTCCTAAAGCTCAATAAAACTGCCTGCAACATACGGAGGTACCCTATATGATCGGCAACATGAGACGTTTTGCATGGAGTACGGGGCTTGTAATCCTGCTTGTTTCAGCGTTCCAAACTCGTATCGAGGCCCAAATATGCCCGGAAGGATCTTTCTCAGCTAAATACTATAAGAACCAGACTTTGACAGGTACTCCTGCCTTCACCAGATGCGAGAAGCGCATTGACTTCGATTGGGGCTCCCAGGGACCAAAGGGAACGGTGGCGACGCGCGGCGGCAGCCGAGCGAGTTCTGGTGATGCTGGTGGCATCGAAGATCAAGAAGGTAAGGTAGACGGCCCTACCACTGCAGTGTCCATCGGCGTCGACCATTTCTCAGCCAAATGGCGGGGCAACTTCCAGTTCCCAGCAGGTGATTACACCTTCATAGCCAAAGCCGACGACGGGATCAGGGTATGGGTCGACGGTCAAAAAATCATCGATGCCTGGCGCGATCAGGGACCAACCGAATATCGAGCAAATCGGAACCTTACGGCCGGACCACACACAATCGAAGTCTTTTATTACGAGAACGACAATGGCGCCACGGTCCGTCTTCGTTGGCAGAGACAATGAGGTTTTTGCTAAGGAGTCGGGATGCGCTGACAACTCGAACATACCTGCTACGAAATACGGAGGATTCCTCATGACCAAAGATGCGAGATGTTTTGCCTGGAGATTGGGAGCGGTGATCCTGCTTCTGTCAGCTTCCTACACTAGTATTGAGGCGCAGGATCTGCCTTTCAAAAAATGCCCCGACGGATCCTTTTCGGTTAAATACTATAAGAACCAGGATCTGAGAGGTCGGCCCGACCTCCTTAGATGCGAAAAGGCCATCGACTTCGATTGGGGATCTCAGGGGCCAAAGGGAGAAGTGCCCGTAGTAAATGTGGGCCGAGATCAGACGCGTGAGGATTCTGCAGATCTTGCTAACGCTGATGAGGTCGAAGATACAGGGGGCAAGGAGGACGGACCTTCGACGGCTGTATCCCTGGGGGACGATCATTTCTCAGCTAAGTGGCGTGGCCACATTCATTTTCCAGCGGGTGACTACACCTTCGTGGCCACTGCGGACGATGGAATTACTGTATGGATCGACGGCGAAAACGTTATTAACGCCTGGCGCGTTCAGGGGCCAACCGAATATAGAGCAAACCGCAACTTAGCCGCCGGGAGGCACACGATAGAAGTCTTTTATTTCGAGAACGACGGAGGCGCTATGGTCCGTCTTCGTTGGGAGAGACAATGAGGTTTTATTTTGCGGTCGGGATGCGCTAGCCGAACTCCAAAGCTGATTGTTCTCCCGACATTCAGCGCCGAAAAATGAGCAGTCCCGTTAACGAGTACGACGTTTTCATAAGCTATAGCCGTCGAGACGCGGCAGCCGCTGAGTTGCTGGCGACCCGCTTGATTCATGAGATGGGTCTCCGTGTCTGGATGGATCGATCTCGACTCAAACCAGGGTTTTCCTGGCGCGATGAAATCGAGGCAGCGATGAACGCGTCGACCAGTGCTCTCATCGTGTGGGGCTCCCAGGGTTTGGGTCCGGTCCAACGTCAGGAGCGCGATCTAAGCTATTCCATCCGAGATACCCACCACGACTTTCAAGTTATTTACTGCCTCTTGCCAAACAGTCCACCGCCCCAGGGTACCTGGGCTAACATCGATACGTGGATTCGGTTTGAAAAGAGTTTGGACGAATCGAGTTCTTTTGCCCAACTCGTGGCTGCGATAAAAAAAGAGGCGCCGCCCCTCCTCTTAATTGCCGAGTTACCAGACGAGCCCGCACCTTATCGCGGACTGGCCGCTTTCGCCATCGAAGACGCACGCTTCTTTTTCGGAAGAACCGCTTACGCGCAGGAGATGCTTGAGCGTCTGAACCATCATCCATTCGTCGCTTTGCTGGGAGCGTCAGGAAGCGGAAAGACTTCATTGGTACAAGCCGGCTTGATTCCGAGACTAAAAGATCTGGCCGGGATCCAATGGCAATGGTTACGAGTGAATCCCGGCCCACACCCTTTCCGTTCGCTGGCTCGGGCATTAACTCGGCTGCGGCCCGAAGGTGATCAATTGGCCTTGACGGATTCCCTTCTGCAAAGACTTCTAAGCAATCAGGATCAACTCGCAGAGATTATTCAATCTTTCCTTCCCGAGCGAAGCAAGCTCATGTTGGTTGTCGATCGCCTTGAGGAAGTTTTTACCTTATGCGAGGCCGAGGATGAGAGGCAGGCTTTTCTTGACGCGCTGGTTGCAGCGACTCGACTGGCACCGCAATCCGTGAACGTAGTGGCTACGATGCGGGCAGATTTTTATTCGCACGTTGGGCGTTACCCACATTTGGCTGACGAAGTTGTAAGTCACCAGATTTACCTGATGCCGATGGCTGAGCAGCAAGTACCTGAGATCATTGAAGCGCCGGCAACGCAGGTCGGAGCAATCTTTGAAAAGGGGTTGGCGAAGCAAGTTGAGTCTGATGCTCGAGCGGCAGGAGAGGTAGTTTTGCCGCTATTGCAACACACGCTGGATCTTCTCTGGCGGAAGCGACGCGCTCGCTGGCTCACCTGGGACGCCTACGAAGAAGTTGGCGGAGTTGCAGGGGCTTTGCGCTACCACGCTGAACGAGTAATCGAAGGACTGAATCCAGCAGAACAAAAGATTGCTCGACGATTATTCATGCGCCTCATTTGGCTGGACGAGCAAACGGGGACGATGGCTGGGCGGCGTGTGGAGAAAGCCGTACTAATTAAAGACCCGGCCGCGAGGGCGGACGAGAACGTCCTGCAGAGACTGGCTGACGAGCGGCTGATTGTGTTGCGTGGACAAGGAGAACTAGCCACAGCAGAGTTGGCGCACGATACTTTGCCGCTCCATTGGGAACGGCTGCAAGGTTGGATGCAGGAAGATCGAGCTTTCCTGCTCTGGAGGCAGCGGCTGCGGTCAAGCCTTAACGAGTGGACCCTTACCAGTCAGGATGAAGGCGCGTTGTTGCGTGTGGGACTTCTCGAGGCAGAACGCTGGCTCAGCTCGCAACCCGATGATCTCAATCCGAATGAACAGGAATTCATCAAGGAGAGTCTGGCATTACGTGAACGCGAACGCTCGGCCCGCGACTCCCTTCGGCGACGCATCATGATCGGCCTCGCGACGGGTTTTGTAATAGCTGTTCTATTGTCAGTGGTCGCCCTAATCCAAAGAGGTCGCGCCAGGGCCGCAAGCGATTCCGCACTGTCCAGTAAGCTCGCCGCGCAAGCAACCCTATACTCAGGCGACAGGCTTGATCTGGCATTACTGCTTAGCCTGGAAGCTCAACGCGCAGGCGAAACAAAAGAGGCGCGAAGCATTTTTCTTGGCGGCTTGATTGATGCTCCTCATCTGCAATCCTTCCTTCACGGCCATACCCAATGGGTATCGAGTGTTGCCTTCAGCCCTGACGGCAAAACCCTGGCCTCCGGCAGTGACGATAAATCGATCATCTTATGGGACGTAGAAACGCGAAAAGCAATCGAACCCAACTTGGTGGGCCATTCAGATCAGGTATTAAGCATAGCGTTCAGCCCCGACGGGATGACCCTGGCCTCCGGCAGCCGCGATGGCACTGTGATCCTTTGGGACATTGGTCAACACAAACAAATCGGAGGCGCCCTGAGCAGTCATGCTAAGGACGTGCCCGGCCCTGTACTCAGTGTTGCCTTCAGTCCTGACGGCAAGACATTGGCAACCGGCGGAGACGACAAGACTATCGTTGTCTGGGATGTAGCCGCTCACCAGCCACTCCCACCCGGCTTTCCTGCGCAGGAGAACCCCGTTCAAAACATAGGCTTCAGCCGCGACGGCAAAACTCTGGCCTCGGCAAGCGGAGAAATGATTACTATCTGGGACGTCGCCAGCCAATCACCTAAACAAACACTTGTAACTAGTTCAAGGGTAGAGAGCGTAGCTTTTAGCCCGGATGGGAAAACGCTGGCTGCCGGCAGCGACGATAAATTAGTAACGCTTTGGAGCCTTGTGACAGGAAAATTAGCAGGGTCCCTGGTTGGCCATTCAGACAAAGTCTTCACCGTGAGTTTCAGCTCCGATGGAGGAACTTTGGCTTCAGGCAGTTTGGACAACAGCATTATTCTTTGGGACGTGACGTCCCAGCGGCCGCTTGATTCGCCGCTCAAAGCACATGCCGATGCCGTAACCAGCGTAGCCTTCAGCCCGGACGGCCGGACACTCGTTTCAGGCAGTCGTGATAACAAAGTCATACTTTGGGATGTCGCGGCACACCACCATCTCTTCAACGAAAGTAAGGGTCCCACCGTGTCTGCTTTTGTAGTCTCCTTCAGCAAAGATGGAAGCAGACTTGCCTCTGGGAGTAGTGACGCATCGGTCATCCTCTGGGACGTTGAAAAACGCAGGAAGGTTTACACGCTTAATCATCATACCCAAACCGTAACGTGCCTGGCTTTCAGTCCGGACGGAAAGGTGCTGGCCTCGGGCAGTAGGGACGGGACGATTATTCTATGGAACACGGACACAAATAATGCGCAACCTACGATCATTTCCGATGAAAGGCAGGTGCACAGCCTCGCGTTTAGCCCGGATGGCAAGACGTTGGCTTACGGAGTAGACGATGGCACCATCATTTTGTTGGACCCGGTATCACGCCAGCAACTAGATACTCTGAACGGCGGTCACTCCCTCTGGGCTTTAGCGTTTAGCCCGGATGGCAAGATGCTCGCATCCGGCAGTCAGGATGGCACGATCACCTTGTGGGACATGGCGACACGAAAGCAAATTGGGTCACCGATGCATGGACACAACGGTACCGTAGTCGGAGTGGCGTTCAGTCCCGATGGTTTGATGCTGGCTTCCACCAGCTCAGATAGGTCAATTAAAGTTTGGGATGTTAAGAGGCAGGTAGAACTAGGTATTCCATTGCGGGGTCACTCCGACGTAGTCCTGGCGATTGCATTCAGTCCGGACGGGAAAACGCTCGCGTCAGGTAGCAAGGACAAGACGATCATCCTCTGGGATGTAACATCTCGCCGTCCGATTGGTCATCCGTTGATTGGACACTTAGGCGAAGTGACAACTCTCTCCTTCGGTGCCGATGGCAAGACACTGGCGTCGGGGAGTTCTATCAATGAGATGATTCTCTGGGACTTTAACCTGGACTTCAATGCCAATCGAGCCTGCGGAATCGCTAATCGTAATCTTACTCTCGCCGAATGGAATCAATTCATCGGGACAGACCGAACTTACCAATGCACTTGCGCTAAATTGGCGGCAGGTGAGGGCGCTCCTCAATGTGAGTCACGTTAACGGACCAGGATCAGTCATCAAGCAGTACCCCAGCGGCCAAAATCTCGCAGTTTGTTATAGCGTCTGGCGAGTCTTTCATCCTGACTACAACTAACCGCTTCCGCCAGGCGCTCGGTCAAAGCCACGTCGAGATAATGCGCGGCCTGATCGTAATCGGTGTGAGCGCCGCCCGGTGGTTCTTTGATGATTTGATCCACGATCTTTTCTGCGAATAGATCCTGAGCGGTCAGTCGCAAGCCGGTCGCAGCCTGGTCGGCAAGCTTCGCATCCTTCCATAGAATTGCCGCACACCCTTCAGGAGAGATCACCGAGTAAATCGAATTCTCCAACATCATCACCTGATCACCAACGCCAATGGCCAGGGCGCCACCAGAACCGCCTTCACCGATTACCGTGACGATTACCGGGACTTTCAACTTGGCCATTTCGCGCAAGTTGTAAGCAATTGCTTCCGCTTGACCGCGCTCCTCGGCGTCGATGCCCGGATAAGCCCCGGGCGTATCAATCAACGAAAAGATTGGCCGCCCAAATTTCTCGGCCAGCTTCATCACTCTGAGGGCCTTGCGATAACCTTCAGGCTTGGGCATGCCAAAGTTTCGATACTTGCGCTGCCTGGTATCGCGACCTTTTTGATGGCCGACAACGACAATCGGCAACCCGTGGAAACGCGCCGAGCCGCAAACGATTGCCGGATCGTCGGCGAACCTGCGATCGCCGTGCATCTCGACGAACTCATCAAATAATCGTTCGATGAAGTCCAGCGTGTGGGGACGATCGGCATGACGCGCCAGTTGTACTCGTTCGATAGCCGTTCGCGAGTTCGGCTGCGGTCCAGGTTCAACCGGAGTAGAGTCTTCGGCCGCCTCTGCCTTCTTTTCTTTCTTCGCCATGTTTTCCTAACTTAGTATTATCAGACTCAGGTTGAAACAGCCATTTTCTCAATCTTAAGCACACATCCCATTTTACGCACGGCCGTCTCAAACTTTTCGCTGCGCTCAACGCGCAAGTTCGAACTGACCTTCACCCGAACCACCAGGTCCCTGTCGATGGCAGTCTCCAACATTACGTCGCAGTTCCCGGCGTTTGTACTGATCAAGTGAAGAATACTGTCAAATAGTTCCGCAGGGTCACTCGGAGCCGGCGGGACTCGCAACACGACCAGCTCCTTCGCTTTTACAAGATCGTCCAAACTCTGCACCTGATCGACAATTATCGATGGCGGATTGTCTTCGCTCAGTTCAAGTCTACCGCTTATCAACACCGGCAACTCATTTTTGACGAGCGCCGAATACTTGCGATAGGTTTCGGGCCAAAGCACGCACTTCGTTCCTCCAGCTTCATCCTCAAGACGCAGCAGCGCAAACCTGTCACCCTTCTTGGTTGTCTTCGGCTGAAGGTCGCTGATGATGCCGCCAGTTTGCACGCGAACTCCACTGGACAGATTAGGGAGTTCGACAGACTTTACGGCTTTGGCTGCTTGCAGAAGATCGAGATAGCTTCCGAGCGGGTGGGCCGTGACGTAAAAGCCGAGAGCGGCTTTCTCTGCCAGCAGAAGTTGTGAGCGCGTCCAGGGCTCGCCGATGGTCATTGGTTGCTCGACGAAATTTGCGTCTTCAAGTTCGGAACCAAAGAGCCCGGTTTGGCCTTGCATCCGCTCGCGCTTAGCGCGCTGAGCTCTGGCCAGCGCCCCATCAATGGAACTGAACAGAGCGCCGCGCCACTCGTGCAGTTCGCGTGTGTCTGACTGGAGCGAGTCAAACGCCCCTGCCCCAACCAACCCTTCCAATACGCGTTTGTTCAAGCCGTTATGCGCCATCCGTTCGGTGAACTCAAAGAATGACTTGAAGGGGCCCGCCTTGCGAGCTTCGATAACGGAGTTGACTGTCGATAAGCCGAGACCCTTGATGGCGGCGAGTCCATACCTGATGGCGCCCGTAGTCGGAGTAAAGCCGGAATAGCTTTCGTTCACATCGGGCGGCAGAAGCCTTATCCCCTGAGTTCGAAGTTCTTTCGAATACTTGAACACCTTGGCTGCATCCTGAGCTTCACTCGACAGGACTGCTGCGTAAAAATGCTCCGGGTAATGGGCTTTGAGATATGCAGTCTGAAATGCCAGATAGGCGTAAGCCACCGCGTGGCTGCGGGGAAAGCCATAATCGGAAAACTTGTCCGTCAGAGAGAAAATCTTTTCGGCCTTTTCTTTCTTGATGCCTCTCTCCACCGCGCCGTTCACAAACTTCTGCTCATGTAAGGCCATTTCCTCGCGCTTCTTCTTACCCATCGCCCGGCGCATCAGGTCCGCTTCGCTGAGCGTGTAGCCCGCCAGCTTCTGCGCCAGCTGCATAATCTGCTCCTGATAGACAAGCAC
>Ga0070696_100002881_pt1 | contig 11440 bp, 7 predicted proteins | sample KBSK1253metaG_FD_65474 | JGI IMG/M metagenome (GOLD analysis project Ga0070696, IMG submission 65474) | Corn, switchgrass and miscanthus rhizosphere microbial communities from Kellogg Biological Station, Michigan, USA - KBS K1-25-3 metaG | ecosystem: Host-associated > Plants > Roots >... | reverse complement strand
GGGCGCACAGTCGGTGGTGAGGACCCGGCTGCTCGTGGCTCGACTGGATGCACGCTCAACCTCGATGAATCAAAGCGAAGCATCTTGTCAAAACTAAGCTCGATCTCGACGATCTCTTTGCAGGCTCCACGCTGCTGGCAGGATTATAGCACAAGGTGCAAGCTATCGATTTTGAGGGCACTAACTCGCTCGATTAGCTCGTGAGTACCACGCGTGGATTGACAATCCCGGTCATAGGATCGAAGTACCCAACCGCTACAAGCGCGCCGTTGCTGTCGCAGAGTCGCAAAGTTTGGGTCCCGGCTCTCATCGCCTTGAGTTGCGCTTCCGATAGTGTCACGGCGCGGCCGTGAGCCACTCTTGTGTTGCCTTCCTCATCAAGGACAACCTTCGACAAGTGCGAGAGCATATCGGATGGAGTTATCAGCGCATCATTCAAGCCCTCGATACTCAGGTTCTCTGCTTCATCCAACGTCACCGCATTCGCGAGAGTAAAGTGCCCGACCTCGGTGCGTCGAAGCTTCGTCAGGTGAGCGCCAACGCCGAGTTTCTCTCCGATATCATGAGCAACAGTCCTGACGTAGGTCCCCGATGAGCATTGCAAGCGCACCTGGAAGTCGCGCGTGCCGTCTTCGTTGTCCGTCAACATCGGTCCTTCGCCTGCGAGCAGTCCAATCGAATACAAAGTGATGTTGACGGCTTCTCGTTCGACCGAACGTCCCTCGCGAGCCGCGCGATAGAGTCGCTCGCCGCCTACTTTCTTAGCTGAGAACATCGGCGGCGTTTGCAATTGCGCGCCAGTGAATTCGTTGAGCACGCGATGCAAATCATCGACGCTCAATTCGCTTGATGAGCGAAGCGGTGTGATCTGTTTGCCTGTGCAGTCCTGCGTATCCGTCGCGTAGCCAAGCCTGACCGTTGCTTCGTATTCCTTGTTGAGGCCTACGAGGAATTGAACGAGCCTCGTCGCGGGACCTATGCAACAAACCAGCACGCCGGTCGCAAACGGATCGAGCGTACCCGCGTGACCTACGCGTCGAATCCGCGTCGCGCGCCGTACTCGCGCAACGACGTCATGCGAAGTGATGCCTTCGGGCTTGTCGATAATCAGCGCGCCGAGCATAAGAGTTTCTTCTGGCGCAGCCATGATAACAAAGTCTCGACTTGCGCAAAGTCGTCCGCTCATCCGCGAATTCAGACTTTGCCGCGGGTTACGACTATGGTTATTCTTACGGCTGACATTTATCTAAAGACTGGCCGAAGGATCTAGTAGTCCGTCCAGATGTAAGGAGCATAATATCCGACAGCGTGAGATAGCCGGATGGCAGGATACAATATCGAAGTCACTGAGGATGCGAGAGCGGACCTGAAATACTATACAATTGCGGAACGAAAGATCGTGGTTTCGCAGATTAAAGTCCGACTGGAGGATCAACCATCAACGGAGACAAGGAATCGCAAGAAGCTCCGGGACAACCCGATAGCCACTTGGGAGTTACGGATTGGAAAGTTCAGGGTCTTCTACGAGGTTGACGAGCCGACGCGTCTTGTGACGATAACCGTTGTAGGGCACAAGGAACACAATATACTCTATGTCCGAGGGATCGAGGTGAGGATATGAGAACGATTGACTTAACAGATGAAAGGCCGGATTTGAATGAAATTATTGCCATAGCCAGTGATGAACCGGTTATTCTCTTGACCCCTGACGGCAGAGAGTTCTTTGTTTCAGAGGCCGACGATTTCGACAAGGAAGTCGACTCACTACGAGCGAGCGCGGCATTTCAGAGATTCTTAGATGAGCGATCACAAAGTAAGCGACGGATTCCTTTGGATGAGATCGAGATCGAAATCAATCGGGAGCTGGAAGCAGCGAAAGCGTGTGACGACGGCGGAACGAATCCGCCTGAATAGAGAGATCATGTTGGCGTCAGGAGCCTGAATGCGTGGAGCCAATTCACAAATGGCAAACCGTGGCGTTACACTACACAAAAGGAGGACGAGGTAGAATTGCATTGCGCATTAGAGGATTGACAGGCCAACGCTTAAAGATGGTTTGGCCGGGAAGATGCGGCATTTTTATTGAGACATATAAACCAAAAACGGAAGGCTGCCCGAAAGAAGCCCTCTAACACCGCTGGAAAGCCACTAAAACACTACCCGCTTGCCGGGAACACCAACCGACACCACAAGCATGCAGTTCTTGCCCGCCGCATGAGGTGAAAAGAACTTTGTCACGTCATCGTCAAAAAACGTCAAGCCCGTTGCTCCGCGCTTCAGCGCATAAGAAGCCAGATACATCTTGCCGCCAATAATGCCGGCTTCCATCTGCGCCGCGCGATACCCGCGATTGCCAAAGGCCGCGAGCAACAAATTCAAATCCGCCATGAAGAAAAACGTCACGCTCGCGTCTCCGCCGAGGTCTTGCCCCAACGTCAAATAAGCCGCCTCCTTGCTGAAGTCTCCCGGTTTGAGTAACTCAAGCGAGCGATTCTCACGTCGATAAAAGTAGGCGCCCGGCGGAAGTCCCTCGACTCGATTGACCATCATGTAGATATCGTTCAGCGGTTCTTTATCAGCTCGCGAGAAGTCAGCCGGGATGCCGCGCGTAGCTCGATCGATGATTCCCGACAGGTCCGCAAAGGGAAGATTCTTGTGCGCGAATCGCCGTGTCGATGCGCGGCGTTGAATCACATCCTCAATCGATTCACCCGGCACGTCTCGATCCGAAGGAGGCGCAAGCGGTAATTCTTCTCCGATGATCTCGCTGGACGTCGAGCGAAGAGAAGTCTCGCGCCACTCGCGAACTTCATCGCTGCCTGTTAGTGACGATGCGCGATGCACTTCGCGAATCGAAGGATAATCAACCGGCGAAGATGAGAGCGGGATCACTTCGAAGTCGATTTCGGACAGGTCTTCGATTGACGGACACTCCGCCAAGGTTTCGCGCGAGTTCCCAATCGGAAACAAGCTCAACGCGAGTTCCTGCTCGCCGTCGATTCCAATCAGCTTGTTTACATCCGATTCGACGAAGCCCATCACAACCGTTGCCGGCAACTCGTGCGCGGCGGCCAACGCAAGCGCGTTCGCGGCAATCATTCCGTTGTCCCAGAAGTGATATCGATAAGCCCGATCGCGATACTTCCACGTGCTGCGCCAGCTTATCGCCGTGAAGATCAATGTCACCGGCGCGGTGCTGACGTGTGGCTCCTCGCCGGTAACGCGTGACAACGCGCGACGCAGATCCCCGTCGCGCAGTTTTCGCAATGCAAAATCGCCGGGACTGAAATGATAGACTCCCGCGGACAGGCCTTCGATGTCACCGCACACGACATAAGTTTCGACCGGGTAGAGCGCACCCGCGCAGGCGGCAGCGCGAAAGTAAAGCTCACCACCCGCGTAGGTCTTGTGCTTCGTCACTCCCGCCGAGTAGTACAAGACACTCGAAAGCCGCGCGAGATCTATTTCTTTTTCGTCGTTCGTTTCATTTTCGGTTGCTGTGATCACCGAAAGCGCGGGAGCCAGAGTCTGCACTAGAGTTCTCGGCAACGGTATCGGTTCGATGTCGGGATAGATCTTGAACGGCGACGGTTGATTCGACCAATCGAGATAGTGCCGGTCAGCGCGAATGCTCTGATAGGAGTGTTTGGTGAGATTGTGATATCGCCACGTTGCTGCGGTGTCGCGATTGTAGGTCATTGTTGCTTGAGCTTTTCTTCGAGCCCTGAGAGCGAACCGTTCACTCGCTTGTACAGCGACTCGATCTGCGCGCGTCGCACCGAGGCCGTCGGCATGCCCGGATCATAACTCGCGATGTACAACTCGAGTGCGCGCCGGTCGTCACCCGCCTCTTGAGTCGCGACTGCGAGATGCCAGATCGCGACCTTACGATCGAGACTCGTCGGATAAACATCGACCGACTTGATCAGACTTTCCAGAGACGCGCGTGTGTTGCCCTTCTTGAATTGAGCCCAACCGAGCGCATCGTAGGCGCGGCCGAGAAACATAGCGCGCCGCCCGCCACGATCGAGCAGCGGCGCGTCGCGCATCGAGCCCGAAGGCTCCGTCACAGTCTCCGCCTGAGCGATCGCCCGCCGCGCAAGCAACTCAGCCGCATCAAGCGCGAGATTTGACTCGGTGAGTTTGCGCGCGGCCCAGACCATTCGAAAAGCCTGGCGTCCATCATCAAGCGTCGTGAATGTCGTCAGCGCTCGAAGCAGCTCATCCATACCCGGAAGCGAGCCGTCGCGCCCCGCTGACAACTCCGCGGTAAGCGCCGGAACCTCAGCCGCGCGGCGAGGGCGCGTCACCGTTCTTGCATCATCGTCACCCGAGTCGGCGGATTTCGATTGCCCAGGGCGCGGCCGCTTGCGAGCCGCGGCCTGCTGAGTCTTGCGCGCCGCGAGCGCAACCTTGGAATAGTGATCGATCTTCGCGATCGCTTCCGCGAGCCTGTACTGAAATGTCGTCGTCGGATCGTAACTCAAAAAGAGAGCAGCTTGTCTCTCACGTTCGAGCAGTAAATCGAGCCGGGGCGATCGCGCCTTGACCGCTCCGCCGAGCAACGCTTCGAATTCACCATCGCTGTTGAGCGTGAACGCCTTGCCCATTACCTCGGTTGCCTGATCGTAGCCGTCCACGGCCATCAACGCCTTCGCTAACTCGAAAGTCAGCGTCGCAAATCCCGCGTGAGCCTGCGCGCCGATCAACGTCGCAAGCGCGTCCCCAAACTTTCCTTCGGCCGCGTCCGTCTCCGCCTTTGCGATGAACGCCCACGCATAGCGCGGTTCGATGCGCGCCGCCTGTTCGATCAACGCTCGAGCGAGCGCAGGTTTCTTTCGCGACACGTAAAAAAAGGACAGTTGAGTAAGAAAACGATAATCGCCGGGCGCCAGCTCCTGGCCGCGCCGGAGTTCGGGTCCGGCCTCTTCATCGCGGCCCAACGCAAGCAGCGCGATTCCCAACCCGGCGTGCGCTTCGGCATCGTCGCGCTTCAGCTCGATCTGTTTGCGATAGTAAGATACCGCCCGCTCGTAATCGCCCATCGCCCGCGACAAGTTGCCGAGATTCACGTTGGCGAACTCGTCTTTTGAATCGAGTTCAAGCGCGCGATTGAATTCGGCGATCGCGTCGTCGATTCTCAGGCTGATCAAGTAAGCACTGCCCAGGCTGTTATGCGCGCGATGATCCTGAGGCGCTAGTCGGACCGCGCGCTCAAGCAAACGCACAGCCTCGACCGGCGCTTCGATCTGAACGTAAAAGAAACCAATCTCGACCAAACGATTCGGATCGTTTTCGAATCGCGATTCGAATGAGCGCATCAGGTCCGCGGCTTCGACGCGATACCCAAACGCGTTCATCGCCATAGGCAACGGAAAGACGTACTGAGCGAAAACCTTATCGGTAACCGGATCGGCCGCCGTGCGGAACACGGATTTGAAAGCTCGCATTGCCTGCTGCGGATTCGCTTCCCTCAGAGCCTGCTCACCCTTGAGCGCGTACTCACGCATCAACAGTTCGCGCGCCTCTCGTTCGAGATCGGTTCCCCGCGAGGACGCGACAAACTTTTCCAGAAGCGCGATCCGTTCGTCTTGCGTCCCGCTGTTTCGCGCACGATCGAGTACCTCGCGAGGCGTAAGCCCGGGCTGTGGTTCCGTAGCCGGCGCTGTCTTTGCAGGGTCAGCCTTCCTGGGCCGCTGTCGCTGCTGGGCTTCGTTATCCTGTGTGGCGGCGAAAAGAGTCAATGTAATAAATAAGACACCGGTGACTCTCGCATGAATGGCTGTTGTGGACTTTTGAGAATACATACGGAAATTGCAGCGACGCTTCTATTCGGCCTTGGCCGCGTGGACAGATGATATCAGCGCCTCGATAAGAACGCGGCCCGTCCGATTCGAAGGCGGTTCGATGCCGAGCAACGCCGCAAGCGTCGGCGCGATGTCGGACGGCGAGCATTCGCTGTTGTATCGGCCGGGCTTCACTCCTGCGCCTGCGATGATCACGGGCACGTGCGTGTCGTAGTTGTAAGGCGACCCGTGAGTCGTCGGCAAGCTGCCCTCGGCGATGAACCATAACGGTTTTGTGACCAGCCAGACGTCGCCGGAACGTGTGCGGCTGAAGCCGTTCATAATCCGCCGGGTAACCGGACTAGCCGGCAGGCGTCCGTCAACGATTTGGCCGCGAGTAAAATAGTTCACGAATCCCGCGACCGACATCGCAGCGTCGCCCGCTATGCGTTCGGCTTCCGCCGGATTGACTTTCTTTTCGGCGATCAGTTTTTGATCCAGGTACAACTGATCGTTGATGAGATTGAGGACCCATTTGCCTTCACCGAAACGGGCTCCCAGAGCCTTGTTCACGGCATCGGTCAAGTCGCGCACCGGGATTCGTCCCGCGTCAAATCCCTTTGACTGCATGTATTCCGGAACCGGCGCAACGCCGTGATCTCCGGTGACGGCGATGATCGTGTTGGCCAGCCCGACTTTGGTATCGATATAAGCGAGCAAGTCCGCGATCACGCGATCCAGCCGAATGTACGAGTCCTCGACTTCCTGGCTGTCCGGACCATAGAAGTGCCCGGTCAGATCGGGCGATGAAAAGCTAATAGAGAACAGATCAGGGTAGTCATCCGCGCCAAGCGATTCAGCCTGAAGCGCGGCCTTCCCGAATTCGGCGAGATACTCCGAAGCGAACGGCGTCAGTGTAAAGGCGCTGTAAAATTTCGGGCCCGGTTTCTCGTCGCCGCCAGTGACGACGTACGGGAAATGCGAGCCAAGGGCGGATTTTTGCAACGGAAGATTCTCAGCCTGCGCCCGTTTGTAAGCCGGCTCCGAAAGCGCGCGTTCCCATTTCGCTCCGAAATACTTGTCGGCGCGCGTTTCGGAATCGAACTTCTTGACCCAGGCGGGAAGCTGATTGGAGTAGTAATCGCTTGTTACAAATTCCCCGTTTGCTTCATCGAACCAGAACGCGCCGTTTGGCCGCTGGCCAGCCGGGAGAATCGCGGCGCGATCCTTAAGAGACACGCCGACGGTCTTTGATTGAAAGTTATTCGCGAGCCGCATCTGGTCGCCAATTGTCGTGCCGATGAGGTAACGGGGGCTCGACGCGCCAGGCTTTTCCGCCAGGCCGCGAGAAGTAACCAACCGGGCAGCATCGTCGCCGACCATTATCCGAACTCGGCCGGACTCTCGATCAAACCACGCATTGCCCACGATTCCATTCTGCGCCGGCACCGATCCGCTGAAAATCGCCGCGTGACCGCAAGCGGTGAATGTTGGTACATAATCGTAATTGGCGTTGGTAAAAAATGCTCCCTGATTGAGGAGGCGGCTGAACCCCCCGGTGCCAAAGAGATCGCCAAAGCGTTCGAGATAATCATAACGAAACTGATCCACGACGATTACTACTACCAGCTTCGGCTTCGCCGCGGCTGTTCTATTGGCGCCTCGCTGCTGTGTCACGCGCTGCGCATCACCGGGCAACGCCAACAGCGTCAAAGCCAGCAGCAAAGAGAACGCGGTCCGGGGCCATCGTTTGTTCGCGTTGGAGTTCATCGTATTCTCGATTTTCTTTGGATTCGTAAACAGACAGACACCGTAATTCAGCAATCGAGGCGGTGTCAACCTATGACCATTTTTGGATGTATCATCGCGAGGTTCTATTGATGAAGGCTGTGTGATATACATACTTCCCCCGGAAGGTGTCTCACGTTATGGCTGCACTCAAAGAAGCGCTTGAAGGTCACGAGCAGGACGAGGGGCCGAAGTCCGTTTCCAGGCCGGCGCTAATCATCGTCTCGATCTTGCTCCTCGCTGTCGTCGCCGCGGCATGTTTGATCAACAGATCTCGAGGCTCCCGAGTCGAGCGTGGGACGCGCGGACTGGTAGAAGCATTCAGCACGCGGCGCCTGATCGAACCTTGGCTGTCGGGAGGGTTCAAATGTGGTGCATACAACCCCGATCACCGTGAGCCGGTCCCGGCGCTCGAGCGAGAGCGCGAGCTTATTCTGGACGCTGTTTCGAATCGTGAGCCGGGATCAGACCTCGCATACGCGCGATTGTTATTGAGCGCGGGGAAAAAGGACCCGGACGCGATCAAACATCTCCGCCTGGCGCTGGCGCTTTCGCCGGATAGCCCCGAGGCTCACAACGATCTGGGTGTCTGTCTTTTCCAACAAGAAAAGATCGAGGACGCAATCGGCGAATTCGAAACCGCGCTCAAGCACAAACCGGATATGCCGGAGGCGTTGTTCAATCACGCGTTGTGCTATGAGCATCTACTCCTGCGTGACGCTGCGGCGGACGCATATGGGCGCTTCGAGGAAATTGAGCCGGACAGTGGTTGGCGGAATGAGGGGAGGCGGCGGCTTGAGGGGGTATCTTCTCCGCTGGCCTCCCAGAAACTTGAAGCTGACATCATCGCCTCGTTCAATGAGGTGATTGCCGGTAAAGGGCTGGCTGATGGCGTTAAGGACCTGGAAGAATCCGGCCTTGAGAAAGCCAGGCAAATTGCGGATCAGAACCTTCAAGTGATGATAAAGCACGCTTCAGAGAGGCTGCCTGCGGAATACTTGAAGGATTTTGTTGAGGGGCGCCCGCAAGAGGCTCAGCAGACTCTGTTCGCGATTGAGTTGATCGGCGAGCGTCTGGCCGGCGCAAAGCAAGACTCTTCAATCGCCGATCTCGGACGCTACTTGCGCAATCTGCCCACGGCGGAAATTCCTGCGGAGTTGACAGTGATTACTGCCTACGCCGAGGCAGGAAAGCTGGCGTATCGGAGCCCGTCCGCCGCGCGGGAACCTTTCGAGGGGCTGCGGACCCGTTTCGCCATCCGCGGCAACGTTGTGTTTGAGTTCTTCTCAATCCAATACCTGGCGGTTTGTCACTACAGCGCGGGCCAGTTGGCGTCCGCCGTGGCATTATCGAATGAAGCACTCAACATCGCGCAAAAGCACAATTGGCCATATCGGCAGGCCCAGGAATTCATACAGCTTGGCATTTTGTACTCGAGACTCGGTCAGGATTCGCTGGCGATCAAGACCGTTGACCAGGCAAGATTCACCGTTCGCGGGATGCCGATGGAAGCGTATGCATTCCAGTATGTGTCGGACGCGTACAGTAATCTTGGAGACATCGATAAGGGGCTCTCCTGCCTTCGAGAATCGACTAAGCTCTTCCTTGAAAGCATGCCCACCCTAAGGGAGGTCGCGAGCAACTATCTTAACATTGCCGATCTTGACCGGCGCCGAGGTAACCATGAGCTTGCATTGCTCTACGCCAGACAGTCGCTCAGCCTCTCTGTGTTGGCAACCGACAGTAAGCGCGCCGCGCAAGCCTCGGCGTTCATTGCAGCCGAGCACTCGCGGTTGAACGAGTTTGATCAAGCCGAATCCCAACTGAATCGCGCCTTCGATCACTTAGCCAAAGTCGATGAGCGGGAGCGGGATTATACCGAAAGCGTGGTGCTGACGTTCGCGGGTGAGATGGCGCGAAAGATGGGCGATGCAACGCGCTCGCTCGAATTCTATGCAAGGGCGGAGGCGATCATCGAGCGAAGCGAAGGAAAAGAGATTTCGCTCCTGGAAGTTCTCCGCGGCAGGGCAAAGACGTACGTTGAAGAAAACAAATTCACAAAGGCGCGCGCTGATCTGGAGCGCGCGGTGACAATGTTGGAGAAGTATCGAACCAATATTGTTGAGCCGGCGAATCGCAGCAGGTTTCTCGATGCGCGCCAGGGAATCTTCGATGAACTGGTTGCGCTCAGCGTTGATTCCTTAAACCGCCGCGAACAAGCGTTCGATTTTTCGGAAGAGTCGCGGAGTCGCACGCTGCTGGATGAGAGCGCGCCTGTGCAGGGCGCAGGCTCAGCGCAGGGAAGAACCGCAAAGCCGCTCAAGCTTCATCAGATTCAGGCCGCATTGCCCGCTGATCTTTTGCTCGTGTCATTCTCGGTCACTGATGAGCGGACTTATGTCTTCACTATCACGAAATCCGGATTCGAGGTCGTCCGGTCACCCGCCACAACTGAGATCATCGATCGGCTTGTCCAGGAATATGTTTCCGGTCTGAAGACCAGGAGCTCGCTCGACGAACTCACCGGGACGGCAAAGCAGTTATACGAATACTTGATCGAGCCGATCAGCGCACAGCTCTCCGGCGGCAAGCGACTTTGCGTGCTTCCGGATAAGGCGCTTCACTTTCTCCCGTTCGAGGCGCTCATTGACAGGTCCGGCCAGTTTCTCATCAAGCGCTACAACTTTACCTACGCGCCATCGGGCTCCGTGTTGACGCATTGCATCGAGGAACGCCGGCTCAAAGAGACGAGCAGTACTGAGAGCGTTCTTGCGGTTGGCAACCCAAAATTCGACCGCGACAGTTTTCCCAATCTGGCGACGCTGTTGGATGCCGGCCATGAGGCGGATGAAATTGCGAAGCTGTACTTTTACAAAACTGTCCTCAAAGACGAGGTTGCGAGCAAGGAGCGCGTGAAGGCTGCACTCAACGTCGAAATAGTTCACCTGGCGGCCCATGTACTGGTTGATGAAAAGTCGCCATGGCTCGCGGCGCTGGTTCTCGCCCCCGATGGTTCGGCGTCTCGCGGGACACAAGCCGGCGATGAGCCGGGTGGCAACGGCTTATTGTACCTCAATGAGATTTACGGAATCAGTTTGCCGCGAACCCGGCTAGTCGTGTTGTCCGCGTGTGAGAGTGCGTTGGGACAATACTACCGGGGCGAGGGAATCGTAAGTCTCGTTCGACCTTTCCTGGCGCTGCGTGTTCCAATGGTTGTGGCAAGCCTGTGGTCTATCGACTCGGAAGCGACCGCCACTCTAATGATCGAATTCCACAGGAATAGAACATCAGACCATATGGATACCGGAGACGCGTTGCGCCATGCCCAAATGAAGTTGGCCGAAGACGAGCGCTTCAACCATCCATACTACTGGGCGCCGTTCATCGCCGTGGGTAGCGACAATTGAACAAGTCGACACGAATTGTTAACGACAATATAAGATGGGGCCATCGATAAGGGTTCCAACTTGACCGAGTCATGCACCGCGTAAAACACTCATCCCCACTTTGATCTAGCTCCGAGCATCGAGAAAGGAGGCTGTATGTCTAAACAAGCGAAGCTGATTCTGGATAGTGGCTGCTTCTTGCCGCTGAAAGACAGGAAACAAACCTACTCTGAAATAGGGTTGTTTCAATGTGATAAGTACAAGGCTGATTTCACTGTTCGTGTGGACGGTGAGGAGAAGCCTTTTCCTGAGCTTCAGAAGGGCGGGAGCCAATGCACGATAGAGGTGCGTCACGTTAACCGGAACGGAACAGTCAAGAAGGGAAAGGTAACGTTCCCGAAAACGTTTCACCGCCGGTTACTTGAGTTGAAGGATTTGTACGGCGATCATGTGCCGGTTAACAACAAGAAGTTTGACTGT
>Ga0070696_100002880_pt1 | contig 11441 bp, 7 predicted proteins | sample KBSK1253metaG_FD_65474 | JGI IMG/M metagenome (GOLD analysis project Ga0070696, IMG submission 65474) | Corn, switchgrass and miscanthus rhizosphere microbial communities from Kellogg Biological Station, Michigan, USA - KBS K1-25-3 metaG | ecosystem: Host-associated > Plants > Roots >... | reverse complement strand
GGGCGCTTTGGTGGCGGAGGCGCCCGCGGGGGCGGTGGTGCACCGGCATCGCCGGATAGTGCTTCGGCGCCGCCCCCACCCCCAGCGAGCTACGTCTTGCGCGGTGGTGTCGGTCTCTTTCGCGGTCGCTCCCCATCGTCGCTGTTCACCTCCGCCATCAACCAGACCGGACTTCCCGGCGCGGAGACGCAGATCAACTGCATCGGTGCTGGGGTGCCGGTCCCCGATTGGTCCGGCTATTTCGCCGATCCCTCGTCGGTGCCCACCACGTGTGCCGATGGCGGCCTGGGACAGCCCGTGTTCGTGGGCAAACCAAACGTGACGCTGTTCGACGGCGGCTTTCGGACTCCCGCGGCGTGGCGCGCATCGCTCGGCGCGTCGCGCCGGCGCGGACTGTTCAATGCCGGCATCGACCTCTCTTACGCCCTCGGCACCAACCTGTATTCGGTGACGGACCTCAACCTGTCGCGCATCCCGCAGTTCGTGCTCGCGGATGAGGACAATCGGCCCGTCTACGTGCCGTCGCTGTCCATTGCTCCGATGACCGGAGCAACAACGATGTCCGCGTCACGCCTTCACCCCGAGTACGGCTTCGTGTTCGACGCCAACTCGCGTCTGCGCTCCGAGACGGTGCAGCTCACCGCATCGCTTGGCGGCGCCGCCTTCCGCCGCATGACGTGGAACACGTCGTACACGTTCATGAAATCGCGCGACCAATCCTCGTTCTCCGGCGGCGGGCTGGGTGGTGGATTCGGCGGAGGGTTCGGTGGCGGCTTCGGGGGCGGCGCCGCGCTGAGCGCCTTCTCGGCACCCACCACGGCCGGCGATCCCAACAGCCTGCAATGGAGCACGAGCGATCTCGAGCGCCGCCACTCGATCACCGGCCAGCTGATGTGGCTCGCCAAACCCTGGCTCGACGTCACCGGGCTCCTTCGCCTGAGCAGCGGCGCGCCTTTCACTCCTCTCGTTGCCGGCGACATCAACGGCGATGGATCGCGCAACAATGACCGGGCGTTCGTCTTCGACGCCGCGTCCGCGCCCGACACGTCGATCGCCAATGGCATGTCCCGCCTGATGGAAACCGCGCCGAGTGCCGTGCGCAGTTGTCTCCGGTCGCAGGTCGGCAGCGTGGCGCAGCGCAACAGCTGCACCGCGCCATGGTCCACGAGTCTCGACATGCAGCTCAACCTGCGTCCGAACCTCGGTGGAACCGTCCAGCGCCGCCTGCAGATGTCGTTGTCACTCGTGAACGTCCCGGCTGGGCTCGACCGTCTGCTGCACGGCCGCGACGAGCTGCAGGGTTGGGGGCAGCGGCCCTTCAGCAATCCGACGCTTCTTTATGTACGCGGGTTCGATCAATCCTCCGGTCGCTTCCTCTATTCGGTGAACGAGCAGTTCGGTAGCACCGCATCGTCACGCTCGGCGATTCGCAGTCCATTTCTCGTGACTGTCCAGGCTCGACTCCAGATCGGCCGCGATCGGCAGCGCGAGATGCTCGAGGGCGCGCTGCGGGGTGGGGGTGGGGGAGTGGGCGGGCCCGGAGGGAATCGACCGGATTTCCGCACCATGATCGAGCGGGTCGCTCCGGATCCCGCGGCGACCGTCCTGCAGCTGACCGATTCGCTCAAGCTCTCCGCCGAACAGGTCGCGTCGCTGCAGCGCATCTCGGATTCGTTGCGCGTTGAGACGGACAGCCTGCTCTCCCAGCTCCAGCAGATCCAGAAGAGCGCAGGAACCACCGGCGGAGGCGATCTTCGCGGCATCTTCCCGCGCATCCAGCCGCTGCTGCAGAGCGCGCGCGGCCACTACGTCCAGGCGACGGAGGCGATCCACGCTGTCCTGACGGCTGCCCAGTGGGAGCAGCTGCCCGAATGGATCAGGAATCCGTCCTTACAGCGCGGCCCGGCTCGGCGTCGACCATAGTTTCCGGGGCCAGGACGCCCCTCCCAACCTTGTGAACCGCGAAGTTGTCCATATAATAGACAATGTCTATCTAATGGAGCTCGCGTGCTCGGCGAACTGGAGCAAATCGTATTGCTGGCAACGCTGCGAATGGGGGAGGACGGGTACGGCGTCACGATTCAGAGCGCCATTCGCAAAGCGACGAACCGCGATCTGACGCTGGGCACGATCCACAAAACACTCGTGCGGCTCGAAGCCAAGGGGATGCTCGTGTCGCGCATGGGAGACGCCGAGCCGGTGCGCGGGGGGCGGCGCAAGCGCCATTACAAGGTCACGCCGGCGGGACTCAAAATGCTGCGCGCGAGCATCAGCGCGCTGCGGCGCATGGCCTCGGGCCTCGCCGTGGGACTCGAGACATAGATGACGCGGCTCGTGCTCTGGCTGCTCGAGACCCTGCTACCCGCCGATGCGCGCGAAGCGGTCATCGGCGACCTCGTCGAGCAGTACGAGCAGGAGCGCGCGTCCCCTCGGTTGGTGGAGCGTCTTGGCGCACGCATCCACCTCTGGCGCGAAGCCGTCGCGGCGATCGTCGCCCTGCAGATCACGCCGGATTCCGTGTCAGCTTTCACGCCATACACCAGGGAGTCTCTCGTGCAGTCCTTCGTCTCCGACATACGCCACGCGGTTCGCGTGCTGGCGCGCTCTCCGGGCTTCACCTTCCTGTGCGTCGCCACGTTGGCGATCGCCATCGGCGCGACCACCGCGATTTTCAGCGTGGTGAATCCGGTGCTGCTCCGCCCACTGCCATATCCGCACGCGGAGCGACTCGTCGGCATCTACGAACGAAGCGCCGACAACACCCCGGACAATACGGGATACGCGACGTACCTGGACATCCGGCAGGGTGCGACGATGTTCGAGCACTCGACAGTGTTCGGCGACTGGCAGCCGACGATCTTCGGCGACCACGATGCGGAGCGCGTGAGCGGCCAGCGTGTGTCCTGGGAGTACTTCCGGACGCTGGGGGTGCGGCCGGCGATCGGCCGGGATTTCGAGGTTGCAGACGACACGCCGGACAACAGCAACGTCGTGATTCTGAGCCACGGTCTCTGGGTCAGGCGATTCGGCGGCGACGTGGGCGTGATCGGCAAGCCGGTGAACATCGGCGGCATCACGCGCACCGTCGTCGGCGTCATGCCCGCGTCGTTCGACAACGTTCTCGATCCCGCCGCGCAGATCTGGCGCGTCCTCGGTTACTCGACGTCGCAGCCGTGGGCGTGTCGGACCTGCCGGCATCTGCGGGTGGTGGCCCGAATTCGCAGCGACGTCTCGCCGATCCAGGCGCAGCGGCAGGTCGACGCGATTCTGACGCGCGTCAGCGCGGGGTTCCCCAAGGAGTATTCCGGGTCCGGCGGCTTCGTGCTCGGTCTCCAGGAGCAGATCACGAAGGAAGCCCGTCCCGTGCTCTACGCGCTCCTGGGCGCCGTCGCGCTGGTGCTGCTCATCGGTGTGGCCAACGTGGTGAATCTCCAGCTCGCGCGCGCGGTGCGGCGCTCGGAGGAGTTCGCGGTGCGCGCGGCGCTGGGCGCCGGGAGGCGGCGCCTGGCACAGCAGCTCTTTGGCGAAGGACTCGTGCTTGCCGCGATCGGCGGCTTCGCCGGAGTCGCTGTCGCGTATGTCGCGCTGCCCGCGCTCACGTCGCGCCTTCCCGAAAGTATGCCACGATTGGGCGCGATCGCGGTCGATTGGCGGGCGCTGGTGCTCGTCGGCGCGATCGTCCTCGTGGCGTCGGCCATCATCGGCCTCGCACCGGCGCTCCACGCGGGACGGCGCCGCCTGTACGATGCGCTGCGCGGCAGTCGCACCATGGGGGGCGGACAGCATCGGACACGCATGGGAATCGTCATTGGCGAGATCGCGCTGGCGCTGATGCTCATGATCGGTGCGGCCCTCCTGGCCCGCAGTCTCATGCGCCTGCTGTCGGTAAACGCGGGCTTCGACGCGTCGCATCTCGTCACGATGCAGGTGCAGGCGACGGGCAGCCGCTATGAGTCGCCCGCTTCCGTGTTCGCGAATCACGACCAGCTGCTCGAGACGGTTCGTCGTGTACCCGGCGTAGTGGACGCCGCACTCGCGACCCAGCTGCCGATGGGAGGCAACATCGACCGGTACGGGATCGCCGCGAAGGACAAACCGCTCGAGAATCCGGAGCTCGCGCCATCCGCCGACCGGTACACCGTGTCGGGCGACTTCATGCGCTTGATGCGGATTCCCATCCTGCGCGGCCGCACCTTTACCGACGCGGAAGCGCGCGACACGAACGTGCACCTCATCGTCGTGAGCGACGCACTGGCCAAGCGCATCTGGGGGGGGGAGGGGAGGATCCGATCGGCAAATACATCAGACTCGGCGGACCCACACGTCCTTGGAAAAGGATAATCGGGGTGGCGGGCAACATCCGGCACACGGGTCTGGACGAGACCGTCTCGCAGCAGGTCTACCTTCCGGAGCGCCAGTGGTTTTACCCCGAATCACAGATGACGCTCGTCGCGCGCACCGCGGGTGATCCGATGGGCGCCCTCTCCGCCATCCGCGAAGCAGTGCGGTCCGTAGACCCGTTGCAGCCGATTTCGAGCATCGCGACGATGGACGAGCTCCTGTCGCGCTCCACCGCACAGCGCAAGCTCGGCCTGCTGCTCTTCATCGCGTTCGGCGCGATCGCGCTGGTGCTGGCCTCGGCGGGGATTTACGGAGTACTGGCGGGCGCCGTTGCCGAGCGTACGCGTGAGCTCGGGCTGCGCACGGCGCTGGGCGCGACACCCTCGTCGATCGTTGGTCTGGTCGTGGGACAGGGCGCGCGTCTCGCCGGTATCGGATTGCTCGTCGGTGGCGCGGCGGCCCTCGTCCTGACGCGATATCTGAAGGCGATGCTCTTCGGCGTCGCGCCCACGGATCCCATCGCAATCGCCGCGGGCGTTTTCGCCATCGTGCTCGTGTCGCTCGCGGCGTGTCTCGTGCCCGCTCGTCGGGCCGTTCGCGTGGATCCCATGACGGCAATGCGCGCCGATTAGCGCTGGCCAACCCTCCTTCCGCGCCGCATACTCAGCGCACGCGGATCATGGAGGCAAGCCGTATGCGCTCGCTGTCTCTTCTGCTTCTCCCGCTCTCACTCCTCGCGCAGCAAACGGCCGCAGACTCGGCGCGGACACGCCCGATCGCTCAGGCTGGGCTCTCTCCGGAGCTGGCGATGGGCAAGCGTCTCTTCGACATCTCGTGCGCGCGCTGCCACGGCATCGACGGCGGTGGCGATCTCGGGCCCCCGCTCACGCGCTCCGAGCTGCGATTGGCGCCGAACGACTCCGCGCTGCGCTCCATCATCCAGAACGGCATCGAAGGCACATCGATGCCGCGCCTGTTTTACATCACCAACAGCGAGGCGAAGCTGATCAGCGCCTACGTGCGATCTCTCGGACGCGTCCCGACCGAGCCACTTCGCGGCAGCGCCGCCAACGGACGCGTCGCGTACCAGCGATTCGGCTGCAACGCCTGTCACACGATCTCGGGTTTCGGTGGCGTCGCGGGCCCCGAGCTCACCGACATCGGCAGCCGGCGCAGCGCGACGCACCTGCGCCGCTCCATCACGGATCCCGAGGCGTCGCTCACCGCGAAAGACGGTGTCGTGCAGTACCTGATGACGCGCGTGGAAACACGCGACGGACGCTCGGTGCAAGGAGTCCGCCTCAACGAGGATGGCTTCAGCATCCAGATCCGCGACGTGAATGGCCGGATGCATTCCTTCCGTAAGACCGAGCTCCGCAAGCTCGAGAAGGATTTCAAGTCGAGCCTCATGCCTTCGTATCGTGCACAGCTCTCCGTGCAGGAGCTGGACGACATCGTGGCCTATCTCGCGACCCGCAGAGTCGGAGGTGCCAAATGACGAGACGCCGCATACTCGCGCTGATCTCTGTCGCGTTCGGCGCCACGAACCTGGCTTCGGCGCAGGTGCCGTATTCTCGGCTCGTGAATGCTCCCAGAGACTCCGCCAACTGGCTGACGTATTCCGGCGACTACGCGGGTTGGCGCTACTCGCCGGCCGCGCAGATCACTCCGGCGAACGTCGCGTCGCTACGCGCCGCCTGGGTCTACCAGTCGGAGGGAGCGGGACAGCTTGTCTTCGAGACGACGCCGATCGTCGCAGACGGGATCATGTACGTCACCGAGGCGCCGACGGCTGTGGTCGCGCTCGACGCGCGAACGGGACGCACCTTGTGGCGCTGGGAGCGTCAGATCCCGCGCGACTACGTCAACATCGGCTTCCCGCGCACGAACCGCGGTGTGGCGATTCTCGATTCGAGCGTGTACGTCGGCACGCTGGACGCGCATCTCATTGCGCTCGACGCGCGCTCGGGGGTCGTGCGATGGGACGCGACCGTCGCCGACTATAAGGAAGCGTATTCGATCACCATGGCGCCCCTCGCGGTGGACGGAAAAATCATCGTGGGGGTGAGCGGCGCCGAGGCGGGAATCAGAGGATTCGTCGACGCGTACGATGCGAAGACCGGGAAGCAGAAGTGGCGCTTCTACTCCATCCCGGGCCCAGGCGAACCAGGGCACGAGACCTGGAACGGCATGGACAGCTGGAAAACGGGAGGCGGTTCCACCTGGCTCACCGGTTCGTTCGATCCCTCCCTCAAGCTCCTGTACTGGGGGATTGGTAATCCAGGCCCCGATTGGAACGCCGATTCACGTCCGGGCGACAACTTGTACACCTGCTCGCTCGTCGCGCTCGACGTCGAAACGGGAAAGCTGAAGTGGTATTTCCAGTACACCCCGCACGACACGCACGACTGGGACTCGAATCAGATTCCGGTACTGATCGACGGCACCGTCGCAGGGAAGCCGCGCAAGCTCGTCGCGCTCGCGAATCGCAACGCGTTCTATTATGTGCTCGATCGCGCGACCGGAGAGTTCATCCGCGGTGTGCCGTACGCCAAGCAGACCTGGGCGTCGGGGCTGGACACATCCGGCCGGCCGATCGTGCTGCAGTCGAAAGAACCGAGCGCCGAGGGCACCTTTGTCTATCCGAGCCTCCAGGGCGCGGCGAACTGGCACAGCCCTGCGTACAGCCCGCGCACCGGCTTGTTCTACGCCGCGGTCCGCGAGATGGGCTCGTACTACTTCAAGGCGGATGCGGAGTACAAACCGGGTCAGCCTTTCATGGGCGGCGGCGAGCGCGCCCTCTCCGGTGACAGTGCGTCCGGTGCATTGCGGGCGCTGGATGCCGTGACTGGCGAGCGAAAATGGGAGTTTCCGCTGCACTCGCCGCCATGGGCGGGAGTGATGGCGACGGCGGGAGGGCTGGTGTTCAGCGGAACGAACGAAGGCAACTTTTACGCACTGAACGCTCGCACTGGAAAGCTCCTCTGGGACTTCCAGACCGGCGGTTTGGTTCGCTCCGGGCCAATGTCGTTCATGGTGGACGGCAAGCAGCATGTCGCCGTGACAGCGTGGCGCAGTTTGTATGTGTTCGCGCTGCCTTGACTGCTGACTGCGGACGTTACTGCGGACGTGTCCGCCCTTACGTCCGCCGTTAGCTTTTCAACTTGGAGACCAATCTTCGGGCGCAGTTGCAAGCCACGCTGAGCGACGCGTACACACTGGAGCGCGAGCTGGGCGGCGGCGGAATGAGTCGCGTGTTCCTCGCCGAGGAGCGCGCGCTCGGTCGGCGTGTGGTGGTCAAAGTGTTGTCGCCCGATCTCGCGGCTGGCGTCAGCGTCGATCGCTTCAAACGCGAGATTCTGCTCACCGCCCGGCTGCAGCACCCGCACATCGTTCCGATCCTCAGTGCCGGCGAGACCGAGGGGCTGCCGTATTACACGATGCCCTTCGTCGAGGGTGAATCGCTGCGCGTGCGCCTGATGCGCACCGGCGCGATGCCGATCGCGGTCGCGGCCAGCATCCTCCGCGACGTGGCCCGCGCGCTGGAGTTCGCGCACGCCAAAGGGATCGTTCACCGCGACATCAAGCCCGACAACATTCTTCTCGTCGGCAACACCGCGGCTGTCTCCGACTTCGGGATCGGGAAGGCGTTGCTCGCGTCGCGCGTTGAGACCGATCCCGGCACGGTGACTGGCGTGGGGATGGCGATCGGCACACCACAGTACATGGCACCTGAGCAGATCGCCGCCGATCCCGCGCTCGACCACCGCGCCGACCTGTATGCTTTGGGCTGCGTCGCGTACGAGCTGCTCGTGGGCGAGCCGCCCTTTGCGGGGCGTGCTCCGTCCGCGCTTTTTCGCGCGCATCTCGTGGAAGCGCCAACTCCCATCTCGGCCAAACGTGGAGACGCCCCGGATCAGCTGTGCCAGCTCATCGCGAAGTGCCTCGAGAAGAACCCGGACGATCGCCCGGCGACCGCGCATGAAGTCATCGAGGTGCTCGGCAACCTCGCGTCCACGCAGAGCCGAACGTCGGAAACGCCCGGGCGAATGGACGTACCCACGATCGCGGTGCTGCCATTTGCGACCGTCAGCGCCGAGCCGGACAACGAGCACTTCGCCGACGGGCTCACCGATGAGCTGATCACCGATCTCTCGATGATCAAGGCGCTGCGCGTGATTTCCCGCCAATCCGTCATGCGGCTGAAGGGAAGCGACAAGGACGTCCGGACCATCGCACGCGAGCTCGGGACGCGATACGTGTTGACCGGCGGCATCCGTCGCTCCGGCTCCAGTCTTCGCATCACGGCGCAGCTCATCGACGCGACCGTCGACGCGCAGCTGTGGGCCGACAAGTTCAGCGGCACGCTGGACGACGTGTTCGACATCCAGGAACGGCTCTCCCGTCAGATCGTCGACGCCTTGCGTCTTCGCCTCACGCCAACGGAGGATCGCCGACTCGCCGAGCGTCCCATCGCGGACGTTCGAGCGTACGAGTACTGCTTGCTCGCGCGTCAGCAAATCTGGAGCTTCACCGCGCAATCGCTCGAGCGCGCGTTACAGCTCGTCCGCCGGGCACAGGAGATCGTGGGCGAGAACGAGCTGCTGTTCGCCGCCGAGGGGCTGATTTACTGGCAGAACGTCAACGTCGGCATCGTGCCGGTGGCACAGTACGAGGAATACCTGCAGAAGGCCGAGTCGTGCGCGGCGAAGGTGTTCGCGATCAACCCGGAATCGTCGAAAGGCCATGGACTCCGCGGCGCGATTCGAAACAATCGCGCTGACCCGGCTGGCGCGATCGAGGACTTCCGCAAGGCTTTAGCGCTGGATCCCAACGATCCGGAAGCGCTCCTGTGGCTCGGCTATGACTACGCCGTCGCCGGACGCGTGCCGCTGGCGCGTGCGCTGATGGACCGGCTGCAGCAGGTGGATCCGCTGACGTCGATCAACCTGACCATGTACGCAATGGTCGAGATGTTCGACGGCCGTTACGGGGAGGCCCTGCGCTGGACACAGCGTTCGGTGGACATCGATCCGGCAAACCCGACCCCTCGGATGTTGCATGCGCTGATTGTTGCCGCGAACGGGCGGCGCGAGGAAGGGGCAACGATGCTCGACGCGGTGGCCTATGATACGTCGCCGATGGCGTGGGCGAGGCTCGCACCCGCCATGGCCTGCGCGCTACGCGGCGATCGCGCTGGTGTGTTGCGTATCATGACCCCCGAGTTGCGCGCGGCCGCGATGTGGGACGACATCTTCTCGTGGTGGACCGCCGACTGCTTCGCGCTCGTGGATGAGCGCGACGCGGCCATCGACTTTGTCGAACGCGCCGTGGACTTCGGCTATATCAATTTGCCATTCCTGGCGGAGCATGAGCCCTTTCTCTCGAACATCAGGGGCCATCCGCGGTTCGTGAGTCTGATGGAGCGGGTGCGAACGGCCTGGCACGCCTTCGAGCCGTGAGCGGCGCCGTCACCTCCCCTAGTCACGTTCGCAGTAAGGTCCGCAGGCACGTCCGTAGTTACGTCCGTAGTTACGTCCGTAGTTACGTCTGTAGTTACATGTTACGGTTGCCATCCAAGCTTGATGACCTCGAAATCGTCGGCCCTCAAGCTGTGGAACGCGGGATTCAGCACGTCGTTGTTCCAGGCCGGATCCATCGTACCGGAGACGTACATGTCCGTGCCGTTGTCGGCGACGATCAGCCCATGCGTCTTCATCGCCTGGAAGATCTTCCGCACGTCGGCCGAATAGCCACTGATGTCTACGGATGCCTTGAGGCGGAGACGCGTCCCCATCGGTGGAGCTCCGGAAGTGCTGCCGGCCTGGTGCGACGCGGGCCACACGTAGCCGTTCGTCGATCGGGTGGTCACCCGGAATGCATGTCGGATGGGCCCTGCCGCGGCGACTTCATCGTGCCTCACCAACCCTGGAAAAATCGCGAGCCCCGCGGCATCTGCGGACGTCCATCCGTCAGGCCTGCGTGCATTGCTTGCCAAATCGAACGTCGCCCCCGAGCCGGCCTCCCAGCGCGCGGCTGATGCGTTCCATCGTGTCGCCCACGTCTCGTAGAGGATCCATCGATCGCGGTCGATAATCAGGAGGTGCCGATCCCCGCTCGAGCCACCTCCCGGCAACCCACCCTCGATGAAATTCGGCTGCGTCCGTGCGTCCGTCGGGATCGCGTACCCCGAGGGCCTTCCAGGTGCGCCGGCGTCGCTCTGGCTTCCGTAGGGTGCGAAGGTGACGTCGACGAGATTCTGCGCCGATCCGACCCCCACGTACGGAATGCCGTAGGGCGGGGGACCGAAGTCGGGGTGCATCGCGCGGGTGGCCGATGGATTCGAGGGCGTTCGGCCGCTGATCCAGTCGATGATGCTCTGCGACTGCGCATCGACCGGCGCCGCGGAGATGTCGGCGTTCCACCAATTACTGGCGGGAAAGACCTGTCGACCGGAGAAATCCTCGAGCAGCACGACGTCGCTGGACTCGGTGGGCTGCTGCGAGGGCGACGTTCCGGATGCGCATCCGGCGAGGACGATCGCGGCGACAGCGAGTGCGGCGCGCATTCCTCACAATGAGTGCTTCGCGATGTCCGGAACGGTGTCGGTCATCACACGAGACTGAATTGTGTTGCGTCCGCACCACACTTTTCACGTTACTCACGCCTGGCCAACGGCTCGTGAGAATTAACCCTCCAGATTGCCTATCGATTGTCGCTGTAATACGAGAAAAATGTGACGATACTCACTGTCGGGCGATCTACTTTCTGATAGATATCTCCCGCATTAAAAAACTGACCTTCCTACCACATAAGGGGCCGACGCAGGCTGCCATATGGCGCCAGGCGTTGGCTCCTCCCCTCCAAAAAGCAACGCCATGGATGACCGATCGATGCGCCGATATGTGCCCCTTCTGATTGCGGGTACTGTTCTCATTGCTGCCGCGTGCAGCGAGCCAGTCGCACCTCCCGCCGCGAAGGAACCGGTTGCCAAGGCGCCGGTTCTGATGACCTGGGAGCCGGTCAAGATGGCGTTCTATGACCTCGCCGGCATCTACACCTTCACGCTCGACCCGCAGGGCGGCGAGGCGAAGGTCGGT
>Ga0070696_100002879_pt1 | contig 11444 bp, 11 predicted proteins | sample KBSK1253metaG_FD_65474 | JGI IMG/M metagenome (GOLD analysis project Ga0070696, IMG submission 65474) | Corn, switchgrass and miscanthus rhizosphere microbial communities from Kellogg Biological Station, Michigan, USA - KBS K1-25-3 metaG | ecosystem: Host-associated > Plants > Roots >... | reverse complement strand
GCCGTCCATCCCGGCTACGGCTTCCTCGCCGAGCGGGCCGCGTTCGCCAGGGCGGCGATCGCCGCGGGCCTTGTCTTCGTCGGGCCGTCGCCCGATGTCATCGAGGCGCTGGGCGACAAGCTGCAGGCGCGACGGCTCGCGCGCGAGGCTGGCGTGCCGATCGTGCCGGGCACCCTGGAACCGGCTGCCATCGACCGGCCGGACAGCCTCGGGCCTCTGGTCGAGGAGGCGAGGGCGATCGGCTTGCCGTTGCTGGTCAAGGCCGCAGCCGGAGGCGGCGGGCGCGGCATGCGTCGGGTCGCCCGCGAGGCCGACCTGCCCTTGGCGCTGCTCGAGGGGTCGCGGGAGGCGGCGAGCGCCTTCGGCGACGGGCGGGTGTACCTCGAGCGGGAGATCCTGCCGGCTCGGCACGTCGAGGTCCAGCTGCTCGGCGACTCGACAGGCCGAGTCATCGCGCTCGGCGAGCGCGACTGCTCGCTCCAGCGACGCCATCAGAAGCTCGTGGAGGAGGCTCCGGCGCCCGGCCTGTCCGCGGAAGAGCGGCGGGCCCTCCATCGCATGGCCGTCGCCGTCGGAACCGCCGCGGGTCTGACCAACGCCGCGACGGCGGAATTCCTCCGCTCACCGAACGGCGACTACCACTTCCTCGAGGTCAACACCCGCCTCCAGGTCGAGCACGGCATCACCGAGCTCGTCACCGGCGTCGACATCGTCCGCGAGCAGCTGACCCTCGCGGCCGGAAGCCCCCTGTCCGCGGCGGCGCTGGCGGCGGCCGAGCGCGCGGCGGAGCCGGACGGCCACGCGATCGAGGTGCGCATCTCGGCCGAAGATCCCGGCCGCGACTTCGCCCCGACGCCGGGCCTCATCCGACATTGGGCGGTGCCCATGGGCCCGGGCATCCGAGTCGACACCGCGGTCGCGGCGGGGGAGCGCGTGCCGCCCGAGTACGACAACCTGCTGGCCAAGGTCATGGTCCACGCCCCCGGGCGCGACGCCGCGATCGATCGGCTGGCCGCCGCGCTGGCCGAGACCGAGATCGCGGGCATCCAGACGACCCTGCCGTTCCATGGGTATGTCGCCGGGCATGCGGGGTTCCGCGCCGGCGAGCTGTCGACCGCATGGGTCACGGAGCACTGGGACGGCCCAGCCGAAGCCGGGAAAGCTGGCCGGCTGGCCGCGATCGCTGCCGCCCTCGCGATCGCTGCCGAGGACAGCGCCCGAGACGCGAGTGCGGGCGCCGGCGCCCCGGCGGCACGCACCACCGACGACCGGGCGGACGGGTGGTCGGACCTCTCTGCCGACCCGGCCTTGTGGGCCGACGCCGCGCTGGAAGCGATGGTCGATCGATGGCCCGCGAGCTGAACGGCGCCGACGCCCGGGGCCCGCGCCGTCGTGTGTTCCGCGTGGCGTTCGCCCCGGGCACCGTGCGGAACGCGGGGGCCGACCCGGCAGCCTCCGAGCAGAGCAACCCAGCCATCGTCGAGCTCGATGGCGCGGGCAAGGTCACCTTCAGCGGCACGCATCTGGCGGCAGGCCTGACCGACCTCGGTCGACCTCGCGCCCGGCTGGTCCTGACGGAAGGCGGAGGGGCGGAAGAGAACCACCAGGTGCTGGTCACGCGATCCCGCGATGCCCGCCGGTCGGCGATCGGCGTGCGCCGGCTCGAGGTGGTCGTCGATGGCTGGCGCTTCGAGCTCGACGTCGATTCCGAGGCGCGGGCGCGGCTGCGCGAACTGGCCACGAACGTGCGGGCCGACGCCACGAGCGGCGGACCCTCGGAGCTGCGTGCGATCATCCCCGGGCGGGTCGTCTCGGTGGATGTCGCCGAAGGCGACGTGGTCGAGGCGGGAGGGCGCCTGCTGGTCCTCGAGGCGATGAAGATGCAGAACGAGCTCAAGGCGCCGCGGTCGGGAACGGTCGCGCGCGTCGTGGTCGGCGCCGGCCAGACCGTCGAGCTCGGTGATCTGCTGCTGGTGATCGAATGAGCGACGGTTCGCGGCCGGAGCGCGGCGCCGTGCCGGGCGAGGACCCGGCGCGCGACCGGTGGCGCGAGACGACGCGGCGCAAGGCGCTCGAGGCGGCTCCCGAGCGCCGGGACCCGTTCGAGACGTCGTCCGGCATCGAGATCCAGGACTTGTACACGCCCGCCGACACGAGACGCATCGACGAGGAGGCCGACCTCGGCCGGCCGGGCGAGCCACCCTTCACCCGCGGCGTCCAGGCCACGATGTACCGGAGCCGGCTCTGGACCATGCGCCAGTACGCCGGGTTCTCGACCGCCGAGGAGACGAATCGGCGCTTCCGCTACCTGCTCGAGCAGGGCCAGACCGGCCTGTCCGTGGCGTTCGACCTGCCCACGCAGATGGGCTTCGACAGCGACGCGCCCGAGGCGGAAGGGGAGGTGGGCCGGGTCGGGGTCCCGATCTCGAGCCTGGCCGACATGGAGACGCTGGTCGACGGGATCCCGCTCGGCGAGGTGTCGACCTCGATGACGATCAACGCCACGGCGGCGACCCTCGTCGCCCTGTATGTCGCCGCCGCCGAGAAGCAGGGCGTCGAGCGGGCGAAGGTCGCCGGCACCGTTCAGAACGACATCCTCAAGGAGTACATCGCCCGCGGGACGTGGATTTACCCGCCCGAGCCGTCGATGCGCCTCGTGACCGATGTCTTCGAGTTCGGGGCGCGCGAGCTGCCGAAGTGGAACACCATCTCGATCTCCGGCTACCACATGCGCGAGGCCGGTGCGACGGCGGCCCAGGAGCTGGCCTTCACCCTCGCGGACGCGATCGCGTACGTCGAGGCGGCGCTCTCGCGGGGCATGGCGATCGACGACTTCGCCCCGCGGCTGTCGTTCTTCTTCGCGGCCTGGTCCGAGCTCTTCGAGGAGGTCGCCAAGTTCCGGGCGGCCCGGCGGATGTGGGCGCGGATCGTCAAGGAGCGGTTCGGCTCATCGAACGTCCGTTCGATGGCGTGCCGGTTCCACGTGCAGACCGCCGGCTCGTCGCTCACGGCGCAATCGGTCGACAACAACGTCGTCCGGACCACGATCCAGGCGCTCGCCGCGGTCCTCGGCGGCGCCCAGAGCCTGCATACGAACTCGCGCGACGAGGCCCTCGCCCTGCCGACGGAGGAGAGCGTGCGGCTCGCGCTGCGGACGCAGCAGATCCTCGCCTACGAGTCGGGCGTCGCCGAGACGCCGGATCCGCTCGGCGGCTCGTACTTCGTGGAAACGCTCACGAACGAGCTCGAAGCCGCGGCCCAGGGCTACCTCGACGAGATCGACGCGATGGGCGGGACGCTCCGCGCGCTCGAGGCCGGGTTCCAGCAACGCTCGATCCAGGAGTCGGCGTACCGCGCGCAACGTGCGATCGATGCCGGCGACCAGGTCGTCGTCGGCGTCAACCGGTTCCGCGACGAGGAGCCGGGCGCCGCCCCGGCCACGCAGCGGATCGACCCCGAGGCCGAGCGCCGGCAGGTCGCAGGCGTGCGCCGGGTCCGCGCCGAGCGCGATCCGGCCGCGTGGGAGTCGGCGATGGGCCGGCTGAACGACGCGGCGCGCGGGACGGACAACCTGCTGCCGCCGCTGATCGAGGCAGTGAAGGCGTACGCGACTGTCGGCGAGATCGCCAACGCCCTGCGGGCGGCGTGGGGCGTCCATCGCGAGCTGATCACGGTCTGAGCTCGAACGGGAGGCCACGCCCATGCCTGACCGCCGCCGCGTTCCGCCCGGGCGGATCCACCACGTGGCGATCGTCGTGAAGTCGATCGAGGCTGCCCTGTCGCTGTACCGCGACCTGCTCGGCCTGCCCCTCGAGACGATCATGGACATCGAGGACGACCACGTCAGGATCGCGTTCCTGGGCGTCGGCGAGTCGAAGGTCGAGCTGGTCGAGCCGACCGACGACACCACCGGCGTCGCCCGCTTCCTCGCCAACAAGGGCGAGGGCTTCCACCACGTCTGCTTCGAAGTGGCGAATCTCACGGAGGAGCTGAGTCGCCTCGGTATCGACGGGGTGGAGCTGATCGACACCGCGCCTCGCCGCGGCGCCGAGGGACCGGTGGCGTTCCTCCACCCGCGGAGCTGCCACGGCGTGCTCGTGGAGCTGATCGAGGCCCCCGGCGGCCCGGCCTGGGCGAGCCTCGGCTACCCGGCCGGCTGAGAACCCAACACGCCCGGCCCTAGAGCGACCACGCGAGAATCACCGCCGGAGCGCGGTCGGCGCGGCGCGCGAACTCGACGATCTGCCCCGCGAAGATCCTGACCGACGGCTTCTCCTCGCGGGCGAGGTGCCCGAGCTCGTCCTCGAGAAGGTCGATCCATCGGCCGGCGATCGCGTCGAGCTGATGATCGGCGAGCCGTGCGACGGCCGTGATCCAGCCGGCATCGATGCGCTCGACCGTGCGAGGGCTCGCGGCGTCCGGGCCGTCGAGCTCGCTGCGGGCCTCGAAGAAGTCGACCGGCTCGTCGCCGCCGGTGACCGCCCGCGCGGCCTGGCTGAACAGGTCGAGCCAGGTCGGATCGATCGTGCCCCCGAACGTCAGGTGTGCCGGAAAGCGCTTCGAGTCCTCGAAGGCAACCAGGTCGTCGACGGCGATCGCGAGCAGGATGTCGCGGCTGTCGCCGGCGACGAGGTCCATGACGAGTCCCATCGATCGCCTCGTCAGGGCCTGCGCGCGGTGAGCAGGAACATGGGGTAGCGCCGGCCCTCGTCATCGATCGGGTGACCGTCGCCCACGTGGACGTCCGTGAAACCGACGTCGCGCGCCAGCCCGGCCAGTCGCTCTCGGTCGAACCCGAGGTGGTGGACGCCCTCGGCCTCGGGCGAGTGGAACGAGCCGTCTTCGGTGTCGAGGTCGATGGCCGCCACCTGCCCGTCCGGTGCGAGCAACCGATGCATCCCGGCCAGCGCTGCGCGGGTGTCCTTCACGTGATGCAGCAGCAGGAGCGAGACCACGAGGTCGAACGGCGCGCCCACTGGCGGCTGGTCGGTCGCGAGGTCGAAGTGGACGGCCTGCACGTCGGCGAGACGACCGTCCCGGATCTTGCGGCTGGCCTCGGCGAGCATGCCGTCGGAGGTGTCGGCCAGCACCAGCGAGCCGAGCCGCGGCCGCAGTGCCAGGCCCAGGAGGCCCGTGCCGGCCCCAACTTCGATCGTGCGACAGCCCGGCGGGATCTCGATCGCGGCCTCGATGGTCTGGGCAGCCTCCTCCGCGCGGGCGATGCGCCGCGAGGTGTCCCAGTCCGGCGCTCGCTCGTCGAAGGTACGCACGTTCATCGCGCGCTCAGTCGCGGTAGCCGGCGTCGCGCAGAAGACCCGGCAGCTCGGTCGGCGAGCCCGCCACGCGGAACCCGGCGGCCTCGAGCGCGGCGACCTTCGAGGCTGCGGTCCCGGCGCCGCCCGAGATGATCGCGCCGGCGTGGCCCATGCGCTTGCCCTCGGGCGCGGTGCGGCCGGCGATGAACGCCGCCTTCGGCACGTCGGCGAGATTCGCCGCTGCCCACGCGGCGGCCTCCTCCTCCGCCGCGCCGCCGATCTCGCCGATCAGCACGATCGCCCGGGTCTCGGGATCCGCGGCGAAGAGCTTGAGCACCTCCAGGAACGTCGAGCCGATGATCGGGTCGCCGCCGATCCCGACGCAGGTCGACTGGCCGATCCCCGCGTCGGTCATGGCCTGCACGGCCTCGTAGGTCAGCGTGCCCGAGCGCGAGACGACGCCGACCGAGCCCTCGCGATGGATCGAGCCCGGGATGATCCCGACCTTCGCGCGGCCGGGCGACGTCGCGCCCGGGCAGTTCGGGCCGATGAGCCGGGCGCCGGCACGCTCAACCGCCGCAACCACGGGGACCATGTCGAGCGCCGGGATGCCCTCCGTGATGCAGAAGATCGTGCCGATGCCCGCCGCCGTGGCCTCGAGGATCGCGTCCGGCGCGCCGCCGGCCGGGACGAAGATGCAGGACGTGTTCGCGCCCGTCTCGCGAACGCCATCGGCGACGGTGTCGAACACCGCCACGGAGTCGTCGAGCGCCTTCTGGCCGCCCTTGCCGGGGGTCACGCCGGCGACGACGTTGGTGCCGTAGGCCTGCATCGCACGGGCGTGGAACTCGCCCTCGCGCCCGGTGATGCCCTGCACGAGCAGCCGCGTGTCGCTCCCGACGAGGATGCTCACCTGGCGGCCTCCGACGCCGCGGACGCCCCGGACCCGGAGGCGCGCGCAGCCTTCGCGGCCGCGACGGCCTTGGCCGCCGCCTCGTCGAGGGAGGCCGCCGTCGCGAAGTGCGCCTCCTCGAGCAGACGGGCGGCCTCCTCGGCGTTCGTGCCCACGATCCGCACGACCATCGGCACGTCGCGCACCTGGCGGCTGCGCGCCTCGATGAGGCCGTGGGCTACCTCGTCTCCGCGGGTGATGCCGCCGAAGATGTTGACCAGGATCGCCTCGACCTTCGGCTCGGCGAGGATGAGGCGCATCGCCGCCGCAACCCGGTCGGCCTTGGCCCCGCCGCCGATGTCCAGGAAGTTCGCGGGCTCGCCGCCGGCCCGCTTGACCAGGTCCATCGTGGTCATCGCCAGGCCCGCGCCGTTGACCATGCAGCCGATCGTGCCGTCGAGGTGGATGAAGCTGATGTCGTGGCGGCGGGCCTCGACGTCCGCAGGCGCCTCGTCGTCGGGGTCGCGGAGCGCCTCGTGGTCGGGGTGGCGGAACAGCGCCGAGTCGTCGAGGGTGATCTTCGCGTCGAGGCACACGAGCCGCTCCTCGGCGCCCCCGGCGGGACCCTCGCGGACGACGGCCAGCGGGTTGATCTCGACGAGGTCGGCGTCGTTGGCAAGCATCGTCTTCACGAGCCCCTTCGCGATCGCGACGGCCGCCTTGAGGTGGCCACCCAGCCCGAGCCGGAACGCCATCTCGCGGGCCTGCCAGTCGCGCAACCCCAGGAGCGGATCGGCGTGGACGCGGATGATCGCCGCCGGGTTGGACTCGGCGACCTGCTCGATCTCGACCCCGCCTTCCGCGGAGCCCATGAGCAGGATTCGCCGGGCGGCGCGGTCGAGGACCGCGGCGAGGTAATACTCGCGCACGATGTCCGCGGCGGGTGCGACGAGCACCTTGCGGACCGGGATGCCCTTGATGGTCATGCCCAGGATCGCGTCGGCGACGTGCTCCGCCTCGTCGTCCGACGCGGCCAGCTTGACGCCGCCGGCCTTGCCCCGGCCGCCGACGAGCACCTGCGCCTTGATCACCACCTGGCCCACGCTGCCGTGGCCGTGGAGGAGGCGCGACGCCGCGGCCCTCGCTTCCGCCGGCGAGCGCGCGACCTCGTACGGCGGAACCGGCAGGCCCTGCGCGAGCAGGAGCTTCTTCGCGTCGGCTTCCTGGATCTTCACGGGGCACCGAATGGTAGCCGCGGGAGGGAATCGGGAACGATCCCAACGGGTCGCCTCGCCATACTCCCCGAGCGGGGCCAAGCGAGCCACGCCACTCGCCGAGGGGCGTGATGCAGCGAGACCTCGTGGAGCGAGCGCGGAGAGGCGATCATGACGCCTTCGCCACGCTTGCGGCCGCCGCGATCTCCCGACTGGATTCCGCCGCCTGGCTCATCCTGCGGGACCCCGAGAAGGCCAAGGACGCGGTGCAGAACACCCTCGTCCGGGCCTGGCGGGACCTCCCGACCCTTCGTGATTCGGACCGTTTCGAGGCGTGGCTCCACCGGTTGCTCGTGCGTGCCTGTATCGATGAGGCGCGGCGGCTCCGGCGCCATCGGCTCGACTCGGACCTTGCGCTGACCGACATCAACGCGATCGCGGGCATGGAGTCCGCGGTCGCCGATCGCGACGAGCTCGAACGCGGCTTCCTCCGGCTGAGCCCGGAGATGCGGGCCGTGATCGTGCTCCATCACTACCTCGACCTGTCCCTGCCCGACGTCGCCGTCAGCCTGGCCATCCCGCTGGGCACCGCGAAGTCGCGCCTGCACCGTGCCATTGGCCTCATGCGGGCGGCGCTCGACGCCGATGCCCGCACGGGACCTGAGATCTCGGAGGGCCGTCCGGCATGACGACGAACGGGTCCTTCGAACGACGCCTGTCCGGCTGGCTCGACGAGACATCGGAGCACCGCGTGCCCGAGCACCTCGACGAGGTCCTGCTGCAGACGGTGGCCACGCGGCAGCGGCCCGGCTGGTCGAGCCCCGAAAGGTGGCTCCCGATGACAACCATGGTCCGCGGGCGGCTCGCGACCGGTCGCCCATCGCTCGTCCTCGCCGTCGTGGCGCTCCTCCTCCTTGCGCTCGCTGCGGCTGCGATCGTCGCAATCGGCCGCAGCACGGAGGAGCCCATTCGTGGCTACGGCGCGAACGGCGGCATCTTCTTCGCCGACGGTCCAACGCTCGTGAGCGTCTCCGCGACCGGCTCCGGCCGTCAGGAGGTGCGCTCGCTCCCCGCGGGCGCGACCGACCTTGCGATCTCGCCGGACGGCACGCGCCTGGCGTTCCGCGAGGTATCGACCGCCGGCCACCTGGCCGTTCTCGCGCTCGGGCCAGGAACGACGGCGTCGATCCCGATCCCGGGCATGACGCAGGTCGATCGTGTCATCCGCTGGTCACCCGTCGGCGACCGGCTCGCGTTTGTCGCGTCCGACGCGCAACAGCACGATCACCTCATGGTCGCCGCCGCGGACGGCTCGGCGACGCGGAGCCTGGACCTCGGGGTCCAGGGCACACCCGACATCTGGTATCCGGCATGGTCGCCCGATGGCGCCTGGCTGGCCGTTGTCGTCGGCCGCCATGGCTCGGCCAACGGCGAGATCTACCTCGTGCATCCGGATGGCTCCGATGCCCATCGCCTCAAATCGGCCGCCGTCGAGACGGGCGATGCGGGCACGCTTGCCTGGTCGCCGGATCCCGGCGCGCCGCTCCTCCTGTTCATCGCGGATGGCAGGACGATCACCACGGTCGACGTCGGTTCCGGCAAGCAGCGTGCCCTCGCGGGTGGCTTCTGGCCAACGTGGTCGCCCAGTGGCGATCGGATCAGCTACTGGGATGACGGAACGAAGGTCGTGCCGGCGCTGGCGACCGATCCTGCGGCTCGCACGAAGGTCGAGGTCTTCCCCGCGTTCACCGGCGGCTGCGAGGAGCATCCCGAGCTGGCACGAAAGGCGTTCTGCGGGCCAGCGACCTGGTCGCCGGATGGCACGCGCCTCGTCGCCACCGACATCAGCCTGACGGCGATCCTTTCGCTCCTCGCCGACGGCTCGGGCTCGCCCATCGTGGTCGAGCTGCAAGCGGCGGCCGACGGTCCATGGGCCAACGTGGTCTGGCAACCCGCCAAAGGCTGACCTCCCAGCCGCTCTCGGTACCGGCCGGCACCCGAACAGGGGCCGGCCGGTTCGTCTGCCCGGGCTCAGCGACCTCGGCGAAGGTGCAGCTCGCGCGCCTCGGCGATCAGGTCGAGCGTCGCGGGGGTCTTCGCGAGCGACCAGACGATCGCGTCGGCGAAGCCGAGTGCCCCGAGCTCGTCGAGCAGCTCGGCGAGGCCCGCCGCGTCCGTGTCGGTGCCGGACGTGTCGTCGGCACCCTCACCGGCTGGATGGAGCCGGATGCCGACGGTTCGCCGGAGCGAGGCGGGATCGCGCCCGGTTGCGGCGCACGCCTCGTCGAGATCGGCAACGCGCGCCCGCAGCCGGTCGTCGACGCGGCCGAACCAGGCCGTGTTCCAGGCGTCGGCCCACGTGGCGGTGAGTCGCAGCATTCGCGGCCCCTTGGACGCGACGAGGATCGGTGGCCGCCGTACCGGGGCCGGCAGCAGGATCGCGCGGTCGTAGGTTCGAAACCGTCCCTCGAGGCTGACGGTCTCGCCCCGCAGCAAGCGCGAGATGACCTCGAGGTCCTCGGCGAAGGCGCTGACCCGCGGTTCGAACGGCAAGCCGAAGGCCTGGTACTCGGGCTCGTGCCAGCCCGAGCCGAGGCCGAGGACCAGCCGCCCGCCGGACAGGTCGTCGAGCGTCGCCGCCTGCTTGGCCATGAGGCCTGCGGGCCGGAAGGAGGAGCACATCACCAGCGCCCCGAGCTCCACTCGCGGCACCACGGGGGCGAGGGCCGAGAGCGTCGTCCAGGCCTCGTGCGGGCCCTCGTCGGGCTCCGGCGGGAAGCGGAACAGGAGGTGGTCGAAGACCCAGATCGAGTCGAGGTTCGCCTGCTCGGCGAGCGTCGCGTATTCGCGAGTCTCGGCGAACGTCGTCACCCGGCCGTCTGCGGTCTCGCCGTAGGCCATCGGGACCGTCACGCCGACGCGCATCGGGCGAGTCTATCGGCGCACCTCCCGGATCGGCGGGGCCTCCCTAGAATGGGTCCATGGCCCACCGAGTCACGCTCATCCCCGGCGACGGCATCGGACCGGAGCTGGCGGAGGCGACGCGACGCGTGCTCGACGCGACGGGCATCGCGTTCGAGTGGGAGGTCCAGGAGGCGGGCGAAGCGACCATCGCCAGCGAGGGCACGCCGCTCCCGGAACGTGTCCTCGAGTCCATCCGGCGCAACAAGATCGCGCTGAAGGGGCCGATTACCACGCCGGTCGGGTCGGGCTTCCGGAGCGTCAACGTCGGGCTGCGCCAGGCCCTGAACCTGTACGCGAACCTGCGGCCGGCGCGGTCGATGGCGGGCGTCCAGAGTCGCTACGACGACGTCGACCTCGTGATCGTCCGCGAGAACACCGAGGACCTGTACGCGGGCATCGAGCACATGGTCGGCCGCGACGCGGCGGAGTCGATCAAGATCATCACGCGCGCCGCCTCGGAGCGGATCGCCCGCTTCGCCTTCGAGTACGCGGTGGCGAACGGCCGGCGGAAGGTCACCGCCGTGCACAAGGCGAACATCATGAAGCTGTCCGACGGCCTGTTCCTCGAGTCGTGCACCACGGTCGCCGCGGAGTACGCCGGCCGGGTCGAGTTCGAAGACCGCATCGTCGACAACATGTGCATGCAGCTCGTGCAGAAGCCGGACCTGTACGACGTGCTCGTGCTGCCGAACCTGTACGGCGACATCGTGTCCGACCTCGCCGCTGGCCTCGTCGGCGGCCTTGGCGTCGCACCCGGCGCGAACATCGGCGAGGACGGCGCCGTGTTCGAGCCCGTCCACGGGTCGGCGCCGAAGTACGCCGGCCGGAACAAGGCGAACCCGACGGCGCTGATCCTCTCCGGCGCGCTCATGCTGCGGCACCTCGGCTACGCCGACGTCGCCGTCCGGGTCGAGGGCGCGGTACGCGCGGTGATTGCGGAGGGACGCACGGTGACCTCCGATCTCGGCGGAAGTGCGGGCACCAGCCAGTTCGCCGACGCCGTGATCGAACGGCTCGGGGCCGGCGAGCCGGCCGGCGCCGCGGCGTGACGGACGGGGCGACCGCGTGACCGTCCAGGGCGCCGTCCTCCGCGCGCTGCGCAAGCCGCGCGGCACCGCC
>Ga0070696_100002877_pt1 | contig 11447 bp, 11 predicted proteins | sample KBSK1253metaG_FD_65474 | JGI IMG/M metagenome (GOLD analysis project Ga0070696, IMG submission 65474) | Corn, switchgrass and miscanthus rhizosphere microbial communities from Kellogg Biological Station, Michigan, USA - KBS K1-25-3 metaG | ecosystem: Host-associated > Plants > Roots >... | reverse complement strand
GCAAGCGAAGAGCACTTTTATTACATTACGATGGACAAGGATACGCCAGCAAATGAAGCAGCAAAGATTGTTGATGCTGCCAAAAAGCTGGTCAGATAATTATAGCTCCGGTTCTCTCCCCTTAAAATGCCGCTGGACAGGCTCGACAATCTTGTTTACATAGTTAGCCGTCGCGCCCTTCAGGTCCATCGGGTGAATCTTCTTGGCCACAAAATCGCGCTCAACTTCATTGTAATTGGAATAGGCCGTGCTTCCGCCGTACTTGGCTGGCCGCTCTATTACAAACTCGTCAAACTGGTGGAAAACCACATAATGCACCAGCTCCAGTATAGGGTTGCCCTCGGCCACTCCCACGGGGCAGAACGCCTTTGAAATCTTGTCCCTGATCGTCTTTTCATCGTCGTGGATCAGTAACCCGCTTGCTGGCTTGCTCTTACTCATCTTGTCCGATATTTTGGCATCGTCGGAAGTGTTTTCGCCAATGCCAGTGCTGACCGGCTCGGATAAGCCCGGCAGCAGATGATGATGAACTACAACTGGAACCTTCCAGCCGAGCTTCGGGAAGATCTCACGAACCAGCATGTGGATTTTGCGTTGGTCCATGCCCGCATGCACGATGTCAAGGTCAAGGGCCTTGATGTCAACTGACTGCATCGGCGGGTAAAGCAACTGCGAAAGGTCCAGATTCTTCTCTCCTTCGCTCCTCCCCATTATGGTGAGAGACCGCATTGTCCTTGCAAGCGTCATGTGCTTTGAGAAGCGCACAAAGTTCTCCCAGTAATTGCCAGTCTGCCGATAAAGGTCGCTGCCAAGTACGACGTTGACTCCGGGACAAAAGAACTTGAACGCCTCCGCGTAGTACTGCGAGATCTTTTTTATCTTGTTCCAGTCACCGCCTAGCTTGTCGTTGATGTAGGTGTGCCAGTCGGCCAGAAACACGGTTGTGTGAATGCCGGCCTTGATAAAGTCGTTTATCTTGAATCCTGTGAGAACGAGGCTGCCAAGGTGGAGAACGCCGGATATTTCAAGGCCGATGTAGTGCTTTGGGTGGGCTTTAGCTTCGAGCAGCGTTCGCAGCTCGCCAGGTGTCACGATCTCCTCGGTCGGCTCCCGCGTCACGAGTGCAAGGCGCTCTTCAACGTCCATCATGAAATGCCGAGCCAACAGTTCTATAAACTTTGTACCGCGTTTCCTGAAGCAAGTATCGATTTAGAGGAAACCCAGACGAGAATCAGAGGGCATCTAGCCCTACTCTATTACTATCACTGGCGCATAGCTGGCAAGCCAATCCTTGTGCTTTTTGTATTCGGGATCAGCCTCCTTTACCAGATGCCAGAACCGCGGCGAATGATCCAGCTCCACTAGGTGCACGAGCTCATGTATGATGACATAGTCAATGACTTCTAAAGGGGCTGCGGCCAGGAGCAAGTTAAAGTTTAGGTTGCCCTTTTTCGAGCAGCTGGCCCACCTCGACCTCTGACTCTTTATTAAAACCCTATTGTATTTCAGACCCAGTCTGTCAGCGAGCGCCGGGAGGCGCTCGGCGATTATACTGCCGGTCTGCCCCTTGTACCATTCCTGTATTGCCTGCTTATACTTGCGCCTGTTAACCACGTGGAAGGTTATCACATTCAATGCGTCAGAAACTAGGGCCGACTGCTGCCTGTCCTTTACAACGTGGAAACTATACCTGCTACCAAGGAAATAGATTTTGCCCGGCTCGAGCGCACCGCAGCGCTCCTTCAACTTCCCATAGTACCTGGAAGTCTTGATGATCCAATCCCGCTTGGCGGAAACAAAGCTCTCCAACTCCTTGGTGCTATAGTCTGGCGGGACAATTGCCTCCACCCCGTTGATGCTAGAGACCAGTCTGAGCCTCATCGCCCTCTTGCTCGTGCGGATGCTGATATGGATTGAGCCGCCGGCAAGGTCAAGCGATAATGACAAGTAGTATATCAGTTTTAGCGGTTGTTAAAGAATTTTTTGCAATAAAATAGATATACAGTTTCTCGCGCTACTTATGGAGATGCCACGGGGTAATCGGATCAAGGCAAGCGAGCTGGCCGGTAGGCTTGCGACGCTTGACGTAGACGAGGGCATCAGGATAGAGAACGCAGGAAGAAAAATGTTTGTCAACAAGAACGCCTCCGGAGTTTTCGTTGTGCAATCTGGCAGCAACTTCCAGTATCTTGATTCAGCAAGACAAGTGCGCATCGCCATTAAGTCGATGTTCCACTGCAAGTACTCTGTCTGGGCCTATTGAATAGAAAACTCCACGCTAACATTCCGGGTAGATATCTTAATTAAATGAAGCCGAGTTGTAGGTCATTATGGTATCCGGCAAGTACTTTAACAAGGGCGTCAAGGCGCTAGACTCGCCGCATGTGGGCCATGTTGTGAGGGAAACAGAAGACAAGATAATCGTCTTTGGCGGAGGGGATGACAGGTATGACATTCCAAAATCAAAGATCAGGTTTGCAGCGGGCAACGTACTGATCGACCTGCCTCTGTACGAAATCGTAAAGAATTACAAGGTGAGCAGGAACGAGCCGCTGCCAGCTAGCAAGAAGGATCCGTGGACAAAGGCCGGTGACGTGGATCTGGCGACCTATGAAAAGCAGTACCCAAAGTCACTCTTTAACAAGGGCGTCAGGACGCAAGACGAAGAGCACGTTGGCCACGTAATGAAAGAGACGGAGGACAAGATCGTTGTTTGGGGACACTATGACTATAGGTTTGACGTGCCCAAGTCAAAGATTATCGCCGTCGGCAGAAACGTCATCCTGGGAATGGACTATCAGGACATATTCAAGTACAGGGTAGATAGGGACAAGCCGCTGCCTGGCGGGCCAGAAGACTAGATGACGCCTGCTTCGCGGAGTTTTTCCGGTAGATAAACCTCGGCCAAGTACTTGAAGCCGTGTTTAAAGAACGCGTCCAGCTCACACTTTTCATTATCTGCCAAGAAGATGTTTAGCTCTTTCTGCCACTGCTTGTCTTGGAACCAAGGCTTTTTCTTCATGTCGTTTGCCCTGTTGATGTCCTCATCTGTTGCGGCAAGCCTCGCAACTTCAGGTATTTTGTATTTTTCAATGTCGGAGAACATCATGCCGAGGACTTTTGCGTCGGGCGTCACGAGCCTGTCGCTGTCATAACTTAGCGACTCGCTGCCGATCTTGTAACGGAGTGCGATGCCGAGTCCCCACGGGTCGGCATCTGCAAATACTACCACGGGCTTTTTCCATTCTTCGTTGAGCGCCTTGACCATCATTCTGGTTGCCCTGTCAGGTTCGCCCGAACCAGTCATCAGTATCGCGTTGTATTTCTGTATAAACCCGGACTTCCGTATGTTGTTGAGTACCGTGTCCTTTTCAACTACCATCACAAAGTCTGCTTTCACCTTCATAATCTCGACATCGCGGATGTTGGTCGGTATCAGCTGCGACGTCGCCCTGCTGCCAAGGTTGCAGTCTATGACATCGCCCCCGACCCTTAGCGTGATTGGTCCGGAGATCATTCCCTTTGGCTTTGAGGTAACAGAGAACTCTTCTCTCGGCACGCCAGTCAAGAGCTCGATTGCCTTTATTGCATCGTCAGAATTTTCCTGGCCCGCCCAGAACTTTTGTTTGTTCTTACCGTCGCCTACGGTGCTCAGTGTGGCGTAGTACATACCCCTTATCGTGCTCTCCATTTCTTCGTCAAGCAACCTACGGACTGCGTTGGCCATCACAAGATATTGAGTAAAAGTGGGGATTTTCTTGGTACTGTCGGGGCTTATCCCGACTGTCTTGTCGCCGATCGTAAGCATCCTCTTTGCGTCAGACCACACTGTGTTGTCAGAGCCCACCTTTGGGACATTTAGCACGGGCATTGTCTTTTGGACCATCAGGTCGGCGCTGACATCTTTCATTATCTGCCTGATCTTTTTCACGACTTCTTGGTGGCGCTTGTCAGTTACTGGCATTTTTCTTTCTCCATTTGCTCGGCTTGTCCTCCATCACTCTGTCCAGCGTTGCTTGCCTTTCTTCTTTCTGAAGCGTTTCAGGAATCTTTTCCTTCTTGCTTTTTGGCTTTGAGAGCTTGCCCTTTTTCCTAGCGGCGTTGATCGCAATCTGCTCCTTGTCGGGCCTGATCACTTCGCCATCGATTTCGACTTCCTCTTCAACTTCTTCTTCAAGCCGCTTGCTTGTGATCTTGTCCTCCTTTTCCACGGCGGGAGCAATAACTTGCTGTTCAATCTTTACGTGCTTTTCCGCAAGCTCCGTGAAAGCCTGCTCAAGCTTTACCGAGTCGACCTTGATCGACTCGGAAATCGCGCTTACGACCAGTGGAATGTAAAACTTGTACAGGTTAAGCCTGCTCGCGGCCTCTTTCATGCGTAGCTCTCTTCTGATTTGAGCGCTAACTTTTCTGTACAGCTCTGACAAGCAGGATTTCATGTACTTTTTCAGCTCGCCTTCAGAGGCGATGCTCTCCTTGCCGGCAGTCTTGTAAGGTATCTTGGTCGAGCAGATATGAAAGAATGTGTGTAGCGGTAAGAGCTCTACTGCCCTGTCCGATTTCACTTCCACGTTAGCAAACTGCTCCTTTGCCTCCTTTTTCGTGATACCCATCTTGTTTATCTCGACTTCTGACACCACTTCTCTCGCCACGTCGGATCCTTCGTCGTAAAGCAGAGGGATCTTGTTTGCAAACCGATAAAGCTTGAAAGATGGAATGTCACCGCCGTACGCAATGCCGCATTCGACTATGGTGGGCCGGTTGTTGATTACGCAAGTGCGTGAAGCATATGCAGTCAGCGACGGCTTTAGTACCCTGACCGTAATTTGCGGCCGCTGGACTTCGGGAGCGCTCGTGCCTTCAGCTGCGGGGACAACTTCTTTGGTAGTGACTATTGTATATTCAGAAGTCATGCCGGTGGTCAGGATCGCTTCGCCAATCGGGCTCAGATGATCCGTGTTTGCCTGCTGGAATGCCGTATGCTTGCATATCTTGACTATCTCGATTAGTTCGTTCTCGGTGTACTTGTCTGCGAGCTTGTTCTCCATGCCGGCCTTAGCAATGATGTCCTTTGCCTTTTCGCTTGACATCTTTTGGAACGAGGCCGACAGGATTCCCTGGAGCGTGGTCTTTTGGTTCATGAAATTCATTATCGCCTTTTTGAGAGTCTGGAGGTCCATATCTGCCGGGTGGGGTAGGACTTCCTTTGCTGGCTGCGGCATGACTTCCGTCCTGCGATCAAACGTGACTTTGCCCTCGTCGGTTTCGTATTCAATGATAGCGTAAGGGTTGACGATGCTCGTCTGACTGATGTATTCGTTGATCTTGCTCTTTATGTTGTTCCTCGTAATCGGCGAAAGTTTAGCGTGGAGTATTGCCTCAACTCTGAACCCAGAGTCGCCAGCGATCCTGCTTTCCTCAACCTTGACTGATTTTTTGACAAGTTGGATCGGATTGTTCGTGCTGATGTCTGTCCGAAGTTCAAAGTAGTATTCTGAACTCTCTTCAATTGATTTTGACCAAACCCTAATCGGGTGGATGGTGTCCTTTGTTGAAAAGGCAGCTATCATTTTTAGGCCAACACCGAAAAGGCCGCGCTGCTGCTTTTCGACGTACTTGCCCGATGTCAGGAAAGAGCAGACTGCAACCGGCACCTTTTCCGACGGCACACCGATGCCATTGTCTTCGCAGCTTATGATCCAAAGGTCGTTTGCCTGGTCAAGTATTTTGAGCGAAAGGGATAGTTTGGGCAAAATGTGTTCTGTCTCGCAAGAGTCAAGCGAGTTTTCGATGAGCTCCCTTATTGACATGTACAGGATGCGCTCTGTGGTAAAGCCTGCTAGCGCGGAGTTGTCCACAAAGAATTCCGATTCGGCCTTTTTGTCATACCTGACCTTGCCTTTTGTCCGCGTCTTTTGCTGCGTAGCTGCAACTTCGACAGTAGCCTTTTGCGTCAATGACGGTTGAAACTATTTCGCTATCTCAATTTAAGTGATTGCTCAACATTTATCCACCAAGTCAACAAAAGTTATTGCTAGTCTATCTGCGAGCCATAGGGGGTAGTTGCGTTTTTCAATTCTTTTATCTTGAAATCTTGAAATTCGAGCAAAAGCCGCTTCTTGCCTTTCTGTATGACGATAAAGTCAGAACCCGAGCCCACTATTTCCCCGTCGACAAGGTCTTTTAGCTGCGTCATATCAGCTGCTATGCTGGCCTAATTATATAACTCTGTCAAACCAGAGCACAGCAGAGTTTTAATATCAATTCCAGAGAAACCAAAATGGTAATGTTTTTTCCCCTGGTTGGACAGGTGGCAATGTCTCCTGACTTGTTAATTTCAATAATAGGCGTGGCGGCAGCAGCCCTAACTACTTCGAGCTTTTTGCCACAAATGCTCAAAGCTTACCGGACAAAGCGCATGGAAGACGTCTCAAGGTACCTGATGAGCCTTTTCGCAACTGGCACAGTGCTCTGGATCGTCTACGGGGTATTCAAGGGCGACTGGGTGATAATAGGGGCTAATGCAACTGCGACGGTTTTCAACATGATCCTGCTTTACATGAAGTTTGCATACCGGAAAGAGTCTGCCAAGATTGCCTAGACGTCACCATCATGCGTGAACTGGTAGGGGTTGCTAAGCTGGTCACGGTTTATCACCACAATGGTGTTTCTGACAAGCTGGTATGTGCTGTCGTGGCACTGACACGCGCACATTTTTGTTATGGTGGACGAATTGACTATTTCTTTGATTAAGCCCCTGCATGACCCGTGCTGGTTGTTGGCGCAGTCATCAGACTTGCACACGAATAATCTTTCTGGGTAAACTGTATTTATATTGAATTGAAATTGTAATAACATTTCTTACCTCTTTTCTACTAAGCATTTATTCCGAAAGGAGGCCATGCGGTAGGTTTGTAAAGTTCCACGAAAACAAGCCGTGCACGGTGAAGCTAATCTACATCAATGCGCTTTCCCGGCGCAGCCTGCAGTACCACAAGAGGCGGTCTGAATTCTGGTAGGTTGTAAAGGACAGCCAGCACTAAGCCTATATAGGAAAGTGGAATAGCGGCAATAGAAAGTGCAGCTTGTAGACACCTTCAAGGCAAGCCTGGATCCATCACTCTTTCGGCTTTACCGTAGGTACCTTTATTCACGACACAAAGCCACCGACGAGCTCGCGCAGGCAGAAGTGGTGCACGAAAAGGCAAAGGAGCGCCTGCTCAAGATGACTCGCAAGTTTCAGGAGAACACTTCATATTTTGACCCTGGCGACCAGCTGGGAGTTAAAATTGGCAATTACGAACTGAAAAGCCCGGTCGGAATTGCGGCCGGCTTCGACAAGAACTGTGACGTGCTTGAGCCCATGTCCTACGTCTTTGGCTTTCTCACTCCTGGGAGCGTGTTGAAAAACCCGCGCGCCGGCAACCCGCAGCGGCCCAAGAGCGAGGGCACAGTCAGGATCGTCGTGGACGATGGAAGGGAGGCAATAATCAACGCACAAGGATACCCACACCAGGGCCTCAACTATGTAGTAAGGAACCTGAAAAAGTTCCGCGAAAACCCGAGGGGTGACGCAAAGATTCTGCTCAACTTTTCCGGTATAACCGACACATATACCGAAGACGCTGTGTTGGATTCGTGCAAGGAGATTCTCGTCAGGACTGCACGCTATGTCGATTTCGGCTTTGAAGAGAATCGGAGCTCACCAAACACCGATTTTAATAAAGTGCTGCAGAAGCCCGAGTTTACAAAAAAGATAGTAGACCTTATGAACGTACACGCGCCCGGCAAAATCAAGGCATCCAAGGTGTCGCCCTACGGCGGGTTGCCGCCGTCAGATGAAGAAAGGGAAGCCAAGATCAAGTCGATCAAAGTATTTTACGAGAACGGCGGCCAGGTCGTTACGATAGGAAATACTAGGACAATTGATACAAAGTCGACAAAGATCACAAAGAACTTTGCAAGAGGGGTCGCCGGCGAAAGTGGCAGGCCGCTCTTACCCTACATGCTCAAGCTGGTGGAAGACGTCCACAAGGCTTTCCCAGACCTTGCGATAATCGCGTGCGGTGGCATTTTCTCTGGCGAGGACGCGTGGAAGGCTTACGAGAAGGGGGCAACGCTGGTCTCCCTCTATACGGCCCTTACTTTCCACGGCTTTGGCGTAGTGAGAGACATCCACGAGGTCCTGAAAAACAAGCTGGGCAAGGAAACCCTCCAGGGTTTTATAGAAAAGCGAGACGCACCCATCCTCTAACACAGGTCCATGAATGAGTGGAAACCTTTAATTGCATCTCTAATCCCTTTCTTCTGAATAGGGATTTAGAGCAGTGGGAAGGTCTCCTAAGGTTGTTCTTACCGCAGATCGCACTCTGATGTCTCCCTATCGAGGGATCTCGCTTGCTTCGTTCTTTGGATGTGCGCCAGCACTCGACTTCAACAGGGATCGCAGCTCTTTCTGGTACCAAATTCTGCGCAACCAGGTTACCCCAAAGGTGCTCTTTGACTTTATCTGCAATCCAATAGACCACACTAACGGATACGCCAATTATGCCCCTTACGGCCTGAGAAAGGTCGAGGCCGCGCTCTTGAGGGACGGCTACAGCCGTGAAGACGTAGTAGTAGCTCATCCGGATCACATCGAAAAGTTCATCGGGCCAGAGACACAGGTAGTTGGAACGTACGAGATGGACCCGCTCGGTATGGGCCCTGTCACCATGACATTCACTTACGGTCGCAAGAATATGTCTTATGATGAGTTTTACAACCGTGATCTCCACCAGAGGATAAACGCCGCCAAGGCGAGGACTGGGAGCAAGGCCAAGGTGGTAGTAGGCGCCTCCGGCACGTGGCAGTACAACTACGACCCTGCCAAAATCCAGGAGTACGACCTCTACGGCATTGTAGAAGGCGAACTCGGGGGCATCGGCCCCGAGATCGACGGCGCGGCGGGGCAATTCTTTGACGCCCTCATTGGAGGCGAGTTTGACACCGCAAACCCGTTTAAGAAGAGCCAGTTCAAGGTCGAGATCAAAGAGTTCGTAAGAAATGAAAAGACCCTTCACGGAAGGTTCATCCACTACTGGAACGAGCCGTCTGTGGACGAGATTCCCAACATCGTCAATCCGAGCATGCACGGCATGATAGAAGTCATGCGTGGCTGCGGGCGCGGATGCAAGTTCTGCGATGTAACCTTGAGGCCGTTGCGCTATTATCCAATTGAAAAAGTGCAAAAGGAAATAGAGGTCAACATGAAGTACGGCGGCCTGAAAAATGCCTGGGTCCATAGCGACGACATTTTCGTGTACGGCCTAAACCCGAGGACCACGAAGAACATGCAGCCAAACCGGGAAGCCATTGAAGAGCTGTTCAAGGGCATCATGGCGACGGGCATCGAGCACACGAACCCGACCCACGGGACCCTTGCAGGGGCAATCGCAGACGAGCGGCTGATTCCAAATATTTCAAAGATAATCGGATCCGGTCCGGATAACCACATTGGTATACAGTGCGGCCTTGAGACCGGCAGCATTAGGCTAATCGGCAAGTACGCGGACAGGAAACTGGCGCCTTATCGCCCAGACGAATGGCACTGGGTGGTCAAGAACGGCATCAAGACCCTCAATGAGAACTATTGGGTGCCTGCGTTTACTCTCATCATGGGCCTTGACAACGACGAGACGCCGGAAGACAGCTGGGAAACAATCCAGCTTATCCATGAGATCGAGATGGAGCAACCAGACAGCAAGTTTACCGTGACGCCTCTCACGTTCGTGCCAATCGGCCTACTCGAGAAATCAGACTTTTACGACATTGGCAACACGATGGACCCTGCAAAGTTGGGCGTAATGTACAAGACCTGGCAGCACAACTTCAAGTACGGCATCCAAAAGTTCATGGGCAAGGTTGGGCGTGACAACCCCATAAAGAACTGGTTCTTTACGCAGATGGCTTCAACGCTCGGAGGCGTGCCCCTATCAGCAATGGAAAAATATGCAAGGAGAAAGGGTCCAGAACATGAGCGCGTCATCGATAAGATAAAGGCGACCTACTGGTAATACTTAAAACGCGGCTGCTTTTGCAACTTTCTGAAAACCGGCATTCCGGGATCGGGAGATCTTGGTGCCAAGCTTTCTAATTATCCGGCAATCCGGCACATTCTCGATGGGCACGCTAAGACCAGAAGAAATTGTGATGTTGCAGTCAAAGGAATTTCAATAAAATTTTGGCCATTTTTTGAGGGCTTCTATATTTAAGGGATTGTCAGCAATCAAACATTACGTACTAAAAAAAGTGGCTTGAATAATCCCAATAAATGGGAATCAAAATGAGATCTATTTATGTATTGTGCATTAATTCCAGCGACTGCCTATTGTTTATACCCACATCCGCTCGTATTGCCTGCTATGAGTCATTTAATTCCGAACGTTACACCGGAATCGGTGATGGAACAAGAGACTATTCGCGCAGCAATGGAAATGGCCAAACCAACAGTTTGTGTCATTGGAGCAGGGGGCGCAGGCAGCAACATTGTCTCATGGATCAAGACAAAAGGGATCTCGGGGGGCAAGCTGATTGCTGTTAACACAGACGCGGCACACCTCGGTATTTCAAAGGCAGACAGAAGGATCCTTATTGGTCCGAAACTGACGCAGGGCAGGGGCTGCGGTGGTTATCCGGAGAAAGGCATGCAGGCAACTCGTGAAAGCATGGCGGAAATCGTAAGGGAAGTACAAGGGGCAAACATCATTTTCCTTTGCGCAGGCCTCGGAGGCGGAACAGGTACAGGGGCTATCCAGATTCTTGCAGATGAATTGAAGAGGGCTACTGGTGCACTTGTCGTGGGCGTTGTTACGCTGCCGTTTGCAGTCGAACGCTTCAGGTACACGATGGCAAAGGAGGCATTGCTAAGCCTGCAGAGATCGTGCGACACAGTTGTCGCGATCGACAACAACAGGCTGACAAGGGTCGCAGGCAATCTGCCGCTGCAGCAAGCACTCGGCGTTGCCAACGAGCTGGTCGGTCAGTTCATCAAGGGAACGACAGAGACTATTACGACAGCATCGCTCATTAACATCGACTTTGCGGACTTGACTGCCATAATGGAAGGCAGAGGATTGGCTGCAATTGGCGTCGGATACAACGACGGCATCGACAGGATCGAGCAGTCGACAAGGATGGCTCTAGACACGCAGCTGCTGGACGTCAAGGACATGTCTATGGCCCACGGTGCACTCGTGCACGTGACTGGTGGTGACGACATCACCCTAGAAGAGGTCACTAGGGCGGGAGAGCTGGTCACAAGGTCATTGCCACAGGACGTCAGAATCGTTTGGGGCGCTAGAGTAGACCCGGCGATGAAGGGCAAAGCCCGCGTGATGGTCGTTCTCACAGGCGTTGAAAGCACCTTTGGCGAGGTTCCTAAGGTCGCTCAGGCGCCGGTGCAGGAA
>Ga0070696_100002876_pt1 | contig 11448 bp, 8 predicted proteins | sample KBSK1253metaG_FD_65474 | JGI IMG/M metagenome (GOLD analysis project Ga0070696, IMG submission 65474) | Corn, switchgrass and miscanthus rhizosphere microbial communities from Kellogg Biological Station, Michigan, USA - KBS K1-25-3 metaG | ecosystem: Host-associated > Plants > Roots >... | reverse complement strand
CTCGCCGCGCAGCTCGGCGAGCTCCTGGAGGAGCTTCCTCTCCTGGCGCGACAGGTCGGTGGGGGTCACGACGTGCAGCGTGACGTAGAGGTCGCCGCGGCCGCGACGCTGCAGGTTCGGCACGCCCTTCCCGCGCAGCCGCACCACGGTGCCCGAGGGCGTGCCCGGCTCGACGCGGATCGTCTCGTCGCCGTCGAGGCCCGCCACGGTGATCTCCGTGCCGAGCGTCGCCTGCGTGATCGACACGTCCAGCACCGCATGCAGGTCCTGGTTGCGGCGCTCGAACGACTCGGAGGGCGCGACCTGCAGGTGCACGAAGAGGTCGCCGGGCGGCCCACCACCGATGCCGGCGTGACCGGACCCACCGACACGGAGCTCCATCCCGTCGGCGACCCCCGCCGGGATCTCGAGCGCAACCTCGGCGGGCGCTCGGACCCGTCCCGCACCGAAACAGGTCTCGCACCTGTCGGGGATCTCCTGGCCGGTGCCCTCGCATGTCGAACACGGCGCGCTCGTCATCAGCGTGCCGAACACGCTTCGCCGCGCGCTCTGGATCTCGCCGGTTCCCCCGCAGGTTCGACACGCGATCGGCGCGGTCCCCGGTTGGGCGCCGTTGCCCAGGCACGTCTCGCACACCACGAGGCGCTCGAGCTGGAGGTCGCGACGCAGCCCGAAGGCTGCGTCGCGGAAGCTGAGCTCGAGCCGCACGGCCACGTCCTCCCCGCGTCGCGCGCGTCCGCGCGCGCCGCGGCGCCGCCCGGCGGTGCCGAACCCGCCGAGACCTCCCGCACCGAAGAACATCTCGAAGATCTCGGAGAGGTCGCCGAACCCGCCGCCTGGACCGTTGGCGGCGCCGAAGGTGTCGTACCGGGCGCGCTTGGCGGGGTCGGACAGGATCTCGTAGGCGCCGGCGATCTCCTTGAAGCGCTCCTCCGCAGCAGGATCGCCGTTCACGTCCGGGTGATGCTCGCGCGCGAGCTGCCGATACGCGCGGCGGATGTCCTCCTCGGTCGCGTCGCGGGTGATCCCCAAGATCTCGTAGAGGTCGCGGACGGCGGCCATCACTGCTCCGCCTCGCCCGCCGCCTCGGTCAAACGGCGCGCGACGGCGCGCACCGCTGTCATCGCCGAGAGGTAATCCATGCGGGTCGGGCCGACCACCCCGATCGTGCCGACCGTCGCCTCGCCCGCTTTGAACGGAGCCGCCACGATCGACGCTCCCCACTCCCCGGTCGTCGGATGCTCGTCGCCGATCGTCACGCGTACGTCCTCCGACGGCGCCACGTCTTGGAGGACGCGCAGCATGTCCTGCTCCCGTTCGAGCGTCTCGAAGAGCCGGCGGAGGGTGTCGCGCCGCCACGCCTGGGCGTCGTCGGTCAGGTTCGCGACGCCGCCGACGAGGACATGGCCCGCGCGTTCGCCCTGCGTGGCCATGCGCAGCACGTCGGCCGCCACCAGGAGGACGTCGTGGACACCGATGGGCTCGGTCGCCGCCATCTGGAGCAGGGACGCCTGCGCCTCGATGTAGTTCGTGCCGCGCACCGCGTTCAGCCGTCGTTCCGCCTTGGCAACGTCGGCCGCGTCGATGTGTTCGGGTCGGTCGATGATCTGCTTGTCGACGCGGCCGTGCTGCCCGACGGCGAGCACGAGCAACGTCGGCCCCATGTCGATCACCTCGAGCCGCACGAGCTGCTCGTCGGACGGGCCGGGCGGCACCGCGAGACCGGCGTACTGGGTCAGCCGGGAGAGCAGATGCACCGAACCCTTGAGCACCTCTTCGAGGTCAAGGATCGCCTCGGCGAAGTGCGCGGCGATCTGCTTGCGTTGGCCGTCCTTCAGACGGGTCGGCGCCGGCAGGGCGTCGACGTAATGGCGGTAGCCGGCGTCGGTCGGGATCCGACCCGCCGACGTGTGGGGATGGGAGAGATAGCCCTGCTCCTCCAGCGAGGCCATCTCGTTGCGGATCGTGGCGCTGGACACGCCGAGGGATGCGCGCTCCGCGATCGTCTCTGACCCCACCGGCTCGCCCGTGGCCACGTAAGCCTCGACCACCGCGTGCAACACGCTTGCCTTGCGCTCCGAGAGATCGGGTCGATCGGCCATAGGCCGATGATAGCTGGCACTCTCTCCCGCAGAGTGCTAGCCGGCGGCTCCGCACGGCACGTCGGCGAGCGCCGCCGTCATCTGGGCGCCGGCCGCTGACGTGTCCCCGTGCGCCGCAAGGGCATCGCGGTAGGCCAGGACGGCCACCTTCAGGCGCCCCACCGCCTGCGCAAGACCGTGCTCACCCTCGGTCTGTAGAGCCGCCGCGTCCTCCTCCAGCGTCGAGGCGAGGCGAGTGAGCGCATCCTCACGAAGCGTCTGGAGATCGCGGAGGTGCAGGCACAGCGCCTCGGTCGGGCTGAGCGAGGCCGACGGGGGCGGCGACGTCGCCGGCGGGCTGGGCGCAGCCGCCTTCTCGGCCCCCAACGACGACAGGGCGAACGACCCGACGAGCACGGTCGCGATGCCAAGCACGGCGAGTGCGGCCAGGCGTTGGCGGGTGGGTGGGCGCTTCAGCTTCGTGCGAGGTGGCGCGGCGTGGCGAGCGACGACCGTCGGTGCCACGCGCTCGGGCTCGGGCTCCGGGGCGAGGTCGACCATCACCGCGCTCCCGTGCTCGTGCCCGCACTCCGGGCACGTCCACGCCGTCGTGCCAGGACGCATGTGGAACCGGCGGCCACAGTTGTCGCAGGTGACGAACATCCACGCGGTGCCGCACGCCACGCACGTGTACCCGGCCTCGTCGCTGAGCGCCTGCCGCGTCTGGCATCGAGGGCACGTGACCTCGGACATGGCGGCCACGATACCGGCCGCCATGAGCTTCCTTGCTGGAGGCAACCGCGAGGCGAGCTGAGGCGTCCTAGGCTCGGACGAGGATGCCCGTGGACGAAACCGAGATCCGGCTGTTCCTCCGTGAGTCCTATCCGAGGTTGCTCGGCGCGGTCGCGTTGGTCACGGGCGACCTTGCCACCGCTGAGGACGCGGTACAGGAGGCGCTCGTGCGCGCATGGGAACGATCCGAACGCGGTGAGCGCATCGAGGCGCTCGAACGCTGGGTGGCGGCGGTGGCGATGAACCTGTCCCGCAGCCGGCTGCGACGCCTGCGGGTCGAGCGCCTGGCGCGGCCGCGACTCGTCGCGGCCGCGACCACCGACGGACCGAGCGGCGACGCGATCGATGTGCGTGGTGCGCTGGCGGCGCTGCCGCGCCGCCAGCGCGAGGCCACGGTCCTTCGCTACTACCTCGACCTGAGCACCGCAGAGATCGCGGACCTGATGAAGACGAGCGAAGGCACCGTGAAGAGCCAGCTCTCCAAGGCGCGCGCGCACCTCGCTCACGCGCTCGAGATCGACAACGACCAGGAGCAGGACCATGCCGACGTTTGACGATGAGATCCGCAGCCGGATGCGTTCGGCCGCGCCCGTGGTCCCTGCGAGCGAGGTCTTCGATCGGCTCGCCGCACGCAAGCGTTCCCGCGCACGCACGCGCAAGATCGGCACGATCGCGACGGTCGTCGTCGTCCTGGCCGGTACGGTTGCCGCGTTCGCGATCGTCGATGCGAGCCGCACGGGGCCGCAGCCGAACACCGAGCCGACGCCGACGGAGTCCCCGGGGAACTTCGGCCTTGCATACCCGATCTGTGACGTGTCGACGATGCCGCTCGCGATCGGATCCGGCGAAGGGAACGCGATCGTGTTCACCCGGGCGATCGACGGGTGCCCCAAGCAGATCCAAGACGAGACGTTCGTCGGCGTCGACGTCGATGGGGACGGCCTGGTCGACGCGACCGCGGGACCGATCCCAGACTGCTTCATGCAGTGCGAGGCATTCGCGGCCCCCGACGTGAACGGTGATGGGGTCGCTGAAGTGATGGTGTCGACCGCCGGCGCCGACGGGTACGGGATCTGGCCGTACGTCGTGACGAGCTCGCCGCCGGCGATCGCCCCGATCACCGAGGACGGGAAGCCGTTCCGGTTCGCGTGGGTGAACGTCGTCACCCATTCGGAGGCGGCGCACTGCGCCACGACCGATACCGGTCAGGCAGCCTTCGTACTCGACTACGCGGAGTGGGACGCCTCAGGCGCCTCGGTCGTCGAGCAGTCGTTCGCGCTCGAGGGCACGTCGATGACGAAGCTCGGGCAGCAGCGGTCCACGGTGACGCTCGACCAGGTCCCGGTGCCGACCGATGAGCTCTGCGGCGTTCCGGTCCATGGGTCGGCGGCGGGCGCGATGGGTGGCCCGCCAACGATCGAGGGCCGTGACATCGGTCTGGCAACCAACGTCTGCTCCGTACGGTCGATGGACGGCCTCAACCTCGTCCCCGACGGCACGCCCGACACCGCGTTCGTCGGATATGTCATCGACGACACGGGGCGATGCCCACGCGAGGCCAACCGGCAGCGCTGGATCGTTGGGGTCGACGTCACAGGCGACGGAAAGGCGGACGCGTCGACCCGTCTCCCGCTCGTGAGCTGTCCGGACGTCCAGTGCGACCTGCTCGGCGGCACGGATCTCGATGCCGACGGCGCCGACGAGCTCGTCGTCACCAACTCCTTCTCGATCCGCGACGAGACGTACTTCTCCGTTGGCGCGGGCGGAGGGACGGCGAAGATCTCGCCCATCCTCGTCGCCTCCCCAGGCCATCCGGCCGCACACATCACACCGGGCGAACCGCTCCAGACGTCCGCAGGCGGCGACGAAGGGTACGGCTCGTGGATCCGCTGCGAGGGCTACCCGAACGCGCCGGTGCTCGTCTTCACCTATGGGGCCGGAGTCGTGGATGGCCATCAGCCGACGGAATGGCACGAGATCAAGTTGCAGCTCCAGAGCGACGGGCTGTTCCACGTCGTCGGCGCGACCGACCTCTCGCTGCCGGCGAACCAGGACCCGGGGCTCGTGCGGTCGATCGCGCCCGCATGCGGTCTGGACTTCCGGGGTCTGTCGTAGGGCGGGCCGGCCGTCGTCGCGGCTAGCCGGTCAGGCCTAAGACGAGCTCGTTCAGCAGCAGCATGCCTCGCTCCGTCGGGACCAGCTGGCCGAACTCATCTTCGAGCAAGCCGCTCGCGACGAACGGCGCGTACCGGTCGGGTTCGAACCAGCTCGCCGGGACGCCCTCGAGGATCCGAAGCTTCAGGAAGACCTCCTCGAGGTAGGCGTCGGACGGGTCGAGGGACTCGCTGCCCCCGATCGGGAGCTCGCCCGCCTCGACCTTCTCCATATAGGTCTCAGGCGGCCGCACGTTCCACCAGCGCACATCGTCGCGGTAGGCGTGCGCGCCGGCGCCGAGCCCGACGTACGGGCGCCGCTCCCAATAGCCGAGGTTATGCCGGCACTCGAAACCCGGCTTCGCCCAATTGGAGATCTCGTAGTGGCGGTAGCCGGCGCCGGCGAGGAGCTCGCACGCGAGACCGAACATGTCCGCCTGCAGGTCGGGGTCGGGCGCCGCTCGCGTGCCCGCCGCAACCTGTCGCCCCAGGGGTGTCGCCGGTTCGATCGTGAGCGCGTACGCGGAGATGTGCTCGGGTGTGAGCGCGATCGTCTCCTCGAGGGTCCGTTCCCACGACTCGATCGTCTCCCCTTCCGTCCCGTAGATCAGGTCGAGGTTCACGTTGCGGTAGCCGGCCTGTCGAGCGGCACCCACAGCCGCGCGGACCGACGCCGGCTGGTGGATCCGCTCGAGCGACGCCAGCACCGCAGGATCGAACGACTGCGCGCCCATCGACAGCCGGTCGTACCCCGCGTCGTGCAACGCCCCCAGCAACCCGACGTCCACCGTGTCCGGGTTCGCCTCGACCGTCACCTCGGCGTCGGCGACCATCTCGAACCGGTCGCGCAGATGCACCAGCAGCGATCGGAGATCCGCGGGCGCCATCGTGGTGGGCGTCCCTCCGCCCAAGAACACGCTGACGAACGGCGTCCCCGCCCAGCCGGGCGCGGCGAGCTCCGCTTCCTTCAGTAACGCTTGCAGGTACCGCGGCTGCAGATCGTCGAGTCCCGCGTAGGCGTTGAAGTCACAGTAGCCGCATCGCGTCAGGCAGAACGGGATGTGCACGTAGATCCCGGCGTCGCTCATCGTTTGGCTGCGGCCTTGTCGTCGACGCGGAGCGCCTGGATGAACGCGTCCTGCGGGACGTCGACCTTGCCCACGCGGCGCATCCGCTCCTTCCCCTTCTTCTGGGTCTCGAGGAGCTTGCGTTTGCGCGTGATGTCGCCGCCGTAGCACTTCGCGAGCACGTCCTTGCGCTTGGCCTTCACCGTCTCGCGCGCGATCACCTTGGACCCGATCGCGGCCTGCACCGCGACGTCGAACAGCTGCCGAGGGATCAGCTCCTTCAGCCGCTCGGTCATCTTCTTGCCGTAGTCGTAGGCCTTGTCGCGATGGATCACGCTGGAGAACGCGTCCACCGGCTCGCCGTGCAGCAGCACGTCGACGCGCACGAGCTTCGATTCCTGGAAGCCCCAGGGCTCGTAGTCGAGGCTGGCGTACCCGCGGGTTCGAGATTTCAACTGATCGAAGAAATCGAAGACGATCTCGGCCAGTGGCAACATGTAGTGCACCTCGATCCGCTCGGGCGTGAGGTACTCCATGTCGACCTGCTCGCCGCGCCGACCCTGACAGAGCTCGAACACCGCCCCGAGGTAGTCGCTCGGCGTGATGATCGTCGCGTAGACGACGGGCTCCTCGACACGTTCGTAGTCCCCGCCGGGCGGCATCTCGGCGGGGTTATGCACGATCGTCTCTTCGCCCGCCTTGAACACGTGGAACTCGACGTTGGGCGCGGTCGAGATCAGCTCCAGGTCGAACTCGCGCTCCAGGCGCTCGCGCACGATATCCATGTGCAGCAAGCCGAGGAAGCCGACCCGGAAGCCGAACCCGAGCGCCTGTGAGGTCTCCGGCTCGTAGACGAGCGCCGAGTCCGACAGCTTGAGCTTGTCGAGCGCTTCACGCAGGGCGCTGTAGTCGGAGCCGTCGGCGGGGAACAGACCCGACCACACCATCGGCTTGGGTTCGCGGTAGCCGGGCAACGGTTCGGACGCGCCAGCCTTGCCGGCGATCGTGATCGTGTCGCCGACCTTGGCCTGGTGCACGTCCTTCAGGCCTGTGACGAGATAGCCGACCTCGCCGGGGCCGAGCGCGTCGACGGGCATCGCCTCGGGAGCCATCACCCCCGCCTCTTCTGCTTCGGATGTGATCCCGGTCGCGAACATCTTGATCGTCGCGCGGGAGGGCAGCCGTCCCTCCTTCACCCGGACGTAGGTGATCACGCCGCGGTACGTGTCGAACGCCGAGTCGAAGATGAGCGCCTGCAGCGGCGCGTCGGCGTTGCCCACCGGGGGCGGCACGAGGTCGGTGACCGCGCGGAGCAATTCCTGCACGCCGGCCCCGGTCTTCGCGCTCACCCGAAGGATCGCATCGGGGTCGCGGTCGAGCAGCTTGCCCAGCTCGTCGGCCCGCTTGTCGGGCTCGGCCGCCGGCAGGTCGATCTTGTTCAGCGCGGGCACGATGGTCAGACCCGCGTCACGTGCCAGGTGGTAGTTCGCCAGCGTCTGCGCCTCGAGACCCTGCGCCGCGTCGACGAGCAGGATCGCCCCCTCGCACGCAGCCAACGACCTGGACACCTCGTAGGTGAAGTCGACGTGCCCGGGGGTGTCGATCAGGTTCAGCTCGAAGCCGTCGTGCAACAGCCGCACGGCCTGCGCCTTGATCGTGATCCCGCGCTCCCGCTCCAGGTCCATCTTGTCGAGGTACTGCGCTCGCATGTTCCGACCCTCGACCGTGTGGGTGAGCTCGAGCATCCGGTCGGCCAGCGTCGATTTGCCGTGGTCGATGTGCGCCACGATGCAGAAGTTCCGGATGTGGGAGATCTCGGTCGGCACGGCAACTCCAATGGTACGGGTGCGCCCTGTGGCTCCCCGTGAGGCCGGGCAACGAGCCCGGATCCGCCTCCGTCTCCGGTTGGTTCCGAAGCCGCTGGTAGACTCCCTCGCTCGTATGGCAAACATCAAGTCGCAGAAGAAGCGGAACATCCAGAACGAGAAGCGCCATCAGCGCAACATGGCGACCAAGAGCGCGCTCAAGACGTCGACCAAGCGTGTCCACACCGCGGCCACGTCGGGTGATGCCGAGACGGCGGTCGCCGAGCAGCGGGCCGCTGCCCGAGCGCTCGACAAGGCAGCGAGCAAGGGCGTCATGCACAAGCGCACGGTCGCCCGCAAGAAGGCTCGCCTGGCTCGAGCCGCGAACGCGGCGTCCAGCTAACTACGCGGCGATCGCCGCGATCAGCACCGGCATCACGACATCGCCCGGCGCACCCGATTTCAACGCTCGGTCTGCGTCGGCGACACGGTCGTGGATCGTGACGAGCTCTTCGAGCGTGAAGTTCCTGGCCTGCTGCTGGTAGCGGCGCGCCTGCCACTCGAACCGTAACCCGGCCTCGCGCGCGACCTGGGTCGGCGCCAAGCGGTCGGGCAGCGCGCGGACTCGGAGCAGATCTCGAACACGGACCGCGATCCCGCCGAGGACCATCAGTGCCTCGTCGCCGTTCTCCTCGATCGAGCGGAGCGCCCGGATCGCGCCCGGTAGATCCTTGGTGAACGCCCGGTCGCACAGGTCCCACGTCTTCTGCTCGCCGAGGCCGCGGAACTGCTGGTGGATCTGCGCCGGCGTGACCTTCTGGCCGCGGAACGCGTCGGCGAGCTGTTGCACGGCGGCGGCCAGCTGGCCGAGGTCCTCACCGAGCGTCTGGACGAGCGCTCGCGCCGCCGGCGGCGTGAGGTCGAGCTCCGCCCTCTTGGCGCGCTGCACGAGCCACGGCTCGATCTCCTTGCGCGCGACCTGCACCTGGCGGACCTCGCCCACCGGTTGCACCAGCTTCTGCAAGGCGGCCGGCGGCTTGCCCCGTTCGGCGACCGTGCATGCGAGGACGAGGGACGACTCGGGGTCGGGCGCAAGGAGGTAGGACCCGATCGCGCCGAGCGCGTCCTTCGACAGGCTGCGGCAGTCGGTGACGAGCAGAGCACGCGGCTCGCCGAACAACGAGGGCGTCGCGAGATCCTGCAGCTCGGTGCCCTGCCACTCCCCCGCGTCGACCTCGATCGCCCGCACGTCACCGAGCAACTCGAGCGCGGCCTCGCGCAGGAGGAACGCATCCTCGCCCCACAACAGGGTCACCGGGCTGCCCGACGTGGTCATCGCTCGGACGCTACCACCGGCCCCTGCTGCTCGAAGGTGACGGTGATCGTGCCGTGCTGGTCGGTGCGCCAGACCGCGGCCCCGGCCGCGGTCAGCGTCGCCAGCGCGTTCGGATCGGGGTGGCCATAGGGATTCGGTTGCCCAACGCTCACGATCGCGACCTCGGGGTCGAGCGCCTGGATGAACGCCGGCAGTGATGTGTCGCCGCCGTGGTGGGGCACGCGCAGGACATCGACGTTGGGCACCCGCCCGGCGTCGAGCATCACCTGCTGCGCCTCTCGCTCGGCGCACCCCGTCATCAGCAGGGTGTGGCCCGCCGCCTGCATCAGGAGCACGACGGAGTCGTTGTTCGGGTCGGAATGCGAGTCGCCCCAGCAGCGGTCCGGCCCGAGCACCTGGAACGCGAGATCGCCCACCGTGATCGTGTCGCCGGCGTGCGCGGGCAGCACCGGCACCCCCTGGGCGAAGATCTCCGTGTCGATCTGACCCTGCAGTTCCGTGTGGAAATGGCACGCCGGGTCGTAGTACACGCTCACCGGGAACCGGGCGAACACCGAGGGCAGTCCCGCGATGTGATCGGCGTGCTCGTGTGTCGCGATCACCGCATCGATGCGCTTCACGCCGAGCGCGACCAGACGTTGCGCCACCAGGTCGCCGTCCGGACCCGCGTCGATCAGCACGGTCGCGCCACCGGGGCTGCTGATCAGCGTGCCGTCGCCCTGACCGACGTCGAGGAACCGCACGGTGACCGCCGACGGCGGACCCGCGCCGATCGCCACCTGCCACACCAGGATCGGGGCCACCGCGACCGACGCCACCACGAGCCGCCGGGGTGGTCGCCAGCCACTTCGCATCCAGGCTGCGATCCCCACGAAGATCCCGACGCCGGCGATCAGCACCCATGGACCGCCGTTGGACGTGATCCACGCGACCGGCGCCTTGGCCAGCGTCGAGGCGACGACCTCGAGGTAGCGCATCGGCAGCTGCGCGATGACGGCGACGGCATGCCCGAGCGGGATCCACGCCAGCCCGAGGGCGGAAGCCGCGATCCCGAGCAGCAGCGCGGGGGAAACCGCTGGGAAGGCAGCCAGGTTGGCAACGATCGTGACCCCAGGCACCTCGTGAAAGTGGAACAGCAGCAGTGGCGTCACGCCGAACTGCGCGGCGATCGTCGTCCCGCACGCCATCGCGGCCGGCTTCGGCATGAGGCGACCCAGCCGTTCCGCGATCGGGGTCGCGAGGACGACCATCCCGGCCGTTGCCGCCACCGAGAGCTGGAACCCGATCGCGTGGACGAGCCACGGATCGAGCACGATCAGCATGAGCACCGCAGCTGCGAGGATCGAGCCGGTCGCACGCGGCTTGCCGAGCACGATCCCCGATAGCGCGAGGAACGCCATCGTGCCGGCGCGGAGCACCGACGGCTCTGCGCCGGTCAACACGACGAACAACGCGACGATCCCGATGCCCAGCAGGAAGCGAGCCACTGCGCCGAGGCGCAACGCGGCGGCGAAGGCCATGCCGGGCGCCAAGACCATCGCGACGTTCTCGCCGGAGACGACGAGCAGGTGGCCGAGACCGGTCGTCTCGAAGTCTCGCGTGGTCACGGGGTCGAGCTTCGAGGCGTCGCCGAGCACGAGCCCCAGCAACAATCCCGCCTCCCGAGGCGGGAAGATCCGCTCGATCGTGTGACCGACGAAGGCCCGGACCACCTGGGTCATCCGGATGAACGGCGACGGCGAGCCGCCGAGCCGGTGCGTGTCGAACGCCCGGACGCTCACGGCGATCCCTCGGTGGGCGAGCGACTGCGCGAAGCCCGGGTCCTCCGGGACCTCCAGCGTCCCTCGGACCTCGACCTGGTCACCGCGGACGGCTGTGGGCGGGTCCTCGTTGCCGCCGATCCACGTCGTCTCGCGGACCGCGACCTCACCACCCGTCCAGCCGACCCTCGAGACGTCAACGACGCAGTGCCACCCGTGCGGGCTCGTCGCCGGGTCTTCCCGCAGCGTCCCGATCAGCGTGACCGTGCGCGGAGCGAGCCGATGCAGCAGCGAACCGTCGACGCGGGCCACGTTGAGGCCGGCCCACCCGACCCCACAGAGCCAGAGACCGGCCGCGAGCAGTACGAGGGCCGGCAGCGGACCGCGGCGTCGGTCGGTCCTCGGGGCCGCTACCGCGGCGACGGCGGGGTGATCGTCGTCGACGAGCCCGGCG
>Ga0070696_100002875_pt1 | contig 11449 bp, 8 predicted proteins | sample KBSK1253metaG_FD_65474 | JGI IMG/M metagenome (GOLD analysis project Ga0070696, IMG submission 65474) | Corn, switchgrass and miscanthus rhizosphere microbial communities from Kellogg Biological Station, Michigan, USA - KBS K1-25-3 metaG | ecosystem: Host-associated > Plants > Roots >... | reverse complement strand
CGGCCGCGTCGTAGTCCACGGTGCCGTCCACCAGAATGTCGGCCTCGATTCCTTTGAGCACGCGGATGCCGTCGAGCTTATGGTTCGCCGCGTCCACCTCCTCGCCCTGGCGCGCGAGATCTTCCGCGGCCAGCCCACCTGCGTACGCCGCGGCCTGGCTGTGGTCGGTCAGGCCGACGTAGGAATAACCGGCGGCCTGGCAGCCCAGCGCGATTTCCTCGACCGTGTTCGATCCGTCGGAATAGTTGGTGTGGCAGTGCAGCAGTCCGCGGAGCTGGCCCCGCTCGAGCAGCACGGGCAACGCGCCGGCGGCGGCAGCTTCGATTTCGCCGCGACCCTCCCTGAGTTCCGGCGGGATCTCCGCCAGCCCCAACGCGCGATACAGGTCGGCTTCCGACGGGGTGGGGACGAACTCGTGGCCCCGCCACAATGCCGCGCCGCTCAGGTCGTATCCTATCGACGCCGCGTGCTTCGCGAGCGCTTCGAGATGGGCCTCGCTGCCAGTAGCCTGGACCAGCACGGCGCCCAGATTCACCGGCGTCGTCACCACGATCTGGGCGCTGGCACCGCCCGCGAAGCGCAGGGTCACCCGGCGCTCGTCCTGGCCGGCGAACTCGTGAGCGCCGGGGAGTCGTCCCAGCCGCTCAAACAGCTCGGCCGGCGGGACGTCGGCCACGACGACCAGGATCACGTCGCTCACCAGCTCCGCTCGACGCCGCACATCGCCCGCGATGATTGCCTGGACAACGCCGGGAAGCTTTTCCAGCGCCTGCCGCAGCCGCGCCGCCTCTTCGGCTGCGTGGTGCGAGAGACGGAACATCGTTGCCTGCCGCAGGTAGGCGATGCCGCGAAGAATGTTCTCGGAAGTCTTGGCGCCGAAGCGCGGCAGCTTGGCCAGCCTTCCGTCGCGGGCCGCCGCCTCCAGCTCCGGCAGCGAGTCGATGTCGAGCAGATCGTGAATTTGGCGGATCTTGGCGACGCCAAGCCCGGCAATGGAGAGCATCTCGACCAGTCCCGGAGGGACCTGCTCCCGCAGGTCCTCGAGCACGGACGAACGCCCGGTCGCGGCCAGCTCGCCGATGATCTGGAGGGTGCCGGGCCCGATGCCGCGAGTGCCGGCCAGCGAGCCGTCCTCGAGCGCCTCCCCAAGGTCGCCTGGAATGCCAGCGAGCGTCCGGGCGGCTGTCCGGAACGCCCGGATCCGAAATGGGTTGTCTCCCTTGAGCTCCATGAAGGAGGCGATCTGGTCCAGCACGTCAGCGACCGCCTTCTTGTCCATGGTCTCCATTTTCAGCGCGTCTTTCCGGCGTCGCGCACTCGCCACGCCAGCTCGAGCAGCTCCTCGGGGCCCACAATCTCGCGCAAGCGGGCCGCATCGCCTCCGCGAAGAGTGGGCGCAAAGAGCGGAGAACCGTCCGGACGAATCAGATTCCCGGGACGGGGTCCCGTCGCCTCAACAACGGTGAAACCCATCCTGTCCGGGTGCAAGCCGAAGACGGCAAGCGCGCGAAGGAAGCCTCCCGGGGCAATATGGGCAAACCAGCCGTCGAGAGGCTCATACGCTTCGTCTTCGACCGGACGAGCCCAGATCAGGTGTTCGGGTATCCGAACGTAGGGCGCCTTTACCGCCGGTTCGTCATGCTGGGCCGGCTGCGTTCCCAGAAGGTCTTCCATGACCGGGCGGTCCAGTTCGATCAGCTCGGTTCCCTGGTCCCAGAACAGGAAGGCGTGATGTACCAGCGCGGCGAGACGATCGATGTCCTCGCCGAGGCCCTCATCGGGGCGAAGCTCATGTACCAAGCGGGCTGCATCGGGCGTGAGCAGGAAGGCGTCGCGATCCAGCGGGTCGCGCCCGGCCTCGGACAAGGAGGCGCGGATGGGTGGAAACCGCTCCTCCGCAATGGGGGCAAAGACGAGATCGTAGGGAGTAAGGCGCGGCGACACGGGAGAATGGTAGCGCGGTGGGCCCCCGATGGGCTTCGCTCTGGCCGGGAACACTACGCCAGGATATCCTTCCCAGTGGCGGGACAACCCCTCTCATTAGACAACGGACCTCCTGGTGGACCTCAGGGCCCAACTGCAAACCGCGTTGGCAGATCGCTACCGCGTCGAGCGTGAGCTTGGCCGGGGTGGCATGGCTACGGTCTTTCTGGCTCAGGACCTTCGGCACGACCGCCCGGTTGCGGTCAAAGTCTTGCACCCGGAGCTCGCCGCCACGCTCGGGCCCGAGCGCTTCCAGCGCGAGATTCGTTTTGCCGCCCGCCTGCAGCATCCCCATATCCTCACCGTGCTCGATTCCGGCGGGACCGACCGCCATCTCTGGTTTACGATGCCGTATGTGGATGGAGAGACGCTCCGGTCGCGGCTCCGTCGTGAGGGGCAGCTGTCCATTCCGGAGGCGGTGCGGATCGCGCGCGAAACCGCTTCCGCACTCGATTACGCCCATCGGCAGGGAGTGGTTCACCGCGACATCAAGCCGGAAAACATCCTGCTGACGCGGGACGGCGACACGCTGGTCGCCGACTTCGGGATCGCGAGGGCATTGGGTGGGACGAGCGCCGGTCCTGCGGACAGCTCCCAGTCCCCATTGACCGAGACCGGCATGTCGCTGGGCACCCCGGCCTACATGAGCCCCGAGCAGGCGAGCGGCGACCGAGAGATCGATGCTCGAACCGACGTCTACTCGCTCGGCTGCGTGCTCTATGAGATGCTCGCCGGCGAGCCTCCGTTCACCGGGCCGACCGGCCAGGCCATTCTGCTCCGAAAATTCACCGAGACTCCGCGGCCGCTCAGAACCGTGCGCGATACCGTATCCGAGGCGGTCGAGCGCGCTGTGGGCACCTCGCTGGCCCGGGCGCCCGCTGACCGGTTTGCCTCAGCGGCCGAGTTTGGCAAGGCGCTCGACACCGCGGGGACGGCCTCTAGCCAGGCGCCTCGTTCCGCGCCCACCGCCGCGACGCTAGCGTCCCCCATTGCGCCGGTCGCGCCCACTCACCGTCCGAGCCTCAGTCGTCGATATGCCATCACCTTTGCCTTGCTCGGCGGATTCGCCATTGGTCTGGGTGTTCTGTTTGCCTGGCGCCGAGGACACACGGCTGCGGAGGCGGAGAGTACGGGCGCGAAGCGACTGGCCGTACTCCCCTTCGAGAACCTGGGCGATTCGGCGAGCGAGTACTTCGCGGACGGGATCACCGACGAGGTGCGCGGGAAACTGTCGGCGCTGCCAGGGCTCCAGGTGATCGCGAGCCGCAGCTCAGGCGAGTACAAGCACACGTCGAAGCGGCTGCCCGAGATCGCCCGCGAGCTGGGCGTGGATTACGTGCTGATCGGAAAGGTTCGGTGGGAGAAGGGCAGCGGAACCACGGCCAGCCGAGTGCGAGTGAGCCCGGAGCTGGTGGCGGTCCAGGGCGGGGTCCCCACTACCAAGTGGCAGCAGCCGTTCGATGCGAGCCTGACGGACGTCTTTCAGGTCCAGGGCGACATTGCCGGCCGCGTGGCCGATGCACTGAACCTGGCAATGGGATCGACCCAGCGCGAAACGCTCAAGGAAAAGCCCACGGCCAACCTCGCTGCCTACGATGCTTACCTGAAAGGCGAAGCAGCATCACAGGGGATCGGGGTCAATGACCCTCCGAGCCTGCGACAAGCAATTGCATACTATGAGCAGGCGGTAGCGCTCGATTCGACGTTCCTGCTCGCGTGGGCTCAGCTCGCGCGGGCGAACGCCTGGTACTACTCCGCCGGTACGCCAATCCTTGCGGCCGCCGAGGGAGCCAAGCGCGCGTCGGACCGTGCCATCAAGCTCGGCCCCGGCCGGCCGGAGAGTCAACTTGCTCTCGGCAACTATCACGCGCTGGTGCGGAACGAGCCCGCGGCTGCCCTGGCGGCATACGAAGCAGGGCTCAGAGGCGCACCGGACAATGCTGATTTGCTCACAGCCTCGGCATTAGTGGAGGAAAGCCTGGGTCGCTGGGACCAGGCGGTCGCCCATCTAAGACGGGCACAGACACTCGATCCCCGATCTGTCCTGACAGCTCGCCGTCTCGCTGCTGCATATATCTGGCTTCGCCGGTACCCTGAAGCGCTCGCGGCGGCGGACCGGGCCCTCGCACTCGCGCCAACGAACCTCGCCGTCATTGAGTTCCGGGCAATGGTCCCACTGGCTCAAGGTGATCTCGCCGGCGCCCGAGCGGTCATTGCGGCCGTACCACCCGAGGTCGAGCCTACCGCGCTCACAGCGTTCTTTGGTGTCTACGCCGACTTGTATTGGGTGCTCGACGATGCCCAGCAGCTGTTGCTGTTGCGCCTGCCGCCGAGTGCGTTCGACGATGATCGCGCCAACTGGGGTCTTGTGCTGGCCCAGACCTATCATCTCCGCGGTGATTTCGCCAAGGCCCGAGCGTACGCTGATTCGGCCCGGATTGGGTTTGAGGATCACATCCGAGCCGCCCCTAACGACGCGCAGCAGCATGCGCTCCTTGGGTTAAGCCTGGCGATCATGGGTGGCCGAAAAGCGGAGGCGATTCGAGAAGGGCAGCGCGCCGTGGAACTCAATCCGACCAGCCAGGATGGGTTCGCGGGACCGTACCAGCAACATCAGCTGGCGCGGATCTACACCCTTACAGGCGAGCCGGACAAGGCAATCGACCAGCTCGAGGATTTGCTCAAGGTGCCTTACAACCTCTCATCCGGCCTGCTTCGCGTCGATCCGAATTTCGCGCCGCTCCGGAAGAACCCCCGCTTTCAAAAGTTGATCGCCGCGCAGTAAAGCGGGAGGCGCTCACCGAGGCGCTGGGACTCACCCGGGTTCCCCTCGGGCGCGGAATTATCGTCTCGCCTGAGAGCTCCACTCTCCGACGGTGGATCAGGCGGTTCCGGCCGACTTCATCGGCGAGGACCACTCCGGTCGCCATGTGCGCCGGATGCGGTCACTCTATGAGGAGCGCGCGCTTCGAAGGCTCTGACCCTCCCGGTTGGGATCGACGTCGTCGAGCGGCTACCAGATCTGCATTTGCTGCTCCGGCGGCCGGGCGAGTGGATCGCCAGACTTGCAGCCGAACGCCTCCGCGAACGCCGGCAGGTGCCCTACCACGCCGTTCACCCTCCAGCGGATCGAGCTGTGCGGATTGGAGACCACCAGGGTGCGCTCCGTCTCGGGCCGTACCTTCTCCCGCCAGGAAACGGCGTACGCAATAAAAAAACGTTGCGCCGGCGTGAAGCCGTCGATGGGTGACGGCTCGGGTTTGCCGGCCAGCGACTTCCGCCACGCGTCGTACGCGATCATCAGCCCGCCGATGTCGGCGATATTCTCGCCTAGGGTGAGCCGTCCGTTGATGTGGAAGGTGTCTACCGCCACGTAGCCGTTGTACTGGTCCACGACCAGCTGTGCGCGCTTCTCGTATTGCGCTGAATCCTGGGTTGTCCACCAGTCTCGCAGATTTCCGGCGGCGTCGAAGTGGCGCCCCTGGTCGTCGAACCCGTGGGTGAGCTCGTGACCGATGGTGGCGCCGGTGGCGCCGTAATTCACGGCGTCGTCCGCTTTGGGATCGAAGAGGGGCGGCTGGAGGATCCCCGCGGGGAAAACGATCTCGTTAAAAGACGGGTTGTAGTAGGCGTTGTAAGTAGGTGGCGTCATCCCCCACTCGGTGTGGTCCACTGCCTTGCCCACCTTTCCCATGCGCCGATCATTTTCGAACCGCTGCGCCGCGAGCAGGTTGGATACGTACGGACCGGAGGTCAGCTTCAGCGTGGAATAGTCCCTCCACTTGTCGGGGTACCCGATCTTGGCGACGACCGCTTCCAGCTTCGCCAGGGCCTGAGCGCGAGTTGAGTCGCTCATCCAGGTGAGCCGGCTGATCCTCTCGCGCATCGCGGCTCGCAAGTTTGCGACCATCGCCGCCATGCGCACCTTCGCCTCGGCTGGGAAGGCCACCTTCACGTACTGCCTGCCGACCGCTTCGCCGATCGCCTGGTCGGTGGCATTCTGGCAACGTTGCCAGCGCGGCTTGAGTTGGGTTTCCCCCCGGATGAGGCGTCGGAGGACCAGCGCCTCTTGCTGGAAAGGCGTACCGAGCGCGGGCGCTGTGGCGCTGGCGAGGTGCCAGCGGAGGTAAGCGCGCCAGTCGGCTAGCGGTGCGTTGCGTATCAGGCTGTCCACGCCTCGAACGAAGCCCGGGATCATCACGTTGATCGTGTCGGGTGTCGCGAGGCTGGTACTCTGGAAGAAACGGGGCCAGTCGACATCGGGCGCCATCCGCTGTAGTTGAGTCGGCGCCGTGGGATGGTAGAGCCGGCTGAACGCCCGCGCCTCTTGCGCCGGAATTGAGGTGTGCGCAATAGCGGTCTCCAGCGCGACGATCCGCTGGGCATCGGCCTCGGCGGAGGCCTTGGACGCGCCGAGGAGGACCAGCATACGCCCGACATGGGCGGTGTATTCCCGCCGGACCGCGGTAAACTGCGAGTCCGCGCGCAGGTAGAAGTCGCGATCGGGCAGGCCGAGCCCGCCCTGATAGAGGTGCAATCCCATCACTGCGCTGTTCTTGAAATTGGGAAACGTGAAGTAGGGCAACGCCCCGTTCACGCCCTCGCGCTCGAGCGCCCCCATGACCGCCACCAGCTCGGCGCGGGTACGGATCGCAGCGATCCGGTCGAGCCGGCCTTTGAGCGGTGCGGCGCCTTCCCGTTCTACCCGGGCCGAGTCCATACAACTTCCGTAGAACAGGCCGGCCAGTCGCGCGTCGGCATCGGTCGCGGTATCGACGCCGCGAGCCGCATCGTCCAGGATGCGGCGCAACAGCGCCTCGGTGCGGTCCTGGATATCGCGGTCGACCCCGGTGATCGAGTATTGCGGCGGGATGGTCGTGCGCGCGAGCCAGGCACCATTGACGTAGCCGAAGAAGTCGCGGCACGGTGCGCAGGTGGTGTCGAAATTCGCTCGATCCACGGCGCGGAGCGGCGGCAGCACGGAGTCGTGCTGGGCAAAGAGGGGGCTGGACCCGAGGGCCAGGCTGACACCGAGATGGCAGGCAAAGCTGCGATGGACGGAACGCATATGGACCCGAAAGAAACGAGTGTTGAGCACGAGGTGCCTAACCTTGCTTGGGCAGAAACTTGTCTACGATTTCCCTGAACTCCTTCGGCCGCTCCACATGCGGGCAATGCCCGCACCGATCCAGGGCGTGAAACTCGGCGCCGAGGAGGTCTGCAGTCTCGCGGGACGCCTTGATAGGGATCGGATCGTCCTCGCCGTGGAGGACAAGACCGGGGACCGACCGCAGCGTCCGAAGCTTTGGGCGTAAATCATAGTTGCCCAGGCTCTTCCAGACCTCCTCCTGGGTCCGGCCGATCACTCGAAACGCCGTCAGCTCGTGCGCCTTGCTGGGGTCGTAAAAGTAGGGGACCACCGAGAGCTCGAACATCCGGCGCTGGAACGCCTCAGGGTCGCGCGTCCGAAGGTCGCTCGCCCGGACGGCGTCCCGCTCGGCTTGAAGTGCAGGTGCCAGATTTCGCTCGGCGAAGCGGCGCTCGAATTCGTCGCGCGCCGCGCGCCAGGAGGGGCCCGGGGAGATCAGCGCGAGCCGCTCCACCCGATTCGGGTGCTCGGTCGCGTAGAGCTGTGCGAGAAGCCCGCCCCACGAGTAGCCCACAATGACCAACCGCTCGATCTCCCACAATGCGCGCAAGGCGTCCAGGTCGGCGACCTGCTCCCGCCAGCCGACCGGTACGTCTCGCCCCACCGGCGAGCGGCCCCCGCCGCGCTGGTCGTAGTAGATCAGCTCCCGGTGGTCCGCCAGCAGATCGAATCCCGGCAGGAGGTAGCCGTGATCCGCGCCGGGGCCTCCATGCAGAACGACTACAGCTGGACCCGCGCCAACCCGGCGCTCGAACAGCGAAATGCCCCGCACGTAGCGCATGCTTGTGCGCGGCGCAATCCCCGCGGCTTCAGCCGTAGACCCTCCGCAGCTCCACCAACGTGTTGGTGTGGATGTTGACGACATCGTCCAGTGCCCGGGCGTAGCCCCCTGCCATCGTAACGACGATTGGGTGGCCCCGGCGTTGACAGCAATTGAAGACATGAGCGTCCCGCGCCCGGAGCCCTTCGAGCGAGAGAGCCAGGCGGCCGAACCGGTCCTCACGATATGGATCTGCGCCGGCGAGGTAGAACACCACGTCCGGTCTTGCCGCGGCCAGCACGTCGCCGAGGTGCGCGGCCAGGAGTGCCAGGAAGGTGGAGTCCTCGGCGCCGTCGGGCAGCGCCAGATCGAGTGCGCTCTGTTCCTTGCGAAACGGGAAGTTGCCGGCTCCATGCATCGAGAACGTGAACACATCAGGGTCGTCGGCGAAGATCCCCGCCGTGCCATTGCCTTGATGTACGTCGAGGTCCACGATTGCAGCCCGCCGCACCCGCCCTTCCTGCTGCAGCGCACGGATCGCGATCGCAACGTCGTTGAACACACAGAAGCCCTCGCCGTGGTCTGCGAACGCGTGGTGGGTTCCTCCGGCGAGATTCACGCCCGCGCCCATGGAGAGTGCATCCCGCGCTGCCTCCACCGTGCCCTGGACCGTGTGCAGCGATCGCTCCCGCAGCTGCTCGCTCCAGGGGAATCCCAGCCGCCGGGTTTCCTGGGGAGACAGGGTGCCCTCGACAACAGCATCCACGTACCGGCGGGTATGAACCAACTCGAGCGCCCACCGGTCCGCCCGCTCCGGCTCGTGGATGTCGGACCCACCGAACACGCCGTGCGCAATGGCTCCTTGACGGATCATCGCGTACTTGCCGATGGGAAAACGGTGGCCCGGGGGGAGATCGATCGTGAAGCGGGCGGAGGACCAGGCGCGCACCGGAGAATGGGGAAAAGGGGAGAAAGGGGGAAAGGGAGAAGGGTTCTCCGGCTTTACAAGAGCACCGCCAGCGCATCCGCCACCTTCCGCACCGCCCCCTCCTCGTCCGCAGTGAACGGGCCCGGCTCATCACTGTCGATATCGATCTGTCCCAGAATGACGTCGCCGCGGCGGATGAGCACCACCAGCTCGGACCGGGTCCAGGTGTTACAGGCGAGATAGTTTGCGACGGCCGTTACATCGGGCACGTTTTGATCCTGGCCGGTAGCGACTGCGGTGCCGCACACGCCTTGCCCGACCGCGATGCGGGTGTGCTCGGTTTCCCGGCCCGCGAACGCCTCGAGCACGAGGTCGTTGCCCTGGAGCATGTACAGGTACACGGACGTATACGGGGCGCCCGCGGCACGAATCCGCTCAGCCGCAAGGATAAGCAGGCCCTGTCGGCCTACCTCCCGTGTGAAAGCACCGCGCAGGGCAGCCATCACCTTGTCGCCATCGAGAATCGGCATCGTCAGCTCTTTCGCCCAGCGCCAGGCCGCCGCCGGGCTGGCAATGCTGTCCTAGCGGGGAACGAAGTCGGTGTTCGGTCCGACACCTCGCGCGAACGCGGCCAGCAGTCGGGCCGCGCGCTCCAGGTCTTCCAACGCGACCATCTCGTTGGGGCTGTGCATGTAGCGATTGGGCACCGAGACCAACCCGGTTGCGATGCCCTGGTGCGCAGTGTAGATCGCGTCTGCATCGGTGCCGGTGTACTTTGGCGCGGCCTGAATGCTGAAGGGGATGCCCTCCGCCTGCGCTGAGGCGGCGAGCCGCTCGAACACTACCGGGTTGACGGCCGAGCCGCGGGCGAGCACCACGCCGCCGCCCAGCTTGATGTCACCGTGCCGCTTTTTCTCCGCGCCGGGATGGTCGGTCGCGTGGGTCACGTCCACCACGATGGCGACCTTGGCATCGAGGCCGACGGCTGTGGTGCGCGCGCCGCCGCCGGTAGTGTACGCAATCTCCTCCTGGGTCGTGGCGACCGCAGTGACCGAGGCTCCGGGTCGGTCGGTGGCCAGCAGCCGGAGCGCCTCGAGCACCACAAAGGCGCCGATCCGGTTGTCGAGGCTCCGGCTTACGATGCGGCCGTTGGGTAATTCCTGGACGGAGGACGCGAGCACGCCCGCGTCTCCCACCCGAAGCCGAGCTTCAGCGTCGGCCCGGCCGGCCGCCCCGATATCGATCCACAGGTCGGACGGCTTCGAGACCTTGTCCCGGTCTTCCTTTTCCTGCACGTGAACCGCGAGCTTGCCGATCACTCCGGGGACCGGTCCCTCGCGACCGAGTAGCACCACCCGCTGGCCCACGAAGACCTGGTGATCCCAACCGCCGATCGGCTCGAAGTGGACGTAACCCTCGTCATCGATGTGCACGACCATGAGGCCGATTTCATCGATGTGACCGGCGAACATGATTCGGGGCTGGGCTTCCGGATTAACGGTCGCCAGCGAGTTCCCGCCCACGTCCGCCGACACCCGGTCGGCGAAGCGTTCGGCCTCCGCCCGCCACACCCGCGCGGGGCCGGTCTCGAACCCGCTCGGGCCTGGTGCGTCGAGCAGGGCCTCGAGGAAACGATGCGAGTTTTCGTTCATGGCAAAGTTGAAGATAGACCGACTGCCGGCAGCGGGGCGGACTCGATCTGGTGAAGCCGTCCCACGTCGATGCTGAGGACGCCGCGCGGATCCCCGTGGTTGAAGACGTCGGCGAACCGCGCGCCCCAGACGGTTTCATGCGGCTTGTACGACGTCCTGGTATGAACGATCGTGGCGAACGTTTCGTCGTAGCCGGTCAGCAGCACAATGAACTCCGCGTCCTCCGAGAGGAGCGAGTCGCGGGTGGCTCCGCGCAGCGGACTGTCGTCGGTGATGGGATGGACCACGGTCCAGGCGGCTGGGAAGAAGGACACGCGGGTCCGCTCGAGCGGCAGGTTGTAGTAATTCCGGAACGGCTTGCCGTCCCTCGGCTCCACCCGGCTCAGCATGACCTTGCATTCGACCTCGAGCAACTGGCTTCGCCGGAGGTTCACCAGACGGAACTCGAATGCTGAAATCCCCTGATACGGAGCGACGATGGCCGAGCGGCTGAACAGCAGCCGAGCCGATGGGCGCGCGAACCGGGCAAAGATGATTCCGGTCGCCACGGCGAGAAAAGTGAGGCCGAGGAAGGATTCCAGGGTTACCACGGCGTGGGCTGCGAGACCCACCGGCATGATGTTGCCGTAGCCGATCGTGCCGAACGTTTCGACGCTGAAGAAGAACGCCCGCAGGAACGGACTGGGTACGGGGAGGGGCTCCACGCTTTGCAGCGAGCCTGGCCCGCAAAGGAGATAGAGACCCGCGAATCCGGCGTTGACCAGCAGGTACCCAGCTGCTGCCACGACGAAAAACTGAGGCCATGTGAGGTCGATCAAAGCGTGGTAGAGGCTGAGAGAAGACCAGAAGGGCAGGCCGTCCCTTACCACGTTGAAGCTGCCGTCGCGGTTGACCAACCGCTGCCGGCTCTGCTGGGACACCACGGAGCCGAAGCCCAGGTCCCGATTGTCGTCGCGGGTCGCCATGCTCATCTCCTC
>Ga0070696_100002874_pt1 | contig 11449 bp, 8 predicted proteins | sample KBSK1253metaG_FD_65474 | JGI IMG/M metagenome (GOLD analysis project Ga0070696, IMG submission 65474) | Corn, switchgrass and miscanthus rhizosphere microbial communities from Kellogg Biological Station, Michigan, USA - KBS K1-25-3 metaG | ecosystem: Host-associated > Plants > Roots >... | reverse complement strand
GGATCGACTGCCATCATCTCCATCGCCGAGATCTGCTCGGTGGCCTTCATCAGGCCGATCTCGGCGGTGATGGCGGAGCCGGCGCGGCTCGCGAAGAGCAGGCCCGCCACCACCGGCCCGAGCTCGCGCACCAGCGACAGCGCCACCAGCACGCCGAGCGACTCGGAGGCGCCAAAGCGCTGCAGCGTGTCGTAGCCCTGCAGGGCGAGCACCATGCCGACGAACAGTCCCGACACCAGGATGATGATGAGCGATAGCACCCCGGCGAAGTAGATCTCGGCTACGGTGAGCCTGAAGCGGCGCAGCGCGGTGCCCGAATGCACCACCATGTAGAACAGAAAGCGGCTGGCGAAGCCCAGGCGCCAGACGGACGAGGTCACCGAGTTGCCCAGGCGCTCGAGCCGTCCCCGGGTGTGCTCCCGAAGTTGCGCTAACCACATCTCAGTTCTCTGCCAGCTCAAGCTGGGCGAGGTAGTCGGGCGCCGGGTAGTGGAACGGCACCGGGCCGTCCAGCTCGCCGTTCACGAACTGGCGCACGAAGGGCTCGGTGCTCGCGCGAATCTCGGCCGGCTTGCCCTGGGCGATCACGCGGCCGGCCGCCATGAAGTACACGTAGTCCACCACGCCGAGCGCCTCCTGCACGTCGTGCGTGACGATGATCGAGGTGGCCCCGAGCGAGTCGTTGAGCTCGCGGATCAGGCGCACGATCACGCCGAAGGAAATCGGATCGAGGCCGGTGAAGGGCTCGTCGTACAGGATGAGCTGCGGATCGAGCGCGATCGAGCGCGCGAGCGCCACGCGCCGCGCCATGCCGCCGGAGAGCTCCGCCGGCATGAGATGCGCGGCGCCGCGCAGGCCCACCGCCTGGAGCTTGAGCATCACGAGGTCATGGATCAGCTCTTCGGCGAGCGCGGTGTGCTCGCGCAGCGGGAACGCGACGTTCTCGTACACCGACATGTCGGTGAAGAGCGCGCCGAACTGGAACAGCATCCCCATCCTGCGGCGCATGCGGTAGAGCCCCTCGCGATCGAGCTCCGAGGTGACCGCGCCCAGCACGCGGGCGCTTCCGCCGCTCGGCAGGAACTGCGCCGCAATGATCCGCAGCAGCGTGGTCTTGCCGCAGCCCGACTGCCCCATGATGCCGACGACGCTGCCGCGCGGGATCTCCAGGCTCACCTCGCGCAACACCGGGCGCGCGGCGTCGTAGCCGAACGCCACGTTGTGGATTTCCACCATGGGACCTTGCTGCACCGGGCGTAATATTACCCCGCCATGGGGGCGGATCCTGTGAACTCGGCGATACGCGTCGACGCGTTGCGCAAGCGCTACGGTCATCTGCTGGCGCTGGACGCGGTCGACCTCGCGGTCGCGCCCGGCGAGGCTTTCGGCCTGGTGGGCGCGAACGGCGCCGGCAAGACGACGCTGATCAAGTGCCTGCTCGACCTTTGCGCGTACGATTCGGGGAACGTGCGGATTTTCGGGCTGGCCGCGGACCTGCCGCAGTCGCGCCGCCGCCTCGCCTACGTGCCGGAGCGCTTCATGCCGCCGCACTACCTGCGCGCGCGCGAATTCATCGAGCTGCTCGCGCGGGCGTTCGGGCTTCGCTACGACCCGGCGCGCGCGCAATCGGTGCTGCGTGAGCTCGAGCTCGACACGCAAGTGCTCGAGCGCCCGGTGCGCAGCCTCTCGAAGGGCATGACGCAGAAGCTCGGGCTGGCGGCCTGCCTTCTGATGCAGCGCGACCTCTACGTGCTCGACGAGCCGATGAGCGGCCTCGACCCCGCCGCCCGGGTCGCCGTGAAAGCGGCGCTGCGCAGACTCGCGGCCGAGGGCAGGACGCTCTTCTTCACCTCGCACGTCCTCGCCGACGTCGAGGAGCTGTGCTCATCGATCGCCGTGCTCGAGAAAGGCCGCGTGCGCTGGCACGGGCCGCCCGCGGCGCTGTGCGCGAAATACGGGGAAGCGCGCCTGGAGCGGGCCTTCATGCGATGTGTTCGTGACAGATGAGGTGAAGAATAAGGTGGCGCCGAAGCCCGCCCTGCTGGTGGTCGACGACGACCCGCTGATCACCGATACCCTTGCTTTCGCGCTCGGCACGGACTACGAGGTGCTGGCGGTCGAGTCGCGCCAGCGCGCGATCGAGCTCCTGCGCCAGCTTCCCGGCGCGCCGCAGCTCGCGCTGGTGGATCTCGGGCTGCCGCCGACCCCGCACTCCCCCGAGGAGGGCTTCAGGCTGATCGGCGACCTGCTGGCGCACTCCCCGACGATGAAGATCTTCGTCCTTTCCGGGCAAAACGAAGCGGCGAACGCGCGCCACGCGCGCGCCCTGGGCGCGTGGGAGTTCATCGCCAAGCCGAGCGATCCGCTGACCCTCAAGCGGGTCCTGGACCGGGCGCGCGCGCAAGCCGCCCCCGAGGTGTCGGAGCTGGTCGGATCGAGCGCGCCGATGGAGAAGCTGCGCAGCCAGATCGCGCAGTTCGCCCCCTCCCCCTTCCCGGTCCTGATCGAAGGCGAGTCCGGCAGCGGCAAGGAGCTCGTGGCGCAAAGCCTGCACCGCCTGTCCGGCCGCAGCGCGCGGCCGTTTCTCGCGCTCAACTGCGCCGCGCTCGCGCCGACCCTCATCGAGGCGACGCTCTTCGGCTATGCCCGGGGCGCCTTTACCGGGGCCGCCGCGGCGAAGGCCGGCTACTTCGAGGACGCGCAGGACGGGAGCCTGTTCCTCGACGAGATCGGGGAGCTGCCCCTCGAGATGCAGGCGAAGCTGCTGCGCGTGATCGAGAACGGCGAGTTCCAGCGCCTGGGCGAGACGCAGCGCCGCGTGTCGCGCGCGCGCGTCGTCACCGCGACCAACCGCGACCTGCGCCACGCGCTGAAGCACGGGAATTTCCGCCCCGATCTCTACCACCGCCTCTCGGTGCTGTCGCTGCAGGTGGCGCCGCTGCGCGAGCTCGACCGCGACAGGCTGGCGCTGCTCGAGCATTTCCGCCGGCTTTACGCGCGCCAGTCCGGGGTTGCGGCCTTCACGCTGGACCCCGAAGCAGAGGCGCGCTGGCTGCGGTACGCTTTCCCGGGCAACGTGCGGGAGCTGCGCAACATCGTGATCCGGCTCATCACCAAGTACGGCGGCCAGCGGGTGTCGCTCGCCGAGCTCGAGCCCGAGCTCGACCTCGAAGAGCCGGCGCTCGCCTCCGCCAACGATTCCGCCACGCTCGCCGAGCTGGCGCAGCGCCAGCTCGAGCGCGCCGGCAGCTTCAGCCTGGATGACACGCTGAAGGCCTGGGAGCGGGGCTACATCGAGGCGGCGCTGCGCCTCACCCGGGGTAACGTGAGCCAGGCGGCGAAGCTCCTGGGAATCAACCGCACCACGCTCTACAGCCGCATGAGCTCGGGAGCAGAAGAAAAGGGAGAAGAAAAATAATGGCCCTCTATCTGGAACACTTCGGACTCAAGGAACCGCCGTTTCGCATCACGCCGCACACCGACTTCTTCTTCGACGGCGCCGACCGCGGCGCAACGCTCGAGGCCCTGATCTACGCGGTGCTGCACGACGAGGGCATCGTCAAGGTGTCGGGCGAGGTCGGCAGCGGCAAGACCATGCTGTGCCGCGTGCTCATCGAGCGCCTGCCGCGCCACGTCGAGACGATCTATCTGGCCACCCCCTCGCTCGCGCGCGAGGAGATCCTGCACGCGATTGGCGACGAGCTGGGACTCGCGCTCTCGGGCAAGCGCACCCCGGTGGCGCTGCGCGAGCTGCAGGAGCACCTCATCGGCCGCTACGGCGAAGGCCGCCGCTTCGTCGTGCTCATCGACGAGGCGCACGTGATGCCCGATGAAACCCTGGAAGAGGTGCGCCTGCTCTCCAACCTTGAATCGAACCGGCACAAGCTGCTACAGATCGTGCTCTTCGGCCAGCCGGAGCTCGACGCCACGCTCGCCAAGCCGAGCCTGCGTCAGCTGCGCGACCGCGTAACCCACGCCTTCCGCATGCGGCCGCTCTCCGCCGCGGAAGTGTCGAGGTACCTGTCGTTCCGGATGCGCGCCGCCGGCTACCGCGGGCCCGAGGTCTTTGCCCCGCGCGCGGTGTCGCTCATCGCGGGGGCCGCCGGCGGCCTGACGCGCCGGATCAACATCCTCGCCGACAAGGCGCTGCTCGCGACCTTCACAGAGAACGGCCACGCCGTCGCCTGGCGTCACGTGCGCGCCGCGGTGAGAGACTCGGAGTTCGCGGCCGTGAGCCGGCAGCGCCTGCACCCGCTGTACATCGCTGCGGCAGCGCTCGTGGCCGGGGTGGCGATCGGGCTTGCACTGCAGTGGTCCTGGATGCGAAACCCGCAGTCCTCCGTCGCGCTGGCGCATGCCGCCCCCGTCGCCGAATCGCAGGCGAGCGCGCCTTCCAGGCCGCAGCCGGCGCAGCTCAACGACGAGCAGGCCCTGCGCATCGAACGCTATTCGCCCGCCGGCCATCGCCTCCTGGCCGAGCGCATTGCGGCCACGCGCGAGGTGCTCGCGCGCGCGCCGGATGAGGGCTATTCGATCGAGCTATTCACCACCGACAACACCGACCCCGCCCGGATGGAGCGTTTTCTGCTGCGCGCGCGTGAGCTCGTCCCGCTGGGGGAGGTTTTCGTCATCCCCATGGCGCTCGCCGGGCGCTACCGCCTGCGGGTGCTCTACGGCGAATTTGCCACCCGGGACGAGGCCGCGGCGGCCGGACAGCGCCTGCCCCCTAGGTACCTGGAGGCCTTCCGAACCGCGCCGCGCAGTTTCGGCGAGCTGCGCCGCCAGATTTAGTTAAAAAAGATAAAAAATGCCTGCGTGACAGGCGCTTACGCCACTTTCCTCAGACGGTACTCATGGTATCCTCTGACGGGAGGGAGTTCGCGCAATGAAGCTGGGAAGAACGGGTGCGCTCGCGCTCGCCGCGGCGCTCGCCGCCGCGTGCGGCCACGCACCGCCGAAGCCATCGCCAACGCACATCCGCGCCGATGAGTCGCGCGAGCCGGCGGAGATTCCGTCGCCGGTTCAGGTCTCGCCGATCCTGCCCAAGCCCAAGCCCAGCGCGCGGCCGGAAACCTACAGCGTGGTGGTGAATAACGTGCGCATCCAGGAGCTGCTGTTCGCTCTTGCCCGTGACGCGCGCCTCAACGTGGACATCAATCCCGACGTCTCCGGAACGGTCACGCTCAACGCCATCGATCAGACCCTGCCCCAGCTCCTTGCGCGCATCGCCCGCCAGGTCGACATGCGCTACGAGATCCACGGCGACAACCTGGTGGTGATGCGCGATTCGCCGTATCTGCGGACCTACAAGGTCGACTACCTGAGCGCGAGCCGCAACGTCAAGATGCAGTCCACTGCGTCGACGCAGTTCGGCACCGGCGGCGCCGCAACCGGGCCGGGGGCCGCCTCCACCTCCACGACCGGCGGCACCGCGCAGATCGATGTCCTCGCCGAGAACAGGCTGTGGGAGTCGGTGGTGCAGAACGTGAAGGACATCCTGCGCGAGACCGACAAGATCATCCCGGCGGGTACTCAGCTCGCGCAGGCGCCTGCGCCCACGCCGCCGCAGGCCACGCCGGGCGCAGCGCCGCAGCCGCCCGGCGTCGTCGCCGCAGTGCCCACCGCGACCTACCAGGAGGCGGCCGCGGTGATCGGCAACCGCGAGAGCGGCATCCTGTACGTGCGTGCGAGCTCCAAGCAGCACGAGAAAGTCCAGGAGTTCCTCGATCAGGTGCTCGCCGGAGCGAAGCGCCAGGTGCTGATCGAGGCCACCGTCGCCGAGGTCCAGCTCAGGAGCGAATACCAGCGCGGCATCGAATGGCAGCGGCTGCGCTCCGGGGTCACGGGCTTGCAGCTGCAGCAGCCCGCGATCGCGCCCACAACCTCGGTGACGCCGGGGTTCAATCTCAATCCGTTCCTGATCGGATACGCCTCGGCGGGGCGCAATTTCTCCGCCACCCTGCGCCTGCTGGAGCAGTTCGGCGACGTGCGCGTGCTCTCGAGCCCGCGTCTTTCGGTCATGAACAACCAGACCGCGATCCTTCGAGTCACGCGCGACATCATCTACTTCACCCTCACACCCTCGACGACGCCGATCACCGTGACCGGCTCGGGCCTGGGCGGGGTGGCGGTCCAGGCCTCCTTCACCACCACGCCGAACATCGCCGCCGAGGGCTTCATGATGGCGGTGCTGCCGCAGATCAACGAGACCGACGCGGTGGTGCTGAACGTGCGCCCGACGATCCGCCGGCGGGTCGACAGCGTGCGCGACCCGAACCCGGCGCTGCAGGGCGCGGGCACGCAGAACGACATCCCGGTGTTCGAGACCCGCGAGTTCGATTCCATCCTGCGCGTGCAGAGCGGCGAGATCGCCGTGCTCGCCGGCCTGATGCAGGACTTCGCCCAGACGGACGATTCCGGCATCCCGGGTATCCGCAGCATCCCGATCATCGGCGAGGCGCTGTCCAACCGCTCGGATCTGTCGACCAAGACCGAGCTCGTGATCTTCCTGCGCGCGACCGTGATCCGCGATCCCAGCCTGGAGGGCGACTTCCGCAGCTTCCGCGGCGAGCTGCCGAGGGAGGATTTCTTCCTCAAGCCCAACCCGCAGCGCACCGCGCCGCCGGTGCTCCCGGGCGCGGACCCGCGCAGCTGATATGAGCCTTCTGCTGGAAGCGCTGAAGAAGGCCGAGAAGGCGAAGGAGGAGGCCCAGCGCCGCGCAAAGGGCGAGGCCGCCGCGGCCGAGCCCGCTGCGGCGCTCGCCGATGCGCCGCCGGAGCGGCCTGTGCTCACGCGTGCGGAGCTGCCGGATATCCGCCAGCCGCTCGAGATCCTCACCGACGAGATCGCGCCCAGGCAGCCTGACCCGGATTCGGACGCGGCCGTCACCACGGCCGAGGCCCGGGCACAGCGCGACGCGCCCAGGCGCGCCGAGGGCGAGGACGCGGACCGCGCCACCGCGCGGAAGGTCTTCGAGGCGAAGTTCAGGGAGCCCAACCCGCGCCTGCCATTCTATATCGCGCTGGGACTGCTCGGCGTGGTCGGAGTCGGCGTCTTCGGCTACTTCTGGTATCAGCTGCGCCCGCCAGCGCCGCTGGTCAACGCCAATCCGCCGCGGCCGGCGCAGGAAATCGCGGTCGCGCCGGAGATCAAGCCCGCTCCGGCTCCGATCGTTGCCGCTGCCCAGCCAGCGATTCCCGGCTTGCCGAGCGCCGCGCCGGCCGCCGCGGCACCCAGGCCGGCTCCGGAGCCGATGGTTGCGCCCAGAGCGGCGCCGGTACCGCGCCTGGCCGCACCTCAGCCCCAGTTCGCATTGCCGCGACTCGCCGAATCGCCGATAGCGCAGACCCGGCAGCCGCCGCAGGTGCATCCGAAGGTCGAGTCGGCTTACGCCGCGTACCTCTCCGGCGACCTCGCCGCCGCTCGCGCCGACTACCAGGAAGCGCTGCGCGACGATGCGAGCAACCGCGACGCCCTGCTGGGGCTTGCGGCGCTCGACGTGCGCGCGCAGAGATACGAGCCGGCGGAAGCGGCCTATCTGCGCCTGCTCGCCGCCGACCCCAACGATGCGCACGCGCAGGCCGGCCTGCTCGCCCTGCGCGCGAGCCGCCTCGACCCGCTCGCCACCGAGAGCCGCGTGCGCAACCTCCTCGCCGCCGATCCGGGCGCCAACGTGCTGCATTTCACCCTCGGCAACCAGCTCGCGCAGCAAAGCCGCTGGGCCGAAGCACAGCAGGAGTACTTCAAGGCGTTCGCCGCGGAGCCCGACAACGCCGACTTCGCGTTCAATCTGGCGGTCAGCCTCGATCACCTGCGCCAGCCCAAGCTCGCGCTGGATTACTACCGCCGGGCCATCGCGCTCGCGGAGAAGCGAGCGGCCAGCTTCGATGTCGCCGCCGCCCGCGTCCGCGCCGCCAAGCTCGGAAACTAGCGGCAGCGAGCGGCAATTCAGGATGAACGCGCCCGCCAATCCCCAGGCCAAGCGCCACATCGGCCAGATCCTGATCGACCAGGGCATCCTCACCGAGGACCAGCTGAGGATCGCGCTGCTGGAGCAGACCAAGTCGCACGTGCCGGTGGGACGCCTGCTGGTGCAGCTCGGGTTCGTGTCCGAGGCGACGCTGCGCGACGCGCTGTCCGAGAAGCTCGGCATGCAATCGGTGGACCTCGCGCACATCATCGTCGATCCCTCGGCGCTCAAGGCGCTACCGCGCGACATGGCGCGGCGCTACCGGATCTTTCCGGTGGCGGTCGACCGCCAGCAGAAGAAGTTCATCGTGGCGCTGGCAGACACCAACAACATCGTCGCGGTGGACCAGCTGCGCGCGCACCTCAAGGGCGAGTTCGAGGTCGAGCTGCGGCTTGCGGGCGACTCCGAGATCGAGCGGGCGATCGAGCACTATTACGGCCACGAATTCTCGATCGACGGCATCCTGCGCGAGATCGAGACCGGCGAAGTCGACTACGCCACCCTCGCCGAGGACGACGAATACTCGCAGCCGGTGGTGCGGCTCATCTCGGCGCTGCTCGCCGACGCGGTGGAGCACGGCGCCTCCGACATCCACTTCGAGCCCGAGCAGAACTTCCTGCGCATCCGCTACCGCATCGACGGCGTGCTGCGCCAGATCCGCAGCCTCCACAAGACCTACTGGCCGGCGATGGCGGTGCGCCTCAAGGTCATGGCGAAGATGAACATCGCCGAGACGCGCGCGCCGCAGGACGGCCGCATCTCGGCGACCATGTCGGGCCGGGTGGTGGACTTCCGCGTCGCGAGCCTGCCGACCACCCACGGCGAGAACCTGGTGCTGCGGATCCTGGACCGGCAGAAAGGCATCGTGCCGCTCGAGAAGCTGAACCTCGAGGAATCGCAGCTCGAGCAGCTCAAGCTGATGATCACGCGCCCGGAAGGCATCATCCTGGTCACCGGGCCGACCGGCAGCGGCAAGACCACCACCCTGTACTCGATCCTGAACCACATCAACTCCGACGCGGTGAACATCATGACGCTGGAGGACCCGGTCGAGTACCCGATGACGCTGATCCGGCAGACCTCGGTGGCGGAGGCGGCCAAGCTCGATTTCGCCAACGGCATCCGCGCGATGATGCGCCAGGACCCCGACGCGATCCTCGTGGGCGAGATCCGCGACCGGGAGACCGCCGAGATGGCGTTCCGCGCCGCGATGACCGGCCACCAGGTCTATTCCACGCTGCACACCAATTCGGCGGTCGGCGCGTTCCCGCGCCTTCTCGACATCGGCATCGTGCCCGACATCCTCGCCGGCAACATCATCGGCATCCTCGCGCAACGCCTGGTGCGTCGCCTGTGTCGCACCTGCCGCCAGTCCTACGACCCCGACGTCAAGGAGCGGCGCCTCCTTGGCCTGTCGCCCACCGAGGCGGCGGCGCTCTGGCGCGCGGTGGGCTGCGAGCAGTGCGACTACCAGGGCTACAAGGGCCGCCACGCGATCCTCGAGCTCCTGAAGATCGACGCCGGCATCGACGAGCTGGTGGCGCGGCGCGCGACCGCGCGCGAGATCCTGACCGCGGCGCGCGCCAAAGGCTTCAAGACCCTCGCCGACGACGGCGTGCGCCTGGTGCGGGCCGGGGCCACCAGCCTCGACGAGGTGATGCGGGTGGTCGACCTCACCGATCGGATGAGCTGAGCGGATGCCACTCTTTGCATACAAGGCGGTCGATGCCCACGGCAAGAACGTCGGGGGGCGGGTCGAGGCGGCGAACCTGTTCGACCTGGAGCAGCGCCTCGCGCGCATGGGGCTCGACCTCATCGCCGGAGCGCCCTCGGCGCAGACGAGCCGCCTGGGCGGCGGGCGGGTCGGCCGGCGCGACCTCATCAACTTCTGCTTTCACCTCGAGCAGCTCGCCAGCGCCGGCGTGCCGGTGATCGAGGGCCTCGTCGACCTGCGCGAGAGCGTGGAGAACCCGCGCTTTCGCGAGGTGGTGTCGGGCCTGATCGAGTCGATCGAGGGCGGCAAGAACCTTTCGGGGGCGCTCGGCGAGCATCCCGAGGTCTTCAGCAAGGTGTTCACCAGCCTGGTGCGCTCGGGCGAGCAGACCGGCAAGCTGCCGGAGGTGCTGAGGAGCCTGACCGAGTCGCTGAAGTGGGAGGACGAGCTCGCCGCGCAGACCAAGAAGCTCATGATGTACCCGGCATTCGTCGGCAGCATCGTGCTGCTGGTCATCTTCTTCCTCATGATCTACCTCGTGCCGCAGATGACCGGGTTCATCCGCAACATGGGCCAGGAGATTCCGCTGCAGACCGAGATCCTCATCGTGGTGTCGAGCTTCTTCGTCGACTACTGGTGGGCGGTGCTCGCGGCGCCGTTCGTCGCCTGGTTCGGCCTGAAGCTCGCGGTGAAGCACAACCCCGGCGTCGAATACGCGCTGGACCACTACAAGCTGACCGTGCCGCTCATCGGGCCGATCCTGCGCAAGATCATCCTGTCGCGCTTCGCCTCGAGCTTCGCGATGATGTACGGCTCCGGCATCACGGTGCTGGACGCCATCCGCAGCTGCGAGCACATCGTCGGCAACAAGCCGCTGGAGAACGCGCTGCGCACCGCCGGGCAGCAGATCGCCGACGGCAAGAACATGACCGCGGCCTTCCAGGAGCTGGCTCTGTTCCCGCCGCTGGTCATCCGCATGCTGCGCATCGGCGAGAACACAGGCGCGCTCGACACGGCGCTGCTTAACGTGAGCTACTTCTACAACCGCGAGGTGCGCGAGTCGATCTCCCGGGTGCAGGCGATGATCGAGCCGGCGCTCACGATCATGCTGGGCCTGCTGCTCGGCTGGGTCATGCTCTCGGTGCTCGGGCCGGTGTACGACTCGCTCTCGAAGATGAAGTTCTAGCATGGCCGCGCACCACGTCCTCTACTTCACTTCCGAGGAACACCTCCTCTACCGCAGCTCGCGCGGGACGCTGGAGCTCGACACCAAGTTTGCGGCCGACGAGGCCGGCGTCGACGCGTTCCGCGAATACCTGCGCGGCCGGCGCGGGGCCCTCTTCGCCATCGTCGCCGACGTGGCGGGCGAGGATTTCCACGAGGACCAGATCCCGTTCCTGCGCGGCGCCGACCGCGAAGCCGTGGTGCAGCGGCGGCTCGCGCAGCGCTATCGCGACACGCGCCTCGCGGCCGCGCTGTCGCTCGGGCACGTGACGACGCCCGAGCGGCGCAACGAACGGCTGCTGCTCGCCTCGTTCACCAATACCAACCAGGTCGCGCCCTGGCTCGACGCCCTCGAGGACTCCGACGCCCGCCTCGCCGGGGTGTATTCGGTGCCGCTACTTGCGCCGGCGCTCGTATCGCGCCTAGGGCATCGCGCCGGACGCTCCTTCGTCGTGACGATGCATCGCGCCGGGCTGCGGCAGTGCTTCGTCGAGGACGGAAAGCTGCGCTTCGCGCGCCTGGAGCGCGCCGTCGATCTCGC
>Ga0070696_100002873_pt1 | contig 11454 bp, 11 predicted proteins | sample KBSK1253metaG_FD_65474 | JGI IMG/M metagenome (GOLD analysis project Ga0070696, IMG submission 65474) | Corn, switchgrass and miscanthus rhizosphere microbial communities from Kellogg Biological Station, Michigan, USA - KBS K1-25-3 metaG | ecosystem: Host-associated > Plants > Roots >... | reverse complement strand
TCCTCAATTCCGACGAGGAAGCGGTGGGGCGCATGCTGCGCCATCCCGCGAGTCTGGTGTCGCTCTCCGACGCCGGAGCGCATCTCACGTTTTTCAACGACGCCGGCTTCGGGCTGCACCTCCTCGGGCACTGGGTGCGCGAGCGCGGCATATTCACGCTCGCCGAGGCGGTGCGCCGGCTCACCAGCCACCCTGCGAGCGTGTTCGGGATCAGGCAGCGCGGCGCGCTGCGACCGGGCTTTCACGCCGACCTGCTCCTCTTCGACCCGGCGAGCGTGAATCGCGGACCAAAGCAGCGGGTGTTCGACCTGCCGGGCGGCCACCCCCGCCTCACCACTGCGGCGCTCGGCGTGCACGGCGTGTGGGTCAACGGCGTGCGGGTCGACGCTTCGGCGCGTGCCGGGCATTTACTCCGGGAATTTTCGGCGTAGACTTTCCGCACTGAGCGCTGCCACGACGGAAACAGAAGACCGTGCGCTACATCGAGGAGGCCAACCGTAGTTGGGAGGCGACATCCTTATCCGTAACGTAGACAACGGCTTAGTGTTGCAACCAGAGTGCGCTGTCGTGAGAGGCCGACACCACGCCTATAGCGGTAACCCTCCGCCTTTGTTGCTCAAGGACTTAGCCGCAGGCATGGTTCGTGCGTCGAGGGACGCGCTGTCCCATCTATTACTACGACCAGGGAGTTCAGAGTGCTACAGAAAGACGGGTTCTTCCGCCGGCGCGAAGAAGGTCAGTTCCGCCATAACCAAAACCAACCTGTGAATCCCGCGCCGTCGACTGCTGCCAATCCCGCAGCGCCCGCGCCCTCCGAGCCTGCCAGCACGCGCGCCGAGGCGCGTCCGGCGGCTGACGAGCGTAAAGAAGCCAAGCTCGTCGTCGGCCCGCAGATCAAGATCAAGGGCGTGGAGATCAGCGACTGCGATACGCTGGTCGTCGAGGGACGCATCGAGGCCACCCTCGATTCGCGCGTGCTCGAGATCACCGAGCACGGCGTGTTCCAGGGCACGATCGCCGTCGACAACGCCGAGGTGCACGGGCGCTTCGAGGGCGAGCTCACGGTGCGCAAGCAGCTCATCATCCACGCCACCGGCCGCGTCTCGGGCAAGATCCGCTACGCCAAGATCAAGGTCGAGGAAGGCGCCGAGCTCGCCGGCGAGATGCAGATGCTCGACAAGGACCGCAACTCGGTCGCGGTCACGCGCAAAGTCAGCAACGCTTAAGGCTCCCTCGCAGTAGCAGTACCCGTTGTGAGCGAAACCCCGGTGCGCAAGCGCCGGGGTTTTCGCGCGTCCGGAAAGAAAAAGCATGGTCCGTCCCTGATTAGTGGCGATGATCGTCGTGATCATGGTCATGGCCATGATCGTGGTCGTGGTCGTGGTGGTGATGATGGTGATGCACCTGGCCCAGATCGGGCTCGAACGGCGCCTCGACCTGCGACACCTTGAGGCCGAGGCTCGGGAAGGCCTCTTCCAGCTCCTGCACGTGCACGATGCGCACGAAGCCCTTGCCGATCTGCGCCGGGACGTGGCCGTTGCCGAGCACGTAGCCGACGATCGCCGCCTCTCGCGGCGCCGGGCAGTCGATGTGCAGCAGCTTCTCGGGCTGCGCGACGATCTCGTAGACGTGGCCGTCGTCGCCGGTGGCGAGGTCGCCGCCGCGCAGCGACTCGCCTTTCGGCAGCTGGCGCTGCGCATAGGGCAGCGCGAGCTTGCCCTTGACCTCGAGCTTGTAGGCGCTGCGGGCGGTCTTCAGCTTCGCGATCAGCTTGGTCATCGGCTCTCCAAACCGCGCGCGAGGCGGCGCACGCCCTCGGCGAGGCGCTCCTCGGAAGCGGCAAAGCACCAGCGCACGTAACCCTCGCCTTCAGGCCCGAACGCCGAGCCCGGCGCGAGGCCGAGGCCCTGCTCGCGCACCAGGCGCTTGCAGAACGCGAGGCTGTCGCTCATTCCCTCTATGCTGAAGAACGCGTACATGGCGCCGTCGGGCGCTGCCACGCGTAAGCCCCGGATCTTCTGCAGTTCAGTGATCAGAAAATCGCGTGCGCGCCGAAACCGTTCCAGGGTATGCGAGATCACCGGCTCGCCGTCCTTGAGCGCCGCAATGCCGGCGCGCTGCACGAACACCGGCGCGCACGAGGTGTTGTACTCGATCAGCTTGCCGAGGTCTGCCGTGAGGCCCGGGGGCACGACCAGCCACCCCAGCCGCCAGCCGGTCATGAGCCAGGACTTCGAGAAGGTGTTGGCGCTGATCAGGCGATCGCCTTCGTCGATGAGCTCAAGGAAGGAAGGAGCGCTTGCGCCGGCGCCGAAGTAAAGGCGCTCGTAGGCGTCGTCGGCGAAGATCCAGATGCCGTGGCGGCGGCAGTGATCGAGCACCGCCTGCTGCTGCTCCCGGGTAATGGTCCAGCCGGTGGGATTGTTGGGCGAATTGAGATAGAGCGCCCGCGTGCCCGGCTTCAATGCCTGGATGAGGCGATCCACGTCGAGCTTCCACCCGGTTTGCGATAACTGCAAAGGCACGGTCGCGACCTGCGCGCCCAGGATCTTCGGGATCTCCAGGAGATTGGGCCACAGCGGCACCACCTCGACCACGCGCTCGCCCGGGTCGACGATGAGCTGCGAGGCGAGCATCAGCGCGTTGACGCCGGCGCTGGTCACGGCGATGCGGCTCGCATCGCCTGTTCCGTGCAGGCGCGACAGGTAGGAAGCCAGGGCCTCGCGCAGCTCGGGAATGCCGAGGTTATGGGTATAGAACACCTCGCCGGCGGCGATCGAATCGGTGCCGGCCTGCCGGATGAACTGCGGCGTGGGCTCGTCGGGCTCGCCGACCCAGAACGCCAGCACGTCGCTGCGGCCGATGCCCTCGTTGTAGAGCTCTCGGATCTTTGACGCGGTGAGCGCGCGCACCGCGGCGCGCGCGGAAAGGGGCGTTTCGGGCTTCATGCCGGGGTATTTTAGCTGCGGGGTATTCTAGACTGCGCCTAAGATGGAGCCAGAACAACGATTGTCGAAGGCTCGCCTGGCCGTCGCCGCCGCCATCGCGACCATGATTGCCTGGGGCGTGAATTTCGCTTTCGTGAAGTACGTGCTCGAGCGCCTCGGCGTGGAGGCGGTCATGTTCATCCGCTTCTCGGTACTGCCGGTGCTCGGCTTTCTTCTTCTGATCGCGATTTTCAAGGGGCGCGTGGTGCACACCTGGCCTCGCCGCGAGGACCTGCCGCGCTTCATCGCCTGCGCGCTGATCGGGCATACCTTGCACATCGGGGTGGTCATGTACGGCATGAATCTGTCGACGCCGTTCTCCTCCTCGCTCGTGCTGACGAGCGGGCCGCTCTTCACGCTCGCCATCCTCGCGCTCGCCGGCGTCGAGCGCCTGCATCCGCGCCAGGTCGCGGGCACGCTGGTGGCCCTCGCCGGCATCGTGGTGTTCCTGAGCGACAAGTTCGCCGCCGGCTTCTCGCGCGCCGGCGTCGGCGACCTGGTGCTCTTGCTCGCGGCGGCGCTCTTCGCGCTCTATACCGTGCTGGTGCAGCCGCTCACGAAGCGCTACGGCCCGCTCATCGTGCTGTGCTACACGCTCGCTTTCGCGGCGCCGCCGATCCTGGTCTGGACCCTGCCGGGCTTCCTGCGCACCCCGGCAAGCGCGTATACGCCCGCGGTGTGGCTCGGCCTGGGATGGGCGCTGGTCGTGTCCTCCTTCTTCGGCTGGCTCATGTGGAGCTGGGTGAATGCGGTGCGCGGCGTGGCGCGCTCGGCTCCCTTCGGCTATCTCATGCCGCCGATCGCCGGCCTCGTGGCCTGGCTCACGCTGGGCGAGACTTTCACCGGGCTCAAGATCAGCGGCGCCGCGGTCACCATGGCGGGCGTGGCCTATGCGCAGTTCGGCGGCGGCCCGCCGCCGAAGGAAGCCGCGCAGACCGACGCCGCGTGAAACCCCCCGCTCATTTCATTCGCGACCCCCTTCACAGGGGGTCAAGCGTTCCCCGCACCCGCATTCCCCGTACCGTTTTGGCGCTCGGCTTCGTTTCGCTCCTCATGGACCTTTCCTCGGAGCTGGTGCACGCGCTGCTGCCCGTCTACATGACGGCGGTGCTCGGCGCGAGCATGGTCGCGGTCGGCGTGATCGAGGGCGTCGCCGAAGGCACCGCCTCCGTCGTGAGGGTGTTCTCGGGCGCGCTGTCCGATCGCCTGCGCCGGCGCAAGCCCTTGGTCGTCTTCGGCTATGCGCTCGCCATGCTTTCGAAGCCCCTCTTCCCGCTCGCCGGCTCGGTCGGCCTGGTGCTCGCCGCGCGCTTCATGGACCGCGTCGGCAAGGGCATCCGCGGCGCGCCGCGCGACGCGCTGATCGCCGACGTCACGCCCGAGGGCCAGCGCGGCGCGGCCTTCGGCCTGCGCCAGGCGCTCGATACCATCGGCGCGTTCATCGGCCCGCTCGCCGCCATCGGGCTCATGCTCCTGCTTGCGAGCGACCTGCGCACCGTGCTCTGGTTCGCCGTGATCCCGGCCGTTCTTTCCGTGACGGTGCTGGTGCTCTGGGTAAGAGAGCCTGGCGCCGCGCCTGCATCCGCCCAGGGAAATCCGCTCTCCGTGTCGTCGCTCGCGAAGCTTCCTCCGGCCTACTGGGTCGTGGTGGCGCTCGGCGCGCTGCTCACGCTCGCGCGCTTCTCCGAGGCCTTCCTCGTCATCCGCGCGCAGGACCTGGGCATCGCGCTCGCGCTGGTGCCGCTGGTACTGGTGGTGATGAACCTCGCCTACACCGCGATCGCCTATCCCGCCGGGTTGGCGGCCGACCGCGGCCACCGCAAGGCGCTCCTGGTGCTGGGTTTTCTCTCGTTGATCGCATCGGACCTGCTGCTTGCCGCGAGCGTCAATCCGGTCTTATTTTTTGCAGGCATTCTCCTCTGGGGGGCGCACATGGGACTTACGCAGGGCCTGCTTGCCGCGATGGTGGCCGACGCCGCGCCGGGCGGGCTTCGCGGCACCGCGTTCGGCGTGTTCCACCTGGTGTCGGGCGTCGCGCTGCTCGCGGCGAGCGTGCTCGCGGGATGGCTATGGAGCGTTTACGGCGCCGCCTACACCTTTTATGCTGGCGCGGCGTTCACGGCGCTCGCTCTCGCCGGACTTCTTATCAGGAGGAGCTGACCATGTCGGGGGCACACGGCCACATCGATCCGTCCAACAAGAAGATCGCGCTGCTCATCGCGGTGCTCGCCCTGGTACTGGCGTTTGCCGAGACCCTCGGCAAGGCGGCGCAGACCAATGCGCTCGGCTTCAACATCGAGGCCTCGAACCTCTGGGCGTTCTTCCAGGCGAAGACCATCCGGCAGACCGTGCTCAGGACCGCCGCGGAACAAAGCTCGCTGGGCGGAACAAGCGAAGAAGCAAAAAAGCAGATCGAAGCCTGGAAGAAAGCCGCGCAGCGCTACCAGACCGAGCCCGAGACCGGCGAAGGCCGCGACGAGCTGGTGGTGCGCGCGAGGGAAGCCGAGAAAAAGCGCGACCGCTCGATGGCGGCGTACCACAACTATGAAGTCGCCTCGGCCGCGGTGCAGATCGCGATCGTGCTCGCTTCGGCGGCCATCGTCACCGGCGCCATGGTGCTCGCCTGGATCGGCACCGCGCTTGGCGTGGTGGGCCTCGCGTTCTGCCTGATCGGCTTCTTCGCCCCGACCGCGGTGCATCTGTTCTGATTGGTTGCTATGATCTCGCCGGATAGCAGCGCATGTTGTTCGCATTCGTAATCGTCTACCTGCTCGCGACCATCGCGCTCGGCCTGTGGGCTGCCAGGCGGGTGAAGAACACCGCCGACTTCGCGGTCGCGGGCAGGCACCTGCCGCTCGTCATGATCGTCACCACGACCTTCGCCACCTGGTTCGGCTCCGAAACCGTGCTCGGCATTCCCGCGAAGTTCGTCGAAGGCGGGCTGAAGAGCGTGGTGGAGGATCCGTTCGGCTCCAGCCTGTGCCTGGTCCTCGTGGGCGTGTTCTTCGCCGGCAAGCTCTACCGGATGACGCTTCTGACGATCAGCGACTACTACCGCCAGCGCTTCGGCCGGGGCGTGGAGGTCGCCTGCTCGCTCATCATCATCGCGAGCTACGTCGGCTGGGTCGCGGCGCAGGTCACCGCGCTCGGCCTGGTGTTCAACCTGCTCTCGGGCGGCGCGATCAGCGCGCCGCTGGGGATGATCATCGGCACGATGTCGATCCTCGCCTATACGCTGTTCGGCGGCATGTGGTCGGTCGCGGTGACCGATTTCGTCCAGATGATCATCCTGGTCGCGGGGCTCGCGGTGATCGCGGTCTTTGCCGCCGACCTGGCCGGCGGCGCCGGCCAGGTGATCGCCCTCGCCTCAAGCCGGGACCTCTTCAGCTTTCTACCCGAGCCGAGCTTCCACGGCATCGCCTTTTTCCTCGGCGCCGCGGTGACCGTGATGCTCGGGTCGATCCCGCAGCAGGACGTGTTCCAGCGCGTCATGTCGGCGAAGGACGTGAAGGCCGCCACGCGCGGCCCGGTCATCGGCGGCGTGTGCTACTTCCTGTTCGCGTTCGTGCCGATGTTCCTGGTGAGCTGCGCCCTCATCATCATGCCGCTCGAGGCCACCACGCTGCTGAAGGAGGATCCGCAGAAAGTGCTGCCCACGCTGGTGATGGAGCACATGCCGTTCGTGATCCAGGTGCTGTTTTTCGGCGCGCTGCTCTCGGCGCTCAAGTCCACCGCGTCGGCGACGCTGCTCGCGCCTTCGGTCACCTTCGTCGAAAGCATCTGGCGCCTCTTCCAGCCGCGGATGAGCGACCGCGCGCAGCTGTTGGCGATGCGGATTACCGTGCTCTGTTTCGCGGCCATAGTCTGCGGCTGGGCGATCGCCTCCCAGGGCACTCCGATCTACGACCTGGTGTCGGCCTCGTACCAGTTGCCGCTGGTCGGCGCCTTCATCCCGCTGGTCACAGGCCTCTACTGGAAACGAGCCACCACTCAGGGCGCGGTGTTCTCCATCTTCCTGGGCCTCGCGGGATACTTCCTGTTCCACGGGACGGCGGCAGGCCGCCTGTTTCCGGCAGAGCTCGCCGGCCTTCTGCTGTCCGGCCTGGGCATGGTCATCGGTTCGCTAGGGCCCCAGGGATCGGGGAGCACGGTCAGGCGGCGCCCAAGCAGCGCCTGAAAAGCTCGGCGGCGGTCCTCACGCCGAGCTTCTGCATGATGCGCGCGCGGTGAAACTCGACCGTCTTCACGCTGATCGCGAGCTCCTCCGCGATCTGGCGGCTGGGCTTGCCGTCGAGCACGCGCTGCAGGACCTCTCTCTGCCTCGAGGAGAGCAACTCGTCCAGTGACGCCGCCGGCTCCGCCTTGTCCGGCTCGCCGAAGCGCTCCAGCGCCGCGAGCACCTGCGAGAGGAGCTGCTCGTCGTCGAAGGGCTTCTCGATGAAGTCGAAGGCGCCCTTCCTCATCGCGTCCACCGCCATCGGGATATCGCCGTGACCGGTAATGAAGATGACCGGCACCCGCAGGTTGCGGCGCAGGAGCTCCTCGTGCAGCGCGGTGCCGGTCATCCCGGGCATGCGGATGTCGAGCAGCACGCAGCAGCGCCGCGTGAGGTCGGCGTCCTCGAGAAACGCGTCGGCCGAGGAGAAGGCCTCGGCGTCGAGCTGCGCCGTACGGAAAAGAAGCTTGAGCGCGTTGCGCACCGCGTTGTCGTCGTCGACGATGTACACCCGGCTCATGCCGCCCCGGGCAGCGTGAAGGCGAATACCGCTCCTCGGGAGCCGCCGTTTTCCTCATTCTGCAGATGGCGGATCTGCCCGCCGTGCGCCTCGACCACCGAGCGGCAGATCGAAAGGCCCAGGCCCAGACCGCCGGGCTTGGTGGTGACGAAAGGATCGAACAGGCGCTCTTTCGCCTCGCGCGGCACGCCGTCGCCGAGGTCGGAGACCGACAGCGTGCCGCTGCCGTCGGGCTCGACGCGGGTGGCGACCGTGATGCGCCGGCGCTCCCGCGGCAGCGTCTCCACCGCCTCCATTGCGTTGCGCACCAGGTTGAGCGCCACCTGCTCGATCAGCAGGCGGTCGGCGCGCACCGCCGGCGCCGTCGTGGAAAGCCGTCGCTCGAAGCTGATGCCCGAGTCGTGCGCCGCAGGCTCGGCGAGCCGCAGCACCGCGCCGACCAGCTCGTTCAGGTCCTGCTCGGTGAAGGCCGGCCCCGGCGGGCGCAGCAGATCGCGCAGGCGCTGGATGATCTTGCCGGCGCGCTTCGCCTGGTCGCGGCAGATGTGCATGGCCTGCTGCAGCTCGCCCGCGTCCGGATTGCCCGACTGCAGCATGCGCATGCAGCTGTGGTTGTAGGTTGCGATGGCCGCGAGCGGCTGGTTGAGCTCGTGCGCGATGGCGGAGGCGAATTCGCCCAGCGCGATCAGCCGCGCGGTGCGGTGCGCGGCGTCGCGGTGCTTCGCCACCAGCTCGCGCGCGCGCCGCTCCTCGGTGACGTCGGAGAGCACACACAGCCTCGCGCTGCGGCCGTCGTTCCAGGAGAGCGGGTTGGAACGCAGCACGAACCAGCGGTCCGCCGCCGGGTTCTGGGTATCGCCCGACTCGTTGAAGCGCGGGCGGCCCGAGCCGAAGGTCTCGACATAGCGCCGGTTCGCGTAAAGGATCTCGCCGCCGCGCGCGTCTTCCACGTATACCGGGTCGTTCAGGCCTTCCATCGCCGCGGTAAAGCGCTCCTCGGCCTGCCGCAGCGCCTCGCGCAAGCGAACGATCAGCGCGGCCACCAGGATGAAGAGCGCCGCGGCCAGCACCGACTCGAGCAGATTGCCGCGCACGAGCTGCCAGAGCGCCAGCACGACGAGGAACGCAAGGCCGACGCTGATGAACACCGACCCGGTCCTGCGCCATCCGTTGCGCGCGGGCGACAGGCGGGCAGCGGGGAAAAATCGCGCGGCGCGCATGGCGCGGAGCTTACCGGTTTTCCAGCGCGCCGCTGCTAGGGTTTCCCCCAATTGTTGAGGGCAGAGCGCTGCCTTAGCCTCGCGGGCGGGAAGGGGCGAAGGGTTTACCGGTGAGGGGTGCATGGCGCAAAACGAAGAGAAACTAAGAAGAACGGTCTCCGGGTTTGCGGTTCTTCTGACCACGGTCACGGAAATGGTGCGCGCGAAGGGCGGCAAGCCCGCCCTGCTGGACGCCTACGACGATGCGAGCGACCAGATCATCGACGGCCTGCGCGGCAACGGCATCCCGGACGACCAGGTCCAGGCGATCCACAAGGCGCTCGCCCGCCTGCGCCTCGCCTTCGAGGAACAGAAGCCTTAGTCCCTCAAATAGCCCGCGAAGGCCGCGACGGCACGGTCGATCGCGTCTGCGTCCAAATCCAGGTGCGTCGCGAGCCGCAGGCGCGGTGCGGGCAGCACCAGGACTCCACGCGCTTTCAGATAGTCCCCCAGGCCATCGAGCTTCTGCGCCGGGATGCGGACGAAGACCATGTTGGTGTGGCACACGAGCGGAAGCTCGAGCGCGCGCAGCCCATGCGCCAGCCGCTCCGCGTTGCGATGGTCCTCGGCCAGGCGCTCGACGTTGTGCTCGAGCGCGTAGAGGCCGGCGGCGGCGAGGATTCCCGCCTGGCGCATTCCACCGCCCAGGATCTTGCGCGCTCTTTTCGCCTTACGGATGAATTCACCGCTTCCCAGAAGCACCGTGCCCGCCGGCGCGCCCAGGCCCTTCGACAGGCACGCCGACACCGAATCGAAGCCGGCGCACAGGTCTTTCACGTGCATCCGTAAATGGACCGCGGCGTTGAAGATGCGTGCGCCGTCCAGATGGGTCGCCAATCCCCTGCGCTTTGCCAGGCCGAGCGCTTCGCCCAGGTAAGCCTGCGGCAGGACACGTCCGCCGATGGTGTTCTCGAGCGCGAGAAGGCGCGTCCTGGCGAAGTGCGGATCTTCGGGCTTGATCGCGGCCTCCACCTCGGCGAGATCCAGCGTGCCGTCCTCGCGGTTGGCAATGGCCTGTGGCTGAATGGAGCCGAGCACCGCGGCGCCGCCCGCCTCGTAGCGATAGCTGTGCGCTTCCTGGCCGAGGATCACCTCCTCGCCGCGCTGGCAGTGGCTCATCAGCGCCGCGAGGTTGGATTGCGTGCCCGAGGGAAAGAAGAGCGCCGCCTCGAAGCCGAACAGCTCGGCCGAGCGCGCCTGGAGACGGTTGACGGTCGGATCGTCGCCGAACACGTCGTCGCCCAGCTCCGCCTCCAGCATCGCCCGACGCATGCCGGCAGAGGGGCGCGTGACGGTGTCCGAGCGCAGGTCTACGATAGCCGCCATGCTGGGGAGAATAAACCGCTTTTGGCTCGCCGGACTGATGCTTCAGATCCGGAAACTAGATCTCGACCCGCGTACCGAGCTCGATCACGCGATTGGTGGGGATGTTGAAGTAATCGGTGATGCTTCCGGCATTGCGCGCCATGGCGGCGAAGAGCCGATCACGCCAGGCCTGCATGGCGCCGCCTGCTTTCACCGGGACGATCTTCTCGCGCGACAGGAAGAACGAGACCTGCGCAACGTCGAGCTCGAGACCGCAGTTCGCGCCCAGCTCGAGGTCGCCGCTGAGGTCGGGACGATCCATGAAGCCATAGCGCAGGCGCACGCGCCAGCACTGGTCCTCGAGCCTTTCGCAGGCAAGCCGCTCCTCCAGCGCCACCCAGGGGGCATCGCGAAACTCGACCGTGAGAAAGACGACGCGCTCGTGCAGCACTTTGTAGTGCTTCAGGCTGTGCAGCAGCGCGTGGGGAGCGACCTCGGGCGTCGCGGTGAGAAAGAGCGCCGTTCCGGGCACCCGCACCAAGGGCTCCGCGAGTAGCGAGCGCAGGAACGCCTCGAGCGGCACCGAAGAGCTGCGCAGCTGGCGATAAAGCATTTCGCGTCCGTGCCGCCATGTCACCATCACGCCGAAGATCGCTGCACCGAGCGCCAGCGGGAACCAGCCGCCCTCGGGCACCTTGTGCAGCGCCGCGGCGAAGAAGGCCCCTTCGACCAGCATGAAGAAGCCCGTGGCGAGCGCGCAGAGCCACAGCGGATAGCCCCAGCCGAATCGGATCACGAAGAAGGTGAGAAAGGTCGTGGCGAGCATCGTCCCCATCACCGCCACCCCGTAAGCCGAGGCGAGCCTGGTGGATGACCCGAAGCCGACCACCGCCGCGGCCACCGCGAGAGCGAGCGCCCAGTTGACTGCGGGGACATAAATCTGGCCCATGGTGCTCGCGGAGGTGTGCGCGATCCTCATGCGCGGCAGGTAGCCGAGCTGGATCGCCTGCTGGGTGATGGAGTACGCGCCGGAGATGGTGGCCTGGGACGCGATCACAGTGGCCGCGGTCGCGAGCGCCACCATCGGGTACAGCGCCCAGGACGGATACGCGAGATAGAAGGGATTCTCGAGCGCCTTGGGGTTTGTCATCAGCAGCGCGCCCTGGC
>Ga0070696_100002872_pt1 | contig 11455 bp, 11 predicted proteins | sample KBSK1253metaG_FD_65474 | JGI IMG/M metagenome (GOLD analysis project Ga0070696, IMG submission 65474) | Corn, switchgrass and miscanthus rhizosphere microbial communities from Kellogg Biological Station, Michigan, USA - KBS K1-25-3 metaG | ecosystem: Host-associated > Plants > Roots >... | reverse complement strand
CGGCTTGGAAAACATGCCGAACAGGTCACGGTTCTCGACGATGTCGAGGATCGCTGGACTCCCGAAGCGGGGCGCTTCGACTTGTGCCTCACAGTCGGCACCCTCGACACGGTCAACGACCCGCTCAGGGCCTTCCGCGCGATCCGCACGGCGCTCGTGCCCGACGCCTTGTTCATCGGCGCGCTGTCAGGGGGCGATACCCTGCCCAGGCTGCGGGCGGCGATGCGCGCCGCGGATGCAGTCGACGGCCAGGCCGTGCCCCACGTCCATCCGCGGATCGAGGCCTCGGCACTCGCGCCTTTGCTGTCGGCGTCTGGCTTCGTTAGCCCGGTGGTCGACGTCGACCGCGTGCCCGTGTCCTACGAAAGGCTCGATCGCCTGGTCGCCGACCTGCGTGCGATGGGCGCGACCAATATCCTCGCCGAGCGGCCGCGCCGGCCGCTGTCGCGGGCCGCATGCGTCGCCGCGGCCCGCGCCTTCGCCGCTGCCGGCGATCACGGTCGCACCACCGAGACCTTTGAAATCCTGCATTTCGCCGCCCGGGCCGCGCCGGCGTCGCCAACAGCACTGCCCAATCGTTAACGATGTCCAAAATAGGAGTTGTTAACTCCCTTCCGGCTAAAACCGCCGCGTGGACGTGGACCAGAGGAGGGTGGCGTGATCGCTATCCGGAAGACACTGCATAGGCTGAGCTCGGACAAGCGCGGCGCTACTGCGATTGAATATGGGTTGATTGCGGCGCTCATCGTGATTGCGATGATGGGTGGGCTGTCCCAGCTTGGCGGCGGTGCCGGCGGCATGTGGACCAAGCTCAGCAACGTCGTCCAGAACACCTGAGCGCAGATCGTCAGCCGCTGCGGTTTCCGTAAACAATAAGCTTGACCTTCTGGCCGGGCGCCAGCGGGGTAGTCATGCTCATTCCGTTGAGTGACAGGAAACGCTCAACCCTGAAATCATTGGGTCGATAGGCCATGCGGCTCGCGAGCGACTGTATCGTGTCGCCGGGCCGGACCGTCACCACATCGATGATCCGCGGCCGGATCGCCGCCGCCTCCTGCGCGGTGATCCGGCGCAGCGAATAAACCAGGGGCGTGAACGGGCCGAGCCCCGATCCACCGGGAGCCAGCAAGATGAAATGATAGATGTGCTGCGGATCCCACTGGAAGGCAGCGATGCTGACGTCGACTACGCCTGACTGCGACCGCGCCTGGGTGGTGGCAATCACGACGGGCATCCCGTTGATGGTCGTGCGCTGTAGCGGCGGCAGCATCGCCATCTGGCCGCGATTGAGCTCCTGGAACAGGCGCATCACATAATTGTCGATGCCGCCGGAATACCGCCCGCCGGAAAACAGCGCCTTCCCGGCGGACCCTGAGATGGTGACCGCAGTGGTGCCGTTGGACATCAGATAGCCGGACGGGACGCGGAACTTGATCCTGAGGTCGGGATGGGTGAACTCCGGGCCGTCGATCACGCCCTGGGCGGGATCGTCGTCGACGTAGACGCCCTGGAGCCGGGCAAGGAAGCCGTCGCGGTTGCGGATGCCAGTCCCGAACCGGCCGGTCGCCCGGGCGACAGCGAGCGCGCGCTGCGCCCGGTTCTCGCTCAGCGGATGCGTGCTCGCCCATTCGGGAGTCTGGCGGTTGGTGCGCCCCTGGACCCGCGCCTGCAGCGCGCTCGATCGCGCCAGCGCGGCCAGGATTTCCGGTCCTCCGGCGGGATCGTAGCCGGCGGCGGTGAGGTAGCGCAGGCTGAGCTGGTCGGCCTGATATTCCTGCTCGCGCGAGAAGCTCAGCGTGCTGAGCACGGCGTTCTGCGAAATCATGCTGCCGAGGCCGCCGACGCCGAAAATACCACCGAAAATCTGACCCAGCACGCCGAAAATGTTGCTGCGTTGGGCGTATGCCTGGCGGGCATGGGCGTGATCCGCGGCGATATGGCCGGTCTCGTGGCCCAGCGCGAACGCCAGCTGCGCCTCATTGTCCATCAGCGTCAGCAACTGGCGGGTGATGTAGACGTAGCCGCCCGGCACCGACATCGCGTTTTCGACCGCCGAATTGAGCAGCGTGTAGTGAAGGAACTGGCCCGGTGCCGCGACCCCCGAGTAGGCGCCGACGCGCTGGCCGACCTGCTCGACATAGGCTGCGCGCGGACCGGTTTCGGCTCCGCCCAACTCCTGGATGAGAGCTGCGTTCTGGCGCTGCGCCTCGGCGACGTCGCGCGGGTTGAGATAGCGTTGTTGCCCTTGTGCGGTAAGGGCAGCGGAGCTGAGTGCGACCGCTGCGACGGTGACGAACAGAACAGCCTTACGCATTCTTCCTCCGTTTCGCGCCGGATTATCAAAGCCCGATTTGAACGGAAGATGACTGGCCGGGTTCCGCCTCAGCCGATGGCGAGGAACTTGGCGCGGCGCTGCGCGAGCAGTTCGTCGGGCCCAAGCGCCTTGCAGCCGTCGAGCTCCTCGATGATCGCGCCCTTCAGCGAGCCGATCGCCGCATCCGGGTCACGATGCGCGCCGCCGAGCGGCTCGGGAACGATGCGATCGACCACGCCCAGCGCATGCTGGTCGGCGGCAGTGATCTTCATCGCCTCGGCGGCCTCGGCGGCCTTGTCGGCTGTGCGCCACAGGATCGACGCGCAACCCTCGGGAGAGATGACCGAGTAGATCGCATGTTCGAACATCAAGACCCGGTTCGCGGCGGCGATCGCGATCGCGCCTCCGGACCCCCCCTCGCCGACAATCACCGCCACCATCGGCACCTTGAGCGCGAGGCACTGCTCGGTGGCGCGGGCGATCGCCTCGGCCTGGCCACGCTCCTCGGCCTGGACCCCCGGGAACGCGCCGGGCGTATCGACCAACGTCACCACCGGTACCCCGAACTGGTCGGCGAGCCGCATCAGGCGGATCGCCTTGCGGTAGCCTTCTGGCTTGGCCATGCCGAAGTTGTGCGCCAGGCGCGAGGCGGTGTCGTCGCCCTTCTCATGGCCGATCAGCATCACCCGGCGGCCATCGATCCTGGCGAGACCGCCGATGATCGCCGGGTCGTCGGCAAACGCCCGGTCGCCGGCCAGCGGCAGGAAATCGTCGGCCATTCCCGCGACGTAATCCTTGAAGTGCGGCCGCTCGCCGTGGCGCGCGACCAGCGCCTTCTGCCACGGGGTCAGCTTCGCATAAATGTCGCGCAGCTGCCGCGCCGATTTCGCCTCGAGCTTCTCGATCTCGGCGTCGATATCGATCGCGCCGCTCTCGGCCGTGTCGCGCAGCTCCGCGATTCGCGCTTCGAGCTCGGCGATCGGCTTTTCGAAGTCGAGGTAGGTCAACATCCGGGTGGGCGCCTAGGCGGAAGCTGCAGCTGAGGTCAACGACCGCGCGTCGCGAGCGGATGGCGCGAGTTGACCAGTTCTACCAGCCGCGCACTGTCGACATGAGTGTAGATTTGGGTCGTCGCGATGTCCGCGTGGCCCAACAACGACTGGAGCACGCGGAGATCGGCGCCGCCCGACAGCAAATGGGTCGCGAAGGCATGGCGCAGGACGTGCGGGCTGATCCGTTCCGGCGCGATGCCAGCGTCGGCCGCCAGCTGCCGCACGATCTGGAAGAGCCGCACCCGGCTGAGATGGGATCTGCCGCCTGGAAACAGCCACAGGCTGTCACTCGGCACATGTTCAAGCCACTGTTCAACCGCCGCTTCCGCCCGCGACGAGATCGGCACCAGCCGCTCCTTGGCGCCCTTGCCGCGCAAGATCAGGAACGGCTGGCCCTTGCGCAGCGCGCCCCGCGGCAGGGTCACCAGCTCGCTAGCCCGGAGGCCAGAGCCGTAGAGCAACTCGAGCAGGGCAAGGTTGCGGACCGCGGCCGTTTCGCCACTCGCCGCGCGAGCTTCGGCCTCGGCGAACACACGCGCGACATCCTGCTCGTCGAGGATTCGCGGCAGTGGCCGTTCGAACCGCGGGCGCGGCAGCGCAGCCGACGGGTCGTCCGGCCGCAGTCCCTCGTCGACCAGGAAGCCGAAGAACCGGCGCAGTGCTGCCGAGCGCCGCGCGACGGTCGAGGGCGCCAGGTCCGTCCAGCACTCACCGAGGCGACCGACGCGGTCGGCCGGCGCCTGACCCAGCAACCCGCCGAGCGCTTCCGCTGCGCGCTCGAGGTCGTTGCGATAGGCCGCGAGCGTATGGCGCGACGCGCCGGCTTCGGCGGCCATCATGTCGAGAAAGCGGTCGACCAGCGCTCGGTCGTCGTCTGTCACGTCCGGGCAAGCGCCTCGGCGGCGATCATCCGCGCGGTGAAGTCCTGGCGCGTGCGCACCAGCGCGGCCACCGAATGGTACAGATGCGATCCGGGTACGTCCTTGAACTCGGGAGTTTGGAAGCCCGTCCCAGTCATTATCAGCACCGTTCCGGCCTGTTCGCGCCCTGCGGCGGCGTCAATCATTCGGGTCCAACTGGTGACTCGCCCAAGCCCCAAGCCGTAGCGGCGGTTGATGGAGTTGGCGGCGTCGGCGCCGAGCCGGCCGAGGCCGGCGAGCCCAGCGACCAGCAAAGCGCTGCGCACCCGCCCCTCGCTACGGTCGCGGCCGATGAAGCCGTTGATCCGCGCCAGGCTGATATCGAGACCACGCGGATCGCCCGCGGCCAGCGCCAGCATCGCCCAGCAGCGGTCGGCGTTATCGCCGTCCATCCGCCGGACCGAAGGAATCCAGCGGGCGGCCTGGCGGTCGAAGCCGGCGGTGAGCATCGCCGCGATCAGCTCGGGCGCGTCCGATGCTACGTCCGGATCGGGATCGATCAGGGTCGCCGCGCGAGCGACCAGCGCGCGGGCGGCCTCTTTTTCCATCGGCCCCTTGGCGCGGTCGAGCAGCCGGCGGATGGCAGCGAGCTTCGCCTCGCGGTCCCTGCCGACGAACGCCTGGCGCAGCTGCCACGCATCGGTCTCGGGCAGGTCACCGGGGTCCGTCGAATCGTAGATCGACGAATAGAGGTCGACCAGCGCCTGGGACGAAAAGACCCCGAGCGCGGTCGCGATGCGCGCCGATTCCAGCCGGTCCTGTGGACTGAGCAGTGGCGACCGCGACTGGAATGCGCGCAGTCTGGGGCTCGCGCCCTTCATCAACCGATCCGGCGGCGTCATTCCGGTCGCGGTGGCGAGCCCGAAGCGCCAGGCGGTCAGTTGGTAGACCGGGTCCCATTCGATGGTCACCGCGCGTCCCGTATTGGCTCCCGCACCGACGACTTTCTCTGCCAGCGTGAGGTCAATGCCGCCAATGCGCCCGAAACGGCGCGCCTGATCGATCTGGGCGGCGGCGCTTTCCGGTTCGCCCGACAACGAGGCGCACATCGCGCTGACCAATGCCCGAATTTGCGGATCATACTTCCGGATGCCCCCTTCGAGCGGGCACAGGCCCGGTGGATCGGCATTGGCGAGCGCGCTCTGCACCGCGACCTGGAAAAGCTTCGGGGTGAAGCGGTCGACGTCCACACCGGAAACCAGCATTCGCGCCGCGTCGGCCTCCCCCATCCTGAGCAGCAGCCAGGCGCGCTCGGCGACCCAATCGACCGGGTTGATCCCGCGCGGTGCGCGGACCTTCGCGAGCAGCGCGTTGCGCAGAGCGATATGCGCCCAGCGCGAGGCGAGCGGCGTGTCCATTTGCCGCATGAGGCTCTGGAGATAGATGCCGCTGACCGCGCGCCATGGGCTTGGCCCGATGCCGATCGCAATCGGGTCGAGTCGCCCGACCACCCACGGGTCGCGGCGGGCATAGCTCGGAATCTCGACCGGCGGCGCCGGCGGCCGCAATTGCAGCGCTTCAGCGCTCAGTTCCTCGACCGCGGTTTCGCTCTCGCCTGGCCCGGTCGTCAGCGAGCCCGACGTCGCGCCCGTGTTGGTCACAGGCGCTGGAGTCGGCGTCGCCCCCGGGGCCTGGGCGCCCTGCTGCGCCAGCGCCGGCAGCGCCAGCACCGCGACAGCCGTGGCGACGAGCAGGATCTTAGTGCGCATTACCCTGGGGGATATCGACCTCGATGGTCCGGGTCGGCTGTTGTTTCGGGACGGTGGAGATGAACACAAGCGCTCCGATCACGAGCACGAGTATGGCGATCAGCGCGGCAATTCTGGGCATGGGGCGCTTTTGCCGAGCGCGGAAGGCGCTGTATAGTCCTCCCAGTGACAGATTTAGCGAAGCGCCTTGACCGGCCGGTAGTGCTGGTGGGGCTGATGGGAGTTGGCAAATCGACGGTCGGCCGGCGTCTCGCGAGGCGCCTCGGTCTGCCGTTCATCGACAGCGATTCGGCGATCGAGGAGATCGTCGGCCTGCCTTGGGGCGAGCTGTTCGAACGCTACGGGGAAGAAGATTACCGCGACGGCGAGCGCCGGCTGGTGGCAAGGCTGATCGATGGGCAGGTGCGCGTGATCGCCACCGGCGGCGGAGTCTTCGTCGACCCACGGACGCGCGCACTGCTGAAGCACCAGACGATCACCGTTTGGCTGGACGCGCCCGTCGATGTGCTCGCCGAACGCACGTCTCGGCGGAACACACGGCCGCTGCTCAAGAACGGCGATCGCAAAGGGACGCTCGAGCGTCTCGCGCAAATCGAGCGCGACGCCTATGCGGAAGCGGACATCCATGTGAAGAGCGGCAACGGCGCGCACAAGGACGTGGTCGAGGCGATCGTGCAGGCACTCGACCGGCATGTGCCGCGAGACGGCTAGGCGGGGTCGCGGACCCCTTCATCCGGCAACGGACGGTCCTCTCTGAAAGAGCTTTCCTCCCCGGCATGAAGGTCGCCGGTCGCGCTCTGCCGCTCGAGCCGTTCGCAATCGCGCATCCGATATTCGTGCTCAACCCGCTCGACTTCATCCTTGCCGATCCCGCTCACCTTGAGCGCCGCCTTGCCCATCTTCACCGCGCTTTCGAACACCTCGCGTTGGGCAAAAGCCAGGTCGAGCCCGTCGAACTTGATGAGGTCGATGCGGTCGAACACCCGGACCATGACCGCCGCCTGCGGAAAGGCTTCGAGCACGGCGGCCAGCGCGTCCCGTGTCATTTCGCCGTCCTTATTGTCGTTACAGAAGGCGATTACCGTCGCGGTCTGGGCGCCGGCGGTCCGGAGCAGGTCGAGCCGCACCCCGTCCCCGTAATAGACTTTGTAGCCGAACTCCCCGACGCGTTCGATCTGGGCCGGGCTCTTGTCGATGATCGTGATGCCGATGTTCTTGGCGAACATCATCTGGGCGACGGTTTGGCCGAAGCGGCCGAAGCCGACGATGATCGCACTCGTTTCCGGTGAACTTTCCGGCCCGTCGAGACCCTCGGCACTGCGCTCCTCGCGCCGCTCCAGCACGTCGGTCAGGCGCATCAGGAACGGGGTCGCGACCATGGACAGCGTCACGACGGCGCTGAACAACGACGCGTCTTCGGCGCTTATCAGGCGGGCGCTCGCTGCTTGCGCGAACAGCACGAAGCCGAACTCGCCGGCCTGGCTCAGCAACAGGCCAAGGCGAAAGGCCTGCGCCCAGCCGCAGCTGAATGCCCGGGTCAGAACGGTGATCAGCGCAGTCTTGGTGACGATCACGCCTGCGGCGAGGCCCAGCACGAGCAACGGCCGATCGTAGATCAAGCCGAGGTCGAGCAGCATCCCCACCGAGAGGAAGAACAAGCCGAGCAGGATCGAACGGAATGGCTCGACGTCGCTCTCCAGCTCATGCCGGTACGGCGATTCGGCAAGCACGACACCGGCGACAAAGGCGCCGAGCGCCGTCGACAGGCCAAACTGGCGCATCAGCGCGGCGGCGCCGATCACGGTGAACAGCCCGGCGACGACGAACAGCTCGCGCTCGCCGAGGCGGCCGATTAGCCGGAACAGGGGATTGAGCACGAGGCGCCCGACCGCCACCAGGCCGATGACCGCAAGGACGGTATAGAGAGCGAGCGTCCAGCCGACCGGGGCGCTCGGGTCGGGCCGCACCGGGGCCATGGCCGCGATGATCGTGATCAGCGGGACGATCGACAGGTCCTGGAACAGCAGGATCGAGAATGCGCGCTCGCCTTGCGGCGTGTTGAGCTCATTCTCGGCGCGAAGCCACGGCAGGACCTGGGCGGTGGACGACAGCGCGAGTGCCAGGCCGATCGCCAGCGCGGCTTTCGCCGGCAGCCCGATCATCCCGTAAAGCAGCAGGCTGATCGCCAGACCGCACAGGACGACCTGCGCCAGGCCCAACCCGAAGATGTCCCGGCGCAGCCGCCACAGCCGGCTCGGCTGGAGCTCGAGCCCGACAATGAAAAGCAGCAAGGCGATGCCGATCTCGGCGACGTGCTGGATCGATCCCGGGTCGCGGAAGAAGCCGAGCGCCGACGGCCCGATCAGTGCTCCGGCGACGATGTAGCCCAGGGTCGCGCCGAGCCCGAGCCGACGAAACAGGGTGACGAACGCCAGCGCGAAGCCGAGCATCAGCGCGGCGGCGAACAGCAGGTCGCCCGCCACGGCCGGCGCCGTGTTAGCCATCGGCGTTCTCGATCGCCGCGAGCAACGTGCGGAATGGCAGCAGGATCGCGCCGTGGCGGGAGGTGCGCGAGCGCGCCGGAGCGAGCGCGGATAGGCCCCAGCCAGGTTCGACATCACAGCCGCCGAGCCACGCAGTAAGATCGTCCAGCGCGACGCGAACCTCGTCGCGATCTCGCCCGGCCGCACCCTGCTCCAGCAGCGCGGCCGAGGCCTGGCCGAAGGCGCAGGCATGGACCTGCTGCGACAGCGCCGCGACGCGTCCTTGCTGGTCGAGCTGGACGGCGGTCGCCACGCGGCTGCCGCAGGTCGGGGAGCGCAGCTCGGCGCGGCCGTCTTCGCGTTCCAGCGGGCGAGGTTCACTCAGCGACGCGGCCAGCCGCAGGATTTCGGTCGTGTAGAGCGGCGCGTTCATGCTCTCCGCCAAGTGGTTCCGTTGGGGCTATCTTCCAAGACAATCCCCTCGGCCTTCAATTCGTCGCGGATGCGGTCGGCGGTGGCAAAGTCGCGGTTCTGCTTGGCCTCCGCCCGCTCGGCTATGCGCGCCTCGATGGCGCTCTCATCGGCTCCGCCCTTGAACCAATCGTCGGCAGAGCTTTCGAGCAGCCCGAGCAAGGCAGCGCTGGCCCTCGCCACCGCCGGATCTTCCAAGGCCATCAAGCGGGTCAACGCCAGGGGCGTATTGAGATCGTCCTGCAGCGCTTCGGCAACGCCCGAGTCGACTTTGCCCGGCTCGGCATCGCCGGCGACGCGGTACAACCGATCGAGGTTCGTCTTGGCCTGAGCGACCACGTCCTCGGTCCAGGCCAGTGGCTGGCGGTAATGCGCCGACAGCAGCGCCAGCCGCAGCGTCTCGCCCTTGTGGCCCTGCGCCAGCAGCTCCGCGGGCGTGATGATGTTGCCGAGACTCTTCGACATCTTCTCGGCGCCCATGTCGACGAAGCCGTTGTGCACCCAGAACTGAGCCAATGGCTTGCCATCATGGGCAGCCCGACTCTGCGCGATCTCATTCTCGTGATGCGGGAAGATGAGGTCGAGCCCGCCGCCGTGGATGTCGATCGTCTCGCCCAGATGCCGCTCGATCATTGCCGAGCATTCGAGGTGCCAGCCGGGGCGGCCGCGACCCCACGGGCTGTCCCAGCCGATCACCCCTTCCGCGCTCGGCTTCCACAGCACGAAGTCGGTTGGATCGCGCTTGTAGGGCGCGACCTCGACCCGCGCTCCGGCGACCATCGCCTCGCGATCGCGCTTCGACAGCACGCCGTAATCGGGATCGCTCGGCACCGAGAAGAGCACGTGGCCCTCCGCCTCATAGGCGTTGCCATGCGCGATCAGCGCCAAGATCATCGCGATCATCGCGGGGATTTCCTGCGTGGCGTGCGGCGCAATGTCGGGCGGGGCGACGCCGAGCGCGCCCATGTCCTCGAGGTAGAAGCGCTCGTAGCGCTCGGTGATCACCGAAGGTTCGACGCCTTCCTCCTCCGCGCTCGCGAGGATCTTGTCGTCGACGTCGGTGACGTTGCGCGCGTAAACCAGGCTATGCTCACCGAACTCGTGCCGGATCAGCCGCGCGAGCGTGTCGAACACCACCGCCGGCCGCGCATTGCCGATGTGCGCGCGGCCGTAGACCGTCGGCCCGCACACATACATGGTGATACGCTGCGGGTTGAGCGGCACGAACGCCCGCTTCTCGCGCGTCATCGTGTCGTACAAGCGGATCATCGGGTCTTCTCCGCCGGCTGGACCGGCTTGTGCCGCCGCGCCTCGACCCAGTCGACGATCGCCCGCCCGCTCGAATTGAGCAGCGGATAGGTGCGCGAGGCCTTCATCCATTCGGGCCGCTCGGCTTCGGGGCCATAGACCATGTCGGTGGCGAGGTTGGCGAGGAGGAAGAAGAGGGTGGCGCCGAGCAGGCCCTTGAGCATCCCGAAGCCGCCGCCGAGCACGCGGTCGAACGGCCCGAGCACCGGCGACCGGCGGGTCTTGCCCCCGATGCCCCGCGCCAGCAGCTTCACGCCGAGGAAGCTCGGCACGAACAGGATCGCAAAGGCGAGCACGGCGGCCGCGGCCGAGCTGGTACCGAAGGTGCCGATGAGCCCGCCCCACAATTGCGTGTGGAACAGCTTGAGCATCGCGATCGCGACGATCCACGCGACCAGCGAGATCACCTCGTGGACAAAGCCGCGCACGAAGCCGATCGCAGCCCCTCCGATCAGGAGCAGGAAGACGAAGATGTCGAGCGCGGTCATGGGCCGGCGCTAGCGAACTCTTTTGGTCATTGCGAGCCGCTTGCTGTCAGAGGGCCCATCGGCCATTTGAAGCCCATGCCGGAAGACACGACCTTGCTGTTCATCATCGGCAGCGGCGACGAGGCGGACCAGATCGTCCACGCGGGTTCGCGGCTCATCGTTTCGGGCACCAGCGACCTCACCAAGCTGTTGCTGGGCCGCGAGCCGCACCACCGGCTACACGTCACCCGCAATTATTTCCGCCAGAACCGTCAGGCCGACCTCACCGGCTACCGCACGCTCGTCAATCTGATCACCGAGGCCGAGGGCAACGCCAAGGTGCTCGAGAATTTGAAGAAGCTGCTGCGCGGAGTTCCGGGGCGGGTGATCAACAAGCCCGACGCGGTATTGCGCTCGACCCGCGACCAGGTCGCGCGGCTGCTGACCGGCATTCCCGGGCTGATCGTGCCCAAAGCGGTGCGGCTGCGCGGGGCCAAGGCCGCGCTCGCCACCAAGACGCTGGAAAAGGCGGGGATCGCCCCGCCGATCATCGTCCGCGAAACCGGCACCCATACCGGCAAGATCGTCGGCCTGTTCGACCGCGCCGAAGACGCGGTCGCCGCGCTCGGTCCGGGCGAGCATATCGCGACGCAGTTCGTCGATTTCGCCGGCGCCGATGGCCTCTATCGCAAATATCGCGTCTATTTCATCGGCAGCCACGTGATCCTGCG
>Ga0070696_100002871_pt1 | contig 11458 bp, 11 predicted proteins | sample KBSK1253metaG_FD_65474 | JGI IMG/M metagenome (GOLD analysis project Ga0070696, IMG submission 65474) | Corn, switchgrass and miscanthus rhizosphere microbial communities from Kellogg Biological Station, Michigan, USA - KBS K1-25-3 metaG | ecosystem: Host-associated > Plants > Roots >... | reverse complement strand
TGAAAAACCGAGCGAGTGCCGCAGAGGCAGAACCTGCCAAAAACCCAAGCCAGCCCTTGAATTCAACAAAAATGCGGGAACAGCGGGAAAACTTCTGAACTACCCCGCACTAAGGATAAACCCGGTAAAGCATACGCGGGAAGGGAATCACCTCCCGGATGTGCTCGGTTCCGCAAATCCATGCAACGGTACGCTCGAGGCCGAGGCCAAAGCCGGAGTGCGGGACGCTGCCGTAGCGGCGCAAGTCGAGATACCACTGGAAGGATTCTTCGGGCAAGTTGTGTTGGTGGAGGCGCTTTAGAAGCAAATCGTAGTCGTGGATGCGTTGGCTGCCGCCGATGATTTCGCCGTAGCCTTCGGGGGCGATCATGTCGAAAGCAAGAGCGAGTTCCGGACGCTGGGCATCGGGCTGCATGTAAAAGGCTTTGATGGCGGAGGGGTAGTGGTGGATGAGCACCGGACGATCGAAGGAGCTGGAGATGATGGTTTCTTCGTCGCCGCCGAAGTCATCGCCGAATTTGGCGGGATTGCCGCCCTTGTTCAGCACAGCAACGGCATCTTCGTAGCTAATGCGAGGGAACGGCGGCTTGATGTTTTCGAGCTTGGTGGTATCGCGCTTGAGCGTTTCGAGTTCGCGCGTTTTGTTTTTTAGGACGCCTTGGACGATGGCGCTGACGAGGCCCTCGCTGAGGGTCATGATTTCGTCGAACTCGACGTACGCCGCTTCGGGCTCGAGCATCCAGAATTCCGTGAGGTGGCGGCGGGTCTTGGATTTTTCGGCGCGGAAGGTGGGGCCGAAGGTATAAACCTTGCCCAAGGCCATGGCGATGGCTTCGGCGTAGAGCTGGCCGCTCTGGGTCAGGTAGGCCTTTTGCTCGTCGATGTAATTGACTTCGAAGAGCGTAGAGGTGCCTTCACAGGCGGCGGGGGTGAACATCGGCGCGTCGGCGAGCGTGTAGCCCTGGCCGTCCATGAATTCGCGCGCCGCGCGGATGGCTTCGGCACGAATGCGAAGAATGGAGGCCTGGCGTGGCGTGCGAATCCAGAGGTGGCGCTGATCGAGCAGGAAGTCGACACCGTGCTCTTTAAGCTGGATGGGAAAGGGCGTGGCGTCGGGGACTTTTTGAACGATTTGGATTTTGGCGACGCCCAGTTCGAAGCCGCCGGGGGCGCGTTGCTCGGCGCGGATTTTTCCGGTGACGATGACGCTCGATTCCTGCGTGAGACCTTTCAACGCTTCAAAGGCCTCGGGATTTTCCTTGAGCGCGCAGACGCCTTGGATGATTCCGGTACCGTCGCGAAAAATGGGAAACATCAATTTGCCGGATTCGCGCAGGTTGTAGAGCCAGCCGCGAATCGTTACTTCCTGCCCGTCGTACGTGCCTGCCTGCTCGATGGTGATGATGGTCATAGTCCGCTATTTCTGTGGGAGTGCAAAAAGGTAGTTTATCAGAGAAGGGAAGAGATTGGCCCAATCCGACGGCCCCTAAAAAATTCAGCGATTGGCCATGGTGCGGATATTTGCGAGTCCGAGAAGCCGTTGGTCGGCAGTAACGAGCGTCAGATCCAAAACTTGCGCCGTCGCTGCGAGGAAGCGATCTGCAGGATCCCCTTGGAGATAGAGTTGGTGCGCCGCGAGCACGATTTCATGGGTTAGAGGGGCCTCCCGGTGAATTCCCGCGATGGCCCGCGGCAACCAATCGACGGGTTCTGCGGGCAATCGGATTCGACCTTTGCGATGCAACAACAGGGCTTCCCACGTGCTAATCGGAGAGACCCAAAGCTCATTTTTTTCGTCCGCCAACTCCCGACGCGCCGCAGGTCCGAGCCGCTCAGGACTCTGCAGGAACCAAATCCAAATGTGCGTGTCCAGCAGCAGCTTCAATCTCGCAGAGCCTCCCAGTCGTCCTCATCGACCACAGGCGAGATGATATCGCCAAGGATTTCGATGGAATCCCTCATCGAGCCCATAAAAGCGGCCCGGTCCATAACCGGCTTAGACGGAATTACCTCAGCGACCGGCTTGCCGTGCCGAGTGATTCGGATAGGCTGCTTGGTCTTCTCGACTTCTGCAAGAATAGCGAGGCATTTTGCTTTGAATTCGGAAATGGCGATCTCTTGCATGGACTTCACCTGACCATATTATAGACCATAGTCAGAATAATAGTCAATTCGCTCGTTGCTAGTTCCACTCCTCATCGAAGCGGTCAAGAGATTCGCTAGCGGCGGCTAACAACTCGGCGGTAGATTGGGTTTCGTGGCCAGATTTTTCTTTCAGCTCGAACGTGAGCGGAAGATTCGTTTCTGGCGCGGACTTTAGAGTCTTGACCGCGGATTCCCAATCGATGCTGCCCTCATAAGGCGGAAGGTGTTCGTCTTTTTCGCCGTGATTGTCGTGGATGTGCGCGGAGACCACCAGTTCGCGAAGCGGCTCAAAGGCTTTTCCGACACGTTCCGCTTCCGGGCCATCGGCAAGGTGGGCGTGGCCGATATCAAAGTTGAAACGCAGGCCAGTCAGTCGCGTCTCGTCCACAAATGTGCGCAGGTAGGCGGGATCGCCCATCTCGCTGTTGGTGTTCTCGACGGCGATGGTCACGCCGGCATGGTGGGCGTGCAAAACGAGGTGCTCGAGCGAACTGAAGGCGGCATCGCGCTTGCGCGGGTCGGCTGTTTCGCGCGGGCCGCCCATGTGCAGAATCAGCCGGGAATAGGGCAAATCCTCGGCCACATCGATCACGCGTTTCAACTCGTCCATGGCTTCGATGCGCCTCACGCGTTCCACTTCGCAGATGGAGAGCGGTGCGCCGCCTTCGCGCGTCGCGCTGAGGTCGCGGCTCGTGGGTGCATGGAGCGACGCAAGGGCGAGGCGATGCTGCGAGAGAAAACCTGCCATCGCTTGCACTTCTTGCTTGGAGGTGTAATCGAAGTGGCTTCGCGTCGTGAAAATCTCGAGAGCCTCGAAACCGGCCTCGGCGATCTGCCCGAGAAGTTCCGTGGTCAATTTTCGCGACACAAACAAGTAGGTGGATAGGATTCTTCTCATGGTCTCGTTAACTGCGCAGATTGAATAACTACTTCCCGCTGCCCTCCGTCTAGCTGCGGAACAAAAGCCAGAGGGCGATGGAAAAACTTTTCAGTAACCGACGGCAGCACCGTTGTCGCGCGGGTCCGCCGCGCCGAGGCGCTCGCCGGTTTTCGGATCGACCCCAATCGCGTTCACCAAGCCGATGTGGCCGCGCCGCCGCGTTTGGTAGCCCTCGGCGTTCAACGCAGCCTCGAAGCCCGCGGGAAAATCCTTTTCCAACAGGATCACGTCCGGCAGCCACTGGTGATGAAATCTCGGCGCGTTGATGGCGGCCTGCGCGTCCATTCCCAGGCGCATCCAGTTTAGAACGCTTAGCAATGTGACCGAAATAATCGTCGGGCCACCAGGCGAACCAGTTACGAAGCTCAGTTTGCCGTCACGGACGAGAATTGTCGGAGTCATAGAGCTGAGCGGGCGGTGCCCGGGAGCGATGGCGTTAGCGTCGGATTGGATCAGGCCGAAGAGAGCATTGGGAACGCCGGGCTGCGTCGTGAAGTCGTCCATCTCGTCATTCAAAAGAAAGCCTGCCGACGTGGTGACATGAGAGCCGTAGCTGTTGTTGAGGGTGTAGGTGCTGGCAACGGCGTTGCCAGCGGAATCGACGACTGAAAAGTGCGTGGTATTCGGACCATCGTTAAGGCTGACGACTCTTTTTGGTGCAGCGTCGTTGGAAGCAGAAACTCCGCAGACATGCGGAGTGCCCGCTTTAACCAATTTGCTGGATGAGGCGTGCAGCGGATCGATGGTTGCTTCCAGTTCCTTGGCGTAGCAATCGCTGGTGAGGCCGTCGACGGGGACACTGGAAAAATCCGGGTCCGCGAGGTATGCGGCGCGGTCGGCAAAAACCCGCCGCATGGTTTCCACTACCATGTGCACACTCGCGAGATCGTCCCAGCCTTTGAGCGGGACGTCGCGCAACATATTCATCGCTTCAATTATGGCGATGCCGCCCGAACTCGGTGGAGGCGAAGTAATGACGCCCCACTTGTGACCTTCCAGCTCGTAATTGGCTTGCAACGCCTGGCGGATCTTCGGCTGATATTGCGCGAGATCCTCTAGGGTGATGAGGCCGCCCATTTGCTTCATGTCATCGACGATGAGCCGGGCGGTTTCGCCTCGGTAAAATTCGGCGGCACCGTTTTTTGCAATCCGCTTGAGGGTCGCGGCCAGTTCGGCCTGGCGGAACGTGTCGCCGACACGGAACAATTTTCCGTCGTTCAGGAAAATGCGCCGGCTAACGCTGAATTGCTGAAGATATTGCCGATGGTCTTCGAGTTGCCGTGCAAGTTTTTCGCTGATGAGGAAACCGTCTTCCGCAAGATGAATGGCGGGAGCCATCACTTCGGCGAGCTTCAATTTGCCGTAGGTTTTTAGAGCAAGTTCGAGGCCGGCAACGGTGCCTGGCACCGCAACGGATTTATAACCGAGGACAGAAAGCTGTTTGTCGAGTGTGCCGTCGGGTTTGATATACATGTCGCGTGAGGCTCTGCCAGGGGCGACTTCGCGGTAGTCAAAGAAAGTGGTGCGTCCATCTGCAAGGCGGACGAGCATAAAGCCGCCGCCGCCGATGTTTCCGGCGGTAGGCTCGACGACCGCCAACGCAAAGGCCACCGCGACCGCGGCATCCACGGCATTTCCGCCACGCTTGAGAATGTCAACACCGGCCTGAGAGCCCAACTCTTCGTCCGTGGCAACCATGCCGTGCGCTGCACGGACCCCCTGTTGGGGCCAAGCCGACGGGGCCTGCGTCTGATCATGATATTCGGCAGCCGACTGGCCCTGCGCCAAGGGAGCGAACAGCGCCAGTGTCCCTGCCACAATGAACAAGGCACGCAAACGTGTTTTCATCTGAGACTCCATCGCAAGCAAAAGACACTAAGTGATTCAACGGAAGGCGTCAAGGCAGACAAGACTGCATTTGAGGGCTTCCTTCGGCGCCATTTGTGGTTTAATCCTGTCGCGATCGAGAAGGGAGCATGGGGGAGCCATGAAGAGATTGAACGCGTCACACTGCGCTGCGATGGTGGTTGTGCTGCTCTGGGGTGCTACGTCATACGCGCAGAGTGGCCCGCCTGCGGACCTTGATGCGTATGTCGCGCGTGACATGAAGACATTCGACGTACCGGGGATAGCATTGGCCATTGTGAAGGATGGCCAGGTCGTGCTTGCGAAAGGCTACGGCGTTCGAAAGCTAGGAGACGCCGCGCCCGTGGACGAGGACACACTTTTTGGGATCGGTTCGAACACGAAGGCGTTTACCGCCGCGGCGCTGGCAACGCTGGTGGACGAGGGGAAGATTTCCTGGGACGACAAAGTGTACGAGCGCTTGAGGGGTTTCCAGATGTACGACCCTTACGTTTCGCACGAGATGACCATTCGCGATCTGCTTACGCACCGCAGCGGCATGGGCCTCGGCGAAGGCGACCTGCTTTTCTGGCCACACACGACGTACACGCGCGAGGACATCATTTATCGATTGCGATTTATGAAGCCGGCCTCGAGTTTCCGTAGCCACTACGCCTACGACAACCTGATGTACATCGCCGCGGGGCAGATCATTCCGGCGGTCACGGGGAAATCCTGGGAGGAGTATATACGCGAAAAGATTCTCCAGCCGCTGGGGATGAAGACAACGAACTTGAGTACGACTGCATTCAGGCCAGGAGACGATTACGCTTGGCCGCACTCGAAGGTTGACGGAAAGCTCCAAACCATTCCATTTCAGGATTTGGACAATGCCGGCCCGGCGGGCGCGATCAACTCATCGGTGGCGGAAATGGCCAAGTGGATTACGTTGCAGCTCAACCGCGGCAAATTTCCGGGGCGCGAAGGGCGGCTTTTCAGCGAAGCACAATCCCATGAGATGTGGACCGCTCAGACGCTTACACCGATTTCTACGGCAGACTCGCCGCTCGCGCCTTTGCGTCCGAAATTTTCCGGATACGCGCTTGGTTGGGGGATACGGGACTATCACGGACGGAAGCTGGTTGGACACTCTGGAGGCGTCTCTGGCTTCGTTACACGCGTGCTACTGGTGCCAGAAGAGAACCTGGGAATGGTGATCCTCACCAATGCGGAAGACGGCGGCGCATTCGAGTCCATCGTGTATCACGTGTTGGACTCTTATTTTGGTTTGCCACCGACGGAGTGGACCACGGCGTTCAAGGCCGCAGAGGAGGAAGAAGCGAAAACGGCCAAGCAGGCCATGATGGAGAGCGACAGAGGCCGGGCCGCGAATTCAAAACCGTCGTTGCCTCTGGAAAAGTACGCGGGAGTTTACAACGATGCCTGGTATGGACCGGTCACAATCAAGCAGGAGAGCTCGGGGCTGGTCTTGAGTCTCGATCATACCCCGAAAGCGGTGGCAGATCTGCAGCCCTGGCAGTACGACACTTTTAAAGCGCATTGGCGCGACCGTACCATCGAAGATGCGTTTGTAACGTTCACTCTAAAATCCGATGGCAGCATTGACCACTTCACGATGGCGGCGGTTTCGCCGCTAGCCGATTTCAGCTTTGACTACCAAGACCTCTGGTTCACGCGAGAGCAGCCGCGCGCTCACTAATTGCGCGGACAAGCGGGTAAGGACGCGTGGCAGGGTTTCGCTAAACTTTGTATTTTGTTAGGGTTGGCAAAGGAATTCGACGTCTGGGGGACCCGGGAGCAGGCCTGCGGCAGTTCCGCGATCGATCAATGCTCGGACCGCCTGCTTGCCGCGGTCGCCGTAGCCAAGCGTCCACCGGTTAACATACATGCCGACGAACTTATCCGCGATATCGGTTTCCATATCGCGGGCGAACTGCATGGCGTAGTTCAGTGCCTCTTCGCGATGCTCGAGACCATACTCGACGCTATCCTTGATGGTCTTGGCGATTTGCAAGCCCAGAGCGGGACCCAGCGCGCGGCGTACGGCATTTCCGCCGAGCGGAAGCGGAAGCCCAGTCTGCTCATGCCACCAAACGCCCAAGTCCACGACGCGGTGCATGCCGAGCTGCGGAAAGAGGAGCTGGCCTTCGTGAATTAGGAGGCCGGCCTCAACGACCTCGTTCTTGACGGCGTCCATGATTTTGTCGAAAGCCATTACAACCGGCTCAAAGTTTGGTTCAAACAGTTTCAGGGTGAGATAGGCAGTTGTTTTCAAGCCCGGGACGCCGATCCGTTTACCGGCTAATTCCTCTCGCTTCATGGACTTGGAAGCTACAACGATGGGGCCGTAGTTCTCTCCAAAGCTGGCTCCGCAATCGAGCAGAACGTACTTATCGCGGAGGCTGGGATAAGCCGCGAAGCTCAGTGCCGTGACATCATAGGTTTCCGTCAGAGCGGCGTCGTTCAGCGTCTGAATGTCGGAAAGTACGTGGGTGTATTTGTAACCAGGCGTAGCGAGTTTGTGGGTCGCCAGAGCGTAAAACATGAAGGCATCGTCAGAATCTGGAGAATGCGCGAGCTTGATCTCGACGGTCTCTGTTTCAATCTTTGAGGCTGCCTGTGTACCGGACATGGGCTTATCCAGTTCCTTTTGACTGTGCGGCTCCGAGGGAGCCAGTTATCGAATCGCCCGAGCCGTCTGGTCTCTCCGGAGAGAGTTTTGCCCCTCGGGAAGCTCTGCTGAGGAACAGTAAGGAGAGAACGTTCGCGACGCCGGGACTTGCGTGGCGCGTGGCCAAGCTTGTTTTCGCACCGCAAAGCCTAGCACAACCGCTGGTCCCGGACAAACGCTTCCCTTCCGTGAGCGCGTTCGCGCTGGCGGTTCGCGTGTCGTACCGGACGCGGCACACATGATTGAGCCGGACAGGTCGGTTCTCTAGGCGGAAGCATTGTCGGATCAACCGATTAGATGGTGTTGCATTGACCGGTTGAGCTGGCACGACGTATCAGGCGCTTGCCTATTGCCGGGCCATCTCCTTTGAATCGGTGAACGCCGACGGCAGATACAACGACCTCTCTGATCCATCCAGCACATCGCTGGCATTAATGAAAAAGCTTGTCTCGAAAACTCTTTGATTCACGACTAAGCGAAATTCTACTTTCTCGCGTGCGTTTGAAATCAGAGGCTTTCCACCAATCAACCTTGGAAACGACAGTTGCAGTGCTTTTGACTTGCCGTCATTTCCGGATATCGCTGGGACGACGTGAGCAAATACTTGGCCACCGCTTGTCCTCAAGCCAGCACACGCCCATACCCAGAAGCTATCTGACGCGAAAATTCGTCCGTTGTCCTTATAACCATAATCGAACAAGTTCGTACCATCCGGGCCAGGGTGCTTTAAGATTACGGAGATTGTGATCATGTCTGCGATGTTGTACCGCAGGTTCGCCAAATCCGTCGGACCGTTGGTTTCGCTCACACGGCGTTCCGGGCCATAGAACGACCATTTTTCTCCCAAGGCAAGCAATTGTTGAGTCGCCGTCTGAACGGGTTTTGCCGACTGGAACCGGATGAGATACTCAGAACTATCTGGCTTTACGACATCGCTGGGAGCGACAGGAGCCATCGCGTCAAGGACCGCAGCCTTATCTTCAGGAAAGAGTCCCGGGAAGGCTGGATTCTGATAGGTACACGGCACGTCCTGAATTGTTGGGGTTACCGTGTGGGCCCAGTCAGACTCGTTCACTACCTTCAAGGCTTCCTGTTCTACCGCGCTTGATGCAGGTGAGCCGGAACGGTTTTCCTGGCCAGTGACAGATGCGCCCCAGAACAGGAGCATACAAGAACCGATTCGGATCGAGTTTTTCCAAAGCAGAGGGATTGCAGCTGAGGAGATCCACATCGCGGCACCTCCACTGACCTATGAGATTAGTGCATAGCGTAATATTTCCTGCATCCATCTTCAAGTCGGCCGGTGCTTGATCAACGCGCTTATCGGAATATGCAAAAAGAAAGTCCGTGAGGTTGTGAGGGCATGCGAAGAATTCTTGGTCTAAAGGTTCAAACTTAGAAATCGGAAGCGACCGCGTTAATAGTTTCTTCAGTTGGGGGTTACCCGGTTCTCATTCACCTCTCAGAAGATTGGGAGAGAAAGGACGCCTTGCTCACGTATGGGCGTTCCACGGTCAGCTTATGGATGTAATCCTTAGTCGTAAAGAGACCGCCGGTTTAGCGTGGCACGTTCACCCTCGTTTTCAAACCTTCTACCAGACGATGAGCAGAGTTGACCGTTTCCTTCTCTTGGTTCTTTTCTCGCTTTGCGAATCCTCGATGGTCTGCTTCTGACCAAAGGGAGTTTTTCATCTTGGCGTCGAAAATTGTGAGAATTAGTTGAGAGTCAATCATCTGTTTGCTGTGAACCTGAGTTGTGATGTGGTAGGTGTTTGTTGAATTCCAGAGTCGGGTGCTGTCTTCAACACGATAGGATAGTTCAACGATTAGGTCTGATTCCTCTGGTGAACCAACGATTTTATACTTGTTCCATTCTTTCATCTTTGAATAGAAGGCGTCGTAGGCGAGATAACTGCCACCGCCATTTGAAAGGAAGACCTTTTTGGCATTCACAATCACCGCAGGCAGAGGTGCGATCGGGACATCCTTTTTCTTGTCTTTTGCACCTGCTAGACTTGGTGACAACAGAATTGAACCCACAACCAGCAAGACTGCAAAATTCCGCATCGGCTTCTCCATTCAAGTTGACTGGCTTCCAGCGCAGTAGAAAGTACCCTCGCGGCGAACTTACGTCATGGACATATTCAATTTGTACTTAGAGTTTGCGTAGATTCAAGCTTCAGCCGCGGGTGCCGAACTGCCCTCCGCGAATACAACACGGCAATCATCGTCGCGCTCAGAACGTTTTTCGTGGTCCTAAGAATAAAGTTCGTATCCCCTTCATTTTCGGCTCCCGTATCGGGCCGAGAAAACAGCGTCCGGCACATGCACCGATTCGAAAAGCGTCGAGAGGGAGGGAACAGAATCGCGGCTGAAGACACATTAGCTTGTTCCGGAATGACCGCGCTACTGGTCACTGGGACGGAATGAGGACACCAGTACTACGGGCGGTGTAGCTCGGCCGTTGTCCGGTAAGCGCTGCGTCTAAATCAACGCCAGCGAAAGACTTTGGGTTTTGAAACTCCTGCGAGTAGACTCCAGGCAAGCGTGCGCCGACCCATTGAGCCTGCACGGATTATCGGAAGGTGACCCACGACCGGAGGTTTTAGGACATGGTGGGGAACTGGCGCATGCGGAAGGACATGCTTGCGGTACTCATGCTGAACAGACCAGCACACAAAATCGAGCCGTGCCGGAATAAAAGCCGGGTATCGGGCGTCTAACGATTTAGGACGAAGAGGCTTCGATACATGCCGGTTCGCTACTCAGGCTTAGTGCTGATTTTTGCGCTCCTAGTGTCCCCGTTGTCTTTGCTTATCCGAAGTTCGTCGCGCGGCGCGAGCCGTTGCAACGGGATATGCTGCCGGCCACAGGGTTCGCGCGCAAGGCTGGGAGGGGATCAAAGGCACGAATCACGGACCAGAGGGACGCCGTGCCGTGGTGGAACCAACGAGCACGCGGCGATCTGCCTGATAAACACGAGCCCGCAGTCGGAATACACGTTCGTGGCGCCCTTGCGGCCCGCGACGCTTTGCGAGCAAGCCCACATGACAGGGCCTCAACTGGCGCGCCAGTCCTCTTCGCAACAGACAGAAACGCCTCTTGCCGGTTTTTTGCCCATTCCGTTCGAACCTCCACGAAGCTAACTCTCGTTCGATTGCAACCACTGAAGAAATAAAGGTGGCGTGCCGCCTCCATCGGGGCGGAGAGCGCCGTCGCCGCAAAGGTCAGCGCACGAATCATTGAGTTATGACTCAGTGTGAGTGCCGGGAATCATTCCGAAGAGTACGGGTGTATCCGCGTACGAGTGGCCGGGGCTGGTGCGAGGCAACTCAGCGACCCATCGGGCGCCAGGTTCAGTGTTCCCACAGATTTCACAATTTGAAGAATCGAGTCCGCTTGCGCGGACTCGAGCAGGAAAGAGAGGACTCGGGTTATGAAAAAGAAAACGATGACACGCAGAGAATTACTCCAGAGCAGCGCAGCGGCGGGTTTGATGGCCGCTGTCCCACTCGCGAGCGGAGGACTAAGTGGATGCAACTCGAGGAGAGCATCATCTATTCGGCAGAGCAATTGGCAGGAACTATCTGTCCCCGCGCGTTCGGGAAGTTTTTCGCCTCGGGTTAGTGGCCGCTCGGACGGCAGGTTGATTCTGAGCTGGTTTGAACCGACGGAAAAGAATACCGCCTCATTGCGGTTCTCGATCTTGGGAAACGGAGGCTGGTCAGAGCCAGCAGCGGTAGCGGAAGGACGCCCGTTTAGCCGAGATCGCGCGGCGGCTCCCGGGATTATCGGGCTCTCGAGCAAGAATCTGATTGCCTATTGGTCGGAAAGAG
>Ga0070696_100002870_pt1 | contig 11459 bp, 3 predicted proteins | sample KBSK1253metaG_FD_65474 | JGI IMG/M metagenome (GOLD analysis project Ga0070696, IMG submission 65474) | Corn, switchgrass and miscanthus rhizosphere microbial communities from Kellogg Biological Station, Michigan, USA - KBS K1-25-3 metaG | ecosystem: Host-associated > Plants > Roots >... | reverse complement strand
CGATAACGCCGCGCTCTCCTCGTCCCTCCATTCCGCCAACCACGAGCGTGTCGCTGACGAGTCTCCCGCGGTCTTATCCGGTATCAGTGTATGAAGCGTTCCATCCGACAAGGCAATCGCCAGGTCGTTGCTCTTCTGACTCCCGGTGAAATCTCCAATAGTCACTGAGAGAATCTTTCGCGGAAAGCGGCGGTAGCTGAGCGCTGCCGGCCTGACCTCGGCCTGGCGGCGTGCATCCAGCGAGAGTCTCCTGTCCCTCCCGTGGACGATCATCAATTCTCTGCCGCCGGCAATCGCCAAATCCATTTCATAGCTCTCATCCAATTGCCCAAGCGCCAGGGATGTCGCTTCGGCCGCCAGGGCGAACGTCTCAGGAGTGGCTCTCAGAGCCCCTTCCGGACCTTCGAATACCAGGACCATTGAACCTTGTTGCCCCGACACTCCAACCACTACATCATCCAGTCCATCTCGACGGTTGATCTCTCCCACGATCATCGCGGTGACTCCGCCCGGCAAGTCGATAGGTTTCGTCTGACGGAACCCGCCCTTCCCATCGCCACTCATCAAGTACAAGTGATGGCCGCCGCGACTCGCCGCGACCACATCCCAATGACCATCGCCGTCGAAGTCTCCCGCGCCGATGAAGTCCACGGCCTCGGGCACAGCAAACACGAACGCCGGAGAAAGAAACGGCGCATCAGTGAACGTGCCTTCAGCTCTTCGCTGCTGAGCTTGAGGAGCGTTGGGATAGATCGAATCAACATTGCCTCGAAGTAACGTTACAATCCCGGCGTTAGGTCCGGCATACCCGCTGATCAGATCAGGTACGCCGTCTTCATCGAAGTCAGCCGAGCACAACGACAGCGGCCGCGCTTCATTTCTCTCGAGGACGCTCGTCAGTTCCACGGGCCCGTTGTAAGGAGTGATCAATTCATGCCCGTCGCTCAAACTGATGAATGGATTCCCTCGGCCCGCTGCGTGGACGGTGACCTCGCCGCCCATCCGCGCAACCTGGATCTGCGCTTGATTGTTCTTTGTGGACGCCGATGCTGTAGCCGCCGGAGACCCAGGGCGAAACGCAATGATCAAAGCTAAGACCGTTGCCGAAACCGCGAGCACGACAATTCTGGTTGCGCCCGTTAACTCCTTGGAACACGCGGGGGTTTTCCAATTGAACAAATCTTTGACAATCATGGAGCAGCTCCTCTCAGACACTTCGGTCGTTTGCCTATCCAGTCTGCGGGAGGACTGGAATCTCGGACTGAGTTCTACCCGTGATCTCGAGACGTGCGCGGCCCTTGCGCGCTCCGGCCGATTAAGTATGTAAACGATCTAAGCTATCTGGCAGCAATGTTATGCGCCCTCGACTCGACGGTCAAGGTCCACATACGCGTTGTGTAAGAACGGCCTCCAAAGTTAGCCGGGCCTTCGGGGAATGATTCTGAGATGTTCCGGTGCTTATGAACGGGAAGCGGCGGGCCTGTACCGCTTCCCGCGATCTGTTCGACCACTCACGACGCCTTGAGCGTGCTACTGAACGAAACAATTATTCTTGGTGTATGAAACCACCTGAGTCTGAGTCGCATCGGGATTTCGCACTTGCAGAGTGTCTCCTGTTGCCGCGCGCTTGCCGGCTTTCTTCGCGATCACCTGCGTCGACGACACGAACGATGTCTTTTCCTCCTCTCCGTTGAGGATTACTCTTGCGCCCGCGGCAAAGCCCGATCCATTCACTATCAACTGCTTCCCATCTCCTTTGCACGCGCTCGTAATGGTGGGGCCCGCCGGGGTTCCCGCTTGAGTCACCGTGTGCGTCGCCGTACCCACCGTTATCGTACCGACGCGCGAACTGCTGCTCGGGTTTTGTTGGAAAGAATAATTCACTGTACCCTGGCCACTGCCTGTGCTGGCTGTCGTGAGCCACGGCGGCGCATTGCTTGTCGCGATCCAGTTGCACCCGCTTTGAACATTGACAATGAAGCTTCCATTGCCGCTTGCGCCACCGACTGATACTGCAACCGGCTCGACAGTAAACGTACAGGTCAGCACCGCCATCAAGGAAAGGGAGTAAAGTCCCCGATCCGTAGCCTTGTATGTGGTCGCTTCAAGCGTGTACATCGCTGTGCTGGGTATCGTGAAGCTGAGTTGAGCGCTCTGGTCACCGGCGCTGTCATCATCCTGCGCGAGAACAACGCCGCCAGGTCCTATCAAGATCAGATAGGGATCAATGGTCGACGAGAGTTTAGTCATCGTGGCGACGATCATCTGACCCGCGTTGGCGTTGAAAGTGTAGAGATCCGTTTTGAAGCCGATGAACGCAGGGCCACTGAACGGATCATTGCAATCGTCGTCGGTTATTGCCTGGCTCAAGGTCTGTGGGAGGTTGATAGAGGTTTGGGCGCAAACATTCGCGGTTACCAGGATCGAGTACGGACCTCTGCTCTGCGTTACTCCATCGAACGTAGTGGCTTCAATCCGATAGGTTCCGGAAGTTGTTATCGGATAAGTGAGCTGCGAGTTCTGGTTAATGCCGGGATCGAGGTCGTCGTTTGCCGCGAGCACGGTTCCATCCGAGGTGGTAAGGATAAGGTACGGATCAAGTTGTTTGAACGCATCCTGATTCATGTTGATCGTAATCGTTTGCCCGGCGACGGCATTCAACGTGTAAACGTCAGCCTTGCGTCCAATCCGGTGCGGCGCATTGCAGTCGGCAGCACTGATAGAGTCGGCGATCGGCTGGCCAATGTTAATGGGCCTTGTATTGCAACCGACTCCCAAGCCCATCGCGCCCTCTTGTGTAACAGTGAACACTTGTCCCTGCACTATGAACCTGAATATCAACGGGGTCCCCACACTGGGATTTGGATCGAGGGTGTAATTGACGGTCCTGGTTCCGTCGCCCGAGCTAACATCAAATTTGACAGTGCAAGCATCGTACAGGATATCCCAATGACAATTAGCCTGCGTTTGAATTTGAAAGCTTCCCGTTCCTCCTGAAGCCGGAATAGTCGCGCTTGTTGACGATAGGCTGTAACTCGAGCAGCCAGCGTTTACTTGACGGAAATTGGACCTTTGGTGCGTATTCCCATCCGCGGTTGCCGCGGCATTGATAAACTGGCCGGCCCCCGCCGATGGCAACGAAAAACTGAATGAAAACGAAAAAGGCGCAAGCCCGATGGAATTTGTGACTATTGGTTGACCTCCCGCGGCAGGTAACGTACCCAAGAACGTAGGCAGAGATCCCTCGAATTGATCGCCCGTCGCGTTGACAAATCCTGAGTACAAATCAAAGGTAACCGCCTTATTGGGACGTGCACCATCAAGGTAGTAGCCCGTGACAGTCATAGTGCCAAGTGACGTTGACACTGAGTTGATCTGGACCGAGGCAGGAGCGACGCAACCCGAAATGATGGCGATAAACTCATTAAAGAAGACCAGCCCGCCCGAGACATTTGAAAAAATAAATACGTTTGGACTGAGCGTTGCCTGGGCACTGGCGCCCTTTGCTATTCCCGCACCACCGTTGCGACCGACTATGACATCTCTTACAGTTCCAGTTGATCGAGAATAAATCAACATCCCATCTTTGGTATTACCAAGCGCTGCAGTACCGGTTGAGTCAGTGCCCAGGCTGTCAAAGCGAACCAAAAACTGTTGAGCGTTCAGCAGCTCTATTCCATGGTTGGCGTTACCCCCAATTATGTTGCGGGCTGTAGAGCTGATACCTCCTATCGTATTGATCGGCGCGCCCGCAACCAATACACCGTCTTTGCTATTGCCCAACGAGATGGTTCCCGCGGCGTTCGTTCCGATGTGATTTCCCTGGATATTGTTTCCCGTGCTCGTCGCTCCCGAAAGCAGCACTCCGTTTGCGCCGTTCCCCGACAGCACATTTCGAGCCGCCGGACTCGTCCCGCCAATCGTGTTTGCCGAAGAACCGGCGTTGACGCCGTCCGCGAGGTTTGCGAGCTTGGCGGCTCCCAATGAGTTCACCCCGATGAAGTTTCCTTCAATCTTGTTGGAGCCGTTCGTCATGAGATTGATACCGGCTAATGAGAAGCGATTGATAACCAGGCCTCGCACGGTACTGTTGCCGGCGGTTATGTTCAGGCCATTCGAAGCGCCTGCTCCAGCGCCATTCAATTCAATCGCGAGAACAGCGTTGTCTCCAGTTGTCAGCGTATTCTGACTTGTGCTCGTTTGCGTGTAGCCATCTATCGTCACCGCTCCGGTCACGGCAGGCAGCGGAGAAACCAATGAAATCGTTCGCACTCCGGATCCCGATGTTATGCCGAACCGAATCTCGTCCGCGCCCGCTGCGTTGTTTGCGAGCGTGATCTGATCACGAAGTGAACCCGCGCCGCTGTCGTTCGTGTTAGTCACAACGAAAATCGATTGCGGCCTGGTCATTATTACGTTGGGCGTTGTGTCGCCTGCCTTCAGCAGAACCAGATCGCTCAACGCGTCTTTGTTCAGGCGCATCGGCAACGCCGCGACCGCGCCTTCCCCCACAGTCAGTGCCGCTTCGACGGTCTCATCGTTGACGTCTCCTGATTTCAAACCAGTGACCGCGCTCCTCTCTTTCTGTCCGGCCACCATTACTCTTGCTTCAGCAGCGGCATCGCCTGTGACCAACAAATTGTCGACAGGCGAACTCGAGACACGCACGCGAAGCAGTCGCGTGTAGCCGGATTTCTCGCCCACGCTTAAGGTTCTCGCGCTCCAGCTTTGTATGGGCCAAGTCTCCGTCGCAGAGATTGAAGTCTCCGAACCATCGATCTCGGAAGCGGCATACCCTTCGTGCGAGGAGCGCGATGATTCTCCAGGATCAACTGCATTCGGTGACCGAAGGAGAGCTTGATTGCTCTTCGCTCCCTTCAATCGGCCTCCGGGAGAGTTCAGGATTTCAATTCGTCCCTGTGCGAACAACACCGCGAGATCATCGAAACCTGAATCGGCGAATCGCCCCGCTGCGACTGACCTTATCTCATCAGAGAAAGTTCGCATTTCAACAATCGGAGCGGGAACATCGGAGGGCGTTCCGGCATCGGAGGCGAGACTATTATCGCGCCCGTGCACGATCACCAGGTTATGCCCGGCCGCGATTGCCAGGTCTAAGCCGGACTTATTGCCCAGGTCAGCCAGGGCGAAGGAAGATGCCGCACCCGGCAAATCAATCTCCTCCGGCGTAGTATTCATTGCACCCTGCGGCCCTTCAAAGATCAGCGCCTTAGCGCCGGCTCCGCTGGTTATGCCGACGATGATGTCTTCGTTTCCATCCCGGGCGTTTATCCCGCCAACCGAAAGCGCGGTAACGCTACCTTGCAACGCGACCAGTTTGGATAGCGAAAGGCCACCGTGTCCGTCACCGGTTAGAAAGTGCAAATATCTGCCACCGCGATCTGCCGTCACCACATCAACGTGATGATCCCCGTCAAAATCTCCGGCGCCGATAAGAGCGGCTCCGGCAGGAACTGAATAGACGGATGCCGGCGAGAGGAACGGCGCATCGGTGAACTCACCGTTCGCTTTTCGTTGCTCCGCTTCGAATGAGTTCGGATAAATCGAATCGACATTTCCTCGATGAACAACGACGATGCCTTCGCCGGTTTGCGCTCGATAACCTGCGATCAGATCGGGCACACCATCCTCGTCGAGGTCAGCGGACTCGAGCGACAGCGGTGTCGCCTGATTCCGGGCGAGCGCACTGATCAGGCGTTCTTCGCCGACGTATGTGCTCACCAGGCCGCGTCCGTCGGCGAGGCTTATCCACGGGTTGCCACCACCCTCCGCCCGCACTGTGACTTGCTCGCTCAACGCGGCGAGCGAGAGTCTTTCTTGCTTCGGAATCGCCGCTCGCGAGGCGAGGACTCGGGGATTCGAGATGATATGGATCAAAACAAATGCCGCAACGAGCGTTGCGAGAACAAGAAACAATAGGCGTGTGGTTATAGCTCGAATTCGGATTTGGGAGGCGTCGAGTCTGGGGCGATGGTCAGTATTCATGATGCTCTCCTGCTTCAAACATACCGTTGTTGCCGCGTGGTGTCTGTCAATGCCAACTCCAAACAACAAGACACCATCCATCCAGTTCGTAACGATTCCCGCTCACTCGCTCACTCGCCAGGCCCGGCGAATGTGCCGGCGCGCGATTGAATCGATCATGTCAAAGAGAATAGCGGCGCTGCGTTTTCAGTCCATCGCAAAAACGACGGCCGCTGAATGCGCTCAATGAAAGATCGAGCCATTCTCTTATGAGGTTCCTGACGTTTTTGTTACCGAAGCCCCCAACGTGCGAGTGATTTCATCGGGGATGAGCCACTCGTGATGATGGGAGTGACCGGGCTTGCTCGTTACTCTGGCACGAATCTCGAATTCTCGTGCCGAGATGGTTGCATCTTATGCAGCCGGGATTCAGAGGTCAAGCAGAATGGCCGCGATTCAAATGGGTGATCGAACGAGGCTGTGTCGAGCGGGCAGCAATTGGTCGCTCTTCCGCTTCCCGCTCGGTCTTCAATATCCCTGGTCAGAACCAACGGGGGATTACTGAACGAAACAACTATTCTTCGTGTATGAAAACACCTGAGTCTGAGTGGCGTCGGGATTTCGCACTTGCAAAGTGTCTCCTGTTGCCGCGCGCTTGCCGGCTTTCTTCGCGATGATCTGAGTCGATGACACGAACAACGTCTTTTCCTGTTCGCCGTTCAGGAAAACTTTACCGCCCTCAATAAATCCCGAGCCGTTGATTACCAACTGCTTGCCTTCGCCTCTGCACGCGCTGGCAATCAGTGGGCCGGCAGCGGCAGCCGCTTGAGTAACCACGTGAGTCTTGCCGCCCACGGTGATCGTGCCGACTCTCGCAGCCGCTCCGCTGTTTTGCGTGAACGAATAATTGATCGTTCCGTTCCCGGTACCTGAGCTATTCGTGGTAAGAAACGCTGCGTTGCTGGTTGCAGTCCAGGTACAACCGGTCTGCGTGCTCAGCGTAAAGCTGCCATTTCCGGCGGCCGCTCCAACCGAAGCCGTCGGCGCGCTGATCGTGAACGAACACGTGCCAATCTGCGCACAGGTTGAAAACTCGGAGGTGTTGCCGGTCGCTGTGTTCATCGCCGTGGCATTGAGAAATCCAGTGCTCACACCACTGCCCAAATCAAATGAAAACTCCTGACTGACATTCCCATCGGTGCCCGTTGTTACTGTCCTAGTCCCGAGAAATCTTGGAATGCAGCCCGCGAACTGGTCGCCGCTCGAGGAACAGGGATTCGAACAGTGATAGAACTTGATATCGAAATTCTGACTCGGCGTGCTGTTGAGCGTCACCGTGATTGAAACGGTTGACGCCGGAGAAACCTCGGCGAGCGGTTTTGCGGAAGCTACGGTTATGTTTGCCGCGACCAGCACGGGGTAGTTCTGTTTACCATTCGCGCCGGCGTCGGGATCCTTGTCATCGTTAATGTCGCGCCCGTCGTTGCCGAGATCGATGCCCAGACCCACATTCGAGAAGATCGAGTTGATCTGAATGCTGTTCCCGGTTCCTGACACCACCGAGACACCATCACCCAGATTGAACGCGATGATGTTCGCCGCGTTGACGTCAGTTGAAGCGCCGATGGCATTGCTGAGAGCGTTATTGGTTATCGCAATGCCGTGACCGTTGTTGTGCCTAGAGCCGGGGCCAGTGATGTCGATTGGATTGCCGTTCTGATCAAAGTCCATCCCAATGCGATTTCCCTGCACCACGTTGCTAAGAGTGGCGGCGCCGCTTATTTCAACGCCGTTGAGTGCGCTTGACCAGATAAAGTTCAAAAGCGATAGGCCCGATCCTCCAACTGTGTTGCTCGAAGAAAGGATGCCTATACCGTTTCCGTTGTTAATTTGAAACCAATTCCCCTGGACCAGATTCGCCGTTCCCGACAGGATGCTGACGCCGTCATTGGCGCTTCCGTAAACAAGGTTGTCGACGCCGCCTGAAACAGACCCGCCGATTCTATTGCGCGATGCGCCGTTCGTGATCCGCACACCGTTGGTGCGATTGCCAAGCGCCTGACTTCCCGACGCGTTCGCTCCAATAAAATTGAAGCGCACCACGTTTTCGTTTGCGTTTGCCCCGTTGATGTCGATGCCCAGCAAGTTGCCTGAGATCACGTTCGTCGCCTGACCGCTTCCGCCGATCGTGTTTCGCGCTGAGTTGTCGATGAACACACCGCGATTAGAGTTCTGGCTGATACCGCTGCCTCCGGTGTTGACTCCGATAAAGTTGCGCTCGACGATGCTCTGGCTGCCGCCTGAAACATGCACACCGTTGCCGACTCGATTCACCACAAAGTTCCGGACGACGCAGCCGCTATTTCCGACCGTCACTGCGTCGCTAACATTGTTGTTAGACATCACCTGAACTTTGACGAGGGCTTGAGGACTGAAATCAGCCGGTGCGGGATCACCGGACGCCGCTGCTGAACCACAAACATTCGCGGCTTGCCCGGCGTCAATTGTCACGGCTTCAGTAAACGCCGGCAGCGGCGTGCTTATCGTGACAGTTGGTATCTGATCGAAGGTCCCGCTGTCGAAAACAATCATGTCGGCGCCCGGTGAGCTGTTCGCATCGAGTATTGCCGCCCTGAGCGAGCCGCAACCGATCGAACCGCAATCGCTCATGTTGCACACGCCCTTGACCGAAGAAATCGAGACCAGAATTCCCGGAGCGGAATGACCCTTCCGCAGCACTACCAGATCGCTGATCCCATCGATGTTCAATCGCATCGGCAGCACGGCGACCGGTTCATCATCCACGCTCAAGGTCACTGGTTTCTCTCGCTCGCCGATGGCAGCAGTGAGAGTGGGATCATTGCGGCTTCTTCGATCAGCGTCGTCGATCCAAACGTGCATTTCGCGATTGGTTTGATCAGCCATCACGAGAGTTTCATGAGAAAGCGAAGAGAGACGCGCGCCGAAGAGCTTGCCGCCCGTTGAGCCCGGATTCGCCGCCAGACTCTCAATGACAAGATCGTGTCGCGAGCGGCCCGTTTGAGTTGTCGTGCCGCGCGTGTGGGCCTCGCTCACAAGTTGCACGCTTCCATCTTCAAACGACACTCCGAGGTCGAGGTCAAGATCGCCGATGAAATCGCCCGACGCGAGCGACATAATCTTCGAATCGAAATGACGGCTAACAATTTCCGCGTTCGGAACGTCGCGTCGGCTCTGTTCATCGAGAAACAACTTGCGATCGCGCCCGTGGATGAGCAGCAAGTCGGACCCTGCCGCAACCGAAATAACTGCTTCGGGTGCGTCGCTCAGGTTAGCGATATTTATCGCACTAGCCGCCGCGGGTAATTCAACAGATTCGGGTGTGCTTCTGATTGCACCTCGCGAACCCTCGAACACAAGCAGCTTCGGCGAATCCGCGGCGTCAACGGCAACCGCCAAATCACTGAGCCCATCTCGTCTGTTAACGTCTCCGCTCGCGAGTGCGGTGACACGGCCGGGCAGCACGATGGCTTCAGTTGATTTGAATTTCCCGGTCCCGTCGCCCGCCATGAAAAAGAGCGAGCTGTCTTCGCGCGATGCCAGAACGATGTCCTGATGACCATCGGCGTCGAAGTCGCCGGTCTCGATGAAGTCAGGCGCCAAATCTACGTCCACCGTGTGGCCCGGCGAAAGAAACGGCACGTCGCTAAACGTGCCTTCGGCTTTTCGGCGTCTCGCGGCGTCGGTAGTCGGATACACCGAGTCAACATTACCTCGGTGCAGTGTAAGCATTCCGCCCTTCTGCAACCCATATCCGGTAACAAGATCGGGCATGCCGTCTTCGTCGAAGTCCGCGGCTGCCAGCGATACCGGCTGCGCGTCCGACTTCGCCAGTGCGCCCACCTGGTCATCGCCTCCATCATAAGCCGTAACCAGGTCGTGCCCGTCAGTCATATTGATCCAGGGCTTTCCGCGTCCGGCGGCATTAATAGAGATGTCACTGCTGAGGCGCGCTTTCGATATGGCCGCGCTGCGGGCTCGGCTCACCGGTATCCGGCTGACGGCTATCGCTACTAACGCCAGAATAACCACGCTGAGAATTGTCGCCGCCGAGCCGCCGCGCAAAATATTCTTTGAAGAGAATGCGATTGACTTGCTTGTGATGATTCGCTTAGCTGCTTTCATGCTGTCTCCAGTTCATAAAGGGGATTCAAATCTATCCGATTCGTTTAGAGGTTTCGTCGATTCGAGCACCGATTCCCCGAGCTCGTAAAATAAGGACCGCGGTTGGTCGCGTCCACCAGGAAGCAGTAACAACGCCGGGGTGCATCATATTGGCGATTGATAGTTACGGTCAAGGTGAGCAGATGCCTGTATGCCGTGCTCACTCTCGTGCGTATCACCGCCCATCAATATGAACCGAGTTGGATCTCGTGCTGTTAGTGCCCGTGCCTGGACTTGCCTCCGGGCGTGTGGTAAACCTTAGCTCCAGCGTTGCACTCCCGTTTTGCGGCGCAGACCGCCGATCTTATTTATCGTCACTCGTCACGCCGATGGACGCTTACACCAGGGTTCAAAATCTCTCTCTGATCGTGCAACCTGGCGACAGCTTTTTTCCGATCGTCGATGCGATTGACGCCGCCACGGCCAGCATCAAGATGACAATCTTTCGCATGAACGACCCGATCGTTCGCGAAGCGATGACCTACGCGGTCTCGCGAGGGGTGAGTGTTCAGGCGCTTGTCGCTCCGGCATCAAAGGGCTGGACCAAGAAAAACAAACGCCTTTCTGAAGAGCTCGCCAAGGTTGGAATAGAAGTTCGCGTACCGCGAGCGCGCAAGGAAAAGATCAAGCGTTATCACTACAAGATCATGACGATCGATAACGAAACGTCACTGATTTTGACCTTCAACCCGACTCAGAAGAATCTACATTACGCGCGAGACTTTGGACTGCTGATAAAAGATAAGGAGATCGCGACCGAGTTGAGCCGCCTGTTCGACTCGGACTGGTTGGGTGAGGTATACAAGCCCAGCGAATTGCCGCTTGCCATTAGCCCGAACAACAGCCGCCAAAAAATGATCGAGTTACTCAACTCCGCTGAACGCACGATTCGAATACTCGATGCGAAAGTCGAAGACCAGCAGGCGATCGGACTGCTGCTGCGTAAGGCATCGATGGGATGCAACATCAAGATAATCAGCGAAGACACATCGTATGACGAGGTTGTGCCTAACTATCATGTGCGCAAGCTCGCTCGTTACAAGCTGCATGCGAAGTGTATCGTGGTTGACGGCAGCCGCTTCTTTATCGGGAGTCAGAATCTGCGCCCGGTGAGCCTGGATCGGCGGCGTGAAGTGGGCATGATCGTGGAAGACGACGCGATGGCGCGCAAGATCGAGCGCGTGTTCGACGAGGATTGGGATCACGCGACGGAAATGAGAACCGTGACTGAAGCGAATTCAGCGTGAGGGAGTGAGAATTGAGGATCGAGG
>Ga0070696_100002868_pt1 | contig 11466 bp, 6 predicted proteins | sample KBSK1253metaG_FD_65474 | JGI IMG/M metagenome (GOLD analysis project Ga0070696, IMG submission 65474) | Corn, switchgrass and miscanthus rhizosphere microbial communities from Kellogg Biological Station, Michigan, USA - KBS K1-25-3 metaG | ecosystem: Host-associated > Plants > Roots >... | reverse complement strand
TGCCGTTGAATGAGACGGTATTCGCGCCAGGCGTCGCGCTGAAGCCGGTGCCGTAGATCGTCACTGTCGTGCCGATCGCGCCGCTGATTGGTGAGAGTGCGCTGATCGCGACGCCTGTCTCACCTGGCCTGACGATGGACGTGAGATTGCCGACTGGATCGTAGCGATAGATGGCGGACTCGCCGGATGAGTCGGTGACCTGGACGAGGCGCCCCAACTCGTCGTATCCATAGCCGACGGGTCCGGTCCCGGCCAATGTCAGACTGAGGTTTGAAGTAGTCGTCGCGCCCTCGGACATCGTCGCACCCTGCTCCGCCGTGCGGTAGCCCACGTTCGCCGCCTGCACGGTGTACGCGCCAGGATGCAGGCCGGCGATCGTGTAGTCGCCCGTGGCGTTCGTGTTCGTGCTGCCCTTGTGAACGGAACCGAAAAAAACCGCCACGGCGGCGCCCGTGATCGGCGTGATCCCATCGGATTGGGTCACCTTCCCCGATAAGGCACCCGGCGCGTACATCGCCGCGCCGACCGTCGTCGTCGACGATGACGTGATGACGATGCCCTGACGCAGTTCGGTCGAGAACCCCGTAGCAGATATGCGCACGTCGTACGTACCGGGATCCAGGTTGGGCATCGAGTACGTGCCGTTCGCCGCTGTTGTGGCGCTGCCCTTCACAACGCCGGCAAGCGCGGCCTGCACGGTGGCCCCGCTCAGGCCGGTGCCGCCGGTGAATCGGGTAACGGTCCCGCTCATCGTCCCCGCCACGAGCACGCTGAACGGCAACCCGTTGCTGCCTTGATTCGATACCGTCACGACGACGTTGCCGGTCGTGGCGCCGGTTGGCACAGACGCGTCGATTCTCGTGTCACTCCAAGTCGAAACCGTGGCACCGGTGACGTTGAATTTGAGAGTGCTCGCTCCCTGCGTGGCGCCAAAGTTCGTGCCCCAGATGGTGACCGGCACTCCCACCTGCCCGCTGCCGGGATAGGCAGATGTGAGAGTGGGCGGAGGAATGAGTGTGAATGGCAGGCCGTTGCTCGCTTGATTGGAAACGGTCACCACCACAGTGCCGGTTGTCGCGCCCGAGGGTACCGGAACGGTGACGCTGGTATTGCTCCAGTTCGTCGGACTGCCCGCTATACCGTTGAATGTCACCGTGCCCGCGGTCATGAAGTTGTTGCCCGAAATCGTGACCGCGTCGGTGGTGTGAGCCGTTAAGGGACTCAGTGATGTCAGAGATGGGGGGCCGACGACGGTGAAAGTGCAGTTGCCCGAACACGTATTGTCGATTCCATTGACCCTCACCACGACGGAGCCCGCTCCGAGAGGCGCAGCTGGCGGCACGGGCACCGTGATGCTCGTGCCAGTGCTGGCCCAATTCGTCGGACTCGCCAACGTCCCGTTGAACTTCACCGTGCTCGAGCCTTGCGAGCTACCGAAACTGGTCCCGGAAATCGTGACGCTCCAATTCGCCGGGCCCGACGTGGCGCTGAGGCTCGTAATCGTCGGAGTTGGCGGAACGGGATTCGGGATCGCAACCCGACTGTCTTTGCTGCCATTCAACGTGCCCTCGAGATCTAAGGCACCTTGAACCGTATGATTTGTCGCCGTGGGGATGTACACCCGAACGGCGGCATACATGCGGTCGGTGCTGAGAACCGTGACGGGCGCCGACGTCTGGCATAACATCGTGTATGGAACACTGGGGTTAACGGCGAGCGGCTGTGTGCTTGTCGCGTCGCACAGCAAAGTGTTGCCCGTTACCGCGCGCACGCGCGGATACATTGTTCCCCATGTATTGGTCTTTCTGATCCAGACAGTGAATGTGATCGTCGATCCGCTCGGAATCACGCCACTCAGATTGGGGACATTCGTTTGCGTCTCAAATTCGCCAAGCGGCCACTCACCGGTTAGGTTTTTCAGATCATTTGACAGATTAGTCATGATTCCCACGTCGGGCCCGGTGGTTTTCAGTTGGTAGCGGCCAGATGTGAGTTCGGATGGTTCCTTATGGAGGTGGTACGGAGTCGTCTGGCCACGCGCCGGTGCGGCCGTGCCGATCAGAAAGAGAAGAGCCAGCGCCGGCCATGCGCGTCGGACCATTGAAACACCCTCCGGTGAAAGAATTCGCGCGCTGCCTCATCTAAAGGCTCCTCGCGCGAAATCAGACGTCGCCGAATTTGATTGGGGGAAGGAGCCGCGGCTCGCGTGCGCGGTTCGTGACCAAGACTAGCGATCCGCCCCGGATGCACCAAGCAATATGCCGCGGAAGATCGAACGGAATTTTCACCGGAGGATTTGAGGCGCGTTGTTTCTGCGCTTGCGAACGCGATGACATGGCGCTACACTGGGCTACCCTTCAACGTTTCGCGCCGCATGTTCGCCTGTGACGAGCTTCTCGTTCAACGGACATGTGCTCAAGCGCGGGCCTCCGACTCATCAGGTAAATCGTGCAAGACCAGTACAGCCTCAACGATTCGACGTGTGCTCAGGCGTCGCCCCGGCGGCCGGCCGCTGTTCTGATCGTCGACGACGACTTTGGCACGCGACAGACGGTCGATTGGATCCTCCGACGCGCCGGCTATTACGTTGGCATTGCCCGCTCAGGCGCCGAAGGGCTGACCATGGCACGATCGCGAAGGTTCGACCTGCTCCTGATCGATTTTCAGCTCCCGGATATGCTGGGAACGAATCTTGCCCGAGCAATTCGGAGCGAGATCGGCCAGGTACCGTTCGTCCTGTTGAGCGGCTGGCAAGACAGGCGGGAATCATGATGACCTGTGCCATGGGACTTTGGGTGGAGCGGGTCCGGTCGCCGGACCATGACGATAGGAAACATTAGCCCGGATAATTCACGAAGGGGCCGATTGGAGTAGAGACACAAAAGCCTCCGCATGGTACAAAGCCGTTACCACACAAGCTTTTTCCCACACGGAGGCTTTCGATTGCGCGACGACACCATACCACAGACTGTTCTCTTCCCCGACCTCTTCAACAAGCCCTCGTCGCGACGTTCGATCAGCCCCACGCGAGTTCCGACGGCGGCGCGGTGTTGCTGAAAGCCGCCGAAGCGCGCTACGGGTTGATTGACGGCTTCGCGCGGTGTCTGGTCGACGATCGACAGGCGGGCAAAGTGCGGCAAACGCTGACCGACGTGTTGGCCCAACGGATCTTCGGGCTCGCCTGCGGGTATCCCGATGCCAACGACGCCGGTCGACTCGCCGATGACCCCATTCACAAGCTCCTGTTGGGGCGCGACCCCATCGACGGCGATCCACTCGCCTCGCAACCCACGATCTCGCGCTTCGAAAACCAAGTCGGGTCGCAGGCGCTGTATGCGATGGGCCGCGACCTCGCCGCGAACGTCATCGACCGCCATCGGCAGCGACTGCATGGGCGGGCGCGGCGCATCACGATCGATCTCGACTCGACCGATGACCCGACCCACGGCGCGCATCAACTCATTTTCTTCAACGGGCACTACGACAGCTGGTGCTATCTGCCGCTGCTGGCATTCGTCACGTTCAATGACGAAGCCGAGCAGTACCTGTGTGCGGCGATTCTCCGGCCGGGCAACGCACCGGCGACACGCGGGGCGAGGGGCACATTGATCCGCCTGCTCGACCTGCTGCGAATCGCGTTCCCGCGAGCCCGCTTTCTCGTGCGGCTGGATGGCGGGTTTGCGACGCCCGAGATCCTCGACCGGCTCGACGCCGAGCCCCGCCTCGAGTATGTGGTCGCCATGGCGGAAAACGCCGTGTTGACGCGGTTCGCCGAGTCGACCATGGTCGCGGCCCGAATCCAGAGCGAGGCTAGCGGGCAGACCGAACACGTCTACACCGAGGCGCGCTACGCCGCCAAGACGTGGCCCCATGAGCGCCGCGTGGTGATCAAAGCCGAAGTCGTTCGCCTCGCTGGCCGCGAGCCCGTGACAACCCGCGCTTTGTGATCACGAATCTGCGACAGACGCCGCGGTTCGTCTACGAGCGGGTCTACTGTGCCCGCGGCGACATTGAAAATCGGATCAAGGAACTCCACGACGGCCTCCAGATCGGACGCACCAGCTGCGGTCGCTTCTGGGCCAATCAACTGCGCGTACTCCTCACCGCTGCCGCGTACGTGCTCATGCAGGAACTCCGGCTGCGGGCTGCGCGCACGGCCTGCGCCCGCGCACAAGTGACCACGCTACGTGAGCGGCTGCTCAAGCTCGGCGTCCATGTCGTCGGGTCGGTGTGCCGCATCGTCCTCCATCTGCCGACCTCGACGCCCTTCCTCGCCGCCTGGCGTCACATCGCGCTCGAGCCACGAGATCACGGCGCCACGTATCTGCCACACGGGCAGCTTCGTAGGGCAATGGCCTCCGGGGTGTCCGGTGACAACCCTTTCGCCAACTTCGTCTGGGTTGACCACGAGCATGCCGGTGGGCTTGAGGAAGGTCTCGACGAACGTCGACTTGCCGGCCCCGTTCGGCCCGGCGACGACGAGAAGGAGTTGCTCCTCGGCGCGGACGCGCCGGCGCAACCGCCCGCCGCGTCTCTTCGGAATCCGCCATCAGCGACCGCGCGAACGGATCGCCCGTGCGGGAACGAAGCGTCGATTCACGAGGCGACCGAGCGTGCGCGCGCCATCAGGGCTTACGCGTTCGGTCAGCCCTGAACCTGCAGGATCGCTCTGGTAGACGACTCGGCCGGCCTTCAGGCGGGATGCGAGCGTACCCTATCATGCGTCAGGCGCGACTTTCGACGCAGGTTCGACCGCGGAGTCTGCCGGCCATTGTCACCAGGTTCGCGAGCGAGTCGGCCTCCCATCACCTTGCCTCGGTGTGTCTTCACCGTGATCTCGCTGATGCCTCTAGCTTAGCTCGCCACCGACCTGTTTATTCAACAGTCGGGAGACGACTAAACGCCATGACTTCTCGCTCGCGGGGGGTGAGTGACGCGTGACAGTTCCGAAGCGCCCGTAGCTCTGCTTCGTGATCGAGTGCAGTGCCGTTGCGGGCGATGGCATTCCGGATAGCGCTCAACAGCACGTCGTCGCCGAATGGCTTCGTCAAGAACTCGACAGCTCCCGCCTTCATGGGCTTGGACCGTCATCGGCACGTCCCCCTAACGCGTGATGAAGATGATCGGCATGTCAATCCGATCGACCGCGACACGCTTCGGCAAATCGAGACCATTGAGGTCCGCAGACTACCGTCAAGCATCAGGGGCAGCTCGGAGCAAGGATTCGTGGGCGGGGCGAGGAATTCCTGTGCGGTCCAACATGCCTCCGGCTGCCACCCTGCGCAGCGGATCAGCAATTCCAGCGATTCGCGCACCGAGACGTCGTCATTAAGTGGACAGCTACCGATTCCTCATCCAGTCTTTCCAATGCGCCAGATACCGTTCTCTATCTGCTAGGAACGTCGGCATGCTCGGTCCCCATTCAGGCTGACCTGTTGTCTCGGCGAAGCCCATGAGTGCATTATGTGTGACTTCGACGTCCGCGTCGTTCAAAGCATCTGCTAGAGGCCTCAGCGCCGCCGGTGAGTGCGTACGTCGTAGCGCCAACGCTGCGGCACGCTTGGTCTCGGTGTCGCCTTGGCGGAGAAGCCGTGCAAGAGCGGGAATAGCCTCGTCGGCCATGATGCCGCGAGAAAGTCCGCCACGGAGGTTGGGCAAAGCTTCGGGGGGGAGGCTCGCGTCGGGCCGCAACAACTCCTCTTCAGCGATTGGCAGGGCGCTGATGTCGCCGACTGCCAGAAGGGCGGCCGCAGCATGTAGCTGAATAGCATGTAGTTGAACAGTGCGAGCGCCTTGTTGAAGCATCGATCTCAGGCCGGAAGTCGCGAGAGCATTGTTCACGCCCCACAAGGTGTCGATCGCCTCGCGCTTCTGCGCTTCGGACGCGTCGGGTGACCGCAGAACCGAAGCGATCACCTCAAGCACCTTGTCCAGCGGTCGTTCAGACTGTATGCGGCTGCCCGCAATTGCAACGACCGACGGATAATAGGGGCTGACGAACTCATAGTGCTCACCGTTTCTCTTCAGAAAGAGTATGCGATAGCTACTCGAGCGCACACCCCTGTATCCGATCGCGACGCTCGGCACGCTGAATTGAAATTGCACTGACGAAAGTGTTGTCGGCCCTCCCAGAACCTGATCCACGAGCATCTCACCGCTCATCATGCGGCCTGCAACAGGATTGTTAAACGTGGCCACAGAGGTCGGCCCCATGTCTGTAATGCGGACCACTGTGCCCATTACGATAACATCTGCGTTGTCAACTAGCTTAGTAATGTTAATGGTTGGCACAAGAGCGGCGCCCGCCACGCTTGCTATCGAAATGCACCAAGAACACAAGAGTGATTTGAAAACATTGGTATTCATATTTATCTCTATTGAGGAACTTCCACTTGGCTGCGCCGAATGATTGGGACTACTGGGGCGGCGACACGACATTTGTGTGGAGAGCACGGCCTCTCAGTTTTTGCAAAGTATCGGTCTGGACGGTTACGCCTGACCCAATCGTCACGCTGCCCACCTGCATGGATTGGCCCCAATGCTGGATCGGCTCGCTGTTCCCATCGCAAGTCGGCAGGGGGATTGCTGGCAGGCCAGGCCATTCGCCACCTATCTCATCTGTGAAGACCGCATCTTCTGTGATCTGACCGACCTCAGTGCCGAATCGCCAGTTAGTCTCTGGGTTATGATAGTCGCTCACGGGTCCTGTCGTCCACTGCTCGTTGACGGGCACTCCTCTCGGAAGGTCGTTCGTAAGCTGGTCCTGCATGACATAGAGCACGATGGATCTGTAACCATATGATGGCTCGCTGTCATCACAGACGTACGATTGCGAAACAGGCAGGAGACGATTCGGCTTGCGCGACGTGACGGCAAAGTCAGCCGTCTCATTAGCGGCGCTGGCTCTGACCAGAATGTCACCGACGGATCCGCTGAATGCAATACCCGTGCTCGTCAATGTCGTCTGGGTACCGTTTGATACGGACATCGTCACTTTGTCGGTCCCAGCGACGATCTCCCATTGAGTTGGCGACCCAGCGGAAGACGTTAGCGTAATAGATAGATCATACTCTGACGGACTTTCGCCATTGAACCACCATAGGTCGGTTTGGCCGGTAATCGCCAGGGAGTTGATGGTGAAGTTAAAGTCGTGAATTGGCTGATATTGACACCAGAGTTTGATGTAGTAGTCTGCACCGGACGTGCCTGGGTTTGTGTACACGTTGGGATTGCCAGAAGGAAAGGCTACTGAGCCGCCAGGATTGATGCCCACCATGTTTTGCACATGCTGTTGACCGGCGTCGTACAAGTCGATGGAAAACACGGAGCTGATGTTTTGGAAGCCAAGAGCCTGCCCGCTCATATAGATGGATTGATTCGCGTTCAGATGTATCTTGTAGAACTGACCGGGCTCCAAATTGTGAAGGCTGCCGTACTGTGTCGTGTTCATCGCAATTGAAGGAGCACTGTCGAATGAGACCCCGCCTGTGTTGTAGCTAGGTCTGGGTGTCCTTGTCATGGTGATGGAGTACGTACAATCTCCCCATATGCCACATTGAAGAATCGCGTAGCCGGGCAACCCCTCGATTCCACGTGTGCCCCTGATCGTGTCAAACCACGGGGGCGTCGTCGGGAAGTATTTCGTGTTGCTCGCGAACGTTTGCCAGCCTTCGTGGTAAATGGAGGTCGGCGAGCTCGCCGAGTTGTAGACGTCAAAGTACATCACGGCGCCCCAGTACGGATCCGCTGAAGTCGTGATCGCAAACGAGACGGTTTCGCACGGTTGAAGCGCGATCGAGATCTGCTTCACCCCGTTATATGCCAGAGTTCCGGAGAATGTCTCCACCGAACCCTCCGGGCAGGACGGGCTCTGTGCATGTGCATTCGGCGCGAGAGCGAGTATTGTAAACGCCAATACGAGCGGGGTCGCCGTAAGACGAGGCATGAAGTTCCTTCCAGCTACGCAATTTCAGCAGATGCGAGGGCCCACCATTTAATTACTGTTGAGATATCGCCGCAATCGAGCCGCCGGAGCCCTTTGTTCTTTCAGCATGACTTCGGACATAGTTCGACTCCCTTAACTCGACAGAATGGGGGACTTTTGTTTGTGTCTCAAATTCGCCAAGCGGCCACTCACCGGTTCTGTTCTTCAGATCACTTGACAGGTTAGTCGTAATCCCACGCGCCCTGCCTCTTCTCGAGACCTCCTCGCGCGAAATCAGACCTCGCCGAATGTGATTGGGAGAGGAGCCGCTGCTCGCGTGGGCGGTTCGTGACCAAGACTAGCGATCCGGGCCGGATGGCACCAAGCAATATGCCGCGGAAGATCGAGCGGAATTTTCATCGGAGGATTTGAGGCGCGTTGTTTCTGCGCTTGCGAACGGGATGACGCGGCACTACACTGGGCTACCCTTCAACGTTTCGCGCCGCATGTTCGCCTGTGACGAGTTCTCGTTCAACGGACATGTGCTCAAGCGCGAGCCTCCGACTCATCAGGTAGATCGTGCAAGAACAGTACAGCCTCAACGATTCGACGTGTGCTCAAGCGTCGCCCCGGCGGGCGGCCGCCGTTCTGATCGTCGACGACGACCTTGGCACGCGACAGACGGTCGACTGGACCCTTCGACGAGCTGGCTATCACGTTGGCATGGCCAACTCGGGCGCCCAAGGCCTGACCATGGCACGATCGGGAACGTTCGGACTATTCCTGATCGATTTTCAGCTCCCGGATATGCTGGGAACGAATCTTGCCCGAGCGATTCGGAGCGAGGTCGGCCCGGTACCGTTCGTCCTGCTGAGCGGCTGGCTGACAACGGAAGTTACCGTCGAGGCGATGATGCTCGGCGCCGCAAACGTGATCGAAAAGCCGATCACAATCGAAACTCTATGTGGGATCGTAGCCTCGGCGCTCGAATACCGGTTCGTGCAGCCGGGCGTCGAATGCGCCGGACCGATCGCCGAGGCCGGGACGCCCGGCTTATCGGCGTCGGATGGGCTGCGACCGACGTCCGCCGCTGAGCGATGGGCCGTCCACGTGCTCAGGGCGTGCGAGTCGGATGGGGACCTCAAGACAATCGGAGACTGGGCCACTTGCGCCGGCGTCAGCACCAGCAGCCTATCCGAGAGCTGTCATCTCCTGGGTATCCAACCACGCGACGCCCGCGATTTCGCCAGGATCCTTCGAGCGCTGATCAAGTCTCGCATCCACGATTGCGATCCGGAGGTGCTTCTCGACGTTAGCGATCGGCGGACGCTCACGACGCTGCTCCGGCGGGGCGGCGTTGTAATGAGAACGCCCTCGGGCGCGCTCTCCGTCGGAGAGTTCCTGCGCACTCAGCGATTTATCAGCTGTGAAAATGAGGGACTGACCGTTCTGCGGACGCTCCTGCGCCCGCAACGCTCCTTGATTAACGACCGAGTCACATCATGGAACGGCCATCGAACGGCCTCCATCGAAAGGCCTCTTGACACGCGCGGCCGACGCGCAATTTCAATGCATCGCTTGTGACAATCGATCGCCACTGCTCCACGTCGGCTCATGGTCCCCGCGGAGTACGTTTTCAGGCTGCTTACCTCAACGATAACGGCGGGAGGCCTCAAGCCCGAGACGGTCTGCGGCGACCGAGGTCCGCGATTGTGCGCGCAACGACGTCGCGCGAGACACGGTCACAAGTCAGGTGGGCGTCGTCGGCGCCAGCGTCAACCGACATAGACGTGGAACTTTCCCGTGGTTCTGTTGCACCGCCCTGCGCAAGCGCGACCTTGACTCGCTCAGCGGCGATCGGAATGCGGTCAATGATTGGTGCGCCGTCGGCGGCATAGAGCGCGGCCGAGTTGGCCACACTGACAGTCGCCGCTCGCGGGTACACCAGAGGGCCGACACGCCCGCGTCGGTGATCGTGATGATCGGGAGACCTGATACGTCACCGGTCACGGTGACATCCAGGCCCGTCGCATGCGGCGTCGAGGCGTCCGGCCCCCTGAAACGGATCGAAGACGACGCGTCGGCAGCGCCCCTCTCTGGAGTCTGGCGCCAATAGTGCCGGCCAATTCGGGGACGCGGTCGACCGTCGCGCATGCGGCCCGGTCCAGGCGATCGGCCTGACGGACGCGGTCGCGATCGCCGCGGGGTTGGACTTCGCACTTGCGATCACACAGAACGGCACGGTGAGTGTCTACCTGCACGGAGGCGTGTGGCGTTCTAAACTCTGTCCCAGAACAGCATCGATCCCGCGCATTAGCGAACGCGGGCTGCGCGCGCGAAGTCTCGGCCAACCCCGGTCCCGGTACGAGCGGCAATTGCGGGACGGTGCGAACGCACCGGCTGGGTCGGGCGGACACATCTCCGTGAACGGGTACGTGATGCAGGTCGGCCGTGTTCTGCCTGGTCGTAAGCAGCGGGCCATTGAGTCAGAAACGGTGAAGTGCGACGGATGTCATCCCCCAAACGTGGAATTCATGGTCGGTCGCAACAACGGCAGTGACAGGAACAGCGCTTTATCCAGAGGTACAGGTCACCTCCCATTAGGACCTGACCCCACGAGGAATCGAACCGTTACGCGAAGGTCGGCTCGTAAGGCGTTCTTGACGGCCGCCGCTAAGAGCCGATTGGGCGCGGAGCGGAGGTGGTTTCAAGGGCGGCGAAGCCGCCTCTAAGGGCACCCTTCGCGCCAGTCACATTCCACCCACCACACTGAAGAAGTAACCGTTCACTATCCCTGGCATCCGCTGCATGGCCAGACGATTCGCGTGCAGCGCAGCGTTCGGCATGGCCGCGAGGTCTGGCTGCGTTCGGCCGCTTGTCTGGTGCTTTTCCGTCCAAGGCGCCACTGAACAATCTCTGAACAATTCTTTGCCAAACACCAGGGAACAACAGGTTCTCACCCGAGCTACCGGCACGAAGAACCCCGAGCCCAACCACCTGCATTACGCTGTTAACCGGAGGGTTGCTGGTTCGAATCCAGCCTGAGGAGCCAATCTTTTCACTTAGTGGAAGCCGTTCCCGTTCGTTGCTCCGACTGTACCCAAAACTGTACCCCTCTCGCCGGATTTGACGAAGCTCGCAAAGCTGGCCGACTCGGTATCGTGGGTACTTGGTTGGCGTTGGGTGCCTGATGCTGGTCGTCGGACCGCGTTTGGGCAAACTCGTGGGCTCACCCGCCCGGGGATCGGCACCCGATAGCCAACGTTGGTTCGCCGCGTCGATGATCAAAGCGATGCGCCGGCTCGACGGATAACCCCCGCAGTCCGGCCGCACCCAGTCACGTGGCTGCACACAGAACGGTGGCCACTTGGCATGGGCCAGGAGGTCCTGATCGTCGTCCCTGGAGACCGTGTTCGGGTTCCGAGGGTGGCCTGCTGAAGTGCGACTGTGCCCTCTCCTGTCACGGTATCGTGGCAAACTGGCATTGTCAGAAGACCGGAATCGCCAGTCGCTAGATCATGCCCATGAAGTGGCCCGAACTG
>Ga0070696_100002865_pt1 | contig 11469 bp, 7 predicted proteins | sample KBSK1253metaG_FD_65474 | JGI IMG/M metagenome (GOLD analysis project Ga0070696, IMG submission 65474) | Corn, switchgrass and miscanthus rhizosphere microbial communities from Kellogg Biological Station, Michigan, USA - KBS K1-25-3 metaG | ecosystem: Host-associated > Plants > Roots >... | reverse complement strand
GCCGGGCGACGAGCCCGGCGAGCTCGCCGACTTCGTTCATAAGACGACGACCCGTGAGGCCGCATCCCTCGGCATCGACGCCGACGTGCTACCGAAGGTGTGGCGGCAATCGATCGAAGCGGGCGACACAGTCATCCTCGCGAGCGCCGCGCTCGTCGACGGGCTCGGCGCAGAGGCGCTGAAGAACGCGGCGGTGACGCTCCACCCCAGGTCGGCCGCCGAGCACATCCACAACCGCGCTGTTGCGGACGGCGTCACCGGCAGCGACGCGGTGATCTTCATCGAGGTGGCCCAGGCAGGGAGCGCGGCGGTCCGCATCGCGCCTGAACCGCCACCGATCCTGCGGCCCGAAGACGTCGCGATGGCTGACGGGATCCGATCGCGCCTCGATGGGCTGGGCGGCATCCGGGAGAACATCACGCGGCTGCTTCGTGGCGCCGCAACGCCGGTGACGCATGCCGCGACAAAGGGCGTTGCGGTGGGACTCGAGCTCATGCCGCGCCGCGGCGCGGCACTCCCGCGTCATCCCGACACCGCGCGCTCACGTTCGAAGCGGCAGCGCCGCGCCATGACGACGCTCGCGGTCCTACTCCTCGTGGCGGCGAGCGGCGTCGGTGCCCTCGCCTATCGCGACTACGAAGCGAACAGCGCGGTGCGGAACTACCAGCTGGCGGTCGTGAGCGCGGAGGACTCCGTTGCGTCAGCGCATCGTCTGTTCGAACGCACGACACCGGATCCGGATGGCGCGCGCGGACGGCTGGCAGAGGCGACCGCCAAGCTGGACGAGGCCAGCAACTCACCGTTCGTCGAGAAGGAGAGGATCGCTGCGCTGCGCGCGGACATCGCGGCGCTCAACGATCGGATGGACGGCGTGATCCTCGACCTCGCGCGTTTCGGGACAGGGACGAAGCTCGCGCAGGTCGTTGGCAACGTGAACGGGCTGTACGTGACCGATCCCGGATCAGGACGGCTCTGGCGCGTGTTCGGCGATCCGATCCAGCAGGGCCCCGTCCTCCAACGCGGGGTCAAGGGCGTCGGCTCGCCGGTGCAGGTCGCGCTCCAGGACTTCGCCGTCTACTCGCTCGATGACGCCGGCAAGCTCTGGCGAGCCGAGGGCAACGAGGTCGCCGATGTCACCCCTGCAGACCGGGAGAAGTGGAAGACGCCCTCGGCGATCGCGGTCTTCACGAACAACCTCTACGTCCTCGACAGCGAGACCGGCCAGCTCTGGAAGCACGAGTCCAACGACGGCGCACAGTTCCGTCAGGCGATCGGCTATCTCTCCACCCCGCTCGCGCCGAACACTGCACGGGCGCTGGCCATCGACGGGGATGTGTGGATCGTGACCTCGGCCGGTGACGTTCAGCGCTTCCGCCGCAACGCGCTCGTCACGACCGCCGCGCGGATCGACTTCGTCCCACGCTGGGAAGGGACGGCGCCGCGCGCGACCGCGATCCAGGCCATCGACGCGCAGCGTTCCATCTACGTGCTCGACTCCGTCGGCAAGCTCATCGTTCAGCTCACGCGTGAAGGTCGCGAGATCGCTAGGTTCGCGCTGCCGCCCGGGCTGTCGCCGGCCTCGGGCTTCTACGTGTCCGAATCGCTGCAGGTCGCCTACACACTTCACGGGACGAAGATCGTCGCGACGAGCACCGCGCGTTGATCCCGCTACGGGACCACAGTCCCGTACGCAGTGTCCCGATCGTCAACCGACTCCTGCTCGCGATCAACCTCGTGGCTTGGATCTACGTCGTGTATCTGAGCCGGCAGCCCGGAGCGCTCGACGCGTTCTTCGACCGCTACTCGTTCGATTGGCTCGAGTTCACCAGTCGCATCGCCGCGGGCGACCTCGGCATCGACACGTTCGTGCCGCTGATATCTCACATGTTCCTTCACGGAGGCTGGCTGCACGTCATCGGGAACATGCTCTATCTCTGGATCTTCGGCGACAACGTCGAGGATCGCTTCGGCAGCGCGCAGTATCTCGTCTTCTACCTGCTGTGCGGGATCGTCGCAGCGATCGGCCAGGGTCTCATCTCGCCGTCACCGATGGTCGGCGCATCGGGCGCGATCGCGGGAGTGCTCGCGGCCTACCTCCTGATGTATCCGACGGCTCGTATCTCGACCCTCGTGTTCCTCGGACTGTTCATCACCATCGTCGAACTGCCCGCGCTCATCGTCATCGGGATGTTCATCGTTCTTCAGGTGATCGAAGGGATCGCCGAGCTGAGACTGACTGGACACGCCGCCGCTCAGCAGGTCGCGTATTTCGCGCACATCTGGGGTTTCGCTGCCGGCCTGGTGCTGCTCGCGTTCTTCCGCCGCGGTGAAGCGGCACGCCGTGTGCGCTTCGGATGACAGGATCCGGGCGACGGCGGTCCCGGTGGAGGTAGCCTAGGGCGATGCTCGTCCCATGCACGGTCGAGTCGGTGCGGGTGCATGTCCTCACGGGCCAGCACGTTGTCCTGTTGCAGGCGAAAGAGACGAATCGTCTTCTGCCGATCTGGATCGGCGCGGATCAGGCGCACAGCATCGCCACACGCATCGCCGGTATCGCGAGCGAACGTCCGCTCACCCACGATCTGATGATGGACGTGCTGACGAAGCTCGGCGTCGAGATCACGCGCATCGTTGTGAAGGATCTCGTCGCCGACGACAACGGCGGGGGCGTTTTCCATGGCAGCCTGTTCCTGCAGCTCGGCGAGCGCGAGGTCGAGATCGACTGCCGGCCGTCCGACGCCATCGCGCTCGCGGTCCGCTGCGAGGCACGCATCCTGGTCTCCGACACGGTGCTCGACCGCTCCGCGATCTCCGCCGAGAGCGAGGACGACGACAACATCGCCGTTTTCAAAGAGTTCATCCAGTCGCTTCCCGACGATCCGCCCGGGCAGGGCTCGAGCTAGGGCATCAGCTCTTCGGGCGTGCACCGAAACGCAGGCGCACGACGCCACGCAGGTCCTCGATCGACGTGCGCATGATGGCGACCCGCGAGTCGGGGTCGTCGGTCCAATCCACGGGAACCTCGTGGATCCGCAGGCCGGCACGCTGCGCGAGGATGAGAAGCTCGGTGTCGAAGAACCAGGCCTCGTCCTTCACCATCGGCAGAAGCTGCTTCGCAACGGAGGTGCGCACCGCCTTGAATCCGCACTGCGCGTCGGTGAAGTGGGCGCCGAGGGCAAGCCGAAGCACCAGCATGTAGCAGCGCGAGATGAACTCCCGCTTCAGCCCGCGCCTGACGCGCGAACCGCGCGCGAGACGGCTGCCGATCGCGATATCGCTGTGTCCCGATAGCAGCGGAGCGACGAGCGGAAGCAGCGCCTTGAGATCGGTCGAGAGGTCGACATCCATGTATGCGACGACGCGCGCGTCGCTCTGGAGCCATGCCGCGCGAAGTGCGCGTCCGCGCCCTTTCTTGTCGAGGTGGATCACACGAACGCGCGTGAGCTCGTTCGCGAGACCTTGGGCGACGGCCAGTGTGCCGTCTCGGCTCGCGTTGTCGGCGATCGTGATCACCGCGGGGAAGGGGAAGTCCGAACCGAGGTAGTCGTGAAGGCGTCGCACGCTCGGACCGAGGTCGCGCTCCTCGTTGTAGACCGGGATGACGATGTCGATGAGCGGCTCTTCGAGTCGTGCGGTCAACGCAGCGCAAGGTTAGCGTGTTGCGTCGGGATGACCTGGAGCGACCGCAGGATCGCGATCCTTCTCGCGGCCGCAGGGGCCGTGGTGTACCTCGTGGCCGGTATCGGGCTCCTGACCGACTACGACTACTACGGACGCCTCGCGCTGGCGCTCCTTCACGGTCAGTGGTGGCTCGCCGAAGCCCCGCCGTGGCTCAACGAGCTCATCTCATGCGGAGCGCAGCGCTGGTGCGTGGTCTACCCGCCGCTGCCGGCCGTCCTCACGATCCCGTTCGCCGCGATCCTGCCGACGGCCCTGGCGCAGGCAGTCGTTTCGCGGACGCTTGGGGGCGTTTCGACTGGCATCCTCTACCTGGCGTTTCGCGCGTTCGGCGCGCCGCGCGCCGTCGCCATCACGGGCGCGATCCTTTCGACGTTCGGGACCACGTTGTTCTTCTCGAGCGTCGACGGACGCGCGTGGTATGCGGCGCATGCCGTTGCCATGCCGTTCCTCTCGGCGGCGTTCCTCTTCGCGGCGCGCGGCGAGCGCGCGTGGCTGGTCGGCGCATGCATCGGCCTGGCGGCGCTCGCGCGTCTCCCTGTCGCCGCCGCCGCACCCGCGCTCGCGCTGCTGATCGCGCGGCGCGCCGGAACGCCATACGCCCGAGCGCTCGCCGGCATCGTGCTTGGCGGCGCTCCCTTCGCCCTCGTCTATTTCGGGTACGACCTGCTGCGGTGGGGCTCGCTCTTCGACGTCGGGTACGTGCAGCTCACGCAGGGCGACGTGTTCTTCACGCGCGGTCTCTTCTCGCCGTTCTACCTGCCGCGCCACTTCTATGCGATCTTCCTCGAGCCGCCGGATCTCGTGGAGGGAACGCCGTTCTTCCTGCGACCGCGTGGCATCGGTATGGCGTTGTTCCTGACGACGCCCGCGTTCCTCTGGTTGTTCGGTGGGCTGCGCGCGCTACGGCGCGACATCGGCATCGCCGCGGTGGCGCTGGCGGCGCTGCTCGCGCTCGTGCCGGACGTCTTCCACGGGACGGTCGGCTTCCAGCAGTTCGGCTATCGGTTCTCGATCGACGCGCAGCCGTTCCTCATCGTGCTCGCGCTCGTGGGTGACGCTCGCACCGGCACGACCTGGCGCTCGCGCCCGTCGTGGCTCTTCATCGGGGTCGTCATCCTGTCGATCGCGATCAATCTGTACGCGACGATCGCGATCACGCGCTTCGACTACTGGCAGTGACGCGCCCGTTCATCGCAGGGGGAGAACCCCTTGCAACCCGCCGATCCATCGCAGGGGGAGAACCCCCTGCAACCCCGCTGCAGGCTGATCGACGCGCGCACCTTGCGATCGCCGGCCTGATAACACTCGGGGTCGCGATCCGCCTGCTGACGCTGCGCTCGCCAGGTTTCGTCACGGACGTGGGCACTTTCCAGGCGTGGGCCGAGCACATGGTGAAGGTCGGTCCGGGCGCGTTCTATTCGCCCGATTACTTCAGCGATTACCCGCCGGCGTACCTCTACGTCCTCTGGCTCCTCGGCGCGCTGTTCGACGGCGAGTTCCTCCGCCTCGCCGTCAAGGCTGCGAGCATCCCGGCCGACGTCGCGATCGCGATCGGGGCGGCGATGATCGCTTGGCGTCATGCGGGACGCGGCAGCGCGATCTTGGCCGCCGGCATGTGGTCGCTCTCGCCGGGCGCGATCTTCGCCGGTCCGTACTGGGGGCAGATCGACTCCGTCGGATCCCTTCCGCTGTTCGCGGCGCTCGTCGCAGCGGGGCGTGGCCGCTGGGCATCGGCCGGGACGCTCGCCGCGGTCGCGGCGATGGTGAAGCCGCAGTTCGGCATCGGCGCCATCGTCATCGGCGCTGCCGTCGTCATCGAGCTCGTGCGCCTTCGACGCTGGGAGCCGCTCGTCCGTGTCGGCGTCGCGGGGGTCTTGACCACACTCGTGCTGGGCGCGCCCTTCCGGGCCGGTCCGGCGGAGCTCTTCGAGCTCGTCCGGCAGGCAGCCGCGTACTACCAATACACGTCGCTGTACGCGTTCAACGTGTGGTCGATCGTCGGCGACTTCTGGAAGCCGGATGCGGCCTACTTCGGCCCCGGCGCGGTCCTGCTCGTCGCGGGCCTGCTCGTCGCGTGCCTGCCGCTGTGGCAGCGCCGCGACACCGCGGCGTTCCTCGCCGCGGGCGCGATCGCCGCCTGCGCCTTCTACTTCCTTCCGACCCGCGCGCACGAGCGGTACCTCTTCCCGGCGTTCGTGCTCCTGCTTCCGCTGGCGGCGACGCGCGCCCGCCTGCTCTGGCCATATGTGTCGCTCTCACTGCTGTTCGCGCTGTCGCTCTACTTCGCGTTCACGCGCTACGACGGAATCCGATTTAGCGGGCCCGCGGTCGATCTCAAGACGCCAGCCTGGCTCGAAGCTTCGCTGTTCACGCGGAACGGTCAAATCGTGATCGCGCTCCTCATGCTCGGCTTCGCCGCTCTGATCACGTGGCGTCTCCTTCGCGGTGAGGCGCGCCTCGAGCCGTCATTTGACGTCCCCATGCCCGCGACCGTCGCGCCTGTCGAGCAGCGGACCGGCTGGCGCCTGCCAGCGTCGCTCGGTCCCGGACGCGCGCCGACGCGCCGTGATGTGTCGATCGCGCTGCTCGTCGCGCTGGCCCTCCTGCTCACGCGCGGCTATCGCCTCGATCACCCGCGCGACATGTACTTCGACGAGGTCTACCACGCGCGAACCGCGTTCGAGCTGCTCGCGCAGCGCGATCCGTACGAATGGACGCACCCGCATCTCGCGAAGGAGATCATGGCGCTCTCGATCCTCGCGTTCGGGGACGACCGCGTCGTCGGTCGCGAGTCGCTGCGGCCGAACGTCGTCGCGTTCTCGGTCGGCCCCGATGGCACGCGCGCGTACGCCACCTCCGACGGTCTCATCAGCGTCAGCGGACGCGACGGCGCGGCGCCTCGCGACCTCGTGAAGGGCGCGCTCGGTACCCGAGCCATCGTGCTCGACCAGGCACGTGTGTTCTGGGTCACCGAGACCGAGCTCTTCCAGAATCCGCTGCAGGGCTCAGCGAGCAATACCGCTATCGCGCGGTCGACGCTGCCCATGAGCGGACCCGTCACGGCCTTGTTTACGTCGAGCGGGCGCGTCGTCGTTGTCACGGCAACGGGTACCGCCATCTACACGGTCGCCGACACGGCGCCGGTCGTGTCGCGGATCGGCGGCGTGGCCGCGACGTCGAACACCGACGGAACGGAGCTCTACGTTCTCGACGCACGCGGCGATATTCACGTCATCGATCCGGCGACGGGATCGGAGACGCGGCAGCTCCCCGGCGGTGGTCCGGGCCGCGCGGTCGCATATGCGCAGGGGCCGAACCGGCTGTTCGTGGCACGCAGCGACGCGCCGGCACTCGACGTCTACGAGCTTCCTAACGGGCAGCGTGATTCCGTGACCCTGGGCAACGCGCGCACGGGGACGTTCTCGTCCGGTGCCACCGCGCTGGTCGTCGTGCCGCGGACGCAGTTCCTCTACGCGCTCGCCGAGACCCGCGTCGTGGTCGTCGAGGTCCATGGTGCGTCGCCGTTCGCGTCGATACCGGTGTCCGGATCGCTCCTCGCCATCGACAACGACGACGACAAGCTCCTCGTCGCCGGAACGGAGAGCGCCGAGCGCATCGAGACCGGTCGTCACGCGCTCGCCTGGCGTCTCCCCGGTGTCCTGCTCAGCGCGATCCTCGCCTTCTTCCTCGTGTTGCTCGCGCGCCGTCTTTTCGCGTCGCCGCTCATCCCGCTGCTCGTCGGCGCCGCGGTGCTGTTGGACGGGTCGATGTTCGCGCAGGCGCGGATCGGCATGAACGACATATACGTGGCGACGTTCATCGTCGCGGCGTGGTACTTCATCGTCGCGGCGCACAAGCCGAAACGTTCTGCAGCGGTCGACCTCGCGATCGCGGGTGTGCTGCTGGGGCTCGGCCTCGCGTCGAAGTGGGCCGCCGCGTACACGCTCGGTGGCGTCCTCGTTCTCGCCGTCGGCGTGACCGCGTTCGCGTACGAACGCGGGAGCCCCGGCACCGGAGGTCCTCTCGATCTCCTTGCGGGTCGAGGCCGGAACGCCGCGCGGCTCTTCGGCTCATTCGCCGTGATCCCGCTCGCCATCTATCTCGGCAGCTATATCCGCTGGTTCGGCGGGCCGACGGCACCGTACGGCTGGAATCTCTGGGAGCTGACGCAGCAGATGTACTGGTATCACAGCTCGCTCACCGCGCCACACTGCGCCGGGTCGCCGTGGTGGAGCTGGCCCCTCGATCTCAAACCGGTGTACTGGTACTTCGGCGCGAGCACCGGCGGCACCAACGGCTACATCTACGACGCCGGCAACATCGTGCTGTTCTGGGCCGCACTTCCAGCGGCCGCCCTGGTCATCGGGCTCGCGATACGCACGCGGTCGTGGGCGCTCGGGGTGCTCTCGCTCGCGATGCTCGCGCAGTACGTCGCGTGGATCCCCATCTCACGCGTGCTGTTCTTCTACCACTTCTTCACGGTGCTGCCGTTCTACCTGCTCTGCCTTGCGGCGATCCTCGCGGTCATCTGGGAGCGGCGACGACGGGCCGTGTTGATCTTCATGGGTGTGGCAGCGGCGATATTCGTCATCTTCTATCCATACGTGTCGGGACTTCCGATCCCGGGCGAGATCGGGAGCATCTTCGAGATCCTTCCGACCTGGCACTACGACCCGACCTTCTACCCCACGGACTCATGTCCGACTCCCGTGAGCGCGAACCCGTTCGCGCAGGCGACGGTGATCGGAGCCTGGCTGATCGAGGCGGCCGTCTGTGTGGGCGCGGTGGCGGTGGCGATCGGCTCGCCGGTCGCACGCCGGTTCCTCGATCGGTTCACCGCAGGGGGAGAACCCGTCTAGTCATCGCAGGAGGAGAACCCCTAGTCATCGCAGGGGGAGAACCCCCTGCAACCCCCCTTTGCAACTCCCTAAGGGGAGTTGCTAGGGCGAACGGCTCGGGCTTGGCGTCGTTGTGGGTGATTCGGTCGGTGATGGTGAAGCCGACGGCGACTGCGACGCGGTTGGGGTCGCCGTCGCGGTCGGGCTCGGGCGTGCCGAGGTGTTCGGCGGCACGGAGCTCGCGGCGAACAGGACGGCGATCGCGCCGCCGAGGGTGACAAGGATGAGCAGCGCGAACACCAGGAACGCGGCCGCGCGTCCAGCGGCGCTCGCGATCGTCGCGGGACGTCCGGGCTGGTGCAGGATCACCGTGATGTTGTCCTGACCGCCACGCGCATTCGCGAGATCGACCAGCGCGTTCGCGGCGACGCTCACGTCCTCGCCACCCGCGGCCTTCGCGATCTCCTCGGGCGTGACGTGACGCGTGAGCCCGTCGCTGCACAGGAGCAATCGATCGTCTTGGCGAAGGGTCTCGACGAAGAGGTCGGGCTGGATGCCACGCGGATCGCCGGCGAAGCGCGTGATCGCGTGCTCCATGTCGCCGGAGTGGTCCTCGGTGAGCTGCCGGCACACGCCGTCGCGGATCAGATACGCGCGGCTGTCGCCGAGATTGCCGATGATCGCCTGATCCGCGCGCAGCGCAGCAGCAACGATCGTGGTCGCGGCGTCGCGGTGCCCCGATGCCGCCGCTGCCTTCAGCACCGCGGCATTCGCGTCACGCATGGCCTCCGCGAGCGCCTCGCTCGTCGCGCGATCCGGCGGCGCACCGAAGAAGCGCGTGCCAAGCTCGACGAGCGCCGCGTCCGCCGCGATCTCGCCGCCGCTCGATCCGCCAACGCCGTCCGCCACCGCGAGGAGGGTGATGCCGCGCTCCTCGCGTACGAGGTAGCGGTCCTCATTCCCATCGCGCACGCGTCCCGTATCGGTCCTGGTTCCGGTGGCCACGCGCGTCAGTCCTTCGACTTCCCGCCGCAGTCCTTGCCGCCGACGAGGAAGAGGCGAGCGGTCGCGCCCTGCTGCACCGCCGTGCCGGCCGCCGGCTCCTGTCGTGCGACGCTGCAGGCCGCTCCGCGCGCGGCCGGGTCGACCTGCCACGGCACCGGGGACCGGTAGCCGGCCGCGATCAGCAGACGACCCGCCTCGTCCACGTCTTTGCCGACGACGTTCGGCGTGACGCGAGCGGCCGGCGACGTTGGCACACCGCTCGCCGCTGGCGCATCGACCGCGCGGCCCTGGAACGACGCGAAGATCGCGAGCGTCGCGACGAGCACCGCGACGATGGCGAGGAGGGCGATGGTCGTGTCGACGCGGAACTCGCGCCGGCCGCCGCTCGAGAGCGGCCGCGTCACCGGCGGCAGGACGCCGGTCGCGTCGTCCCGCTGGGAGGCTGCCAGGAGGTCGCCCGCGAACGCACCAGCGCTTGCGTACCGGTCCTGCGGGTCCCGCGCGAGCGCCTTCGCGACGACGCGGTCGACGTCTTCACTCATGCCGACGCGGGCTGAGCGCAGGGACGGGGTGTGTCCATCCAGCCGCACCCGCAGCAGATCCTCCGTCTCCATCTCCGCGTTCGGCGGACGTCCGGCGAGCAGCTCGTACGCGACCAGGCCGAGGCTGTACACGTCGCTGCGCTCCGTCGGCGCGCGACCCTCGATCCGTTCCGGCGCGATGTACCTCGCGGTGCCGATGAGCTCGTGCTCGCGCGGCCCGCGCGCCGCGCGAGCGATGCCGAAGTCCGTGAGCTTCGCCGTGCCCTGCTGATCGACGATGACGTTCGCGGGTTTCACATCGCAGTGGATGACGCCCGCTTCATGCGCTGCGTCGAGCGCCGCCGCGATCTGCGCGACGAGTCGAGCGGCCTCGTGCGGGCGCAGCGGCCCCCGGTCGGCGATGACGTCACGCAGCGTCCGTCCGCGAACGAGCTCCATGACCATGAAGGCGTCGGCGCCGTCACGTCCCTCGTCGAAGACCGTGACGACGTTCGGGTGCAGGACCGACGCGGCGCGCCGTGCCTCATCCGCGAATCGCTCGCGGAACGCCTCGTCCGCGTTCGCGCCGAGGATCTTGATCGCGACATCGCGGTCCAGCCGTTCGTCGCGGGCCTGCCACACCTCGCCCGCGCCGCCTTCATCGATGCGCGCGGTGAGGCGGTACCGACCGGCGAGGAGCCGGCCCTCGTTCGGGTCTTCGCGCTTCGCGGCGGGATCCGGCGATCGCATGTCGGTCACGGCCGCAAAGCTCAGGCCAGCGCCATCAGGGCGGCGAGCGCGACCTCGTACACGTGATCGTTCCGCGCGATCGCCAGCTCCTCACCCAGTAGCTCACGTATCCCGAGCGCGGGTAGCGGCACGACGCGCTCCGATCGCACCACGCCGCTGATGATCGCGGTCGCGGTCGCGTGGCGTTCATCGGGTGCGCGCTTGATCACGAACTCGGCCGTCTCACGTCCGTACGCCGCCTGGATGCGTATCCCCGACACATCGCCCGCATCGAGGCCGCGCTCGAAACGCGGCCGGAGTCGCACCATGATCGGCGCGCCGTCCGCGCGGCCCATGCGGAACAACAGACCACCGGCCTCCGACGGCGCGAGCGCGTCGACGGGCCGCCAGCCAAGACGCGACGAGAGCCATCCGAGCAGCAGAAGCGCCTGCGAGGGATGGATGTCTCGGCCATCCATGTCAACGGCGAAGCCCGCGCGTATGCCCGTGATCCGGTCGAGGAACGGGCGCCAGGCCGGAACATCGAAGAACTGCGCGACGAGCTCGCGCCAGTGGGTGAGCCTGGCCCAGTTCAGATCGGTGATCGCGACGCGGTGGCGCGCGAGCCGCGCGACTTCGGGGAGGGTCTGATCCGCGCGGGCGAAGTCCGCGGAGTCGATGATGAAGCGGTCGGC